>Ga0209300_1001199_pt1 | contig 10648 bp, 10 predicted proteins | sample Shrwel_input2_RT_FD_187535 | JGI IMG/M metagenome (GOLD analysis project Ga0209300, IMG submission 187535) | Subsurface microbial communities from deep shales in Ohio, USA - Utica-3 well 1 S input2 RT (SPAdes) (version 2) ... | reverse complement strand
TAGATGGATTTAAGGATAATAAAGCACTGATTGAAAATTACTTAATGCTGGGTGCTGAACCAGAAACCGCTGTTAAAGAAATTAGCAACAGAGCGTTTTATAATGCTGTACTGCCAACAATCAATTCAATGATGGGGATGGGGATTGTATTTCTTCCCGGGATGATGACGGGGCAGATTTTAGCAGGAGCCTCTCCAGTAATTGCTATCAAGTATCAGATTGCAATTATGATGGGGATTTTAGGAAGTGTAACCTTAACTGTATTTTTTATGGTAAACCGCGGTGCCAGGACATTTTTTAATTCCAGAAAGCAGCTGAACATCTAATTAACGAAAAAATAAGTGAAATAAATATCAAAGCAGGAATTAATTAAATTACATTGAAATAATATAATAAGAATTAAATATAATTTAAATTTTCAAACAAATTATCGAGGGGGAAGTATAGTGAAAAGTGATATTCAAATTGCTCAGGAAGCCACAATGAAAGAAATCACAGAAATTGCTGAACAGATTGGTTTAAAAGAAGATGACCTGGAATTATATGGTAAGTATAAGGCAAAAGTCAAACTGGATGTACTAAAAAGACTTTCTGATAACTCTGATAGTAAATTGGTGCTGGTAACTGCAATTACTCCAACTCCAGCCGGAGAGGGTAAAACCACTACTACTGTTGGACTGGGACAGGCATTAAATCGGATTGGGAAAAATGCAGTTATTGCAATTAGAGAACCTTCTTTAGGACCTACAATGGGGATTAAAGGTGGTGCAGCAGGTGGAGGTTATGCCCAGGTAATTCCTATGGAAGATATTAACCTTCACTTTACAGGTGATATTCACGCAATTGGGATCGCTCATAATCTACTGGCAGCCGCGATTGATAATCATATTAAACAGGGTAATGAATTAAATATTGATCCAACTCAAATTACTTTTAAAAGAGCTGTAGATATGAATGATCGAGCATTAAGAAATACTGTGGTTGGACTTGGTGGCACTAAAAATGGATATCCCAGAGAAGATGGATTTTTAATCACAGTTGCTTCCGAAATTATGGCAATTTTGTGTCTGGCCAATGATTTGATGGAACTAAAAGATAAACTGGGAAAAATAGTAATTGGCTATACTTATGATGGAGAAAGTGTAACAGCTCATGATCTAAAGGTAGAAGGAGCAATGACTGCTTTATTGAAAGACGCTATTAAACCCAATTTAGTTCAGACTCTAGAAAACACTCCTGCTTTTATTCACGGGGGACCATTTGCAAATATTGCTCATGGATGTAATAGTGTAATGGCAACTAAATTTTCAATGAAACTTGGAGATATTACAGTTACAGAGGCTGGCTTTGGAGCTGACCTGGGAGCTGAGAAATTTTATAACATAAAGTCCAGATTTGCTGATTTAGAACCTGATGCGACTGTTTTAGTTGCAACCATTAGAGCTTTAAAAATGCATGGTGGAGTAGCAAAAGATAATCTAAAAGAAGAAAATCTGGCTGCCCTGGAAGAAGGTATGGAAAATTTAGAAAAGCATATTGAAAATGTCAATAAATTTGGTGTTCCTACAGTTGTAGCTATAAACAGATTCCCCGATGATAGTGAAGCGGAATTAGAATTAGTAAGAAGAAAGTGTGAAGAACTGGGAGTCAATGTAGCTTTATCTGAAGTTTGGGCTAAAGGTGGAGAAGGCGGAGAAGAACTTGCAAATGCTGTTGTTGATGTGCTTGAAAATGAAGAGAGCAAGTTTAAATTCCTCTATGATGAGAAGGCTCCAATTAAAGAAAAGATAGAAACTATTGCCACTGAAATCTATGGTGCTGATGGTGTTGATTATAGTGATACTGCGCTGGCTCAAATAAAAAAATATGAAAAGCAGGGTTATGCTGAAATTCCAGTCTGTATGGCAAAAACCCAGAGTTCTATTTCTGATAATCCTAATTTAAAAGGAAGGCCCAGTGGTTTTAGAATCAGTGTAAAAGAAATTAATCTATCTGCGGGAGCTGGATTTTTAGTTGTAATGACCGGTCCTGTATTAACAATGCCTGGTCTGCCAAAAAGACCTTCAGCTGAAGATATAGATATTGATGCTGATGGAAAAATTTCTGGATTGTTCTAAATAACTTTAAAAATTCGTTTAGATGGGGTATAATAAAAACAAATGAAATATAGTGATAGAGTAGACAGGAGGCGTAGAGTGTTCAGAGATGGGACGTTGCTCTGAAACGAAAGCTTTTAGCTGCGGTCTCCCTGTCGCGTCCGCTGTCACCAAAGTTTCCTCTTTCTTTGGTGCAGATATAAACTATCATCTAACCAGAGAGGGGGGAGGTGTAGAAAATGAAATTAAGCACAAAAAAGATTGCCTATCTTTCTTTTTTAACAGCATTAACTATCATTTTAACCAGAGTGTTCAGTATCAGGATTCCAATTGCAGGAGTTGAAGGAGTACGAATTGGTTTTGGTGCTCTACCGATAATTTTTGCAGGTGTGGCTTTTGGTCCTATTGCTGGAGGTATTGTTGGTGCACTTGGAGACCTGCTGGGTTATTTTATTAATCCAATGGGAGCTTATATGCCTCATTTTACCTTTACTTCTTTTTTAACCGGTTTTATTCCAGGGTTTATGGTGTTTTATGTACTCAAACGCTGCCGAACACTACCTATAATTTTTATTTCAGTGGCTGTAGGACAATTAATATCTTCTTTAATTCTGGTCCCATATTTTATTAACACTTTATTTGGAGTACCTTTTACTGTGTTGATGCCACCGAGATTAATAAGTCAGTTAATTAATATACCACTTTATGCATATTTTATTAAGGTACTTTTAAATTATGATGCTGTTAAAGTTCGCAAAATTAAAGCGGGCACAAGCTGTTGATAACTTAATAATAATTCAAAAGGGCCCTTTTAGGGTCCTTTTTCTAGGAGAATTTATAAATGGAAGAATATAATGTGTTTGATCGGGAAATAATAAATAATGAGCTGGATAATAAGATAATGAATAAAGTTTTTATAAAAGTTTATGAGAGCATTGATTCTACTAATAATCAGGCTAAAAAATATATAAAGAGGTCAGCTTTTAATGTAGAACTATTTAATAAAAATAAACTAATTATTTTGGCTGCTGATTCTCAAATTGAAGGAAGAGGAAGACGCGGCCACAACTGGCTTTCCAGTGATCCAGCCAGTATAGCTGTTTCCTTTCTTTTTAGATCTGAAGCTAATGTTGATGAAATTCCACAAATTACTGCAGCTGCAGCTCTAGCAGTAAAAGACACTTTTAATTTTTTTGATTTAAAGACTGTTGTTAAATGGCCAAATGATATACTGGTCAATAACAAAAAGATTTGTGGTATCTTATCAGAATTAGTTTTAAATAAGAAAGAGGAGATCTTTGTTATTGTTGGCTGTGGAATCAATTTAAATAATGACTATTTTAACTCAGAAATAAAGGAAATTGCCACTTCATATTATCTACAAAAGGCCAAAAAGATCAATAAAAACTTATTTCTGGCCAGATTAATAGAAAAAATTAATTTTTATTTTGATAATTATCTGGCTGAGAAGCGAGACCAAATAATTAATCAGTGGAAAGAAACTTTAAATCTGACTGGAAAAAAAGTTGATCTTAGACATAATGGTAAAAAAGAAACTGTTTTAATTAAAGCAATAATGGATAATGGTGACCTATTAGTTGAGTTTGCTGATGGACGACAGAAGAAACTGCAGTCATCTAATACCTCCTTAAATTATCAGAGCCTTGATAAATATAATGACTGTTCCTGGGAAGGTGAAAAAAATGAATTTTAAAATAATATCAATCTTAATACTCTTTCTTTTATTAATATCATTTGCTGTCTCTGCCCAATACATGGAAGTTGCTTTAGTTAGTGATGTCGGTGGCTTTAAAGACAGCAGCTATAATCAGCAGTTGAGAAATTCTTTGAATAAAGTGGCTGAAAATTTAAATTTAAAAACAGATTATAGAGAGTCAGACCTAATGACAGAATACCAGGATAATCTTAATTATTTTGCGGAAAATAATTTCGACTTAATCTGGGGAGTCGGTTCTACAATGGAACAGGCTGTCAAAGAAGCTGCTCAGATGTATCCAGAAACTAATTTTGTACTCTTTGATGGAATAGTAGAAGAAGAGAATGTTATGTCTCTTACCTTTAAGAGAAAAGAGGAGGCTTTTCTAGCTGGAGTTGTTGCTGCTCTGGCAAGTGATAATGCTAAAGTTTCATTTATTGGTGGACAAAAAACAGAAAAAATTGGTCACTATCAGCTTGGATTTGAGACAGGTGTTAAATCGGTAAATTCTGAAATAGAAATTATTAGCCGTTATGTAGGTAGTTTTAATGATTTTTCTGCTGCTAAAGAAATTAGTGCGGAATTAGCGGCAGAAAATGTTGATTTAATTTTTTATGCAGCAGGTCCTTCTTCTCGGGGGATAATAGAGACAGCCTTAGAAAATAATATTAAATTAATCTCACTGGATGCTGCAGATATAGATCTTGCTCCAAATAATATGGTAACAGCAGTTTTAAAAAATACTGATCATCTGGTCAAAATGTTAATTGAAAATTATAGTAATGATAATTACATTAACGAAATTAAAGAATTTGGTCTGGCTGATAATGCTTTTGTTTTAGAACAGGATCAGCTATCTGATATGTTGAGCAGTGAGAAAAGGACCAAGATCGAAGAGTATAAACAGCAGTTTCTGGCAGGGGAAATTGAAATACCGTCTGCACCCTAGCTGAACAGTTGAAATTATAATTTTGACTAATAGTCAGAAAAACATTTAAATCTGATTGATTCTATGATAAGATTAAGTAGAATAAAGTTTAAAATATTTTTAGGAGTGATAAATTGAGATTACCTGAATTAAAGATTGCTGATTTGAAAGCAAAACTTCCTATTATCCAGGGAGGAATGGCAATTAGAGTTTCAATGGCTGAACTGGCAGCTGCTGTTGCCAATGAAGGTGGTATTGGAGTAATTGGTGCTTCAGTTATGACACCTGAAGAATTAAAATCAGAAATCAAAAAAGCAAGAAAATTAAGTGATGGTATAATTGGTGTAAATATAATGTTTGCGGCTACAGGTTTCAGTGAACTGTTAAAGGCCTCAGTTGAAGCAGGTATAGATTGTATTATTTCAGGAGCCGGATTTTCGCGAGATATGTTTGGGGTTGGCAAAGAATATAACACCCCTGTGATTCCTATTGTTTCTTCCCTAAAACTGGCACGAATCTCCCAAAAATTAGGAGCTTCTGCTGTAGTAGTTGAGGGAGGAAATGCTGGAGGACATCTTGGGAGTGATGAAAATATTTTTGATTTGATTAAAAAAGTAGCTGGAAAAGTTGATATACCTGTAATTGGCGCTGGCGAAGCAGTGACTCCTGCAGATATTGAATCCATGTTTAAACTTGGTGTTGATGGGGTCCAAATGGGAACAAGATTTCTGGCAAGCAAGGAAGCTTCAGTCTCAGAAAAATTTAAGGAGTTATGTGTTAAAGCTTCTAATGATGATGTAGTGAAGATTATGAGTTCGGTTGGTTACAAAGCCAATGCTATTAAAACAAGATTTTCTGAACTTATTCAAGCCGGAGAAGCTCCCCCACCAGCAAACTGTACAGATTGTTTAAAGAGCTGTACTAAAAAGTTCTGTATCAAAGACGCTCTGATTAATGCCAGAAAAGGAGATCTTGATAATGGTGTATTCTTTACCGGGGCTGGTATAGGACGGGTTAAGGAGATTTTGTCGACCAAAGAAATTTTCCAGGAAATAAAAAATTACTTTAAAGATTAAGTAATAATTTGACATTTAGCTGCAGTTTGGTTTAATATAAAGCTGCAGCTTTTAAATATTCAGCTGCTTTTTTAGATAAGCCTTTATTTAAAATTAGAAAAAAGATGGACTAAATAAAATTAATAAGGGGCAGAAAAAATGATTTTAACAATGGATATTGGTAATACTAACACAGTTTTGGGTTTATATCAGGGTGACGAGTTAAAAACTCACTGGCGAATTTCTACTGATAGAAATAAAACTCCAGATGAGTATGGGATGCTTTTTAAAAATTTGTTTGAGTCAGCAGACATCAATAATGATGCTGTAAACTCAATCATTATTTCAAGTGTTGTACCTCCGATTTTAAGAATTTTAAAGAAAACAGCCTATCGTTATTTTAATGTAAATCCATTAGTTGTTGGGCCAGGAGTAAAAACAGGAATGAATATTAAAACTGATAATCCCAAAGAAGTTGGTGCCGACCGAATAGTTAATGCCGTAGCAGCAGGTCACCTATACGAGGGACCACTAATAATTGTTGATTTTGGAACTGCTACAACTTTTTGTGCAGTTTCAAAAAAAGGAGAATATCTTGGGGGATCTATTGCGCCCGGGATAGGAATTTCGGCAGAAGCTCTCTTCAGCCAATCGGCTAAGCTGCCAAGAATTGAGCTGATTGAACCAGGAAAAGCGATCGGTAAAAATACAATTGATGGTATGAAATCTGGAATAGTTTATGGTTTTGTTGGTCAGGTTGAATACCTGGTTAAGAAATTCAAAAAAGAGCTTTCGGAAGATGCTGTTGTGATAGCTACCGGTGGGCTGGTAAGTCTGATAGCTGCTGAAACTGATTCGATTGATCATGTAGAACCTTTTTTAACTTTAAAGGGATTAAAATATATAGCTGATATAAATGGAATGGGATCTTAGAATGAAGATACAGGATTTAAAAGTTGAACCTGCAGTTTTTTTAGCTCCTATGGCAGGTGTAAGTGATTACCCTTATCGACAGTTAATTAGAGAAATGGGAGTTGAACTTCTCTATACAGAAATGGTTAGTGCTAAAGGTTATGAATATGGAAATAAAAGGACTGCAGAATTAATTGAATTTGATAAAGCAGAAAATGGAAAAATAGCTGTTCAGATTTTTGGGGAAGAGCCGGATTTTATGGCCCGAGCTGCTGCAGGTATTTCTGAAGAATATAATGTGGACATTATCGACATTAATATGGGTTGTCCTGCCAGAAAAATTGTAAAAAATGGTGCCGGGTCAGCGCTGATGAAAGATTTAGAGCTTGCCTATAAAATAATAAAAGCAGCTGTTGAAGCAGCCGGTGTTCCAGTGACTGTCAAAATGCGCAGCGGCTGGGATGAAGAAAATATTAATGCAGTTGAACTTGCAAAACTTGCAGAAGAAGCTGGTGCAGCAGCAGTTGCAGTACATGGTAGAACCCGAAGTCAGTTCTATAAAGGTGAGGCCGACTGGCAAATAATAAAGAAGGTTGTTCAGGCGGTAGAGCTTCCTGTAATTGCAAATGGCGATATTTTTTCTGCTGAAGATGCGGGAGCTGTTTTTGAGCAGACCAACTGTGCCGGTATAATGATTGGACGTGCAGCTCAGGGCTATCCCTGGATATTTAAAGAAATTATTGAATACTTAAAAACAGGTAAGTTGCTTGAAAAGCCTTCTTATTCAAAAAAATTTGATATGGCCATCAGGCACTTAAAACTTGCAGTTGACTATTATGGGGAAAGACATGGAGTTCCAATTATGCGCAAACACATCTCCTGGTATTTAAAAGGACTTCCAAATGCCAGTGATATTAAAAATAAAGTTAACCAGCTTTCTGATCTGGAAGCTCTGATAAGACTATTAAGGGGCTATCAGAAGACTATAAGTTCTTAGATTAATTTAAGTGATTATCTAAACTTGCTTGACAATAAAAGTAAAGTTATTTATAATAATTAATAATTGTAGACTTATAGTAGTGTCAGGTATTATTACCTGGCACACTTTCTTGTTGGGCTGTGTTGCTGGCCCATTTGGTACTTTTATATATATTAGACAATTTCGACAATTTAAAACTTAAAATATTATTTAGAAAGTAGAGGTAGATAGTTATGGCAGAACAGGTAATGCTGACTGAAGAAGGCTTTGAAAAATTAGAAAACGAATTAGAATATTTAGAAACAGAGAAAAGACGTGAGGTTGCAAAAAGAATTAAGGTAGCCAGAGAATTTGGAGATATCAGTGAGAACTCCGAATATGATGATGCTAAAAATGAACAGGCATTTGTGGAAGGTAGAATTCAGGAAATAAAAAATATGCTCAACAATGCTCATGTTGTCAAAGATGAAGAAGTAACTGACAAACAGGTTAATCTTGGAACTACCGTTATGCTGCATGACCTTGATAGTGATGAAAAAATCAGCTATACTTTAGTTGGCTCAGCAGAAGCAGACCCATTAAATTATAAGATTTCAAATGAATCACCTATCGGCAAAGCAATTTTAGGACATGCTATAGGGGATGAAGTGACTGTTGAAACTCCTGCGGGAGAAGTTGACTATGAGATTATTTCAATCAAAAAGGTTAGACATTAAATAAAATTATCAAAATAATTTATAATTCACAAAATTACTGTTGTTTGTAAGAAATAGGGGTAGAACTCTATTATAATTAAATAAGGAGTTGGATATTTATAATGAGTGAAAATATGCTCGAAGATATGAATGAGTTAATGTTACAGAGACGGGAAAAGCTATCTCAATTAAGAGAAGAGCGCAAAAAGGCTTTTGCTGAGAAATACGAAGTTACTCATCATGCAGCTGAGGTAGAAAATAATTTTGAAGAACTGGAAGAAAAAGAGGTTAAATTAGCAGGCCGTTTAATGGCGATTCGTACTCACGGTAAGGCTAGTTTTGCTGATTTAATGGATATGACCGGAAAAGTTCAATTATATGTAAAGCAGAATAATATTGGTGAAGAGCGCTATGAATTTTTTCAGGATTTAGATCTTGGAGATTTAGTTGGTATTACAGGAACAGTTTTCAAAACGAATCGGGGACAGGTTTCAATTAGAGTATCTTCTTTTGAACTTTTAACCAAATCTTTAAGACCTTTACCAGAAAAGTTTCATGGTTTAAAAGACAAAGATATTCGTTACCGCCAGCGTTATTTGGATTTAATTGTTAATCCTGATGTTAAAGAAACTTTTGTTATTAGAAGTAAAATCATCAAAGAGATGAGAAGATACCTCGAGGAAAAAGGATTTTTAGAAGTTGAAACACCGATGATGCATCCAATTGCAGGTGGAGCAACTGCTCGTCCTTTTGTAACCCATCATAATACTTTGGATATGGATCTCTACTTAAGAATTGCACCGGAGCTTTATCTTAAAAAGTTAATCGTTGGTGGATTTGAAAAGGTATTTGAAATCAATAGAAATTTCCGTAATGAAGGGATGTCCTATAAGCATAATCCTGAATTTACTACTATGGAGCTTTACCAGGCTCAGGCTGATTATCATGATATGATGGAACTGACTGAGAATCTGGTAAGTCATTTAGCAGCAGAAGTTCTGGGAACAGACACTTTAGAATATGAGGGAACAGAGCTTGATTTTACAACTCCCTGGACCAGGATCACTATGGTAGAAGCTGTTAAAAAATATGCCGATGTAGATTTTTCCGAATTTGATACTGCAGAAGAGGCATATGAGGCAGCAGCTTCCGTAGGTGTTAAACCTGAAGAAGGTCTTTCTTATGGAGAAGTTCTAAACGAAGTTTTTGAGGAAAGAGTTGAAGATAAGTTAATTCAGCCAACCTTTATTATGGACTATCCAATTGAAGTATCACCGCTTGCTCAAAAAATAGAAGATGATCCTCGTTTTACCTACCGTTTTGAAGCTTTTGTCTATGGTAGAGAAATTGCCAATGCCTTCAGTGAGTTAAATGATCCTGAAGAACAGAAGCGCAGATTTGAAAAGCAGGTAAAAATGCGTGAAGCTGGTGATGAAGAAGCACAGATGATGGATTATGATTTCATAAGAGCACTTGAATACGGTATGCCGCCTACAGGTGGACTTGGAATTGGAATTGACCGTTTAATTATGCTGCTGACAGATTCAAGCTCTATTAGGGATGTAATTCTTTTCCCAACTATGAGACCTGAAAGTAATGAATAATTAAAAATTGAAAATAAAGCCGGGACTAGTGCCCGGTTTTGATTTTTGAAATAATTTATTCAATTTTCAGTTAAATTTAACTGAGGCTAATTCTGCTAAAAATCTAAAAGGGGGTTAAGTATGTTTAAAAAGATTTCACTTAAAACTAATGACAGGGTTGAGTTTGTTGATATTACTTCAAAAATACAGAACGCAGTTAAAAAAACTGGAGTTGATTCTGGTTTAGTAATGATTCATATTCCTCATACAACTGCTGCAGTGACTATAAATGAAAACGCTGATCCGGATGTTGCCGCTGATATTAAGAAAGAGGTAAATAAAATAATTCCTTTTGATGATAATTATGCCCATTTAGAAGGGAATTCGGCGGCTCATATTAAATCAAGTTTATTCGGAGTAGACCAGACCGTCATAATTAAAAATAAAAAACTGTTGCTTGGGACCTGGCAGGGAATATACTTCTGTGAGTTCGATGGACCCAGAAGCAGAAATATTTATTTAAAAATTATAGAAGGTTAGCAGATTTTTCGGTTCAAACTCTTGACAAAAAGGGGGATTGATGTTAAGATAATGTATGTCGCTGAAAAGTTGAATTATCAATTTTTCCGGCCGACAAAATTATTTTAAAAAGTTCTTGACAAAGTTAAAAGAGCTTGATAAGA
>Ga0209300_1001198_pt1 | contig 10660 bp, 8 predicted proteins | sample Shrwel_input2_RT_FD_187535 | JGI IMG/M metagenome (GOLD analysis project Ga0209300, IMG submission 187535) | Subsurface microbial communities from deep shales in Ohio, USA - Utica-3 well 1 S input2 RT (SPAdes) (version 2) ... | reverse complement strand
GTCGAATCCGGCACCCCCGTGGTGTGGGACATCCTCGAAGAGGTCATCAAGGAGCACCCGGTTCTGCTGAACCGCGCCCCGACGCTGCACCGCCTGGGCATTCAGGCCTTCGAGCCCGTGCTGATCGAAGGCAAGGCCATCCAGCTGCACCCGCTGGTTTGCGCCGCCTTCAACGCCGACTTCGACGGTGACCAGATGGCCGTCCACGTGCCGCTGTCCATCGAAGCGCAGATGGAAGCCCGCACGCTGATGCTGGCCTCCAACAACGTGCTGTTCCCCGCCAACGGCGAGCCCTCCATCGTCCCGTCGCAAGACGTGGTGCTGGGCCTGTACTACGCCACCCGCGAGCGCATCAACGGCAAGGGCGAGGGCATGGTCTTCGCCGACCTGTCGGAGCTGCAGCGCGCGTTGGACAACGGCGTGGTCGAGATCACGGCGAAGATCAACGTTCGCATGACCGAGTACAGCAAGGACAAGGACACGGGTGAGTTCGTGCCCGAGACCAAGCTGGTGGCCACGACCGTCGGCCGCGCCCTGCTGTCCGAGATCCTCCCCAAGGGCCTGCCTTTTGCCAACATCAACAAGGCGCTCAAGAAGAAGGAAATCTCCAAGCTCATCAACACTTCGTTCCGCAAGTGCGGTCTGAAGGAAACCGTGGTGCTGGCCGACAAGCTGCTGCAAAACGGCTTCCGTCTGGCCACCCGCGCCGGCATCTCCATCGGCATCGATGACATGCTGGTGCCCAAGCAGAAGTACGAGCTGATCGAGCGCGCCGAGAAGGAAGTCAAGGAAATCGAGCAGCAGTACGTCTCCGGTCTGGTGACCGCTGGCGAGCGCTACAACAAGGTGGTGGACATCTGGGGCAAGACCGGCGACGAAGTCGGCAAGGTCATGATGTCGCAGCTGTCCAAGCAAAAGACCATCGACCGCAACGGCGTGGAAGTCGATCAGGAATCGTTCAACTCGATTTACATGATGGCCGACTCCGGTGCCCGTGGTTCTGCTGCTCAGATCCGCCAGCTGGCCGGCATGCGCGGCCTGATGGCCAAGCCTGACGGCTCCATCATCGAGACCCCCATCACGGCGAACTTCCGTGAAGGCCTGAACGTGCTTCAGTACTTCATCTCGACCCACGGTGCCCGTAAGGGCCTGGCCGACACGGCGCTGAAGACCGCAAACTCGGGCTACCTGACTCGCCGTCTGGTCGACGTGACGCAAGACCTGGTGGTCACCACCGACGACTGCGGCACCGACCAAGGCATCAACACCCGCGCGCTGGTCGAGGGTGGTGAAGTCATCGAGTCGCTGCGCGACCGCATCCTGGGCCGCGTGCCCGCGATCGACGTGCTGCACCCCGAGACGCAGCAGGTGCTGGTCACCGCCGGCACCATGCTGGACGAAGACGTGCTGGACGAACTCGAAGCCGCTGGCGTCGACGAAGTCAAGGTCCGCACCCCGCTGACCTGCGCCACGCGTTTCGGCCTGTGCGCCAAGTGCTACGGCCGCGACCTCGGCCGCGGTGGCCTGGTGAACTCCGGTGAGGCCGTCGGCGTGATCGCCGCTCAGTCCATCGGTGAACCTGGCACCCAGCTGACGATGCGCACCTTCCACATCGGTGGTGCCGCATCGCGCGCCGCCATCGCCTCGAGCGTGGAAGCCAAGTCGGACGGCATCATCGGCTTCAACGCCACGATGCGCTACGTCACGAATGGCAAGGGCGACCTGGTGGTGATTTCGCGTTCCGGCGAAATCGTCATTTCCGACCAGCACGGCCGCGAGCGTGAGCGCCACAAGGTGCCGTACGGCGCGATCCTCAACGTCAAGGCCGACCAGACCATCAAGGCTGGCCTGGTCCTGGCGACCTGGGACCCGCTGACCCGTCCGATCATCACCGAGTTCGGTGGCAAGGCCCGCTTCGAGAACGTCGAAGAAGGCGTGACCGTGGCCAAGCAGGTCGACGAAGTCACCGGCTTGTCGACCCTGGTCGTGATCGACCCGAAGCGCCGCGGCACCGCCAAGGTGATCCGCCCTGGCGTCAAGCTGCTGGACGCGTCTGGCAGCGAGGTCAAGATCCCTGGCACCGACCACGCCGTGATGATCGGCTTCCCGATCGGGTCGCTGGTCCAGATCCGCGACGGCCAGGACCTGTCGCCTGGTGAAGTGCTGGCCCGCATCCCCATCGAAGGCCAGAAGACCCGCGACATCACCGGCGGTCTGCCGCGTGTGGCCGAGCTGTTCGAAGCCCGTTCCCCCAAGGACAAGGGCACCCTGGCCGAGATGACGGGCACCGTCTCCTTCGGCAAGGAAACGAAGGGCAAGGTTCGCCTGCAGATCACCGATCCGGAAGGCGGCGTCCACGAGGAACTCGTGCTCAAGGAAAAGAACATCCTGGTGCACGAAGGCCAGGTGGTCAACAAGGGCGAATCCATCGTCGACGGTCCGGCCGACCCGCAGGACATCCTGCGCCTGCTGGGCATCGAAGAGCTGGCTCGCTACATCGTCGACGAAGTGCAGGACGTCTACCGTCTGCAGGGCGTGAAGATCAACGACAAGCACATCCAGGTGATCGTTCGCCAGATGCTGCGCCGCGTGCAGATCGTCAACCCGGGCGACACGCACTACATCGCCGGTGAGCAGGTCGAGCGCTCCGAGCTGCTGGACACCAACGACCGCATGCGCGCTGCCGACAAGATGATCGCCACGCACAGCGATGTGCTGCTGGGCATCACCAAGGCCTCGCTGTCGACCGACTCCTTCATCTCGGCCGCTTCCTTCCAGGAAACGACCCGCGTGCTCACCGAGGCTGCCATCATGGGCAAGCGCGACGAGCTGCGTGGCCTGAAGGAAAACGTCATCGTGGGTCGCCTGATCCCGGCCGGTACCGGCATGGCCTTCCACCAGGCCCGCAAGGCCAAGGAAGAGATGGACGACACCGAGCGCCGCGCCATCGCCATGCAGGAAGCCCAGGAGCGTGCCGCCATGGAGCTGGCCGCCCTGGATGACCTGTCCAGCGATGCGGCTCCGGCCGAGGGCGGCGCCACCGCCGAGTGACCTGTGAAGGCCAGCCTTCGGGCTGGCCACCCACCGGCCACGCGCCAGCACAAACGCCAAAGGGCCCCTCGGGGCCCTTTTTTCATGGGGTGTCGGTGGCGATCAGCCCGGCTCGGGCGCGCTCAGACCAGGGTGAGGCCAGTTCAGCAATTCGGCCAGGCGGGTCACCACCCAAGTCGCCTCGTCGGCGCTGACGCCTGCATCCGGCTGCATCAGCCCACGAAAGCAACGCTCCAGCACCTCTTCGGTCTCTGCGCCGATCTCGACGTGGATGCCACGGCAGTGCTCCGTCAGGTGCTGGGCGAGGTCCTCACACAGTTCGTAGCGAGCGGCCACCTCCAACGCAGGCAAGGTCAGGCGCCCGCGTGAATTGCTGTGCACGGCGACGAAAGACGCAGGCACCGTGATCTGGCTGCCCTCGCTCACGGCGGGTCCCGCCGCACCAGCAGGAAGCCTCGGCGTTCGGCCACCACGGTGACCCGTGCGTCCGCCGGCAGGCGGTCCTTGCGCACGAGCGCCAGCCCGCCCACCGCAGGCTCGCCAGGGGGCGTCGGGGCCCCGAGGTAAAAGCCAAAGCTCGGCTGGCGGGTGTGCCATTGGGTGACCGGGCCCCCTTCAGCCCGAGCGATCGCCGCCAGGTCCCTCACCGGGCCTTGCAGCGTCTGCGCCCACCAGGGCAACACCACCATCACCGTCCAGAAGGCGCCCAGCAAGGCCCCGATCACCGCCCGTTCGGCCAAGGTGCGCCGGGGCCACAACCAGGCACCCAGCCACAGCCCGCCAAAACAGGCCAGCTGCCAGCCAGCGGGCCCGGGGGCCGCACTCGACAACAGCTCGTGATAGAGCGGATCCCGTGTCTGAGCGGCCAGCCAGCCCGCCACCTGCTGACTCCAGGACAGCACCCCGAACAGCAGGAGTTGCGACAGCGCCAAGCCGACCGCCATGACCCGGGAGCGCACCTCGCCCAAGGCCTGCGCCACCAGGATCATCAGCGGGGTGACGCCGTAGAGCAAGTAGTGGGGCAGCTTGGTGTTCGACAGCGAGAAAAACAGCAACGCAAAAGCGGACCAGCACAGCAAGAAGCGACTGACCGGCTCTCGCCACAGGTGGCCCAGGCGCATCCCCACCCGGGCCAGCAGCGGCGTCCAGGGGAGCATCAACAGCGGCGCCACGACCAAGGTGTAGTAAGCCGCCCCACCGTGCCCTTCCTTGGCATGAAGAAACCGGTTGACGTTGTGTTGAAGGATGAAACCGTCGATGAAGGCCATGCCGTGTCGGTGCAACGCGTAGGCGTACCACGGCACCGCGGTCGCCAGCACGATCGCCCAGGCCCAGCCGTCGCCCAGCACCCCCTTGAGTCGACCGATCTGACCAGACAAGAGCAAGTACAGCACCACAGACGCCCCCGGCACCAGGCAAGCCACGGGTCCCTTGGTCAGCAGCCCCAGCCCCATCCAGAAAAAGGCCCGTCGCAGGGGCGCTTTCTCCCCGCTGTCCAGGTGCCGCCACAGGTCCAGGCAGGCCCAGCACATCAGGGCATTGAGGAGGGCATCGGCCGTGGCCGCCCGCCCGATCATCATCACCCCCAAGGACGTGGCGACCACCGCCGCGGCACTGCGAGAGACCTGCGAGCCCATCCACCCTTGTGCGAAGCGCACGGCCCCAAGGCACCACATCAAGGCCGCGATGGCCGATGGCAGCCGCGCAGCCCACTCGTTGACGCCGAACAGCGCCATGCTGGCCGACTGGAACCAGTAAACCAGGATGGGCTTGTCGAAACGGTCGGCGCCATTGAGGGTCGTGTGCCCCCAGTCTCCGCTGGCGAGCATCTCCCGTGACGCCTGAGAAAAGGCGCCTTCATCGACGTCGATCAAGGGAGCCGAGCCCAGGCCAAGCAGCCACAGGCCCATCAGCAGCGCGACCCACGCCACGGTGGGCAGCTGCGCCAGAACCGCCCGCGACGGGGCTTCGAATCTCAGGTGCATCGGGTCCCCAGCGTGTCTTGATTCATGTCGGCTTGCCTCCACCAGCGCCAGCAGCCCCACAGGCCCAGCGCGATGACGCCGGCCTGCACCCCCGCCGGCAGCGCCCACCCCAGGTCAGCCACACACAGGCCCAGGGCCAGCGCCGGCAAAAGCCCCGCCAGACACAAGCTCGGGGTGGGCTGGCCCAGCCACCGCCCCAGCCGCTGGGTGATGCCCAGGTGCCAGACGCCTGCCGACAGCAGCAAGCCGATTCCCGAGCCGACCAGCACGTCGCTGGGCCAATGCGCGCCGACGACGATGCGGGAGAGGGCCTGCAAGGAAGCCAGCGCCCACCATGCGTGACGCCATGCCGAGCCCGCGCCTTCTCGCAAGAACAGCAAGCCCGCCACGGCCCAGACGGTGGCGGAATGCCCTGAGGGCATCGAGCCTTTGTGCAACGATTCGCCGATGACCTGGAACACGGGGTGATCGACCCCGAAGACCGCCAGCGGGCGCTCGACCTGCAGGCCCCGCTTGAGCGTGTGCAACAACAGCCCGCCGATCAACAGCGCCACCAGCATGCCTGCCACCCGCCTGGGCTCCCCCGCCGAACAAGCCGTCAGAAGCAGCAAGCCACAGATGCCCAGCCCCGACCAAGTCAGGAATGACCAGAACTCCGGCCAGCCGCCGAGTCCCTGGTTGAGCGCCAGGCTCCAGCTGCGGTCCAAGGGGTGGCCCATCAGGAGCAGCCCACCTGCGATGGCCGCTGTGCCCACGATCAACTGAGGGAGCCAGGGGTTCACGCGAGCCGGGGCGGTGAGGGGCGGGTGGGACTGCTGAGGCGGCATGGTGCGCGATTGTAGTCGCGGCCCCCCATCTCGCTGGCCGTCACGGCGAACCACGCTCATCCCACGGGCGACACACTGTTGCAAGGGTTTTCCCTTGCGGATGCTGGTTTTCCCTTATGATGAGACCCAGTTAATCAATCGCGTCAAAGGAGTGCATCGTGGCTCAAACTTTCGTTCGTGCATCGCGCCCTGTTGGTGAAGTTCAGCAACTGCGCCTGGAGAAGCTGGGCGTGATCGCCGGTTTCCTGATCGGCTTGCCCCTGGCCGTGAGCGAGGTCGCTGGGGCACTGTCCCAGGCGGGCGCGCCGGAATGGTTGCAGGTGTCTGCTGTCATCGCCTGTGTGGCGGCCACCACCCGCTTGGGCCTGATGGCGGCTGCGGGCCTGGCGCGCAAACTCAACGCACGTTGATGCCGCTGATACCAAAGGCGGCGCATCTGTCCGCCCCACCAAGCAAAAAGGGTCCCGAGGGACCCTTTTTTTCAACGCGATGCTGATGTTCAGGCGCGTTGACGGCGGCGAACCAGCAGGCCCACGCCCACCAGACCCAGGCCCATCAGGGCGTAGGTGCCGGGTTCGGGCACAGCCGCCGTGGCCGTGATGCCAGCCAGGCGGAACGATGACAGGAAGCCGCCGGTGTTGCGAATGGTGAAGGTCGTGCCCGAGACGCCGCTCAGTGAGAAGGTGTTGACCGCCAACCCGCCGTCGTTGTTCGTGCCCAAGGTCAGGCTCTTGCTGCCCCAGGTGAGGGACGCCTTGTCCAGCGGGCCGAGCAAGCCGTTTTCCCACTGGGAGAACTGAAGCCCGGTCAGGTTGACAGCCGTGTTGAAGGTCAGCGTCAGGGCCTCTCCATCGGTGATTTCGCTCGCCTCGAGGAATCCGCCGCTGGAGACGCCCAGCCCGTCCCAGCGATCGGCCACCTGGGCCGCCGAACCGGAGGACTTCAGTGCGCGAACGGTCACGCTCAGTGCGCCCGATGTGAAATTGGGCGCCGTGCTCACCCCGTCCAGGACACCCGAGCCGCCATCGAGGTAAAAGTCGAAGGTTGGGGTCGGCGCCGTGGCCTGAGCGGCCAGGGGCAGGGCGGCGATCAGCGCGGTGCCGATGACATGCTTGACGAGGGACACGTTTTCTCCTTGAGCCAGGGCGGAAGGCAAAGCCTCTGCCCCTGTTTAATGGGTGACGCTGACTGTATCGATGCGACTTCCTCAGCGCATCACCCGGGATGAGCGGGCGGGACAGCGAGTGTTGCAATCAACTTGCACACAGCATACAATGGAAGGCTTTTCGGCTTTCGCCGGGTTTTCCTGTGTGCGTCTGGGTGGTTTTCACTGCGGGGCGCGGCGCAGGTGTCACCTGCTCGGAGGCCGTTGGGTGCTGGTGGCCCTGGCTGGATGCGTTCGTTCAAACGCCTCTGGTGCCGGGCGCCAGTGAAATCAACGGGAACCAACTGGAATTCATCCATGCCAACCATCAACCAGCTCGTGCGCCACGGCCGTCAGGTCGAGGTCACGAAGTCCAAGTCGCCTGCGATGCAGAACTGCCCGCAGCGCCGCGGTGTCTGCACCCGCGTCTACACCACGACCCCAAAGAAGCCCAACTCGGCTCTGCGTAAGGTCGCCAAGGTGCGCCTGACCAACGGTTTCGAGGTCATCTCGTACATCGGCGGTGAAGGCCACAACCTGCAAGAACACAGCGTCGTGCTCGTGCGCGGCGGCCGTGTGAAGGACTTGCCCGGTGTGCGCTACCACATCGTGCGCGGCTCCCTTGACCTGCAAGGCGTCAAGGACCGCAAGCAATCGCGTTCGAAGTACGGCGCCAAGCGCCCGAAGAAGGCCTGATCGGCCTTCTGATTCGAGAAAGAACAGTCGGTCGCCTTCATCGGCCTGTCACCCTGTCGTGACACGCTGGAGAAGAGAAGGCCGAGGTGGCGGTCCTGTCCGGGTGGTCCGGATGTGGTCCGAGTAAGTGGGGTCTGTTGATAAGGCCCCGGATGCAGGCGATGTGATCTTCGATCCAGCCCGCGTCAACTGAAGCATTGAAAGGAAACGAAATGCCTCGTCGTCGTGAAGTACCCAAGCGTGAAATCCTGCCCGATCCCAAGTTCGGATCGGTCGACCTTTCCAAGTTCATGAACGTGATCATGGAATCCGGCAAGAAGGCTGTGGCCGAGCGCATCATCTACGGTGCCCTCGAACAAGTCGAAAAGAAGGCCGGCAAGGATCCGCTGGAAATCTTCAACATCGCTTTGAACAACATCAAGCCCGTGGTGGAAGTGAAATCCCGCCGCGTGGGTGGTGCGAACTACCAGGTTCCCGTTGAAGTTCGCCCCGCTCGCCGCATGGCCCTGGCCATGCGCTGGCTGAAGGAATCGTCGCGCAAGCGTTCCGAGAAGTCGATGGCCCAGCGTCTGGCCAACGAGCTGCTCGAAGCGTCTGAAGGTCGCGGCGGCGCCATGAAGAAGCGTGACGAAGTGCACCGCATGGCCGAAGCCAACAAGGCCTTCTCGCACTTCCGTTTCTAATCACCACCCGATGGCCTTCGGGCCATCACCCAAGCGTCCGGGCCGTGCTCTGCACACCCGGCGCTTTGTCAAATCTGGAGTGACACCATGTCCCGCAAGACCCCGATTGAGCGTTACCGCAACATTGGTATCTCGGCTCACATCGACGCTGGCAAGACCACCACGACCGAACGCATCCTGTTCTACACCGGCGTGAACCACAAGATCGGTGAAGTGCACGAAGGCGCTGCCACCATGGACTGGATGGAGCAGGAACAAGAGCGCGGCATCACGATCACGTCGGCTGCCACGACCTGCTTCTGGAAGGGCATGGACATGTCCTACCCCGAGCACCGCTTCAACATCATCGACACCCCCGGACACGTGGACTTCACCATCGAGGTGGAGCGTTCCATGCGCGTCCTGGACGGCGCCTGCATGGTGTACTGCGCCGTGGGTGGCGTGCAGCCCCAGTCTGAAACCGTGTGGCGTCAGGCGAACAAGTACAAGGTGCCCCGCCTGTCCTTCGTCAACAAGATGGACCGCACCGGCGCGAACTTCTTCAAGGTCTACGACCAGCTCAAGCTGCGCCTGAAGGCCAACCCCGTGCCCGTGGTGATCCCCATCGGCGCCGAAGACAACTTCCAGGGCGTGGTCGACCTGCTCAAGATGAAGGCCATCTACTGGGACGAAGCTTCCCAGGGCATGAAGTTCGACTACCGCGACATCCCGGCCGAACTGCAAGCCGACGCCAAGAAGTGGCGCGAAGGCATGGTCGAGGCAGCGGCTGAAGCCAACGAAGAGCTGATGAACAAGTACCTTGAAGAAGGTGACTTGACCGAAGAAGAGATCAAGCTGGCCCTGCGCACCCGCACCATTGCCTGCGAAATCCAGCCGATGCTGTGCGGCACCGCCTTCAAGAACAAGGGCGTGCAGCGCATGCTCGACGCCGTCATCGACTACCTGCCCTCGCCCGTGGACATCCCCCCGGTCGGCGGCATGGACGAAGACGACCAGCCCACGACCCGTCGCGCAGACGACGGCGAGAAGTTCTCGGCCCTGGCCTTCAAGCTGATGACCGACCCGTACGTCGGCCAGCTGACCTTCGTGCGCGTGTACTCGGGTGTGCTGAACTCCGGTGACTCCGTCTACAACCCCATCAAGGGCAAGAAAGAGCGCATCGGCCGGATCCTGCAGATGCACGCCAACGAGCGTGAAGAAATCAAGGAAATCCTGGCCGGCGACATCGCTGCTTGCGTGGGCCTGAAGGACGTGACCACCGGCGAAACGCTGTGCGACGGCGACGCGATCATCACCCTGGAAAAGATGGTCTTCCCTGAGCCTGTGATTGCACAGGCCGTGGAGCCCAAGACCAAGGCTGACCAGGAAAAGATGGGCATCGCCCTGCAACGCCTGGCCGCTGAAGACCCGTCCTTCCGCGTCAAGACCGACGAAGAATCGGGTCAGACCATCATCGCCGGCATGGGCGAGCTGCACCTGGAAATCATCGTCGACCGCATGAAGCGCGAATTCGGCGTGGAAGCCAACGTGGGCAAGCCCCAGGTTGCCTACCGCGAGACCATCCGCAAGAAGGTCACCGACGTCGAAGGCAAGTTCGTGCGTCAGTCCGGCGGCAAGGGCCAGTACGGTCACGTGGTGCTGACGGTCGAGCCGCAAGAAGCCGGCAAGGGCTTCGAGTTCGTCGACGCCATCAAGGGCGGCGTGGTGCCTCGCGAGTACATCCCTGCGGTCGAAAAGGGCGTCATCGACACCCTGACCTCTGGCGTGCTGGCCGGCTACCCCGTGGTCGACGTCAAGGTCACGCTGACCTTCGGTTCGTACCACGACGTGGACTCGAACGAAAACGCCTTCAAGATGGCCGCTTCGATGGGTTTCAAGGACGGCTGCCGCAAGGCTTCGCCCGTGATCCTCGAGCCCATGATGGCCGTGGAAGTCGAAACGCCTGAAGACTACGCCGGCACCGTGATGGGCGACCTGTCCTCGCGTCGCGGCATGGTTCAAGGCATGGACGACATGGTCGGCGGCGGCAAGATCATCAAGGCAGAGGTTCCCCTGTCCGAGATGTTCGGCTACTCGACCAGCCTGCGTTCGGCCACCCAGGGTCGTGCAACGTACTCCATGGAGTTCAAGCACTACTCCGAGGCCCCGAAGAACGTGGCCGACGCGATCATCACCGCCCGCGGCAAGTGATGGTCCGGCGCGGGCGGTCACGCCCGCGCCAACAAGATTTCAAGCCGGTCTTCGGCGCCACCTTGACCTTGAGTCGGTGTGGCT
>Ga0209300_1001196_pt1 | contig 10666 bp, 8 predicted proteins | sample Shrwel_input2_RT_FD_187535 | JGI IMG/M metagenome (GOLD analysis project Ga0209300, IMG submission 187535) | Subsurface microbial communities from deep shales in Ohio, USA - Utica-3 well 1 S input2 RT (SPAdes) (version 2) ... | reverse complement strand
CATTGTTGAAGACAGGTAAACAGGGCGCTGGCCCGGCAACCGCCACCCAGCGTGCCAGAGTTACGCCTGACGACCATAGCGAGCGGGTCCCACCTGATCCCATGCCGAACTCAGCAGTGAAACCGCTCAGCGCCGATGGTAGTGTGGAGCTTCTCCATGCGAGAGTAGGTCATCGTCAGGCATCTATTACGCAGAACCCCGGCCAACAGGCCGGGGTTTTTGCGTTTCAGGGCCGGGGAAAATTCCGGCCCGGCCTGCCGCCATCGCGACACACCCTCGGGGCGCGTCCGCGCGGACGGCTTCCCGGGGAACGCCGTCTCGAATCTGGCTCCCCGACTCTCCACGCAGCCCGCTCATCACGACGCCACTCCAGCCAAGCGGCAAGCCTGCTTGAATTACCCTCGCTGTCCTGCCCTGGCGTGATAGTAGCGCCGATAGCTTGCCGCCAGGACAAAGCAGATGACGGCAGGCACGGCCAGGCTCGAAAATGAGAATCGGGCGAACAGCCAGGCTCCCACGGAGCCGCCGGCGATGAATCCCGAGACGATGATCAGGAAGAGCGTGGCCTTGCGTCGATCGAAGGCGCGTCCGCGAAAGGCCTCTCCCAGCATGAGCCCCAGGTCGGTGAAGATGCCGGTGAGATGGGTGGTACGCACCACCGCCCCGCTGTAGGTGGTCACCAGGGCATTCTGCAGGCCGCAGGCGGCGGAGGCGATGAAGTGGCCGACGGGGTGGCCAGCCTGAAGGACCGGCACCGCGACCAGCAGCAGGCCACCCTCGATGACCAGCAGGGTCTCGTAATGGCGCCCGAGCTTCAGTGACTCACCGCAGAGCAGGGCACCGGAAAGGGCGGCTCCGAGCAGGAAGCTGACCAGGATGCCCGCCAGGTGCAGCGACTCGCCGAATACGCCACGCATCAGTCCCGTGCCCAGCAGCGTGGCCGTGCCGGACAGGTGGGAAATCGCCTGATGGGCAAATCCCAGCAGGCCCACCGCATTGACGCAACCGGCCGTCAATGCCAGGACAAAAGCGCCATATTCGACCCATCGGGGCAGTCTGGTAATCACGGGCGCTCCTTGAGGATATCGTCATGCCGGGGCGGCTGGGCGTTGTACCGCCTCTACACGATTGTCGCATGTTATCGGCGCCCAGTTGGGCGGTAGAGCCAAGTGCCTCGACTCGCGCGGCCGGAGCCTGGTCACCGTCCACAAAAAAGCCGGTCGGGGGATGCCCGGACCGGCTCGCGATGAAACTGCAAGAAGGGGGGATGAGTCAGTGAGGGGGACGCTGGCTGGCGGACAGCATCTCCCGGGCATGGGCCAGGGTCCGGTCGGAAAGGTGAACGCCGCCGAGCATGCGGGCCAGCTCGCGGACGCGCCCGGCGCCGTCGAGCAGTGCCATCTGCGTCTGGGTGGTGTCCTCGGCGGTCTGCTTCTCGATATGCAGATGGTGATGCGCCTGGGCGGCGACCTGCGGCAGGTGCGTCACGGTCATGACCTGGCCGTTCTCTCCCAGGCGGCGCAGCAGCTGGCCGACGATCTCCGCCGTGGCGCCGGAGACGCCCACGTCGACCTCGTCGAAGACCAGGGTGCTGATGGTGCTGTGGGTGGCGGCGACCACCTGGATCGCCAGGCTGATGCGCGACAGCTCGCCGCCGGAGGCGACTCTGGCCAGCGGCCGGGGCGGCTGGCCGGGGTTGGCGCTGATCAAGAAACGTACGGTTTCCAGCCCCTCGGGCTGCGGGGAGTCGCGTTCCTCGACGTCCACGGCGAAATGCGCCTTGCCCATGGCCAGAAAGCCCAGCTGCGCCTGCACTTCCTCGGCGAAGCCCGTGGCGGCCCGGCGTCGCGCGTCGCCGATGCGTCGGGCCTGCTGCCGATAGGCCTCGCGTGCGGCCTCGGCCTCGGCACTCAGGGCCTCGAGGTCCTGATCGCCGCCCTCCAGGCCCTCCAGCTCGTCGCGCAGGGCGGCATGCAGGCTCGTCAGCTCCTCGGGCATGACATGGTGCTTGCGGGCGATGCGATGCACCTCGCCCAGACGCTCCTCGACATGCGCCAGGCGCTCGGGGTCGAGCTCGGTGGCATCGGCGAGATGGCGCAGTTCGCGGGCGGCTTCCTCGATCTGGATGCGCGCCTCGCCGAGCATGCCGCGCGCCTCGGCCATGGCACCCCGGTCGCTGCCGGGCAGGGCCTCGAGGCGGCTCAGGGCCTGGTGCAGCAGGTTCAGCGCGCCGCCGTCGTCATGCTCGCAGCAGTCGACGGCAAACTGGGTGTCGCCGATGATCTGCTCGGCGTTGGCCAGCGTGGCCTGTTCGCGTTCCAGCGCCGCCAGCTCCCCCTCCGCCAGGGCCAGTTGATCCAGTTCCTCGACCTGATAGCGCAGCAACTGGCGGCGGGCCTGCAGCTCGTCGCTGGTGTCGGCCAGCTGCTTGAGCCGGCGCTGCAGGGCCTGCCAGTGGCGGAAGGTCTCGCCCAGGGTCGCGACGTCGCTACCCAGGCCGGCGAAATCGTCGAGCAGGCGGCGATGGGTCTCCTCGCGCAGCAGCGCCTGATGGGCATGCTGGCCGTGGATCTCGATCAGGGTCTCGCCCAGCGCCTTGAGGTCGGCGACGGTGCAGGGCTGGCCGTTGATCCACGCCTTGGAGCGGCCGGCGCCGGTGACCACCCGGCGCAGCAGGCAGTCGTCCGCGGGCAGTTCGCGGGCCTCCAGCCAGGCACGGGCGGCCGGCAGGCGCCGGATGTCGAAGCGCGCGCTGAGGTCGGCCCGGCGGGTGCCGTGGCGAACGCTGGCGGCATCGGCCCGCTCGCCCAGGCACAGGCCCAGGGCGTCGAGCAGGATCGACTTGCCGGCGCCGGTCTCGCCGGTGATGGCGGTCATGCCGCCCCCGAGGTCGAGTTCGAGACGCTCGACGATGGCAAAGTCGCGAACGGCGAGTTGCACCAGCATGGCCACCTCCTGAAACGGGAATCGGCACGACAAGGGTCTGTGTGTTTATACAGTAGCACCGGGTGCCCTGCAATCCACCGCCACGAACCCCGCCGAGCGCCTTGAGATTGTCGCGGTCATCCCCATATACGAGGGCAATCGATCACTCCCGGCGGCCGCGGCGCGGTCGCGGGGCGACTTTTCTCAGGAGAGCGACATGGCCAAAGACCCACAGACGCCGCTGGACGAGGAACTGCAACGCGCCGAACAGGGCGCCGAGCCACAGGACGAGCCGCTCGAGGGCCAGCTCGACGAAGCCGACGCCGCCGAGAACGCGGCCGGTGACGCCGAGGCGATGGCCGACCCGGAAGCGGAAATCCTCGCGGCCAAGGTCGAGGAGCTCGAGCAGGCGCTGGCCGATGCCAAGGACCAGTCGATGCGGGCCGCCGCCGAGGCCCAGAACGTGCGGCGGCGTGCCGAGCAGGATGTCGAGAAGGCGCGCAAGTTCGCCCTCGAGAAGTTCGTCAAGGAACTGCTGCCGGTGGTCGACAGCCTGGAAAAGGCGCTGGAGTCGATGGGCGAGGACGCCAGCGAGGCGCACCGCGAAGGCGTGTCGATGACCCTCAAGCTGCAGCTCGACGTGCTGGCCAAGTTCGGCGTCGAAGCCGTCGAACCGCAGGGCGAACCGTTCGACCCGCAGTATCACGAGGCCATGGCCATGGTGCCCAACGCCGAGGTGGAGCCCAATACCGTGATCGACGTCATGCAGAAGGGCTACCTGCTCAACGGCCGCCTGGTTCGCCCGGCCATGGTGGTGGTCAGCCAGGCCGCGGGCTGAACCGACGGGCCGGCCCTTGAAAGGCGCCGCCGAGCCCCCACATAGACGACAAAGACGCGGCACAGCCGCTCCGAACAGCAAGCAACGATTCTTCGAGGTGTTTATATGGGACGCATCATTGGTATTGACCTGGGGACGACCAACTCCTGCGTAGCCGTGCTCGACGGCGACAAGCCGAAGGTCATCGAGAACGCCGAAGGCGCACGCACCACGCCGTCGATCATCGCCTACACCGATGACGGCGAGACGCTGGTCGGCCAGGCCGCCAAGCGCCAGGCGGTGACCAACCCGAGCAACACGCTTTACGCCATCAAGCGCCTGATCGGCCGTCGCTTCCAGGACGACGTGGTCCAGAAGGACATCAAGATGGTGCCCTACAAGATCGCCGAGGCCGACAACGGCGACGCCTGGGTCGAGGTGAAGGGCAAGAAGCTGGCTCCGCCGCAGGTCAGCGCCGAGGTGCTGAAGAAGATGAAGAAGACCGCCGAGGATTACCTCGGTGAGGACGTGACCGAAGCGGTGATCACCGTGCCGGCCTACTTCAACGATTCCCAGCGTCAGGCCACCAAGGACGCCGGCCGCATCGCCGGTCTCGAGGTCAAGCGCATCATCAACGAGCCGACCGCGGCCGCGCTGGCCTACGGCATGGACAAGTCGCGCGGCGACAAGACCATCGCGGTCTATGACCTGGGTGGCGGCACGTTCGACATCTCGATCATCGAGGTGGCCGACGTCGACGGCGAGACCCAGTTCGAGGTGCTGGCCACCAACGGCGACACCTTCCTGGGCGGCGAGGACTTCGACCTCAAGCTGATCAACTACCTGGTCGACCAGTTCAAGGCCGACAGCGGCATCGACCTGTCCGGCGACAACCTCGCCATGCAGCGTCTCAAGGAAGCCGCCGAGAAGGCCAAGATCGAGCTGTCCGCCGCGCAGCAGACCGAGGTCAACCTGCCGTACATCACGGCCGACAACACCGGGCCCAAGCACCTCAACGTCAAGATCACCCGGGCCAAGCTCGAGTCGCTGGTCGAGGAACTGGTGATGCAGTCGCTGGGGCCGTGCAAGACCGCCCTGGCCGACGCCGGGCTGTCCAACAGCGAGATCGACGACGTCATCCTGGTCGGCGGTCAGACCCGCATGCCGCTGGTGCAGACCAAGGTCGCCGAATTCTTCGGCAAGGACGCTCGCAAGGACGTCAACCCGGATGAAGCCGTGGCCATCGGTGCGGCGATTCAGGGCGGCGTGCTCGGCGGCGACGTCAAGGACGTGCTGCTGCTCGACGTCACCCCTCTGACGCTGGGCATCGAGACGCTGGGCGGCGTGATGACCCCGCTGATCGAGAAGAACACCACCATCCCGACCAAGAAGACCCAGACCTTCTCGACCGCGGATGACAACCAGACGGCCGTGACCATCCACGTGCTGCAGGGCGAGCGCAAGCAGGCCGGTCAGAACAAGTCGCTGGGCCGCTTCGACCTGGCCGACATTCCGCCGGCGCCGCGCGGCGTGCCGCAGATCGAGGTCGCCTTCGACCTGGACGCCAACGGCATCCTCAACGTTTCCGCCAAGGACAAGGCGACCGGCAAGGAACAGTCGATCGTCATCAAGGCCTCCAGCGGCCTGTCCGAGGAAGAGATCGAGCAGATGGTCCAGGACGCCGAGGCGCATGCCGCCGAGGACAAGAAGTTCGAGGAACTGGTCCAGCTGCGCAACCAGGCCGACGGCATGATCCACGCCGCGCGCAAGACGCTCAGCGAAGCCGGCGACAAGGCTACCGACGACGAGAAGCAGAAGATCGAAACCGCGATCAGCGAGCTCGAGGAAGCGGTCAAGGGCGATGACCAGCAGGAGATCCAGGCCAAGCTGGACGCGCTGACCGAAGCCTCCGGCGGCTTGGCCCAGAAGATGTACGCCGAGCAGGGCGAGGCCGCCCAGCAGGGCGGTGCCGAGCAGGCCGACGGCGGTGCCAAGAAGACCGAGGACGACGTGGTCGACGCCGAGTACGAGGAAGTCAACGACGACCAGAAGAAGCAGTAACCACGTCTGATCCCACGGGAAACCGGCGGCGCGGGGGCATGACTCCCGCGTCGCTGTTTCCGTGGCCCGACACGGAGGCGGACAAGATCCATGTCCAAGCGTGACTATTACGAAGTGCTGGGCGTCGAGCGCGGGGCTGATCAGAAAGAGATCAAGAAAGCCTACCGACGGCTCGCCCAGAAATACCATCCGGACCGCAATCCGGATGACGATACCGCGGCCGAGAAGTTCCGCGAGGTCTCCGAGGCCTACGAGGTCCTGACCGACGACGAGAAGCGCGCGGCCTACGATCAGTTCGGCCATGCCGGTGTCGACGGCCAGGCGGGCGGCTTCGGTGGCGGCGGCTTCGGCGGTGCCGGTGCCGGCGGCTTCAGCGACATCTTCGGCGATGTGTTCGGCGACATCTTCGGCGGCGGCGGGCGGCGCAACCCCAACGCCCCGCAGCGCGGTGCCGACCTGCGCTACAACCTCGAGCTCGATCTCGAGGACGCCGTCGCCGGCACCACCGTCGACATCCGCGTGCCGCGGCATGTGGCCTGCGGGCACTGCGACGCCAGCGGCGCCGAGCCCGGTTCCAGCAAGGAAACCTGCCCGACCTGCCACGGCATGGGCCAGGTGCGCATGCAGCAGGGCTTCTTCGCCGTGCAGCAGACCTGTCCGACCTGTCACGGCGCCGGCCAGACCATCAAGGTGCCGTGTCGCGAGTGCCACGGCGAGGGCCGGGTGCGCGAGACCCGTACGCTGTCGGTGAAGATTCCCGCCGGCGTCGATACCGGCGATCGCATTCGCCTCAACAGCGAGGGCGAGGCCGGCGCCAACGGCGGCCCGGAAGGCGACCTCTACGTCCAGGTGGCGATCAAGCCGCACCCGATCTTCGAGCGTGACGGCCGCCACCTGCAGTGCGAGGTGCCGATCAACTTCGTCGACGCCGCCCTGGGCGGCGAGCTCGAGGTGCCGACCCTCGACGGCCGGGTCAAGCTGAAGATTCCGCCCGAGACCCAGACCGGCAAGCTGTTCCGGTTGCGCGGCAAGGGCGTCAAGCCGGTCCGCGGCGGCCCCGCCGGCGACCTGCTGTGCAAGGTCGTGCTGGAGACGCCGGTCAACCTCGGCGAGGAGCAGAAGGAGCTGCTGCGCCAGTTCCAGGAGAGCCTCGACGGCAGCAAGAGCCACCACTCGCCGAAGAAGTCGAGCTTCTTCGACGGCGTGAAGAAGTTCTTCGAGGACATGAAGCCGTAAGGCGGTCTCCCGTTGAAAAGCCGGGCCCCGGTATCAGGCGATGCCGGGGCCCGGTGCGTTTTGTCATGCCGTCATCGCCGCAGGTGATCCAGCCGCCAGGTCAATGCCTCGGTATCGGGATGCCAGCGCGAGGTCCGTGGCAGTACCAGAGGCTTGCCGTTCAGGTCGCAGAGCCACTGATTGTCGGATACCAGAGTGTCCACGGTGGGGCTGACGTGCCAGCATCCGTCGGGGCCTGGCGCGATGAGATGATTGTCCATGGCCCAGTGCAGGTTGGGTGTCAACGCGATGCCATTGGACGGGCGATCATCCTGACTGACAGAGAAGGGAATCAGATGTGCGGCTTCGACCAGATAGCGATAGTCGGGTGTGATATAGCGCAACCGACTCGCCGCGCAGCGATAGTCGTAGGCTTCCAGTACCAGATCTCGAAACGCCGCTGAGCGCGCATAGCGCGAGTCAGCCTCCTTGACGTCAGAAGCGAGTCGCTCCGGATGTCGCTGATAGTCGCCACTGGCCAGCGTCGTCTCGAGATATTCCTCGAGGCGTTTCCTGGCGTGATCGTCAGTGGCGAGATAACGGTGGGTCAGTAGCGCGCAGGCTTGTCCGGCCAGATCGGCGTTCTGCAAGGCATTGAATAGCTCGCTGTCGAGCCGGGCCGAGGTGAATCGCTCGTTAAGCTGGCTCAGCGACTTGGGCTGCCCCATCTGATCCGCTATCCCTTGTATGGACGGGGCATACTCGGGGTGCCAGAGCTTGCCGGAGGGGCCTTCCCGGTTTTTCAGTGCCCACATCGGCATCCAGGGTCGCGCTCGATGGCGCTCTTCAGTCACGGTTTCGAAAATATCGTGATAGCGAGCGATCAGGCGCGTGTCGATCGGGATTCGCGGCGAGGTGATATGTCCCGCCTGGATCTCGCAGATGATCGCCAGCAGAAGGCATGGCTGGTGCGGTGCCGGGCTCCCGGTACTGTGGTCCACCTTCAGCCGTGACAAGCATTCAAGCCTGGAGTCCATCTGCCATCCTCTTGTGTCCCCGTGTTTCGCTGGGACCGTCATGACGCCGACCCAGCCTGTCACGGCAGTATATTAGCTATATGTCAGTTGTTCATGTGGAGGAGGGCGCCGATGACGACGAGTCGTGACGTGGCGCGGGCCCACGCCGGCCTGCTGCTCTGGGCCGGGCTGGTGGGGCTGTCGTTCCCGGTGGTGGGGCTGCTGACGCCCGGCCTGCCGCCGCTGTTGCTGACCGCCATTCGCTTCTGCATCGCCGCACTGGGGATCTGGCCGCTGGTCCGGGGGCAGTCGGCGCTGCGACCGTCGCGGGCCGGGGCGTGGCTCTACGCCGCCATGGGGCTGTGCCTGACCGGCTTCTTCGGGGCGATGTTCTGGGCGGCGCATCGCATCACGGCGGTGTCGATGGCCACGCTGTTCGTCAGTGTGCCGCTGCTGGCCTATCTGCTGGGTCTGGCGTGGCGCGTCGAGCGCCTCGCCTGGCGGCTGCCGGCGATTCTCGTCGTCGGTGCCCTGGGGGCGCTGGGTCTGGCCTGGGCCGAGGCGGGCGGCAGCTGGCGCGGGGTGGCGTTCGGCACGGGGGAGGCGGTGTTCTTCCTCGGCTGTGTAGCTTCGGCGCTGTATCCGGTACTCAGCAAATGGGGGCTCGAGAAGGGCTGGCTGGCCGCGTCGGCAGGTGTGCGGACCTTCTGGAGCCTGCTGCTGGGCGGCGGACTGATCGGTCTGGTCGGGCTGTTGCGCGGCGGGGCCCCGGCGCTGGCGTCGCTCGGCGCCATGGACGCGGCGATACTGATCTATCTGGGGCTGTTCTCCAGTGCGCTGACCTTCTGGCTGCAGCAGCGCGCGACGGCGGTACTGACGCCGGGGGCGGTGACCGCCTACGGCTATCTGGTGCCCTTCGTGTCGATGCTGGTGCTGTTCGTGCGTCAGCCCGGCGCCATGGGTCGGGAATGGCTGCCCGGCAGCCTGCTGGTGCTCGTCGCCATCGCCGCGCTGCTACGCCGGGATGCCCGGGCCCGGCGCGCCTCGGTGGCGACAGACGCTGCCGGTCGGCGTTGATATACTGGGCGGCACCGTCACCAATCACGTCGCGCAAGGAGTCTGCATGTCCCGCACCCCCGTTCGTATCGCCGTCATGGGCCCCGCCGGTCGCATGGGGCGCACGCTGGTTTCGGCCGTGCATCAGGATGAGGCTGCCGAACTGACCGCCGGCATCGTGGCGGCGGGCAGTTCGCTGGCCGGTGCCGATCTCGGCGAGTTGGCAGGCGTCGGCCGGTCGGGCGTGAGCGCCAGCGACGACCTGATCGCCGTCGTCGATGACTTCGACGTGCTGATCGACTTCACCAACCCGTCGACGACCCTGGCCAACCTGGCGTTCTGCGCCGAGCACGGCAAGCGCATCGTCATCGGCACCACCGGCCTCGACGACGCCCAGCTGGCCGAGCTCGATGGCTATCGTGACCGGGTGCCGATGGTCTTCGCCCCCAACATGAGCGTCGGGGTCAACCTGACGCTGAACCTGCTGGCCACCGCCGCCCGGGCACTGGGCGACGAAGGCTACGACATCGAGGTGATCGAGGCACACCATCGCCACAAGGTCGACGCGCCCTCCGGCACCGCGCTGAAGATGGGCGAGGTGGTCGCCGATGCCCTGGGACGCAATCTCAAGGAGCATGGCGTGTTCGCCCGCGAAGGGCAGTGCGGACCGCGCAGCGACACGGAGATCGGCTTCGCCACGGTGCGCGCCGGCGACATCGTCGGCGAGCACACCGTGATGTTCGCCACCGAGGGCGAGCGCATCGAGATCACCCACAAGGCCTCGAGCCGCATGACCTTCGCCAGGGGGGCGGTACGGGCTGCGCGCTGGGTCGCCGGGCGCGACGCGGGCCGCTACGACATGCAGGACGTGCTGGGGCTGGCCGGGTCGGTCTGACCCGCTGGATCGTATCGCCGCCGGGGGTAGCCCGGGCGGCAAAAATCGCGTAAAATCCAGTCAATTTGGCCGGGTGAAGGCGATCAGCAAGGCCACATATGCCGAATCGATGACAACAAGCGGGATGAAACCGTCTTTACCGGGTTTCGTCCCGCTTTTTTACGACCTGCGTGTCGAGATCGGCCGGCTGCGCGCCCTGTCCCACCCCGTCCTGATTGACCCTCTCGAACGGCAGCCCGCGTGGCGGAACGGCTGGGCAGGCACCACGATCCACGACAAGCAATGGAGGACGTTGCGTTGAACAGACCCGCGATACTGGCCTTGGAAGATGGCAGCGTGTTTCAGGGTAGCGCCATCGGCGCCGATGGACAGACCAGCGGCGAGGTGGTGTTCAACACGGCCATGACCGGCTATCAGGAAATCCTCACCGACCCCTCCTACACCCGACAGATCGTCACGCTCACCTACCCCCATATCGGCAATACCGGCACCAACGCCGAAGACGTGGAATCCGGCCGGATCGCCGCGGCGGGCCTGGTGATCCGCGATCTGCCGCTGCTGGCCAGCAGCTTCCGCAATCAGCAGACGCTCGATGACTACCTGCGTTCCCAGAACATTCTCGGCATCGCCGATATCGACACGCGTCGCCTGACCCGCATCCTGCGCGACAAGGGGTCGCTG
>Ga0209300_1001194_pt1 | contig 10680 bp, 16 predicted proteins | sample Shrwel_input2_RT_FD_187535 | JGI IMG/M metagenome (GOLD analysis project Ga0209300, IMG submission 187535) | Subsurface microbial communities from deep shales in Ohio, USA - Utica-3 well 1 S input2 RT (SPAdes) (version 2) ... | reverse complement strand
CTAACTACCTTTTTCTTCTTGATTTTTTTTGGCATTCTTGATTCGCAATCCTGACAAACATTATGACCATAAGAAAGCGGCCACATACTATCTACCCTGTCTCCATCTTCTAAATAACTATCGCATATTGTACAATATGGAATCGTATGATGAGCAATATGATCAGAATGCTTTTTTATAAAATTATCTCCATAAATATCATAATCATTAAATGGTAAACCTACTTCTTTTTCATACTCCAAAAATTCTTCAAAATCTTCTTCTTTGAGTTCTGGTATTTCATAAGAGTCATTATTCATATCATTTTTCTTTTCTCGATAATCTTCAAGATTTATTATTTTTTTCATTGATTATCCAACTCCTTTAACCTTCTTTATTTTGGATTAATATATCAACCATACTTTTAAATTCGCTCTTACTTATGCCATATCCTTTAGCTTTTAGAGCTAAACTGCAATATTCGTCTGGAATATTCCGTCTCTGTATTTCTGAAGTTATTTTTTTGAACAGTAAGATTAACTCTCGTGTCTGTTGGACTGTTAACCCTTCATCCCTGGCTTCTTTTGCTACCTGATAATATGGCATTTCTTCTTCAGATACTGTAACTTTTTCAGTGTTATCAGGAATATATTCTTCACTTTCCATATCCTCTGAAACAATCTTTTCTAGGCTCACATTGTAATAGCTACATAAATCGTAAATAGTACTAAAACTTACATTAGGACTCTTCCCGTTTTCCAGCCTCGATAAGCTGCTGGGAGCTATTTCTATTTCCCTAGCAACTTCCTCCAATGACATGTTTTTTTCATTTCTGATTTTCTTTAGGTTTGCCCAAATATGGTCATTCAATTTTATTCCTCCTTGATAAATTCAAAACACCTTTTAAATTCATAAGTCCAAATTCTAAAGAACTGGTCTATCTATTTTGCAGATAAATCAACTTTTATGTTGATTATATTAATATTATAGCATCAAATTAAATTATATGCAAATTATTTCAAAAACACTTGATAAATATGCAATAAAGCGGTATAATATTATTATATTAAGAAAATATTAAATGGAGGTTTTGCAAATGACCCAAATAAAAGATTTCGCAATGATGATAGCTATGGATTTGGAAAAAGTATCTCCTTCAACTCAAATAACAGTAACAATTATTACTTTCATTGCAGTAATATTAATGCTTCAAAAAACAGTTGAAATTTATTCAAATTTATTTAATCAAATTACTTCTACTAATGAAAGAAGACAAAGAATAGATCAGTTGCTGGAAGAAGTAGAGCGAGAATTTTATGGTTATTCTAAATCAGATGATGACTACAGAATCAAATAATAAGATTTAAATAAATTTTATATCTCCCCTTTTGTCTCTCCCTGGAGGTTTGATCATAATCTTCAGGGAGTTTTAATATTTACTGCCACTAATTTATGTTTTGAATACAAGCTGGTTCCTTTTATTTGGTGGGATGATGATACTTTTTTAGATTTTTTGTATAACAAATTGCATTTATGATTTGAAATTAATCAGATTTAAAAATTTATGTTTTGATTTTGTATTACAAAACTATAAATTTTTAGCTGTTTCTAAAAAATCTTAATACACAATAACCCCTTGCTATACCTGGAACAAAAAGTTTTTGAAAATACAGTTTGAATACACTATATTTGTAATGCATAATTTTTAAAAAATGTATTAAGATTTACTTGATATTTATCAAAATGATAATTTTTAAACTGAAATGTAATACACTGATAGTTCAGTCATAGCATATAAATTAATGATCTGATTTTATGTTCTGAATACAAAAAATTTTTGTATTATAAATAAAAATTAAGCTTCATTATTATTCTCTACTTTTTTTAACAAACAAAAAAAGCCCCTTCAATTATTGTTATAATTAAATTAATTTCAGCAAATTTAAGCGACAGACGCAGCCAACCCAGCACTCTTTTTTATTATTGAATTTTCAAAACATTAATTTACACCTTATAAGAGAAAAGGGGTAATTGTATAGATATCAGCCTGTAAACCATAGTTTTTGGCTTATAAAAGTGGGCATGATTGAAAATGAACCCCCTCAAATCTAAAATGCACTATGGTTTTTCTCGTTTAAGCTATGTAAAATTTAACTGAGAGCAAAATAGGATTTGAAAAATAATCAATATATAAATTTATATTTAAAATTCACTTAAAATATTAAAAAATAGAAAAAACAGGTAATTTGCAGGAAAAAAATAACTTATATGCAATAATATATATAATAACTATTTTGAAGGGAGGTTTTAGATATACATGAAGAGTACAGGAATTGTTCGTAAAATTGATGATCTCGGTAGAATGGTCATACCTATCGAACTGAGAAAAACACTCAATATTTCTAAGAAAGATCCAATGGAGATTTTTGTTGATGGAAACAAAATAATTCTACAAAAATATGAGCCAGGTTGTGAGTTCTGTGGATCAATGGAAAATATTGTAGAGTATGAAGGTCATGACATTTGCACTCACTGCATAAATAAAATGAAAGAAAAAGCTGAAGAATAGAACGAAAAACAACCCCAGTAAAACTTGAATTTCTTTTTTCAAGTAATACTGGGGTTTTTTAATTAAAAAAAACATAATGATATCACAATTATTAACCCCAGTTTTGCTCTACCCGAAAGGGAGCGAAACTGGGGTATTAAAAATAAACAAAAATTTTTATAAAATAATTGGAAAATACCTGCATTAAAAGAAATTTATAGTATAATTAAAGTATAAATTAAATCCTAGACACATTTATTCCTCAAAAATATAAAATTAAGGCTAAAAAAAGAAAGGAAGCGATAATAGTGAAAACAGAAAATAATGAGAATATCAGATGTTGCGACGAAGTTGGCCGCGTGATGATACCGTTCACACTTAGAGAAAAGTTGAATATAAAAGAAAAATCTCCACTAAAACTGAAAATTGTTGATGAAAAACTAATTATAACAAAAGCATAAATTACTCAAAAACACACTCCAGGCTAACTTGAAGTTAAGAATTAATCAAGTTCTTCTGGAGTTTTTATTTTTAAATAAAACCCACCAAAGGAGGAAATATAAATGAGAAAATACTCAGTTTATAAAATAGTAAACACTAAATCAATGGGAATTTATTATGGATATACTAATAATTTTATTAGAAGATTTGAAGAGCATACTTTTTTCATCAAAAATAAAGATCATCCAAACAAAAAAATTATGGAAGCTTCAATTAAGTATCATTGGAAAGATTTTAAAATTGAAGAAATAGAAAAGTTTGCTCTAGAAAAAGAAGCAAAAATGAAAGAGGAAGAATTAATAATTAAAGCATTCAATGATCCAAATTATATTTTATACAACGAAAAAATTCCAACAAGAAGTGGAAAAAACCTTATGATGTCAGTAGAAGATAACCTGGCTAAACAATTCTTTGATTTTAAAAGAAAAAACAGCCTAAATAAAAGCGAATTAACTAGAAAAATATTCGAATATTACTTTGATAAAACCAACCAAAAAATAACCTGGACTAATGAAGATATTAAGGGTAAAGAAAAAAGACATATAGGAGTAAGAATAAATAATGAACTCCTTAAAAAAATTAACGAATTTTCTAAAGTTAAAAAAGAAAACAAGAATGTTATTTACCATACTGCTATGGAACTATTTTTTAAAAAAAATAAGACATAAAAAAACACCCCAGATTGCTTGAATTTCAATTCAAGTTTTTTGGGGTAATAATTAATAAAAACTATCTCTATTTTTAGCTGTTACTTCCTTAGCTGATTCAAAATCAATATCATTTCTACCAAGGTAACCAGTTTCAGGGTCATCATAAATTTCAAAAAATTTATTTATTGCTTCTTCTTTGTCTTTAGCAAAAATTGTTTTTTTGACTTTTCTACTCTCATAATTTTTTATTCTGGCTACAACAACAAACTCTTTCATTACCATCACCTTCTGCTAATCTAATTCTGCAAAAAAATAACAACTCCTTTATTTTAGTTTTATACCAAGCAAGTCTTCAAATTTAATTTTATTTTCATTAATAAAAAGCTCTTTTCTGTTTATATTCACCTTATCTATTCTGCCAGTAGCTGTCTCAAATCGCTTGTTATCATAGTGTTTTATTTCTACAGTTAAATTATTTTTCAGTGCTTGCTGTAATTTAGAATTAATTACTTCTTTCTCCTGATCATCAAGAATTGGTTTCTCATTATCATCTTCATGTTTTTTTAGTTTTTGCAATCTATCCCTGTGCTCGATAAGCATCATAGCAGTCCATTTTTTGTTTCCCCTGTCCTTGAAATTCATTTCAATATCCCCTCTCATTTGAAAGCTGTTTTAAATATATTTTAACATACATTTGTTCGTTTTTCTAGCAAAAAAATAGCCATTTCAATTAAAACCTCTTTTGAAACAGCCAATTTTGATATTTTTCTGATTATAAAAACAAAACAACTTTTAAATTTTTGAATCAATCACTTTTTCCATAACAGACTGCAGATAATCTCTCATGGTTATTCCATTAACATAACTTTCCCTTTTAACTACCTTATGTAGATCTTTTTTAAGATAGATTCTTTTGTACTTATAGTTTTCATCATCTTTATATTTTTTTAACTCAAAATCATTCTCTAGCTTTTTTAATTTAATATTTAAAAACCAATTTATACTTCTGTTATTTTCTCGAGCAATTTTTTTAAATTTATTATAAATATCTTCATCAAATTTGCTACTGTATTTATTTTGAGATGTTATATTTCTAATAATTTCTGACATAATTATCACCTGATACTAAGTTTTTATATGAATAAACTAATTATTTTCCAATGTCTTTCTAAAAATAATTTAATTTCCTCCTGGTAAACTATAATCAGAATAAAAAATTAAATTTTCTCTTTTTTTAAGTTGCTGCAGAGGGAAACTATAACATAAATTAAATTAATAGATGCTTTTCTCCTTGTTTTATCCCACTCCTTTCCCTGGAGTGGTTTTTTTGATATAAAACCAGTTTTATTTCTGCAGCTGAAATTCGTTAATTGCCTCTTTTACGAAGATTTTAATTAAATATATAAGAAAAAATTAACTTTACTATAATACTTCCAATAATGGTGAATATAACTAATGTTTTAATATCATTATATCTCTTTTTATATTTTTTAGACTTAGTAGATTCAAAAACTATATATGGTTTTAATTTAGAACTGATAAGGTAAAACAAAAAAAATAAATAATTTAAAAATGTTATAAGGCTACTATATGTAAAAGATGAAAATTGTAGTGAAATTAATAAGGTAAAATAAGCTCCAACACCAGCAGATAATAATGCAATCCCAAAACCAGAAAAATCAAAAGTTCTAAATAAATGATAAACATAGTTACCATTATATTTATGTTCTATTGTTTCTTTGATTAAATCATAAATATTTGAAGCTATTTGTTTAGATTGATTTTCACTTTGAATATTAATCTCAATTCCTTCTTCATAAAAAATATTAAATCCTATTTTTATAGATATATATGATAAACCTATATTATTCTCTGGTATATCAGGAGTTATTAAGTTAACATCTAATTTAACTTGATTTGTATCTTTTGGCAGTAACGGCCCTTTATAATCTTCTATCCTTTTAAACTCTTCTAAACCATCTTTCTCTTTAATAGAAATAGTATAATTATTTTTATATTTTTCAATCATTTCTTCATTTAAATATTCTCCAATAACTTTATCAATAATTCTATTCAAAATACAATCTTCTAAATTTATCAATAATTCTTTATCTACAGTACATGAATGAATTTTTTTATTTAATTTATATTTACTCAAATTTATTTTCCCCCCCTTAAAATTTCATTAAATATAGACTTTATAAATAATATAGCTAATTATATTTTTATAATATAAACTTTAAGTAAATTAATCTTGAAGTTTATCGATCAAACTTTTATTTTTCTTCTTGCATCTCCCAATTCTCCTTTGACTGTTGTTCTATAATTTTTTACCTCTAATCTAATAGTTATATGTGAAGAATTGAAAACCTTTATATTTGAATTTATAAAAAACTTTTGACTACGCTGTTGTATATCAAAGCAGCCTAATAAAATAATTAACATCTTGTAAATTAACTTAGAATTAAAACTTGCTTTTTCTAAATTGATTTCATTTAACAAAAAATCATCTCTATTAAGTTTTAGGTGGGATAAGGGTTCAATTAATTATTAACATTATTATTTTTTTTATTATCTGCTTTGCCTCTTATATATTTTTCTCCGTTTCTTTCATAGACCCCATAATTGGGATGTTTATTTTCTTTTTCAATTTCTCTAGCCAAAGTCTTACCTAAAATATTAGAACCTCTACCTGGAATAGTATAGGTTTTGTTCTCACCATTTTTACCATCATGATTACCTTTTATAATTTTAGCCAATTATAATCACCTTTCTTGATAGTTTATCCCACCTAAATTTAAAAACAATGTTAAATATTATCTGTTTCCATCCCATAAATTTTCATAACTTTGTTTCCTGAAATTATTAGCACACAAACATTTTATTCCTGCTTTTGGAACTGATGTTGACAAAGAGTTTCCAATTAACATGTCCATTCTAAATTTATTTTTTTTCCAGTTTCCTTGAAGTCCTGCAATTTCTTTTATCATTTCCCCAGTTAACAAAGCTCCTGACATTGTTGAGACAAAAGGTGCAGTAACAGAACTTTCAGTATAATTTTTATTATCAATTGAAACGGAAGAATAAAGTTTTCTATTTACAATTGAGTTTAAGTCTGTATTCAATAATTTATCTTTCTTTTCTTTTTCTATAAATCTTTTATTTATCATTATTTTAATATCATCTTCAACAAGAACTTCTCCACCTTGCAACAATTGAGCAACTCTTCCAACTGAAAGACCAGTTTCTCTACTTACTTTTTGATACCAGTTTCTACTTGGAATGTTTGATATATAATCACAAGCTAGACAAGCCTTACCATCAGAAAACCCATGACGAGTTATGGTTAAAGTTACATCCCCAGTTCCAGCATTAATTGTTCTCTCTGCTAAACAATCAGCTATTTCTATTCTTGCATTAATATTATCCACTGCTGAAATAGCTAGTTTAATTCCTGGTTTCAAAGGTCTTGAATTAAGATAATTACTAACAGTTCCCTGACTTTTATCCCAATAGTTTACTTTCAAATTTTCTAAATCACTATCTATTTTATTAGCTGCCCATTTTGCTTTTGATAGAGATTGATTCTTTTCTAAATCAGATAAATTTAAATAACTATATCTTTGCATATTATTAATATCAATATTCGGATCCCTATCTACTATATCAATTGTTCCACTTACATTAGGCATAAATCCTAATGTATATAAGAGAGAACTACCAACTGAACCTGATCCGAATAGAGATACGCGATCTAAATTCAATTGATCAACTGGTATATTTATTTCATCATCAAACTTATAAGTTAATGTATTAAAAATTATATTTTCAATTAGATTAAAATCTTTTTTTATCTTTTTATTAAAAATTAATTTAAAAATTTCTGCTGCTCCCAAACACGCACTTGTTACAGAACCTATAGGAATCCTAATATCCTTCTTTTCTATATTACTAGGTTTATTTCCAACATATGCAAGCCATCCATTTGCATCTATATAAATAGCTTTTTCTGATACTTTCTTATTCCCAACTACCAAATATATATAATTTTGAGTTTCACCCTTAGCTTGGTTCCATTTGTATGCTTCGTTTTTTGTTTTTATTAAATGTGAATATAAATTTTTAGAAGTATTTAAATGTTTTGCAGGAACATCTTCAACATCAATTTCGATATTAGGAAAAATTCTAGCTAATATATTTGTGGATATTTCAAGCATAATTTGAGTGGAATAGTTTAGCACTTCTTTTTTGTCTGCTGTAATAATGACTTTAGTGTTATTTCTTGTCTCATTAACAATGTCAGAAGAAATCCCCATTTTATTAGTAAATCTTAAAGATTCTTTCAAGTTATTCATCTCCTTTATTCAAAAGAAAACAGCTTTTTTATTTGCCTTTTAGCTAATTCTTTCCACTCATTATTATCATATATATATACTCCGCAATTTAATAAATCTTTCATTCCACGGTTTCCAAAATGAGGAACTATGATTGAGATTGCCCCTTGGTGTCTAAAAAATGGATTTTTTGCATCGGTTTTAGAAATAAAAGCTTCTTTAGGATGAGAGTGGACTTTTGCTACCACAAATTCATTATCTTTTAAGGATCTAGTAACATCAACATTTGCTTGTCTGGAAACGGAAACATTAACTCCCCAAATTGTTTTTTTAGCTATTTGCTTGGGAATAATAACTTTCTTGATGTGAACTTTATTATTTTTTTCTTTACCAACCCAATAGACCCTACCTTCAAGTCCTTTTTTTCCCTGTTTAGTTAAAAAATCTAAGGTTTCAGGAATAATATTTTTTCTAACTACAATTTTTTGATAGTTATTATTTATCATTATAAATTCCTCCTGTAGGATTCATGTTCCAGGTATTGTTTTGAATTTTATCTATTATTATATCTATAAAATGCTTTATAGTAAAAGTATTTCTGTAGTTATAAAAATAATTATCTATATGACTAGGATGAGTATGATAAATTCTATTACCAGGACGACAAATAAATTTACCAGGATATAATTTATTACCACTAGCAATTCCACGACCTCTTGGCCATTTGTTATTATCAAGTCTTTCTCCTGTCTCTGGATTAGCAAATTCTATCAATGGAGGATCCAAATCGTAGTTATCTGCAACAATTCTAAGTACAGGCAGATATTTCCCTGCCTGTACTTTAACAAGTGCAAATAAGCTATCTTTTTTTATAATTGAATATAGATCATCTTTTTCTAAAGCTAATAATTGTTGATTAAATAGTTTTTTAGATAGCTCAAAATGCATTATAAATCACCGTCAACATCTTGTTCGTCGGTGGCAATTAAAACAATTTCATATCTGTCTTTACCTGGCTCAAATCCAACTTCACTAAGTTGGGTTGCTCCATTAAGAATAGCATCTTCATACTGTAAAGTATATTTGTTTTTATCGGAATTAATTTTGAAAAACTTTAGAGCATCTTTTTTTAGGTCGTTTACCGTATTTGTAGGTAAATAGTTCTGTCGAAAATCATTTTGACTGCCTAGATATTTTACTAAGACTTTAAGATGTTTATTCCCTTTAGTTTTATCTTTCATTTTAACACTCCTCATATAATAATTTTATTTCTACTATTTTCATAACATTAATCCTATATAAAAACCTAATATTTTTAGGGATCCATTTATACACCTCCTCATAAACTTGCAGTTGAGTTTCAACTCAATATTTTTGTTAAAAAAATTTAAAACAACTTTAATTGTCTAGCATTTAAATTAAGCTGTTTTAAATGAATTTTTGTCGCCTCTATAGAAGTATTAAATATATTTGCAATTTCAAAAGTTATTTTACTTTGCAAGCTACCCTTTGTATTTTCATGTTTTTTCCTTAACTCATCAAATAAAGGTATAACTAAATAAGATGGCATTAATAAATATGCTGCAAATTTATTTGCTTGCCATTCTGCTCCACTTGTGTCCCCTTTTCGACATAAGATTGTTCTTCCTTCTTTGTTACTTATAACATTTCCTTTTCTAAATAAAGAACTAATTCTATCTTTGGTAGAATTTCCATTTAATATATCTTGATGTAAAATCCAATGGCCTATTTCATGAGCAAGAGTAAATCTGAACCTTCCTTCAGAAGAACCTTTATTCACCAGTAATTCATTAATAAATATTTTCCCATCAGGAAATATAGCACCCAGAGTATTCTTTTTTAAGTTAAGATTCTTTGGTTTGTCATAATCGAAAAAAAGATCTAAATGAAATTCAGCCATTTTTTCTAAAGGAACTTCTTCATTAAGTACCTGATTAAAATTTTTTTCATAGGACTTTAATAAATTATTCGCTTCTTTTTCTATTTCCTCTGATTTCATCCATTTAATACTCATCTACTTATCCTTTCTTTTCAATTTATCTATATATTCTTGGACTCTATCCCAATCCTCATCACTTAGATCTTTGCCTGATCTTAATAGTTTTGGTATTTTACTAGAATTTTTAGGAATCATATTCGTAATATCCTCAGGAACTTTTCCTGCTTCTGTTATTAAAAAATCACTATCAACATCTAATATCTTAGCTAGTTTTTCTATTTTGTCATGTGCAGGAGGATCTAGCTTTCCATTTTCAATTTTACTTAAATAGGTAACATCAATACCAACTTCTTTAGCTACCTCTTTTTGAGTGAGTTGTTTTTCTTTCCTTAATTTTCTTATCGTTTGCCCAAAAGTATTTTTTGACATTTCAATTCCTCCTATAATTATTATAGTTGAGTTGAATATCAATGTCAAGTTATTAATTCATAAAACATCTAGTTTGCGAATTAAAAGTCATCTATTAGTTGAATTCTTCAATAGTAAAATTATTCCTTTATTATTAGTGTTCATTTCAATATTCTGAATTTTATAAATTACATAATAGCATAATTACATAATAGCATAATTACATAATAGCATAATTACATAATAGCATAATTACATAATAGCATAATTACATAATAGCATAATTACATAATAGCATAA
>Ga0209300_1001190_pt1 | contig 10706 bp, 8 predicted proteins | sample Shrwel_input2_RT_FD_187535 | JGI IMG/M metagenome (GOLD analysis project Ga0209300, IMG submission 187535) | Subsurface microbial communities from deep shales in Ohio, USA - Utica-3 well 1 S input2 RT (SPAdes) (version 2) ... | reverse complement strand
GGCTCGCGCGAGCCGACGGCAACGGCCGCGTCGGCCAGCGCGCGCTCGTAGTGAGACGCGGCGTCGGGCAGCAGGCGCCAGCCGGCCGAACGCCCGGCTTGGGCCCAGGCCCAGGCGGTGTCTTCGGCGCGCCAGTGCCAGCGCTCGCGGTTGCCCGGCTGCTCGAGGGCCGCCGCGGCGGCGCTGGGGTCGATGCCCGCCCAGCGCACGAAGGCCAGCAGGTTGAGCGGGCCCTCGATGTCGGGCGGGAAGGCCGCGGGGATCGGTGCCAGGGTGGGCTTGCGAGCGGGCCCCTTGCCCTTGCCAGCCGCTTTGCTCTTGGGTGCCCCCTTGCCGGACTTGGCGTCGCGCGCCTTGCCCTTGCCGTCGGGCCCGATGCTGGCGCCGGGCGAGCGCGCGCGGTCGTCACCCGCCGGCATGCGAGCGGCCGAGGACGGGGCGGGCATCAAGAAGGCCTGCGGCTGGCTCATCAGGCGGGCAACCGCTTGCGAGACGTTGTCGCCCAGCAGGCGCGCGCTTTGCTGCACGGCGCGGGGCTTGTCGGCCTCGATGGACAAACGCAGCTTGCGCCAGACATCGGCCTGGGTCAGCACGCCGGCGTCCAGCAGCACGCGGGCCATGGCGTCGCAGCCAAAGTCGGCGTCTTTCTGATTCCACCAGAACTGGCGGGCCTGCTCGCGCCAGTCGCCTGGCGCCTCCATGGGCACGCGCGTCTGGTGGCGCGCCAGCACGCCCAGGCAGCTGACGTCGCGGTCGTCGTTCATGCGAAAGCTGGGCTGGATGCGCAGGAAGGTCGACCAGTTCTGGCGGCGACCCAGCTCGAGCAGCCAGTCGTTGCGGGCGCGATCGGCCACGTAGCTGTCGGGCCAGCGTGCCAGGAACTCGTCGACCTCGCTGGGTGAGGCCTCCACCAGGCGCAGCTGGAAGTACCAGTAAGCGGCCCAGGGCGCGAGGGGGTGGTCGGACTGGGTCAGCGCGTCGCGGGCGGCTTGCAGGCGCGCCCGGTCGCGCACCCGCAGGGCCTCGCGGGCGTCGGAGACGAGGCGGTCATCGGACGCAGACGAGGGCGAAGCCGCGGGGGCCCCTTGCGCCACCGCACCGGGGGCGGCCGACAAGCTCAGGGTGGCGACGGCCAGGCTCAGGCAAAGCGCCTGCGCGGAGCGGGCGAAGCCGGAGGCACGGGGGGACGCATACTGGTGCGTGAGTCTCAATTGGTTGACCTTTTTGTGTTTTTCCTGCCGCTCGAACCATGCCCGACCTGAACCCGACCGCCTCGATCGCCCCCACAGGGGCAGAAGACCGCGCGACCTTGCGCAAGCGACTGCTCCAGGCGCGTCGCGATTGGGCCGCGTCGCCCTCTTGCGCCCCGGCCCAGCTGGAGCTGGAGCGTCGCCTGTGGGCGGTGCTCTCCCAGCTTGAGCCCGAATGCCTGGGTGTGTACTGGCCGATGCAGGGTGAATTTAACCCAAGGAACATCGCCTGCCAGGCGCAAGCCCAATGGGGCGCGCGCCTGGCCCTGCCCAGCGCCAGCCGAGAGCCGGTGGAGATGCACTTCCTGCCCTGGGACGGGCAGGCGCCGAAGCTGCGCGACGGCTGCGGCCTGCCCACCGGCGAGGGCCGCCCGGTGGTGCCCGATGTGGTGTTGGTGCCGTGTGTGGGCTTCACCGAGGAGGCGCTGCGCCTGGGTTATGGCGGGGGCTACTTCGACCGCTACCTGGCCGCCCACCCGGAGGTCACGGCCATGGGGGTGGCGTGGGAGATCGGCCGATTGAGCATTCAGCAGCTGGAGGCCGCCCCTCATGACCAACCCTTGGTCGCCGTGGTCACAGAAAGCGACACGGTGAGCGTTTGATGCCCCCCAAGCGAGGGGGAGGCCCGTGTGAACCCTGATCGTTACGCGGTTCCCGGGGGGGAAGATAGCTCAGCCCGGAACAGATTGCCGCTCGAGCAGTCGCCACCCTACGAAACAAGGATCTGAAACATGACGTACCTCAAGCACCTCGCCGTGATGGCCGTCGCCCTTGCAGCCTCCGCTGCGTCGGCCGCCAACCTGCCCGTTGCGTCCTACTCCGACAGCGTTCTGATTGACACCTCGGTGCTCACCGCCAAGAACCTGACGCTGCAAAAGGTGGGCAACGCCACCTGGAACGCCACCACCGGCATCCTGACCGACCCCGTCTCTTCGGTTGACCTGGCCAGCTCCCTGGTGATCCAGTTCGACGCCACCTCCGGCTTCGCCCTGTTCACCCCCGGCCTGTTCGGCCCGAGCAAGGTCGCCACGCTGCAGAACTTCTCGTACAACGTGAACACCGGCACCCTGCACGGCGACCTGTTCACCCCGCTGGGCAACCTGCTGGACTCGGACCTGCTGACCGCTTCGGTCAAGACCGGCGGCCTCAACGGCAACCTGATCAACGTGACGGCCTCCAACTTCTCGCTGGCCACCGAACTGGTCACGGCCCTGGGCAGCAACGCCGCGAACTTCCAGTTCGTTGCCGACGCCGTCAAGGAAGTCAAGATCAACGTGACCCTGGCCACCGCCCCCGTGCCCGAGCCCTCGACCTACGCCCTGATGGGCCTGGGCCTGGTCGGCATCGGCCTGGTTTCGCGCCGCCGCATGGCCGCCAACGCCTGATCGATCCGGCACGGCGCTTCGGCGCCCATGAAAAAAGCTCCCCGCGGGGAGCTTTTTCTTTGCCCGAACGCCACGGGCTGGATCGCGTCAGGTCAGAAGCGGTAGCCGACGCCGATGCCCCACAGAACCGGATCCACCTTGAAGGTGCCCAGCTTGGTGCCGCTGGAGCTCACGTCGGTCTTGATGTGAACCTTCTTGATGTCGACGTTGAGGTACCAGGGGCCGCTCAGCTGGATGTCCATGCCTGCGCCGTAGGCCAAGCCGAAGCTGCTCTTGTCGAGCTTGCCGGCGCCATCGAGGATGTTCACGCTGGAGAAGCGGGTGTAGTTCAGGCCGACGCCGACGTACGGACGGTACTTGCTTTCAGGCGTGAAGTGGTACTGCAGGCTCAGGACAGGCGGCAGGTGCTTGAGCGAGCCGATGTCAGCGCCGTTGAGGCTGACGTCCTGACGTTGCGGGTAGGTCAGGATCAGCTCGGCGGCGATGTTGGGCGTGAAGAAATAGGTCACGTCCACCTCGGGCAGCCACTTGCTGTTGATGGCCAGGCCATCGATGTCGCCGCGGTTGGCGGGGTCGAGCTTGACCGCGCGGGCGCGAACCAGCCACGGGCCGTCGGCGGCCTGGGAGGCCACGGGGGCCAGCATCGAGGCCACGGCCAGGGCGGCAACGGCAGCGCGGGACAGAGCGGAGGTCTTGTTCATGATGGGGTCCTTCTTGCTGATGAATCTCGGGCGTCGCTGTGTGCGTTTCGCCTTGAATCCATTGCAGCAGGGGCCCCTCGGCGCGGATTTGACTCAGCGCAAGCGCCCCGGGTCAACCCTTGGGGGCGACCGGAGCATGTCGGCAGGGTTTGATCGAGATCAGGTCCGGCGGGGTGCCTGCGGCCTTTGCGCAACACCCCCGCCGCAGCGGCCGGGACGTCGGCTCTGGCTTCAGAGCCCCAGGCGCTCGCAGATGGCCTTGACCGGGGTGGCCTGGTTCATCGTGTAGAAGTGCAGCCCGGGCACACCGGCGCAGCGCAGCTGGTCGCACAGGTCGGTGACCACGTCGAGGCCGAAGGCCTGGATGGAGGCCTTGTCGTCGCCGAAGCCTTCGAGGCGGGCGCGGATCCAGCGCGGGATCTCGGCGCCGCAGGCATCCGAGAAGCGCATCAGCTGGCTGGAGTTGGTGATGGGCATGATGCCGGCGACCACCGGGATGGTGGCGCCCGCCTTCTCGGCCTCTTCGACGAAGCGGAAGTAGGCGTCGGAGTTGTAGAAGTACTGGGTCAGGGCCACGTCGGCGCCGGCCTTGACCTTGGCCACGTAGGCCTGCAGGTCGGCCTGCGGGTTGCGGGCCTGGGGGTGCATCTCGGGGTAGGCGGCGACTTCGATGTGGAAGTGAGCGCCGGTTTCTTCGCGGATGAAGGCCACCAGCTCGCTGGCGTAGCGGAACTCGCCGAAGCCGCCGTAGCCGCTGGGCAGGTCGCCGCGCAGGGCGACGATGCGCTTGATGCCCTCCGCCTTGAACTGCGCGAGCTGCTCGCGCACCGAGGCTTTGCTGGCCCCGATGCAGGAGAAGTGGGGCGCCGCGTCGAAGCCCTCGGACAGGATGGCGCGCACGGTCTGGATGGTGCCGTCTTGCGTCGAGCCACCGGCGCCGTACGTGACGGAGCAGTACTCGGGCTTCAAGGGGTAGAGCTGCTGGCGCACAGCGGCCAGCTTGTCGGCGCCCTCGGGCGTCTTGGGCGGGAAGAATTCCAGGCTGACGGGCAGCATGCCTTGCGGGCTCATCGGGGTCGTCATGGGTTCACTCTTGGGTGGGCGCGACCGCGGATTGCGCCCAGATGAAGAATTCGAGGTTGCCGTCGCCGCCGGCGATGGGGCTGGCGAAGCCCTTGTGGACCTTCCAGCCCAGGTCGGTGCAGGCGCGGCGAACCATGTCGCGGGCGCGGGCGTGCTGGGCCGGGTCCTTGACCACGCCACCCTTGCCGACGTGCTCCTTGCCGACTTCGAACTGCGGCTTGATGAGCAGGATGGCCTGGCCGCCCGGCTTCAGCCACGCGCCCAGGTGGGGCACGATCTTGGAGAGGGCGATGAAGGACAGGTCGGCGACGACCAGGTCGAAGCCTTCAGCGGGGGCGTGTTCGCGCAGCGGGCTTTCGGTCAGCTCGCGGGCGTTGACGTTTTCCAGGCAGACCACGCGGTCGTCGGCCTTGAGTTTGTCGTGGAGCTGGCCGTGGCCCACTTCCACGCCGACGACGCGGCTGGCGCCTTGCGTCAACAGCACGTCGGTGAAGCCGCCGGTGCTCTGGCCGACGTCGAGGCAGGTCATGCCGCTGACGTCGAGGCCGATGTGGGCGAGGGCGCCTTCGAGCTTGAGGCCGGCGCGGGAGACCCAGCGCAGCTCGTCGTCGTTGGTGACGCGCAGCTGCACGTCGTCGGGCAGGTCCTCACCCGCCTTGCGCAAGGTGGTCCAGCCCTTGGGGCCGAGCCATTGCGCAGCGCCAGCCTCCACCAGTCGATGGGCGGCAGAACGGGTGGGCGCGTGGCCCCCGGCGACGAGCAGTTGATCGGCTCTTGGCATTCAATTCCTTGTTGGGTCCGCGCGGCCCGTGTGCGCCGCGCGGTTTGATCCAGCAACCTCCGCGGATCCGGCTCTGCCGGTCCGCTGGAGGTGCCCCCCTGGGGGGGCGGCCAAAGGCCGTAGGGGGGGTTAATAACGATAGGCATCGGGCTTGTAAGGGCCCTGCTTGGAGACGCCGATGTAGGCGGCCTGCTCGTCGGACAGCTCGGTGAGCTGGGCGTTGAGCGTGACCAGCTGCAGGCGGGCGACCTTCTCGTCGAGGTGCTTGGGCAGCACGTAGACCTTGCCATTGTCGTAGGCGTCGGGGCGCGTGAACAGCTCGATCTGCGCGATCGTCTGGTTGGCGAAGCTCGACGACATCACGTAGCTGGGGTGACCCGTGCCGCAGCCCAGGTTCACCAGGCGGCCCTTGGCCAGCATGATGATGCGCTTGCCGTCGGGGAAGACCACGTGGTCGACCTGCGGCTTGATCTCTTCCCACTGGCACTTGACTTCGGCTTCGGCGACGTCGATTTCGTTGTCGAAGTGACCGATGTTGCAGACGATGGCGTTTTCCTTCATCGCCTCCATGTGCTTGTAGGTGATGACGCTCTTGTTGCCGGTGGCGGTCACGAAGATGTCGGCCTTGTCGGCGGCGTAGTCCATCGTGACGATGCGATAGCCTTCCATGGCGGCCTGCAGGGCGTTGATGGGGTCGATCTCGGTGACCCACACCTGGGCGCTCAGGGCGCGCAGGGCCTGGGCCGAGCCCTTGCCAACGTCACCGTAGCCAGCGACCACGGCGATCTTGCCGGCGATCATCACGTCGGTGGCGCGCTTGATGCCGTCCACCAGGGACTCACGGCAGCCGTACAGGTTGTCGAACTTGGACTTGGTGACCGAGTCGTTGACGTTGATGGCGCGGAACATCAAGGTGCCCTTGGCGGACATCTCGTTGAGGCGGTGCACGCCGGTGGTGGTCTCTTCGGTCACGCCGATGATTTCGGCGCCCTTGCGGCTGTACCAGGTGTTGTCAACGGCCAGCTTGGCCTTGATGGCGGCAAACAGGATGCGCTCTTCTTCGCTGCCGGGGTTGGCCAGCACGCTTTGGTCCTTCTCGGCGGCCTTGCCCAGGTGCATCAGCATGGTGGCGTCGCCACCATCGTCGAGGATCATGTTGGGGCCTTCGCCCGGGGTGCCCTTGGCGCCGAATTCGAAGATGCGGTGCGTGTAGTCCCAGTAGTCTTCCAGCGACTCGCCCTTGTAGGCGAAGACCGGCGTGCCGTTGGCCACCAGGGCGGCGGCGGCGTGGTCTTGCGTGGAGTAGATGTTGCACGAGGCCCAGCGCACTTCGGCGCCCAGGGCCTGCAGCGTTTCGACCAGCACGCCGGTCTGGATGGTCATGTGCAGCGAGCCGGTGATGCGCGCGCCCTTGAGGGGCTGGCTGGCGGCGTATTCGCGGCGGATGGCCATCAGCGCGGGCATTTCGTGCTCGGCGATGGTCAGTTCCTTGCGGCCCCAGTCGGCCAGGGACATGTCGGCGACGATGCAGTCGACGTTGTTGTGGGAGGTTTCGAGGGATTTCAGCACGGCGTTCATGACTCAGCTCCGAATGTGGGTTCAGATGCCGCGATGTGAACTGCCAGGGTGCGGTCACGCACACAACGTGACACAGGAACGGCTCACCCAGCGGGACACATGCGGGTGAGCGCCGTTGCAAAAGGAGAAGCTTTCGAGCCTGGGGCCAGGACGCCGGTGAACGGGTCGGGCCTTGCAACGCTCCTCGAAAGTCTGCGGAGTATATCGGCTCCGCTAATCCTGTGCTGCCAAAAGCACACGGTTTCGACCCGCCTGCTTGCCATCGTAGAGGGCTCGATCGGCCCTGACCAGGGCTTGTTCCACTGTTTCGCTGCGGCGCAGGGTCGCCACGCCGATCGTCAAGGTGACGTCGGCCTGCGCGGCGGCGCCGGGGCAGAGCGACTCGGGCAAGGCCTGGACCGCTGCGCGCAGCCGCTCGGCCACGCGCAGCGCCTCCGGCGTGTCGGTGGCGGGCAGCAGCACCAGGAACTCCTCGCCCCCCCAGCGCGCGACGTGGTCGACCTCCCGAACGCCCTCCCGGAGCACCTGGGCCACGGCACAGAGGACGGCGTCTCCCGTGGCGTGGCCGTGGCGGTCGTTGATGCGCTTGAAGTGATCGATGTCACCCAGCAGGATGGCCAGCGGGCGGCCGCCCCGCTCGAAGACAGCGGCCTCGTGCTGGGCCACCTCCATGGTGAAGCGGCGGTTGCGCAACTGGGTCAACGGGTCGGTGCAGGCCAGCTCCCTCAGGCGCGATTCGGCGCGGGTGACCAGCCGGTGGTAGCCCAAGGCCAGCACCGACAGGATGGCCAGCATCGCCGCCAGGTTGAGGTAGTGGAGTGAATCCAGCACCACCCGGGGCACCACATGGGGCGGGGTGGCGTGGCGAAACAAGGCGTCCAGGCCGATGTAGAACAGCCCGCTGAGACAGGCCAGCGTCGCCTTGGTCCAGGGGCGAAACTGCCCGCTGACCACGACGACGGGCAGGATCAACAGGATGTAGTGGTGAAAACCGGCGGCCCAGCCGATCCACATGGTGGCCACCGCGCCGTGCACCATCACCTCTCCCGCGAGGACCAGGGCGGCGGCCAGGGTGCGGCCCCGGACGATGAGGGCCACCGCCAGGAGGTGAGTGAGCACGCTGGCGAAATTGAGGACCGCCAGGGGAACCACGCCGACGGCGTGGAACAGCGCGATGAAACCCAGGTGCGAAAACGCAGCGAGCACGCAGGCCAGCAGCAACAGGCGCGCGTACACGTCCATGGGCTGCAGGCGTTCAGCAGCAGCGGCCAGCCAGGCCGGCAAAAGGGATGTTTTTTGATTCCCCACGCGACGCGATGCCTCCCCGGTGACGACCCATTGCCTCATATCGGCAGGCGAAAAGCAGACTTGAAGACAGGGCCGCGGTTCGCGCCCCGACCAAACTGTCGCACGGGGCTGGTCCGAGCGGCGCACTGGAGAACCCCGAGGGTCATGAGCGATTCACGCCCCCCGGGGAAGATGAACGCATCGCATCACCTTTCTCCGGAGTCCGCCCATGTCCGCCAAGATCACCGCCCTCGTGCTGGCCCTGAGCAGCGTCAGCCTGGCTCACGCCGACGTCATCACGCAGTGGAACTTCAACTCCACCCCGGCCGACAGCAGCACCGCCACCGGCTCACTGAGCGCCTCGGTGGGCAGCGGCTCGCTGTCGGGCGTGGGCAGCGTCACCCTGGCCTTCGGTTCGGGGTCGGCCAACGGCGGCTCCAGCGACCCGGTCACGGTCGATGACACCGGCCTGCAGACCTCCGGCTACGCCGCACAGGGCCAGGGCAACAAGCTCAACGGCGTGCGCTTCAACGTCAGCACCCTGGGCTTCGACAACATCGTCTTCGGCTACGACCTGCGCCACAGCAACACCAGCTCGCGCTTCGAGCAGGTGCAGTACTCACTGGACGGCGTGAGCTTCATCGACCTCACGGGCTTCGACGGCAACGCCGGTGACACCTGGTTCAACGGGCGCACGGTGAGCCTGGCGGGCATCGCCGGCGCCGCCAACAACGCCAACCTCAGCCTGCGCGTGGTGGCTGCCTTCGCACCTGGCACCAGCAACTACGGCGCGGCGAGCTCCACTGGCACCTACGCCGGCACGGGCACCTGGCGCTTCGACATGGTCACCGTCTCGGGCACCGCCATCGCCACGCCCGTGCCCGAGCCCTCCAGCTACGCCATCGCCCTGGCGGGCCTGGTGGTGGCCGGCTCGCTGGCGCGCCGCCGCAAGGTCATCTGAGGCCGGGGCCGCAAGGCGGGGTGGCGCCAGGGCAGCGCATCGGCTAGCATCGCGGGTTTTCCTCGGCCCGGAGCCCTTGCCGTGTCCACCTCGACCGAATCCACGAACGACGCTTCGAACCCCGCTTCGCCCGATGCCACGCCGGCGCCGTTCGCCCCCGAGACGCGCCGCCGCCGCACCTTCGCGATCATTTCCCACCCTGACGCCGGTAAAACGACGCTGACGGAAAAGCTGCTGCTGTTCTCGGGCGCCATCCACATCGCGGGAGCGGTGAAGGGCCGCAAGGCGTCGCGCCACGCCACCTCCGACTGGATGGAGATCGAAAAGCAGCGTGGCATCTCGGTGGCGTCCAGCGTGATGCAGATGCTCTACCGCGATCACGTGGTCAACCTGCTCGACACGCCCGGCCACAAGGACTTCTCGGAAGACACCTACCGCGTGCTGACCGCCGTGGACTCGGCCCTGATGGTGATCGACGCGGCCAACGGCGTGGAAGCGCAGACCAAGCGCCTGATCGAGGTTTGCCGCCAGCGCGACACGCCCATCATCACCTTCGTCAACAAGATGGACCGCGAGGGCCGCGACCCGCTCGAATTGCTCGACGAGGTCGAGCAGGAGCTGGGGATGCCCTGCGTGCCGATGACGTGGCCGGTGGGCCAGGGCAAGCTGTTCGGCGGCATCGTCAACCTGCGCACGCAGTCGATGCGCCTGTTCGATGCGGGCGCCGACAAGCGCGGCGAGGACGACGACGAGGTGGTCTCGCTGTCTGAGCGAGACAAGCTGGCCGCGCGTTTCGGCCACGAATGGGAGCTGGCCGAGCAGAACATGGAGTTGATGGCCGAGGCCGCACCCGCCTTCGACCTGGAGCTGTTCCTGGCCGCCAAGCAAACGCCCGTGTTCTTCGGCTCGGCCGTGAACAACTTCGGTGTGCAGGAGGTGCTCGATGCGCTGGTGGACCTGGCGCCCTCTCCCCGCCCGCGTTTCAGCAGCGAGAAGGACGGCAGCAAGAAGGAGATCGCGCCCGAGATGGCGAACTTCTCCGGCGTGGTCTTCAAGGTGCAGGCCAACATGGACCCGTCGCACCGCGACCGCATCGCCTTCGTGCGCGTGTGCTCGGGCAAGTACACGCCGGGCATGAAGCTCAAGGTGCAGCGCAGCGGCAAAGAGCTGCGCCCCACCTCGGTGGTGACCTTCCTGTCGCAGCGCCGCGAGGCGGTCGATGAGGCCTTCGCGGGCGACATCATCGGCTTCACCACGCACGGCGGCGTGCAGCTGGGCGACACCATCACCGACGGCGTGACCCTGCAGTACACCGGCCTGCCCTTCTTCGCGCCCGAGCTGTTCCAGGCGGTTGAGCTCAAGAACCCGATGAAAAGCAAGCAATTGCAGGCGGGTTTGATGCAATTGGGCGAAGAAGGCGCCATCCAGGTCTTCCGACCCGAGGTGGGCGGCGCGATGCTGCTGGGCGCCGTCGGCCAGCTGCAGTTCGAGGTGGTGCAGCACCGCCTGATGGCCGAGTACAGCGTGGACATCCGCCTGATGCCCTGCCGCTTCACCGGCGCGCGCTGGATCACGGCCGACACGCCCGAGGCGCTCAAGAAGTTCACCGACGAGAACGCCAGCAAGCTGGCGCTGGATGCGGCCGACACCCTGGCCTACATGATGACCTCGGCGTACGAC
>Ga0209300_1001189_pt1 | contig 10711 bp, 10 predicted proteins | sample Shrwel_input2_RT_FD_187535 | JGI IMG/M metagenome (GOLD analysis project Ga0209300, IMG submission 187535) | Subsurface microbial communities from deep shales in Ohio, USA - Utica-3 well 1 S input2 RT (SPAdes) (version 2) ... | reverse complement strand
GATCAGAGGCGATCGCTCGTCTCTCAGTGGGTCCGTCCACACGTGGCAGACCTCCCGGGGTAAGGCACAGAGCTTTCACGGCGTAGATCCGAACGCGGCCCGGCCCGATTTATAAAGCACATCCCCGTCGCAGAAGGAGGGCTTCGCGGTCACGTGCCCGCTCGCCCCGGATGTACCACACCTCGTATCGGGTTCCTGTTCGTCGCCCCGCCGTTTTGGATTGGGCTTACTTCCGGCCGGCGCTCCGCTCCCTAGTTCTGTGCCATGCCCGGCACACACGCCTGCATCAACGGCGGCTTTTACGCAGCGAAGCGGAGAAAAAGCCGTCCGGTGGAGGCCCCTCGGGCCGGAACGAATTTAATGCACTGGTTATGTGGTGCGCGGCGCAAACATGATGATTGCCATACCTAACAGCGCAACGGCTGAGCCAACCAAATCCCAAGCGGTTGGCCGAATACCATCGACCGCCCAAAGCCACACAATAGCCATAAAAATATACACACCACCATACGCAGCATAGACCCTGCCAGCAGCCGTGGGATGTAGCGACAGTAACCACGCAAATGCTGCAAGACTCAACGCACCTGGCACTAGAAGCCAGATGGTTTTGCCCTCTCGAAGCCAGAGGTAAGGCAAATAACAACCAACAATCTCTGCCAATGCGGTGACGAGAAAAAGACCGACTGTTTTCAGTTCAGGCAAATAAATTGACCTCTTGGTAGTGTAGTGGTTCAATGATTCCGGACACCAACGTAGGTGGTAAGATTGCCACCATAAACGAAGTTTCTGATGACCAGGAAACGACGTTCCTTCACTCCTGGGTTCAAGCAGGAAGCAGCCAGCCAAAGCGTGGTCAACCCGAGAAAGTCATGTTCCATTCAGACCGGGGAAGCCAGTATGCCAGCCGTAAGAAAACAGCAAGCACCAGCAGGAATACGATCAGCCCCGCCAGCGCTAAAGATTTAACCATAAAGTAGTTCCCTTATTCCCTCTGCGTATCCGTACCCAAATAGCCGCGTTATCCCCGCATTGTACGGCTTTGTTTTCCGAGACGTGCCGCTCTATCTATCGATAAACCAGGCCGCCATCAATCAGCGGAGCCTGTCCTGTCATGTAGTCGGAATCGGGGCCCGCCAGGTAGGAGACGAAAGACGCCACATCTTCTGGCGTCTGTGCACGACCCAGCGCGATACCACCGACAAATTTGTCATAGCTCTCACCGATTTCAGCGCCGGTGACCTCGGCCATTCGTTTATCAATCTCCACCCACATATCGGTGCCAACCACGCCGGGACAATATGCGTTCACTGTGATGCCGTCAGCCGCAAATTCTTTGGCTGATGCCTGGGTCAGGGCTCGCACGGCAAACTTCGTCGCCGAGTAAATGCTCAGCAAGGGAAAACCTTCGTGGCCCGCAATAGATGAGGCATTAATGATCTTGCCTTTGGTACCATTCTTTTTGAACCTCGCGGCGGCTGCCTGAATACCCCACAAAACGCCATCAACGTTCACCTTGAAGATTTTATCCACCTCTTCCGATGTAATATCAGCAATAGGTTGAACATTTGCGATACCGGCATTGTTGACGATGATGTCAAAACCGCCGAGTTCCTTCTCCGTGTGATCGATGGCGGCATAAACCTCATCGCGATTGGACACATCCGCCTTAAAGGTCGTCGCTTTCCGCCCCAGGGCTTGCACCTCATCGGCAACGGCCTGAACTTTCTCGTCGTTAAGATCGACAATGGCGATGTCGGCACCATCGCGGGCCAGTCGCAACGCAATCGCCCGACCAATCCCTTGCCCTGCACCCGTTACCAAAGCAACTTTGTTTTCCAGATTTCCCATGATCCTCTCCTGTTAAGCTTCCTGAATGGGAAGGCCTTACTGAGCTGAATCTCAATAATCCCATCAAACCATATAGCAGACTAATCATCTGCGGTCCATTTTAGCCATCTTGCCTTTCATCCAGATTACCAATACCCCAGAATCTTCCACCAGAAGCCACCGACCACGACCCATAGGGTGAGGTTTACCAGGCTCATCACAAGCCCCGCTTTCCACCACTCGCCCAGGCCCACGTAACCGGAGCCGAAGATCACCGGTGAGGTGCCGGTAGCATAGTGGGTGAGCGTCATCATGATAGAGGAGGTGGCTGCCATCATCAGCACGAACGCCATGGGCGGCGCACCCAGACCGAGGCCGACCACCAGAAACGCGCCCATCATCGCGGTAATGTGCGCCGTAGTGCTGGCAAAGAAATAGTGGGAATACAGAAACACCAGCACCAGAATTGCGGTGGATGCCGGCCACGCAAGGCCGGTACTGACGATGCCCTGTTGGATGGCGCCGGAGAACCAGTCGATCACGCCCAACTTGTTCAGTTGGGTTGCCATCATCACCAGCGCACCGAACCAGACCAGCGTATCCCAGGCGCTCTTTTCAGAAAGCACATCCTTCCAGTTCAGAACCCCGGTAACCAGCAGGATCGCCAGGCCGACAAACGCGGTGGTGGTTGAGTGCAGTTTGAAGGCGTCGCCCAGAATCCAGGCGGGCGCATCCGCCCAGAGCAACAACATCAGCAAGAACACACCCAGCATGATGCCCTCCTGACGAGTCAGCTTACCCAGCCTGTCCAGGCGCTCTCGGGCGAAGCTAACGGCATCCGGGGTGGACTTGATCTCCGGCGGGTACATCAGATAGATCACCAGCGGCATAACCGCAATCGCCACCATGCCCGGCAACAGCATGGCCAGAGCCCAGGTGGTCCAGCTCAAAGTGATGGCGGAGCCCGTGGCATCGGCGATCAGTTTTACTGTCAACGGGTTAGGCGCCGTGGCGGTAATGAACATCGCGGAAGTAATCGGGTTGGAATGGTAGTTCACCAGCGCCAGGTACTTACCGATCTTGTTGGTATTGCCGGCATCCGGTGTACAGTCAAAGCTCTTAGCAATAGACAGCATGATCGGGTGAATAATCGCGCCGCCACGAGCCGTATTACTCGGCGTTACCGGCGCAATCACCAGCTCTGAAATAGCCAGGCCATAACCGATACCAAGCGTTCGTTTACCGAACAAGGCAATAGAGTAGTAACCGATTCGCTCGCCCAAACCGGTCTTGATCAGCCCGCGGGAGATCATAATAGCCACCGCTATCAGCCAGATCAGCGAATTATTAAAACTGCCAAGCGCATCCCGAATAGCCGTGCCCGGGTTATCACTGGTTACACCGCTGACGGCAACCACCGTAATCGCCACAATCGCAATAGCGCCGATCGGCATCGCCTTGCCAATGATGGCCGCAATGGTTGCCACAAAAATGGCCAGCATCAGCCAGCCTTGGGCAGAAACCCCTTCCGGCGCAGGAATGAACCAGATCGCAACCCCGATGGCGATTGCGATGAGGGCGGGAAGCACACGGAAATCACTTGTCGCAGAAAGTTTCACGAACGGTCCTTATCCATTTCGGAAGGCGTTGCCACGTCAATTCAATGGCATTGAACCGGTGGAACCATTCCAGACTAGGCACCGATCACCACAGCTGTAAATGATCCGGGACAGATTATCCCGGCATTCGAAATCAGCCAAAGGAGCACAGGCGCGGCCGCTGTGGCCAACGCCGAGCATGCCAAGAGATAATCGAGCCGCCTCGCGGAGCAAGGAACTGATGGCATTCGCACGGACCAAGATGACACCTTCACCGACCCGGACGGGTGTGTGAGCGAAGACTATTTGAAAGATCGTTCCGCGATCCGGGTCCGTCCAGGTCAGCTCACGGCTGTCCGGTGCGCGGGCGGCGAAGGAAATAGCTCTTGGGCCATAGTTGGCGCGAGTCAGACGGGGTATACCCGCTAAAAGTGCTTCGAACATGCGCAACTCCCTGGCTTACGGTAGCCCTCGCGTAGCTTTGCCGGCGGCGTCTCATGGCAAGGTCGGACTTTGTAACGAATTGTATCAGCATAAAGGCAGGCACCTTACACTACCAGCCAGAATAACTCTGGAGTGGATGACTGAAATACCGGACATCAGCACATAAGAACCTTAAAATCTGCTCACTTCACCCCGCCGGAGTAGACGTTTCTTAGTAAGGAAACTAACTTTAGAGGAATCAACGGAAAAAGGGGCGGACACCATGTACTTGCTAGCGGCTATCTTTATTGTTCTGGGGCTGGCCATGCTTATCGGCGGTGGCTGGTTACTCAGCCTGGGCGGTAGCGCCTATTACCTGATTGCCGGCCTGGTATTGGTGGTGGTTGGCTTCCTGTTACCCAACAGGCGCACCCGAGCCCAGATACTGTATGCGCTGTTCCTGGTGGGTACCGCTGTCTGGAGCTTCCAGGAATCAGGCTATGACTGGTGGCCGCTGGCAACCCGTATCGGTTGGTTTCTGTTGTTGGCCATCCCTCTGCTGATACCGGCTTCCAGAAATGCGCGGGGCACGGCCCTGGGGCTTGGTGCTGTGTGGGCAGTCATCGGAGTGGCGCTGCTGGGCAGTTTGCTGAACGAGCCCCACCGTGTGGAAGGGCGCCTGGCGGAAGAAGTGGTTATAGAAGAACCGAACCTGGGCGATAGCCCCGAAGGCGACTGGCTCGCCTGGGGCCGGACCAACCTGGGCCAGCGTTACTCACCTCTGGGCCAGATTACCCCAGACACCGTAAACAACCTTGAGCTGGCGTGGAGCTACCAGACCGGTGATACCAAACAACCGGAGGATACCGGCGAAACCACTTACGAAGTCACGCCGCTGAAAGTTGGTAACACATTGTTCCTGTGCACGCCCCATAACTGGCTGGTGGCGCTGAACGCGGATACCGGCGAGGAACGCTGGGTTTATCGCGCGGGCATCGAGCCTAACAATCAGCGCCAGCATCAGACCTGTCGTGGCGTTTCCTACCTGCCTCCGCAAGCAGAAATGGAGAGCCCTCCCGAGGTGCCGAGCATCGCCGGCCCCGCCGAAGAACAGGCCCCGGTAAGTTGCGATGCCCACCTCTACCTGCCCACCTCCGATGCTCGGCTACTGGCTCTGGACCCAACCACCGGTGCCCGCTGCCAGAATTTCGCAGACAACGGTGAACTGGATCTGATGCACAACATGCCGTTTACCCAGTCTGGCTATTACTACTCCACCTCGCCGCCGATAGTGGCGAAAGGCCTGGTAATTGTCGCCGGCTCTGTTAACGACAATTACGACATCAACTCGCCCTCTGGCGTTATCCGCGCCTACGATGTCCGCACCGGCGAGTTGCAATGGAACTGGGACCCGGCCCACCCCGAGCAGACCGCGCCTATTGGCGAGGGCGAAGTGTACTCCACCAGTTCCCCCAACAGCTGGTCAGTGGCCAGTGCAGATGAAGAACTGGGGCTGGTTTACTTTCCCATGGGCAATCGCACGCCGGACCAGTTAGGCATGTATCGCACGGAGAATGAGGAACGCTTCGCCAGCTCGGTGGTGGCGCTTGAGATCGACACCGGGCAGGTCGCCTGGGTGCAGCAGTTTGTCCATCACGACCTGTGGGACATGGACACGCCGGCCCAGCCCAGCCTGTTGGACCTGACCACCGACCAAGGCGTGCAGCCAGCGCTGGTGGTGCCCACCAAGCAGGGCGACGTGTACGTGCTTAACCGGGAAACCGGCGAGCCGATCATCCCGATCAGTGAGCAGCCGGCACCACAGGGAGCCATCGAAGGGGATTACACGGCCCCCACCCAGCCCGTGTCCGCACTCAACTTCAACCCGGAGCCCCTGCAGGGTTCCGATATGTGGGGCGCGAGCCCATTTGACCAGCTCGCTTGCCGTATCCAATTCCATTCGCTGCGTTACGAAGGCCGCTACACGCCGCCAAGTGAACAAGGCAGTATTGTGTATCCCGGTAACTTCGGCGTCTTCAACTGGGGCAGTATTGCCGTAGACCCGAAACGGCAGGTGATGTTTGGCATGCCGCTGTATATGGCGTTTGTTTCGCGGCTGGTACCGAACGAGGAAGGCGTAAGCCCCGAAGGCCCGGTCAACCAGGGTGAACAGGGCATTAACAGTAATGCCGGCGCGCCCTATTCAGTCGAACTGAAACCCTTGATGTCGCCTCTGGGCATCCCCTGCCAACAGCCGCCCTGGGGCTATGTTGCCGGCGCAGATCTGCGCACCGGTGAAGTGGTTTATAAGCACCGCAATGGCACGGTTGAGGATATGAGCCCTATTCCTGTTCCGCTGCGTCTGGGTGTGCCAGGCATCGGCGGCCCTGTCATCACCGAGGGTGGCGTGGTGTTCCTGGCCGCTTCGGTGGATAACTATCTGCGTGCCTACAACCTGAACACCGGCGAGCAAATCTGGCGGACACGACTGCCCGCAGGCGGCCAGGCTACCCCCATGACCTACCTGAACAGCAAAGGCGAGCAGATGGTGGTGCAGGTAGCCGGTGGGCACGGCTCCATAGGGACGACTCTGGGAGACTACGTGCTGGCCTACAAACTGGTGAATAACGAGGACGACTGAGGGGCGAGGGTTGCCGGCGGGGCACAAGCCCTGCCGGCTACTAACGGAGGTTCGACGCGACTCCCGATACAATCAGCAAGGGTTTCTTTTTGGGGTGCCTGCCCCGGTTTTCATCCTCCGCTGGGCCTGGTGGCTACACTCCACCGCTTTGACCTTGAACTCAGTGCTGTACTGCTGAGTTTTCTTCCCCGTGATCATTTCCAGCATCGTATTTCTCCCTTTGCGGAGTTATCGATGCGTGTCTACTGAAGTGGGGGGAAGTGCAGAACGAATTTGATGCATTGGTTAAATTAAACACTATGCTATGCCTCTGTCGCTTCAGGCGTGTTCGAGGTTTCCTGACTATCATCATGGGAGGCTTGACTTCGGATTTCGCAGGGCTCCAAAAGGTACAGATTTACAAAGGTTTTCAGCTCCCTTAAGGATTCCTCTTGCGTCCTGAATGTTGAAGCGAAAAAATAAACAACTATAAAAATACCAAGAGATATACCAAACGCCACCAAAACGATACCTATATCATTGATCGACGTTGCTGCACCAACCATTAGCCCCACTAGCAAAGGAACACCAAACGCGGCAACTCTCCGACCATTTCCCGATCCAGATGCAGCCAAATCAATTTCCGAATCCAGTAGGCCAATATGCCTCTCTATTTCTTCTGGCCCAATGCCTTTATTTTCAATATTTTTTTTGAAAATCTTGTATCTTAAGGATCGGTGATGCGTTTCTCCTGCAAATAAAAAGCTTTGCCCAAATGACCTCGACTTCATTTGATCCATTAAAAATAACATTAGCATCTCAGACGCGATTACCGCGAGAGTAGATCTAATATCGCCATCGGCCACAGCGAACCAAACGAGCGCCGCAATGAATAGAAAAATCGAGGATACAGTTGCTATTTTATAAGTTGATTCGGAACCTTGGAATATCTCTCTAAAGAGCTTTAAGCGAGTAGCGTCCAAACGGTAGCTCAGCCAAATTTCATTCCACATGCTTTTCTGCATTTAACCTCCCTCGGTGATAAAAAATTTAACGTCGGAGCAAACCGCCGCTTGGATCGCACTCGTAAAGCAGTCGATTTTATTCATTGTTAAATTTTTGTCTTGCTTCGAGCTCCCTAACTCGCTTAATTACATATTGGGGGAATAGTTTGTGTTTTACTATTTCTTCGAACCTTTCTTCCCCGTCATATGACTGAATCACTCTAGAGCAAATTTCGGATTCCGACTTCCCTTTATTTCGATTATACCTCATGGCCATAGTGGCATTTATACTTTGCTGTAAGCCTTCGCTATTTGTTTCAGCTAATATTTGAGTGAGAACATCTCTCCAAGGCCTATCGTCAGTCTCAATTATACCTAGATCAGAGAAAACCCAAGATTTATAATCTCGATCGCCCAAACTAAATTTTTCTTCAGACTCAAAGGTGGAAAATATTTTTTCTGAAAATGCATTTTTACCAATCAAACTAGCGCCACTTGGAGCACATTTAGTTCGATAGACCTTTATTACCTCTCCAAATATATCTACCTGAGCGCATACAACTGGAAAATCTAGAACCTTAAATGTTTTAATTAAAACCGCATCTCTAGAAGCTCCAGTGTCATCCAAGATTCTATTAATAAAAGCTTCTACTGAATTTGACTCAAAATTCTGCTTTAGAATCCAGGATTTAGGAATTAAGAGCTCAGATGCGAATTGATTAGCCTCTGACTCCATCTGCCAGTATTCAAAATCAGCCAAATCACCATCAATGTGAGAAACGATTGTCCCAGTATGCCATGGAATTATGATGTGGCCCAGCTCGTGTGCCAATGTGAATTTTCTACGAGTATCCGGCTGCTCGTTGTTTATTAGAATAATAGGCTTATCTTCTCCACCGATGCCTATGGTGATTCCATCAGCATTGATTGGAAATGTATGGTATTCGACATTGCCATATTTGCTAACCAAGCTAGCCAAATCATACGGTGGGTGCAGCCCATTCTTTGAAAGAACACGAGCTGCCATTTTTTCTACAGGCTTCACTTCAGCTTTCCTATCAGCTTAAGCCAAGATTCAATTCGATGAGCCTCGTCCGCTGTTTCAGCACGAGCCGCTAAGGCCAATCTTTCTTGATTCATTTCTTGATCAAAGGTTGTCCCGTTTTTTCTAGCTGTAAGGATAAACGGTAGTACGGAGGGTTTAGTTGCCCACACCGAATATTCATCCCAAGTCATACCTAAATATTCATGTAGCTCTAAATTTGTATCCTCGTCGTCATGCCAACGATCTACAAAGTCATCAATCTCATCTTCTAGGACGTCACCATCGAGACATAAGTCGACAAAACTCATTTTCATCTCCTAGTTTTGTTTGCTAATCCTGCGACCTTTCACAGCTAGTTTCAACATGACGCCAGTCTGAGGACACGCTGCGCCTAGGTGACGACCATTTTTGTTAAAAACTTCCAATTCACCGTGAAGGGAGTCCCAAGTGTAATAAACTTTTTCTGCCTCATCTTTATAAACTTTCCTTCCACCCTCGATCGCTACAACGCTACAGCTATCAAGAATGGAAGGTTTTGGAATTGCCAACCCACCCACATTTGGACTCCATGTTTTGTGAATTTAACGAGCCTGTAGAAAAACTCATTCCTGAGCCAGTTCTACCGCCCTTTTGTCCGTTTATTCGTCCTGGCCAGCAATCCGCTTAGCCGTTGCCATTCACCCATTCCACCATCAACCTCATCGGCTCAACAATGACCAAGAGCAGATTTTTCCCATTATTGAGCTGATTAGAGGCCTTTTTGGCTCACTCATGCCGCCAACTGCCCATAATTCGCCAGCTTCTCGATGTTGTGCACCATGCAATACAGTTGCCATTGGCCTTGTACCTTTTTCTTACCGCGCAGACTGAAGCGGTTCAGGCGCTTAGTCGTTCCGAAGTTGGCGAACACGGGTTCTACCACTGACATTCGGTGACTGTAGATCTCTTTGCCCTTCGGGCTGTCCACCCGGTGTTTCATCCAGTCGGTGTAGTTCGGCAATCGCTTGTTTTCGATGGTGAACGACACTTGTCGTCCAGAGCCCTTACGGTGGTTGGCCGAGGCCGGGTTTTGCATGCACTGGTGTTTCTTCGGGCAATGCCGGCATTGGAGGAGACGGCCTTCGAAGTGCACCCGGGGCTTGCCGTTCTCGGCTTCCCGCTGGCCGCGGTAAGTGAGAGTTTCGCCGCTTGGGCAGATACAGGTCAGGCTTACCGGATCGAATTGGAACTCACTGCCCGGAATCGTTTCTTTCCAACCTGTGCTCGGCAGGTTCTGGTGCCGCTTGCCGTACTTGTCCTTTTGATTCTGGAACTTCGGGTCTCGGCTTCGGAACTTGTTGTCCGGCACGTAGCCGTTGATCTGACGCTCATGCAGGTACTTCATGTTGGGTTACTCGTCTCCTCCATGAGACTCGCCCTTCGGGCCAGCCTGCGGCTGTTCAAATTTGCTCCCAGCAAATTTGTCATTGCCGAAGCTGGTATCAGCTGTAACGATGGCTCCTTGTTGGTAGATGTTTTCGGCAATGCCCAGCTTCTGGAAGCGGTCTTCGACCGTTTCCAGCACCGGCTGCAAGGTGTGGTGTTCCTGCCCTTCCCCGAAGGCCTGCGCATCGATTATGATCTGGTGTTTCTTATCCACCGTGGCCACGCCGTTATAGCCCTGGATCGTGCCCTTGCTGGTGGTCATCTTGGCGCTTTCGTTATCGGTGAGGTTGCTCTTCACTTCCTTGCTCCGCTTCCCCCGGCCCATCCGTGGGCGGTTCGTCTTTAGAAAGCGGTCCACTTTGTTCAGGGACTCATCCAGCGAAAGGATGGTTTTGGCCCGGCGGATGTCGCGGTCCAGTTCTGCCTCGGTTTCCGCCTCGTCCTTTTCGTAGTGTTCCTTTAGATGGTGGCGGATCAGGCGGCGCAGTTTGTCCCGCTTCTCACCCAGCTCCTTGAAGGTACCGGACCATTCCTTGGCGGCGTTTGAGGGCATTTTGCAGCCGTCGATGGCGAAGAGTTCATTGCCCAACAGGCCTTGCTCGTGACACACCAGCAGAATCTGTTCGAACAGGTCTTCAATCTCGTCAGCATGGCTGCTGACGAACTTGGCCAAGGTGGTGAAGTGCGGAACGGTATCGCAGGACAGTGCCTTGAAGATGATGTTGGTCTCGCAACACCACTGCATCTCGCGGCTGGAGGTGATGCCCTT
>Ga0209300_1001185_pt1 | contig 10735 bp, 10 predicted proteins | sample Shrwel_input2_RT_FD_187535 | JGI IMG/M metagenome (GOLD analysis project Ga0209300, IMG submission 187535) | Subsurface microbial communities from deep shales in Ohio, USA - Utica-3 well 1 S input2 RT (SPAdes) (version 2) ... | reverse complement strand
AGGATGTCGGGAGTTCGAATCTCTCTACCCCGACCAAATTTCTGGATATTCAGGTGGGCGAACGGTTAAGCGCCCGTAGCTCAGCTGGATAGAGCATCCGCCTTCTAAGCGGATGGCCGCAGGTTCTTATCTGTACCTGAGTTTTATGCATCCGCAAAGCCTCCTCCACTTGCGATTTATGTCCCCCTAGCTCAGTTGGATAGAGCATCGGCCTTCTAAGCCGAGGGTCGCAGGTTCGAGCCCTGCGGGGGACGCATTACCCAATAAATCAATGAGTTATAATCTCGCCCGACTCTAGTACCTGTATTTCACGCATATTTCCTTCTTTTCCGTTGCACATTAGCGCATCCCGCACTACGCTCTATTCTGTACCTCAAATGGAGTGCATCCGTGGAAAGCAGGGTCCAGACTCATCGATTTCGGCATCATACTGGCTATAAAATAGCTACCTATTTTGACGTCGAGAGCGGCGCGGAGTTTTTAGGCCCGCGGGAGTTCCTTGAATATTTATCCGAGTCCGAGGGTTCCGGGCAAGCCACTCTCAACGCAGTGGTAAATGACCTACAACTTTTTTTGCGTTATCTATGCGCCTGCTCTGACTTGCAGGTTCAATCTAGCTTGAAGCTCAGTGGCTCGGGCCCTTTTTTGAACCGCGTATTACTTATGTACCCCTCTTTTCTAGCTGAGGGGCATCGTTCTCCCAGCCCATTTGTCAGCGCAGTCGCCCACCACCTTGGCTTTGAAGGTTTGGCTCGATCGTCCACAGGACGTTACTTATCAACCGTTAATAGCTTTTTGAAGTTCAACGATAAAGAGTGGATCTCACAACAAGCTATCAACGAGCGGTTTGAGGTTGACACGTTTGTTAGCGAAGAACACCTTATTGAGCAGCTCGGAAAGATGAGATCGCTTAAGAAATCTGAGAAGGCTGCGCTTCTAAGAAAATCTATGCTTGCCGGTTGCATCTCGGGTGGCCCAAAACAAATGACTCGCCCGCACCTATCAATGCCCAAACGATTTGGGAAGCCTCAAGATCCTGATCATCGGTTTTACGAGAAATGTTTTCCGATAGATAAAATTTTGGATCTTATTAAAAATGCGTCCTCTTATCGAGATATATGCCTATTCTCGCTTTTGGCGGGCACGGGCATACGGACCTCTGAGGCTATGCAGCTGAGGTTTGAAGACTTATTAATTGAAGAGGAATTGATTCAAATCTTGCCTTACGCAGACCGAATTCAAGTATATGACGATATAACCGATCGTCAAATTACAGAGCTTGCTTTTAAGGGGCGGACGACTAAAGATGTGCTTTTTTTGAGTCCATTTAAAGAAATATTTTTTGAATATTTGTTGAATTACCTCAGTAAAGAAAGGGACCGCTTTAATCCTTCGCATGATTTTGTTTTCGTAACAATGGCAAACAACGCTCAAGGATTACCTTGGTTTGATAAAGATTCGACCTCCCATAACAGGACTTTCAAAGAGGCCCAACGGCGCATAGGTATTGAACAAAAAGACCTGTATTCTTTGCATTCCCTTCGCCATTTTTATGGCACTTGGCTCCGAAATTACCAGCCAAATGGCGAGGGAGGCTTTGGCTTCCCACTGGGCGTTGTGAGGAAACACATGGGACATAAGTTTGAAACGACTACAGAAGGTTATACTTTGCCAGATACTCAAGTGACGTTGAGGAAGATCCAGCAAGTCCGAGCCTATATCATCGAGCAGGGCTGGGATCTCACTGATGTTAAGAAAATCGTAAATAAATAAAGGGATCAATATGATATATGATCGTCCTTTCATCGTTACGAGGGAGGCTTTTAGGAATAAGGGAGGGTTGTTACAAGAGGCTATTGAATTTTTGAAAGTTGAAGACGTTCCGCGCGATTATCGCGCAACACAACATTTGCTTTTGGCGTTCTTTCAGTATGGAAGTATGCCATTGTTAGCTGACCAATTTCAGCAACTCGTGAATGTGCTGTGTTATGGCCAAGGGCCTACTGAGCCTGCAGAGCGCAAAAAAATTCTTGGCGAAATATTTTCAGAATCGGTGACGTCGGAGCAGCTCAACTTTATACGTCCTCTCTTCAACCTTCTAGTTTTACATTTGGCTTTACAAAGAAAAGTATCGCTGCCTCCTGTCCCAGTATTCTCTGGACCGCACGCCGGAAATATTTCATTCACTCCGTGGTTCCAGAAAATACCCTTAGAGGTACGTTTTTGGTGTGTTGTAAGTAAGAAATCGGTTTTAGAAAAATATTCAGATTCCCTTGATACATTGCTTGTTGATTTTGCTTGGCAATGGTTTGCCGATAATTCCGATCATAAAAGGATGAGCGCAGCCGCGAGTGTCATGCGACACTATTTTGCGTACCAAGGTGTAACTACATTTGATTTTTCTTTGCTAGTTGAAACACAAAAGTTACTTAAATCTTTAACGACTAACAATAGAAGCCTTCATCCAGCTCTTTTGCTTTATTCGAAACTTAAAGAGCAAGATTTTTGTGAATCTTTTAAGATAGCGGTCAATGAGAAGGTGGTCAAAATTGGATCCATTAATAGGATCTACCACGATGACATTGTGAATGCTCGACGGCAAGCTGGTGTTGCTAATCCTCTTGATTTTAACTTAAGCGCAAAGGCTATTGGTACTGATCATGCGGTTCGAACTCGCAAACTGGCCCATAAAAATCGCAGACTCGAAACCTATGTGGTTACGGATTTTGGTCAGGCGAAATTTTTACCAGGCTTCTGGCCGGCGCCTGAAGGCTGCTCAGTCTACGAGTTAACAACTAAAAGGTCTGTCGAAATCGGTGACTATTTTATAGACGATAAATCGTTAAAGAGGTTTAAACCTGAAAAACTTTACGAAGCCTATCCAATGAGTCTGTGGTTGGCACACCAGAAGGATTTTTTGGATGACGGATATGAAAAAGGGACTAAGAAAGCAAAGAGTGGATCATTGCGTGTCTTAAATGCATATCTATTTTCATATCTTCCTTGGTTTAAAGAAAATGTAGATCCGAATTTTAAGATACCTGATAGACTCGAAGAATTCGACCCGAATTTCTTCGTTCGGCACACTCACTCATTTGCTTTGAACTTAGATCCAAATACAGTTCTTCCGGTCACCCTCCCAGATTTCCTAGAGAAGTGCCTCGATATCGGCTCCCCAGGGGGGAAAGCAAATGTAAATGCAAGACAGGCAAGTCAAAGAAATATCACTAACTTTTTTCGACATTACATAAAGCTTGCAGGTCTGTCTATTCATAATCCAATGGATGTTGCCAAGGATGTTAGAGGGTTTTCTTACGCAGAAGCTCGAAAAAAGAAGCTTGATTACGACTATTGGTGGCTTCTAAGAGAATTTTTGTTTGTCTTTGCGTCTTGCGCACTGAAGGTTCGAAAAGACATGCTTGAAGGTAAGGTAAACAGTGATTCTTGGAAGCAAGCATTCTTAGAATATATGGAAAAGACAGAGGTTAGACTCGGCAGCGTCAATTTGGATATGTCAAAGATGGAAGGCCTCGACAACTTTGATCCAAATACCGTCCATGTGTTTTCGGCATTACTCTGCCTAGTTTCGCAATGCGGTATCCGGTTTTCAAATGCATTCTGGCTCGATGCTAGAACGTTTGATTCATATGTGAAAGGCGGAGAAAAAGAAACGGAGCTAGTTAAAATATACATTAATACGGACAAGGCAAGGCTCAACACATATAACTCTCATGTGACTGCTTCAGTGATGAACTTGTTGAAAAAGCTGAACAAGATCCGCACATATTTGTTCTCTGACGATGTTGTTTTTTATCAGAATAACGAGAAATCGAAATGGGGAGAGATTGTGCCTCTTTTTAGATTCAATCCTGATAAGCATGATGAGTCCTCAGAATCGTATATCAGTGATTTCCTGGCGGACCTTTTGCGGTCTTTCCAGTCGCTATTGAATTACACTGGCGTGGGATTCACTTCATATCTTTATCCAAAAGTCCATGGAATGACTCAGGATGATTATGAGATTCACAGGGCGACGCGTACTCAAGCTCCTCTGAGAAACTTTGTTATTGATCATGGTGACCGCCACATTCAAGCCAGACTCTCCGATATGCTCCGCCCCGTTAGTTTGTTCAAGTACAAATCTTCAGTAACTGTGCACGGGCTCCGAAAGACATTTGATAGTTTCATGGCAAACTTTTTCACTCACGAACAGATCAGTGAGATTTGGACCGGGCAAACTCCCGAGATGGTTGGTTACTACTCATCAAACACCGTCGGTGAACATAAATTGGCTAAAACCGTTGCTGAGAATGCGGGGCTGCCCTTTATAATCCGAAATGACAGCAAGGATGCTGATAGGATAGTGAATCACCTGAAAGAAAAGGGTATTCCCTCCGAGTCATTAATGATGTCCGCCATCAATATCGACGATTTTGATCTTGATGAAGAGTATAAAAGGGCGCCTGATAGAGAAATTAGCGTGAATCGGACGCACATTTGCCCATACGGCAACGTATGTCCGAAGAAAATTAAAATTGTCCTCGAAAAGAAACTTTGTGGAATTTGCCCAGCCGCCCTCTCTTTTCCGAGCGATGCGCCGGCTATTGCAGCGATAATTCGAAAAATAGGTGATGAAGTTGCGGATCTCTCAAATTTGATTAATTCGGGGGAACTAACAAAAGCTGAACGCTCTGATTTCCAAGACAAGAGAATGGACCTAATTGCTGAGTTTTCAGCGTGGATGTTTCGTCATGACCAGCTGATTCAAATGACTAATGGCGAGATTCTTCTTGGTGATAATGGATCTGAGCACTATCGTGAGAAGCTTGTTTACAATAAGCCTGATGTAGACTGGTCTGATGAAAGAAAAAACCTCTGGCGCATTATTGAGACGTCCGAGGCAAAAACACTCCAAAGTGAGAGGCTTAAGATCACTGCAAAAAGGTATGCCCGGAATATGATCTCAAGGATAAACCCAAGATTGATGGAACAGATTCAGGAGCAGCTCGATATCGATCCCGTCAAGGCTGCAGCTCTGTTTGTGGAGAAAACAGCGTTACTAGAAGGCGTGAGCCTAGATGACGTAATTGAGTCCATCGAAGATCATAAGCAAAAAGACAGTTCACAATCTCTTAGAAAGATAATTGGTATGACTGATGGGAAATAAAGAATCTCTTGATAGCCATTGGCGTGATCGCATTAGCAAAGATGCTGCTAACCTTGAGAAAATCCTAAAGGAAGAGGTTGAGATACGAGGTGAGCCTTTCAAAAACATTACTCGGGCAGCTCAATTTGGCGCTAAGAAACTTAAGGAAATGTCGCCAGAGAAAAATGCTCCGGTTGCTGTATCGACGCTTACTCGACGTAACTCCGCTTATCGCTCCATTCTTGAGGACTATAGCAAGAAGACTGGTCCGCAAGAGGTTACTGGAAGTGAACGCACGAAATTTAAGCTTGAGATTAGACAAAAGAACAATGAAATTGAGAGACTCAACAAGCAACTCACGACTGCTTTAGAGGACCGGTCGAAAGCTCACCACCGACTCGGGCAAAGTGTATCTCACGATGCCTCTCAGAAAGCTGTAGAAGCGAGTTTTGCCACTTGGAAAAAGGTCATTGATAAGCTTTTAAGAGAGCTAAAGGGAGCAAAGTTCGACCTAGAAAAAAGAACGATTGAAGATGAGTTCGGAGTTGGAACTTTACTAAAAGAGGAGGATTTTCCAGAAGGCTTTTTTGACTGGCTGAAAAGGAATAGAAAATGAACGGTGAGAAAAAACAGTCCGCTCAGGATAGAAAAGCACAGATTCTTGCCGATTTCTTATGCTGGACAGATATGCGAGAAGCGGAAGGTGACTGGGAGAAGTACATATACAAGACCGGGGATAAGCTAAATCGCAGTGAGATAGCTAAGGAACTGTGTTTCGCAAGATCAGCATGGACCTCAAATAAAGAGCTTCAAAACAACCTAATCGAACTTGAAGAGAGGCTTAGAAAAGAAGGTAAGCTCAGGCCGGCCAAAGAGAAAGATGCAAATTCATTCAAAGCGGAGTCAGCTCGCAAAGATAGATCGCTTGGTCAAAGTCAATCACGCATTAAAGCGTTAGAACAGCAAAACGCCGCACTCATAGCTGAGCGAGATGATTTGAAACGTAGAGTAGATCGGCTTGAGTTCTTGGAGCATCACATGACAACGAATGGACGGGTTCCTCATTGATGGTGGAATTTGTCCAGCTGGAAACAACTATCCGTTCGGTCCGCTTCAATTCCGCACAGCTGATACTGATGGGCTCGCAGTGCGTTAAGACTGGGAAAAGGATCATGCTTAGAGCAGCGGGAAGGGCTTGGAGTGAGCCCTTTGAAATAGGGACAACATGGCGAGTTTCCGGGTATAAAACAGAGCAGATCCTTACTAGGGGGGATTACACCTTCAAGGAAGAGGTTGTTAATCTGGATTCCGCTGAGCTCATCCTGCATAACGGTGAAGCATTTATACGTCTTCTTAGCGAAAGCAAAAAATTTTCTGGAATCGGTCGTGTCAAGGCTCACAACCTCTGGGTTGAGTTTGGAGAGCACGTATTCGATATCATTGAACAGGTCGATATCGAGTCGCTCAAGCGTATTATCTCTGAGCAGAGTGCCCTTAAGTTGTGTGAGGAGTTCCGAAGCCTAGGTTATATCCGTGCACTTCAGAGCTTGATGAGCAAACCCCTACCGTCGTCTGTTTGTCTCGATCTTGTTAAAGCCTATGGGTGTGATGCAGTTGATCGCGTGAAGGAAGACCCATATCGGCTGCTCACATTCATGCCTAATTGGACACGGATTGATGATATTGCTCGCCGTGAATTTGGTGTAGACGTTTCAGATAGCCGCAGGATGAGGGCCGCTGTTAATGAGGCTCTACTGTCTAGATTCAATTCCGGCAACACGGCCGCGAACCTTAAGCAGGTTAAAAGTACGATAGAAAACACGATTTCAATGAATTCGGAATTTGTTGAAAAAGCGTTGGAGGTCGAGGGGGGCAAACTGTTTAATAAGAGTGAGCGATTAGTTCATCCGATTGGTCCATGGCTCATGGAAATAATGATCGCCGAGAAAATTGTTGCACGACTTAAACAGTGCTCTAATGGTCCGGAGTCTATAGAGCACATCGATGCTGCAATCGATGCTTACGAGAACCAAAATTTCATTGATCTCACGACAGAGCAACGAGATGCCATTGTTTCACGTGCCAAAGAGTCATTCAGTCTTATTCTTGGTGGAGCGGGCTGCGGAAAGACAACGGTCCTTAAGGGAGTCTATAAAGCGCTTGAAAGCTATAGGTCTGGCGTGCGGATTCATCAGCTAGCGCTGTCTGGGCGTGCCGCTAAGCGGATGCAAGAGAGCACAGGCCTCCCGGCCAAGACAATTGCGGCATTCCTGCAGGGTCAGGAAGTTAAGGTCGAGGATCTGGGACCAGAGGATGTTGTTGTCATCGATGAGGCTTCGATGATCGACATAATTAATGCTTATTATATGATGCGCCGGATTCCAGATTGTGTCCAAATTGTATTAGTTGGTGATCCGGAACAACTCCCACCCGTCGGTCCTGGGCTTTTTCTGCATGTCTTAGCTGATCATCCACGAATCCCCAAAACAACGTTGAAGGTTGTCAAAAGACAGGCTGAAGACAGCGGTATTATTGCTGTTTCAAATGCCATAAGGGATCAGCGCGTTCCGGATTTCTGCCACGAAGACATCGACTTCTACTCGTGCGGTAACTCTGTTCTAAATGCCAACGCAGCCGATGCATACTTTGCGCTCGGTGGGACTGGCGAGGATTTCTCAACTATTGTCGTTTGCCCCACCAAGAGCGGGGCAGGGTCAACCGCTGAAATCAACGCACAAATTATCAATCGCTTAAAACAGGATCGACCAAGGGTCCGTACGTTGTCGATAACAAGCTCCGGACTGGAAGTCGTCGATTTGACTATCAATTTTGTGCCAGTTAGGCTCGGCGATTTGGTGCTTGTCAAGAAGAATGATTACACGCTAGACGTCCGAAATGGCTCGCTCGGTAAAATAACTCGTGTTGCGACGGACGAACCTGAAGACAACGATTCCATAGCGTGTTGCATTGAAGTGGATGGTCGAGAAGTGGAGTTCCCGGTTGGGAAACTCGACATCATAGATCACGGCTACGCAGTCACGGTCCATAAGGCCCAGGGAAGCCAAGCCCATACTATTATCTTCCCGGTTCGGAAATCACGACTGCTTGATAAAAGCCTCGTGTATACGGCTATTACTCGCGCCCAGTCTCGATGCCACATTCTCGGTGACTACGAAGCTTTTGAAGTTGCCGTTAAGAGTCCATCAAAGGCTACGAGCCGAGTGGTAGGTTTGAGTGTTGCCCTAGAGCAAAGTGGAATCTTAGACGTTCGCTTGCGGGGTTAAATTTTAAGGATACCCATGGCGACATTATCCCCTCTAACTTTCTTCCAGGTCAGCCTGCTCCTGGTTGATTATGGCGAAAATGTCCTTCGGCTCTACATCGTCTTTGAGCGAGTAACATTCAACCAGTAGTGTTAAAGGGTGAATGCCCATTGTTGCTGCCAGATCTTCGATCTTGTCGAGCGTCGGGTTTTTAAGACCTCTTTCCAGCTCGCTCAAGTACGTCCGACTGCTAACTCCTGTGAATGCCTCTTGAGACAGTCCTTTGGCTTTTCTCTGCCGTCTCAGCGCTTGCCCGAATGCGTGGTGCAGTTCCATGCCGACCCCTGAAGGAAAAAGGCCATGACACCGGATTGCACGCTATAGCACTACAAACTATAGTGTGCATTTTGGAGGAAAGCGTATGTTCATGACTCAAAATCACACGGAAGAGCTGTTAGGTCGACCATTTGGTCGTGAGCATTTTTGGAGCCGCGTCGAGCTTGCATACGACGATATTTGGTTTTATGTGAGCACAGGCTACTCTCGGGTGGGAGGCAAAGTGCGTCGCTATTATTTACTTACAAAACCCTCTGACCTGGTGGCACTGATTGATGAGAGTAGAGACACGTTCTGGATTGAACGGGTAATGATTGTGACACCGCCATGGATGAACGGCACAGGGAGCTGGCAGATGTCGCAATTGAAGGAGCTGATCGCAGTTGCTGACAGTTCCGACCTGATCTCGATTGATTATATCTACCAGTTTACAGATGAACTATGTTACGCAACCAGAGATATCTCAGAGATCAACGCGCTCAGCTGGCGCCAGACTCTGTATTCCGAAAAAAAGCATGCATTTCCGGATGATAGCGAAAGATAGCGCAGCGGTGGAGTTGGGAGCTCATGCGTACAAAGATCGAGTCTGACAGGGAGGATTTTTTTGTCCCTATTCCTGCGGAGATCATAGACAAGGCAGGGTTCGAGCCAGATCAAAACCTCGAAATTACTGTTTCGGAAGGCACTATCGTCCTTGAGGCAGTGATTGAAGACCCGAGCGATTCTCACTTAAAAAGATTGATCAGCTTGGTACATGCAGAGGCGTTGGAGCTTTTCGAAGGTGATGTCGTAGCGAAAAATAGATGGATGACCCTGCCACAAGCGCCGTTAAGCGGCAGGAAACCCGCTGAAATGCTCTGGTCTGAACCAGACGTCGAGGCCCTTAGATTTTTAATCGGACGCTTGGAGCATGGATCTATACCATAGCAGGAGTTGAAAAGGAGCAAGATATGGCGCCTGAGAATCCTTCTACGGTACTGGCCAAAGCACCTATGCGAGCAACATTTGCTTTGGACAATCAACGAAATGCAGCTTGCGAGAATCTTGGGCGTCGACGAAAAATGTCTGGGGACCGAAATTGATCCTGCGAGCTGGCTAGCACAAAGGGCTCAGAAATTATTCCGAATCTACCAGTATTTATCTGCCAGAGTTTGAAACGACGATGCTGGGTTGTCCCAGTGGATGAGGACGAGAAGCAGGCGGTTCTGTTGTAGTCCCAGAGAGCGACTGCAGAAAGGGGAGGGACTGGACGAAGTTTTGGTGGAGTCCCTTTTATAGGATGGCCGGCAAACGTGGCCTGGCCGCGAGGGGCATTCCCTTCAGTTGATCCAAGCACGCAGGCTCAGAACCGGCTCTAAATCGCATGGGGCCAGAAATTGCCTGGTTTTTCAGTGGCTCCAGTTCAGTCAGCTTCTTGCCGTTCATTGATCGGCTCTTCCTTTGTTAAGTAGGTTGGCTAGCTAATCATTCTGTCAGCTGCGGCAGCGATCTAAGAAAGACTGCATCCATTCATTCTCCGGTGTGGGTGGCTTAAGCCTGTACTTTTTCAGGATATGGAAGAACCGAGCCACGTAACTGCATTGTCCAACAGGCGGCAACCACTGAATAGGACTGCGGGCGCCTTTACTGCTATTTAACGACGCTTCGACCGGGAACAGATTCATCGGGTCGTTGGCAAATAGCTTACGTTTTTCCATAGACCACTCCATGGCCCCGCGATCCCATGCCCAGGCAAGAGGAACCACATGGTCGATCTCGATATCGTCCGCGTTCTGGATGACACGATTGGTGAAGGGACTGATCCAGCGACCAGTAATCACCCGGCAGCGTTTGTTGTCAGCAAATCGAACCTGCGTGGTAGAGTGGCAAGCCCCCGATACAGTAGACGCCTGATAGCGTTACACTAAACGCAAATCTACAGGTGTTGATGATGAGCGCAAAGCGATACTCCGAAGAATTCAAAATCGAGGCGGTGAAGCAGGTCACGGAG
>Ga0209300_1001181_pt1 | contig 10771 bp, 10 predicted proteins | sample Shrwel_input2_RT_FD_187535 | JGI IMG/M metagenome (GOLD analysis project Ga0209300, IMG submission 187535) | Subsurface microbial communities from deep shales in Ohio, USA - Utica-3 well 1 S input2 RT (SPAdes) (version 2) ... | reverse complement strand
GATAAAAACAGGGCTGAATGTGGGCTGCGTCGAAGCCGCAACCATGGCGGGTATGCACACTTCCAAGGCTATTTGTGGCTATCCGCGCCATATCAAGGGTGAAGAAGACTTCTGATAGGCATACAGGCGAGATTTAGCCGGTTCGACTCAGCTTTGGACTTGCTCCGGACTTAGCCTAGGAATTAGCCCCGTGAGTTCAGCGGGGCAATCCTTCGGCTGCAGCCAGTTGTCTGGCGTGCAGCTCACGGCGACGCAGACTCTTGCACTGATACAAGTCTTTGTCGGCGGCGCGGACCCAATCCTGGATCTTTTCTTTATCTGTACTGGTGGCAGAGCCATGATTGACACAGAGCTCGGCAAAACCTTCACTGGCAATACGCTGCTCAAGCCTCGGCTTCCGGCAGCAGCAAAGCAAAGTCATTGCCACTAATGCGAAAAGGCTTGAACTTGGCTTCAGACCAGCTTTGTAACTCTTCTGCTACCGCCAGCAGCAGCCTGTCCCCTTCCCCATGCCCCAGGGTGTCATTGACCCGTTTCAGCCCCTCAATATCCAGCAATACCAACAGATATCCCGGCTTGGGCATGCCACTACTCAGGCAAGTATCCGCCAGACTCTCATCATAGGCCAAGCGGTTGGCAAGACCTGTGAGGCTATCACTGCGGGCCCGCTCCCAAGCAATACCCAACTTGCGGATATACTCCTGGCGCTCTTCCGACAAGAGTTTAAGCTTACTTGCCAACGCCAGGGACAGCAGCAAAGCATCGGCAGTGCCGCCCAGCAGAGTCGCCAGCTCGGCATACTCAAAGAAGTCCGGGGTGATACCCATGTTACCGGGCAATATGATGATTGCCGGCAATAGCAAACAGCTGAAAGCCATAATGAAATAGCGTGCCGGCGAGAAGCCTTTCATCAGACAGACATTACCGCAAACTATCGCCAGCCCAATCCAGAGCATGATAAGCACAGAGGCAATAATCGCCGTATAGGACAAAAGCCAGATACTGGTAGGCAGAGCCAGCACACAGGCCCACAGCAAGATGCGACTGAGGCGCCAAAGCTTGGGCGAATAGAGAGAAAGCTGCAAAAAATTGTTATAGAACAAAATGTTCAATATGGGCAGGCTGATAAAGAACAGGTGGTGCAACTCGAGTTGCCGGAACTGAAACAGGTGCGCGGGCAAGTGGAAGGTCAGGGCCCAGCCACAGAAGTAGGCCAGCACATAAAGACCGTACCAGAAGAATGCCTTGTCGCGGGTGGTAAAGAAGATGAACAGGTTATAGCAGGCGATAAAAATCAAGCCACCGAGGCATAGCACCACGGCTGTGGCATGCCTGTCGGCGCTGAGCCTGTGTTCCCTTTCCGGAGCCAGGTGGATCTCGGGTGCCGATGAGTAGTAACGGCTTTCAACCTTGACCACCAGCCAATAATCTATCCCCGGCTTGATGGTAAACCGCCTTCCGTAATCAAACAGATACTGATAGTCGGCATCATAACCCGAGTGGGCTTGCTGTTTGCTGCCGTCTTGCCCCAGCAGCAAAAGATCAATGGATTCTATAATGGAGTTGCGTACGTCTATGACCCAAGTCTGTTCACGACTTGCCACTCGTAAAGGATGCACCAGCCAGTAACTGCCGCCGGTCAAACTCAAGCTGGTTTCCTGTTGCTCTCGGATCCAGGCTGGTACCGCCTCGAACGAAGTCGGTGCCAGTTGTTGTGGCTCAGCCTTAAGAATGTAGCTGTTGTCGAGCACCTGAGTGGCCCAGGCACTCACACTGAACTGGAGCAGAACAAACGCCAGCAATAGCCTGAGCAGGGAACCTGGGTGTTTATCCATATTGAAGGGCGAACGTTTGTCTGTCGGCAAATCGATTTCCGTCCAAGGCCATGGCGGTATCCTTATCCTTGAGTACACAAACGCCCAAGGCACTGAATCTATTTTTTATTGTTAATGATTTAACTCTATTTCGGTGAACCACATTTTGCAATCCAGCTCACAGCATTCGTGATAAAATCCTGTCAAGAAATGCCAGTTTGCCACGCTCCGGTGACGAAAAAGTGTAACTTCAATCGATTCTGACCCTATCCCCCACCAACTTGAGCATTTCTGTAGTGACATCCACTTGGTTATCCAACACCAAAAAGTACCACCCCACAGTATTGCCTGTGCCCCTGATACTCAGATAGTTCCCCCAAAACTGCATCCCCGACTTGAGCAAATTATCACGACTGGCACGATTCTCTTCTCTAACTGTAGCAAACAATAGCCGGATACCCATTTCCCGGGCTATTTGGATCCGTTTTTGAGTCAGGGCCGCCGCAATCCCTCGCCGTCTATAGTCGGGGCGCACCATTAAATATCCGAGCTCGGCGATATCTCCGCGACCGGCCTTGATCACAGCGCAGCCCACCAGCTCCCCGGCCACGTTCTGCGCCACAATCACGGCACGGGAGGCCATAAAGGCCTGATGATCCAAGGGGTGAGCATTATCGTCGCGACTGTCCACCAAAGCGCAGGCGGCTGCAGTCAGGTCAGGGCTTTGAGCCAGGGAAAGCGTGATCTCCTGGACAGGATTAGGCATAGATACTCCTTTGGTGACTATACTTGGTGGATATGTGCGCTATTGAAAAGGCGCCCCGATAAAACTTAACCTCGGCTTAACCAGATTAACGTATGACTACAGGTAAAAGCCGCAATTAGTTAGTATCTTAGCCCCATTGAGGGAGTTTATGGCAGACAACAAACACAATTCTCTGAGTAACTCCAGGTAACTGGGTAGCTGTCACGCTCCGGGAAACAACAAGAGGAAACAAGATGAACCATAGTATCTCAAGTATCGCACTGCTTTGTGGCTCAGGCCTGCTGCTGACTGCCTGTGGCGGCAGCGACAATGACACCCCGCCGACACCGACGCCTGATACCGCCAAAGTCAGCTTTGCCGTGTCTGATGCCCCGGTCGACAGCGCCGAAAAAGTGGTAGTGGCATTTGACAAAATTGAGCTGGTAAGGGCAGGACAGGATAACATCCTCCTCGAGGTCTCCGGCGCCAATGGCGAGGACTACCGCCAACTGGATCTGCTGGAATATCAAGGCAGCGACAGCGCCCTCATCCTCAGCGATGCCGAGTTGGAAGTAGGCACTTATTCAGAACTCATCCTGCATGTATTGGATGAATCGGTCGGTTCAGATCTCAGCTATGTGATCGACGAAACCGGTCAAGTGCCACTCAAACAACCCAGTAATAAACTGCGTTTGGGCAGCTTTGAGGTCGGCAGCGCCGGCGTTCAGCGTTTTACCATAGAGTTTGACTTGCGCCGTAGTCTGGTGGAGAACCAAAATGGCCAGCGTTACAACCTCAAGCCTCATGGCGTGACTATAGTCGACAACGCGACTGTGGCTTCCTTGTCCGGTGAGGTGGATATCAACCTGTTCAACGCAGGTGAGTGTGCTGCCGATAGCGGCAACTTTGTCTACCTCTATCCCGGCCACGATCTGGACCCAACACTGCTGACCGACAACCTGGATCCGGATGTCAATCAGAATGCCGTACCAGAAGGCGCGGTAGTGCCATATAACTCGGTCGAAGTGGAGTATGAAGCGGGTAACTTCGGCAAATACGCCTTTGGCTTTATTCCCGCCGGGGATTATACAGTAGCCTTCAGCTGCAGCGCGGAAAATGACGATCCCGAGCAATATGATGGTCTCATCATTCCCAACCCTGCCCCTCAATTGCATCAGGTCACCCTGAGCAACCAAACCGACACTGTGCAAGACTTCAACGCCGTTGTCGCCCAATAGTTTTCAAAGCCTTATGTGAAAGGGAGCCTATGCTCCCTTTTCTTTTGACTGTCTTCTATTGAGCTCACTTTGCAGAAGGGCCAATGCTGCACCATAAAATGCTGCCACATAAAAAGCTAACGACTATAGATACAACAAGGTCGCCAATCCAAGGAAGGTAAAGAAGCCGACAACATCCGTGACAGTGGTCAGAATCACCGAGCCGGAAAGCGCGGCATCCTGATTGAATTTCTGCAATATCATGGGTACTGCCACCCCGGCCAAGGCCGCAACCAGCATATTGACCAAAATTGCTACGGCTATTGTCATACCAATCAGGTTATCGTCAAACCAGAGCCCGGCCACCAAACCTATGAGTATGGCCCAGAGAATGCCGTTGAGTGCCCCTATTCCGAGTTCGTTCTTCATCAAGGAAAACAGGTTGCCTATGGAAATCTGTCCCATCGCCATGCCGCGGATCATCAGGGTCAATGATTGCGAGCCGGCAATCCCCCCCATAGAGGCCACTATCGGCATCAATACCGCCAGCGCCACTACTTTTGCCAATACATCCTCGAACAAACCTATGGTGGCAGAGGCCAAAAATGCCGTCAGCAGATTGATCCCCAGCCAAATGGCGCGGCGACGCGCACCCTTGACGATAGGCGCAAACAGGTCATCGGATTCATCCATACCGGCCGAAGCCATCAAACGCGCTTCATAGTGTTCCCTGACCAAGGCGGTTGCCGTTCGCAGCGTCAAGCGGCCGATTAAGGTGCCTTCTTCATCGACCACCGGCAACTCAATATCTGAGCTGTGCTCTATCGCTTCGGCCGCCTCTATTAAGGATGAGTCGGCCGACAATACCCGGCTGTCCGGTTCAATAAGCGAAATAAGCGGGGTTTGTGGATCCTGGCGAAAAATCTCATAGCGACTGACGGTTCCCTGGTAGTGATTATCCTCATCCACCAGATAGAGATTTTCGCAGCAATCCAAGTCAATACGGCGGAAAAAACGTTGCGCCTGTTCCACCCGGCTCTTGTTACTGAGCACCAAGGCCTGATGCTCTGTATAACGACCTATTTCATTTTCCGAGTACTGATCATAAAGCTCGTAGCGCTTGCGTTGCCGTTCACCCATTTGCGCCAAAGCGCGGTCGATAAAGCTGTCGGGCAGATAATCGCTCCATTCAATCATCTCTTCAGCTGACAACTGCGCCAGCAACAGATCCACCTCTTCCACCGACATCTGCCTAAGGAGGCTCATCCTGGGTTCGGCGCGCATCAAGCTGAGCACTGCAGGCCGCACGGCGAAGGCTATCTGATCCCAGCGCTCATAGCGTTCATCCAGCGGCAAGGATTCCAGCAATAAGGCTATAGTGCCAGGTTCGGCCTCTTCAAGGATCTCACCAAAAACCTCGGCCTGAGCTTCGCCCTCCAATAGCGTTAACTGCTGTACCACCTGCCCCACTTCTGCTTGAGGTTGAAGCTCCGGCTCGGCTGCTGTTTGTGTCACTCAACTCTCCTCTTTCTTTTTAGTATGCGCTTGGGCCAAAATTTAAATTGCACACCAATAAATTGCTGACAATGGAAATTGTGTTATATAGTAAAGCTTCAACCAAGGAGCCACTATGTCTAACTCAATATACGCTATCCCACTGGAGAATATCCAAGGACAACAAACGGATCTCAGCGAATTTCAAGGCCGGGTCATGTTACTGGTCAATACCGCCAGTGCCTGTGGCTTTACCCCTCAGTATGCCGGATTGGAAAGCCTGTATCAGGAATTCAAAGACCAAGGCCTGGTGATACTCGGCTTTCCCTGTAACCAGTTTGGTGCTCAGGAAAAGGGCAATGAGCAGGAGATCCAGTCCTTCTGCGAATTGAATTTTGGTGTGAGCTTCCCACTGTTTGCCAAGCTGGAAGTCAATGGCCCCAATGCTCATCCCTTGTTTAAACTGCTCAAGCAGCAGGCCCCTGGCGTGTTGGGTTCGGAAGGAATTAAATGGAATTTCACCAAATTTCTGGTCGATCGCCATGGCAAAGTCATCAAGCGCTATGCTCCCACAACCAAACCCGAGGCTCTGCGTGAACAGATTCTCCAGCTGTTACAGGATAATTAATTGAAAAATAAACCAATTAAAAAAACATGATTATTTTTCGCCATTCAGGGGGAACCAAAACATCACTACAGACTCCAACATAATGAGCAGTGAATTTACTTTTTCATGTTCATCATTCTCCCTAAGGGGCTTCTAGCGCGGCCCCATTGATCTTCGATAGATCATAAGGCAGTCCCTAATGGCTGCCTTTTTTTATGTCTCTGAATTTTGGTATTTTTCACCACAAACCAGGACTGGCATAAAAAATTTCTCCTTCAAGGAAACTTTTTCATCAAAGCCGACTCTGAATAACAGAACCTTTTTTAAGTGTTTCATCATCACCTCCCTTGGATGGGGGCCCGACGCTAGCGCAGCGGGTTTTCATTCTTTGCACGACTTTTTGTACGAATCAGTTTTGTACGAGTTTGTATGGCAGCCCCTTGGGTTGCCATTTTTTTATCCCCGGTTTTTCATTGCAAACCAAGGCCAGCAAAAAATTTCTCCTTCAAGGAAACTTTTTCATCAAAGCCGACTCTGAATAACAGAACCTTTTTAAGTGTTTCATCATCACCTCCCTTGGATGGGGGCCCGACGCTAGCGCAGCGGGTTTTCATTCTTTGCACGACTTTTTGTACGAATCAGTTTTGTACGAGTTTGTATGGCAGCCCCTTGGGTTGCCATTTTTTTATCCTACAGCTCGACTCATTCGGATAGATAAATAGTTAATGCCAATATTGCCATTCAAGAAAATGAAAAAGCTGAATCAAACTCACTGTAAGACCATAATGTGACAGACTTTTTGGGGAACTACAGATAGGCGTGAAGCAAATAAAACTGAATTATTTTGCTTGGTGCGGGAACTCGCGGAAAAATCGGCAGTCAGAATTAGTGAACCGAGTGTTTCATCATTATCCTCCCTTCAAGATGGTTTCTAGCGCACCATCCAGAGTTTAGATTGAACTCTGACAGCGACCCAAATGGGTCGCTTTTTTTATGTCAGGATTTTACTGTTTTACTGTTTGTCAGGCCCATTGAGGTGCAGTTTGTGAACTTTACAGGAGTGTGGTCAGCATATTGGCCAGCTTATCCAACATCAGCTTCAACCCCTTTGGCATACTTTGAACATCTATGCCGAGCAGCAAGTTTTTAACCTCGAGCCCCAATTCGGTATCGCCTTCAATACTGAGTCGGCGCTGGAAAAACAGGGTGTCAGGGTCCTCTTTGGCCGCTGCTACCAGCAAGAGTTCGGCGCTATTGGCGCTGAAGGTGACTTCCGGTGCCGTAAAAGGTCGCACCTTGAAACCTTGCTCAAAACTGACTTCAAATGCCAATTCCATATCCTCGACCCGAACGCCAACCCATTGCCCTTCAAGAAAATCCAACTCGCCATCCTGAACCTGTTCGCTGAGCAATACCGCCAATAACTGTTGCAGTACACTCGCTTTGATAGTGAAAGGAACCAAAGTCAGCGGTTTCCCGGCCAACTTGGGAGCCAGGGTGAGAATATCGCGCGCCGCCTTGGCGGCTAAAGCCGTGCGCATCTTGAGTTACTCCTGATAAAAAAGCCTAAACTCCGGCAGTCTAACCAAGTTTTATGATCATAAACCTGTTTTATATCAACTCTATGAGATCCAAAGGTCGATAAACTGCGGCTTTGTTTGTAATTAGGGAGAAAATTAACATGGAACTCCTGTGTCCGGCCGGGAACTTGGCTTCACTCAAGGCCGCTCTCAACGCCGGCGCCGATGCCCTCTATCTGGGGCTGAAAGACGACACCAACGCCCGCTCATTTGCCGGGTTGAACTTCACACCGACCAAGCTGCAACAGGCAGCCAAAGAGGTAAAGTCACAAGGGCGCAAACTGTATCTGACCATTAATACCTTTCCGCAACCGGGTGAAGAGAAACGTTGGTATCAAGCCGTCGATCTGGCTGCCAACACTGATATTGATGGGCTGATCATGGCCGATCTGTCGCTGCTGGATTATGCCCATAGCCACTACCCTCACCTGCCATTGCATTTATCGGTACAAGCCAGCGCCACGAATATCGGCGCCTTGTCACTCTATAAGCGTGAATTCAACATTGAGCGCGCCGTACTCCCCAGAGTACTTTCCATCAAGCAAGTCAAGGATCTCGCCAAAGCCAGTCCGGTTGATCTGGAAGTGTTCGCCTTCGGCAGTCTATGTATCATGGCCGAAGGCCGCTGTCAGTTGTCTTCCTATGTGACCGGGGAATCGCCCAATTCAGGTGGCTCCTGCTCACCGGCAAAACATGTGCGCTGGCAGGAAAATCAAGGCTGTCGCCAGACCCGCCTCAACGAAGTCTTGATTGACAGCTCGGGACTGAATGAACAGATGGGTTACCCGGTTGTGTGCAAGGGACGTTATTTGACCGAAGAAGACAGCCAACCAGGGTTCCTGCTGGAGTCCCCCACCAGCCTCAATACCCTGGACTTGTTACCAGACCTGGCTCAGGCTGGCATAGTGTCGCTCAAAATTGAAGGCCGCCAGCGCAGCCCCGCCTATGTAGAACAGGTTACCCGGGTTTGGCGTCAGGCTCTGGACACCTATCAAAATGCACCTGAGCGGTTCCAATCCAAACCAGAATGGCATGCCGCGCTGGCCAAAGTTTCCGAGGGACAAACCACTACGCTGGGTGCCTACGAGCGCAGCTGGCAATAGGAAGTTTTCTATGAATATTTCTCTTGGCCCGCTGCTTTATTGCTGGCCCAAAACACAGGTACAGGCCTTCTACCGTGAAGTTGCAGACAGCACTATTCCACTGGTTTATCTGGGAGAAGCCGTTTGCAGCCGCCGCAGGCAGATGAAGTTTGCCGATTATCTGGCCCTGGCCCATGAACTCAAAGATGCCGGTAAACAGGTTGTACTTTCTACCCTGGCCTTGATAGAAGCACAATCAGAGCTTAAAGAGCTTAAGAAACAACTCGATAATGGCGAGTTTATTGTTGAAGCCAACGATATGGCTGCAGTAGGTATGGCGCGAGAGCAGGGACTGCCCTTTGTCTGTGGCGCCAGTATCAATAACTACAATAGGGCCAGCCTGGACAAGCTGCATCAATGGGGTATGCGGCGCTTTGTGATGCCCATTGAACTGTCGAAGACTTGGCTACAGAAAGTCATCACTCCGACACCAAGCTTTGAAGTCGAGTTATTGGGCTATGGTTATCTGCCCTTGGCCCACTCGGCTCGCTGCTTCACCGCCCGCCATCAGGGACTAGCCAAAGATGACTGTCAGACAATATGCATCCAGCACCCCAAAGGCCTGGTCGCCCAAACCCAGGAGCAACAGCCGCTATTGCGACTCAATGGTATCCAGACTCAGTCGGCAGGCCGCTGCGATCTCAGACGGGATATTCCAGAAATGGAACGTTTGGGCGTTGACTGGTTCAGGGTATCACCGGATGGCCATGATTCTATCGCTCTGGCAGAATCTTTACGGCAAGGTGCAGGGAGTGAAGTCGACCCTGAAATAGGCAAAGAAGCCTGTAATGGATACTGGCACGGCGCGCCAGGCATGGACTATAGACGTTAGGTCTTAAGCAAGCCGGTACTTTGGACTTTCCAGCCTTTAATATGGACTTTCAATAGGCTCCTGTTCATCGGGAGCCTCTTTTGTACACAGCAGCAAACACAGAACCCAGAGCATAAAACTACCGAGTCCCAGCCATACGAGCACCGCCGGTAACCAAAAATCGGGCCGCGGTAATTGCAGTACCAACTCATAGTAAAAAGGATTGTCCCCCTCGGTAATACCAAGCTCCAGATATGGCAAAATCAGAAAAGCCCCCAAACTGATGCCGCTGATAAGCGCCGGGATCAAAGTCCATAAGGTTGCTGCGACAAAGGGACGTTGCACTAGATAAATTAAATAACAACCTACGCTGATACTGCCAAAGATGAAAAACCACTTCAGCATCATAGTGTGGAGGTGATAGACATTGACCGGGAATAAACCCACCCCGGCGAGCGCCATGCAAGTCAGAGTCAAACTGAGATATAGAAAATGACCACTCAATTGGCGAGATAGCTGCAGGGTAAACAACCAGCAGAGTACCAAACTCAAGCTGCCGAAGAACAGGCCACCATTGAGAACCACAGCCAAAGATGAATGACCATAACTGCCCAATTCACTCAAACTGTGATTGAGTAAACTGAAGTCCCGCCCATCGCTACTATGATAGCCCCAGACAACCAACCCCAGGCCCAGCAGCAGTCCAAAGAGTCCCAGCAAACCAAAGCTCAACGCCATTCTTGCCAGTCTCTGTCTTCTTAACATGCCAGTGTTTGCCCCGGATTAGGTTTCTGCAGTCTAACTTACATGCTCCAGATTTTTTTTAAAGTCCGGGCAAGGTCTTTTTGCGTTACTGATCGCTTATTTACCCGAGTTTAAACAACAAAAGTCGCTCCCGGTCGAATTATTGCATTTTGGCGTCAGAGTATAGATTCAGGTTCGTTGATGCTCTGGCATATTCAGTAACTAACTGATGATATTGATTCTAATCGTCAAGATGATGACAACCACGTAAATTGTTATGACTTATCCAAGGGCAAAAAAAGCGGCAGCAGATTTCACTGTAGCCAGCCGATAGCCTGTCTGTTTATAGCGTTTTATCCCGGCCAAAACACTGACCGCCGAATTTTACAATTAGTATTCATATCAATGATATGCAAATACTGGTTTCTAGAATATTTGTCAAAAAAGCACTCACTCCAATAACCACAAAAATGTTATGCTTATCACACTTAAAGTAATAATAAGGCCCGGATCGACATAGGGCCACTAACTCTGAGCCGGAATAAAGATGTCCAGAAGGAATTCCACCACTACAGACAGGGAAGTCTGTCTGCAATCCACCGACGAACTCATCTCTA
>Ga0209300_1001180_pt1 | contig 10773 bp, 9 predicted proteins | sample Shrwel_input2_RT_FD_187535 | JGI IMG/M metagenome (GOLD analysis project Ga0209300, IMG submission 187535) | Subsurface microbial communities from deep shales in Ohio, USA - Utica-3 well 1 S input2 RT (SPAdes) (version 2) ... | reverse complement strand
GAGGTCGAGTCCACGCATCGGCTTGGGCTGGCTTCGGCAGAAGAGGATAGTCGCCATTTTGCCAGAGCCAGGCGGGCTCTGGCTTTTTTCAACGGCCTGCTAGTACATCGAGTGCATGCGTCGCCTCGCCGCGCGCACGCCGCAGTTGCTCTTGCTCCACGCGCAGTGCGACGACGCCGGCGCGGGTACGCTCGATGTCGAAGCCGGTAGCTTGTCCGGCCTCGAACTTCCGTTGCATCAGCAAGACGAGTCGTTCTGCGGATGCCAGCCGCGCCGCGGCTAGCGCTTCGAGCTCACTGGCTTGGCGCTGCTGCACAGCCGCCGACACTGTTTCAAACGCGACCTGCCACCGCGTGGCAACCCACGCTTGTTCGGCTGCCACCGCATCCAGGCGCGCACCTTCTGCTGCCTGCGAAAGCCGTCCCGACAGGTCTGCCTCCCACGATGCGGACAACGTGGCGCGGCCATCATTGCCGATTGCAACGTTCTCTGAATAGTCGCGTCCTCGAGTTGCCTGCGTGCCCGCGGACAACGAGGGGAGCAGGGAGGCCCGTGCTCGCCGCGTGGCGGCCGATGCCTCGTCCACGCGCGCTCGCGCAATCGTCAGTTCGGTATTGCGCTCCAGCGCCGCCCGGACCAAGGCATTGAGGTGCGGATCGCCGTAGGCCGTCCACCAATCGACGGGAAGAGTACGGCGGGACGATTTGTCCAAGATGCCTTCACCTCCCTCTTCATTTGAGAAATGGGCCGGTACATCCAGGCGAGGTGGATCGGCAGAGTGCGGGGCATGGCTGCAGGCCGCAAGAAGCAGTAGCGGAGAAATCATGGCAATGAGGCGATAGCGTTCAAGAATTTGAGACATGGCAGCTCCTTGCGTTCCGAAAAAGTCTTGACGGACTGTTGTATGGCTTCTACTATACCGTCTGGACTGTATATGACTCAAGCTTTTTTGGAGCACGACCATGCCGCCCCGCGCGAAAACAAAGTTGCCCCCCCCGTCCACTGCCCATAGCAGCGCCGATGCGCAGCCCGGCCTCCAGCAAGGAGCCCAGCGAACTCGCGACCGCATCCTGCAGGCCGCCCGCGAACTGGTGCTGGAGGAAGGTGCCAGTCGCTTGACACTGGACGCCGTCGTTGTGCGGGCCGGGTTGAGCAAAGGGGCGTTTCTCTATCACTTCAAGACCAAACGCGATTTGTTCGTGACACTGATCGACGAGATGATCCGGGCGTTCGACGCGGTACAAGCCAATCACGAGCGCAGGTTTGCCGGAGATCCGGACCCCTGGCTGTCGAGCCAGGTGGAAGCGATGCCCGACGACGAGATGCAGAAGATGGGCGCAGCGCTGCTCGCGGCAGCTGCGGAAGATCCAACACTTCTCGACCCACTGCGCGAGTGGTACCGCGTGCAGTACGAACGCGTGCGTCGATCCCCGCGTGGCACCGAGACCGCGGCACTCATCATGCTGGCATTGGATGGCGCCCTGTTCGCCGATCTTCTGGGTTTGCCAATACTCGCACCCGCAGAGCGGCGGCATTTCTTTCGGGCGCTCCAGGATCTCGCCTCGGGCCATCTCGAACTTGTCCCGGCAAAAGGACGCACATGAGTCGCGTCCGTAGCGGTGTCATGACCGCGTGCGCACCGCGCTCCTTGGCGGTTGCTTGCACACTATCCATTTCGACTCTGCTCTCAGGGTGCGGAAACTCGCAATCCACCGTATCCGAGCCTCCGCGCGCAGTGAAGCTCGCCGCCGCGCAGTCGGATCTCCCGCATAGCTCTCGCATCGAATTGACTGGCTCGGCGCGAGCAACCGAGCGCAGCATCCTAGGATTTGAAACAGGAGGACGGATCGCCAAGTTGAACGTCGACGTGGGTGAACGGTTCTCCCGCGGCCAAGTCCTGGCAGAACTTGATGCGCAACCTGACCGGCTTCGCGTGACACAAGCGCAAGCATCCCTGGCGGCCGCCGAAGCCGGCCTGATGGATCGACGTGTACAGACAGATCAACAGCGCCGGTTGCTCGAAAGCGAAGTCATCTCCCCTGCTGCGTTCGAGAGCGCGAAGGCGCAGCTAGCGGTCGCAGAGGGTCAAGTGCGCACTGCCAAGGCGGCGCTTGGCCTGGCCGAACGAGCACAACGTGGCACGATGATCGTCGCTCCTTTCGATGGTGTCGTGGCGGAAAAGCTGGCTTTGGCGTTCACCGACATTGCTGCTGGTGCGCCGGTATTTCAGGTCGACGGCGTGCGCAGTGGCACTGAGATCATCGCGAACGCGTCTACTACACAGGCACCTCACATAGATGTCGGCCAACGCGCAGAACTGAGCTGGAGCGGAGCCGAACAACCAATCCGAGCGGTGGTACGTCGTGTCGGTCTGCGCGCCGAAAATGGCTCGCTCCTACCCGTGGTGCTAGTGCCTGAAGATAACGCGCAAGCGCGCGCACTTCGGCCAGGTATTCCCGTACAGGTCGTGCTCGACGCACCTGCGGCAACCTCCAAGACCTCTCGGCCCGAGACTGTATCCATACCTTATGCCTCGCTGGTGCTCGGCACGAAGCCGGGCGAGGCTTCCGTCTTCGTCTACACCCCTGAAGATAAGAAGGTGCACCGTCGCGCGGTGCGCTTCACGCCGGTACAGGAAGGAGACAGCGCGCGCGTCCTCGCTGGACTCAAGCCCGGCGAGACGGTGGTTGCCGCCGGAGGAGGATGGCTCACCGATGGACAGCCAGTGACACCACTGGAAGCCACCACTCAATTGACCAAGCGCTAACGCGATCCACCAGGTTACTTCATCATGAAGATCACCGAGATGGCGCTGCGCGCCAGTCGACTTACCTACTTTGTAGCGCTCATCATTTTCGTCGCCGGCATCGCGACCTTCCTGAATTTTCCTTCTCAGGAGGAGCCGACTGTCACGGTCCGCGATGCGATGGTCACGGCGTTGAACCCGGGGCTGCCCGCCGAACGCGTTGAGCAACTCATTGCCCGGCCGATCGAGGAGCGCTTGCGCGAACTGGCAGAGGTCAAGCGCGTGACGAGCACCGTGCGCGCAGGCAGCGCCATGATCCAGGTCACGATCTGGGACCGCTACACCGACTTGGCACCGATCTGGCAGCGCGTCCGGGCCAAGGTCGCCGATTCGAAGGATGCCTTACCACAGAGCACGATGGGGCCTTTCGTCGACGAAGACTTCGGCCGCGTCGCGGTTGCCTCGATTGCGGTCACTGCACCAGGTTACTCCATGAGCGAGATGCGCGTCGCGCTCAAGCAGATGCGCGACCGCCTGTACACCGTGCCTGGTATTGAGCGCATCACTTTCTACGGCCTGCAGGAAGAGCGCGTCTATCTCGAATTCGATCGGCCTAGGCTCGCGCGATTGGAGCTGACACCACAGGGGGTGATCGACCAACTCGTCAAACAGAACGTCGTCGCTTCGGGTGGACAAATTGTTGTCGGCGGCATCAATGCAACCTTGGCGGTCAGTGGCGAAGTGCGTGACGCTCCCTCCCTGCGAGCAATGCCGATCGCGCTGCCACGACCGCAAAGTAGTACGGCGCCCGTGCCGACGATCGCATTGGGTGAACTGGCGCAGGTGAGTGTGCGGCCAGCCGATCCGCCGGAGTCTGCCGCCATCTACAAAGGCCAGCCCGCGGTCGTCATGGCGGTTTCGATGGCCTCTGGTCAAAACGTGGAGCAGTTCGGAAAAGCGCTCAAAGCACGGGTTGCAGACCAGGAGAAGCTGCTGCCGGCGGGTTTCGATCTGTCATACGTCACTTTCCAGGCCGATGTCGTCAAGCACGAGATGGGCAAAATGAACCACGTCATGATGGAGACGATCATCGTCGTCCTCGGTGTCGTCGTGCTATTCCTCGGTTGGCGAACCGGGATCATCGTGGGCATGATCGTGCCGTTGACGATCCTCAGTGCACTCATCGTCATGCGCGCGATGAACATCGAGCTTCAGAACGTCTCGATGGGCGCCATCATCATTGCGCTCGGCTTGTTGGTGGACAACGGCATTGTGATTGCCGAAGACATCGAACGCCGCCTAGCCGGTGGCGAAGATCGTAAGCATGCCTGCCTCGAGGCGGGCCGCACGCTCGCCATTCCGCTGCTCACGTCCTCGCTCGTGATCGTGATCGTGTTCTCGCCGTTCTTTTTTGGCCAGAACGCCACGAGCGAGTATCTGCACAATCTCGTGGTCGTGCTGGCACTGACGTTGTTCGCATCGTGGCTGCTGTGCCTGACTGTCACGCCCCTGTTGTGCTACCACTTCGCCAAACCCCACCACAAGCAGGAGCATGGCGACGCGTATGACACCCGCTTCTACCGTGGCTACCGGCGCGTACTGGAGTGGGTTCTCCACCATAAGGCGGTCTATGTAGCGTCGATGATCGCGGCGCTTGCCATTGCGCTGTATGGCTTCACCACCCTGCCTTACGATTTCATGCCCAAGTCCGACCGGCTTCAGTTCCAGATTCCGGTGCAGCTCGCCCCAGGTACGGATTCGCGCGAAACGCTCGCACGCGTGAAGCAGATCAGTAGTTGGCTGGGCGACAAGAACATCAATCCAGAAGTCTCCGATCACATCGGCTACGTCGCCGATGGTGGACCTCGCTTCATCCTTAGCCTGAATCCACCGCTGCCGGCATCGAACATCGCGTACTTCGTTGTCACACTGAAGCCGAAGAGCGACATCGACGCTGTCCTCGCCCGAACCCGCAGCTACTTTGCGCACGCACATGGCGACGTGCGCGCCGAGCCCAAGCGCTTCTCGCTCGGTGCGACCGAATCAGGGACCGCCATCTATCGTGTCAGCGGTCCGGATGAGGAGGTATTGTTGGAGGCTGCGTCCAAAATCGAAGCAGCACTGCGCAAGCTGCCCGGAACCATCAACGTCAAGAACGATTGGGATACGCGCATTGGCCGCATCGACGTAAAGGTTGACCAGGACCGCGCGCGTCGGGCGGGCGTAACGACTGAAGACATCGCTGGCGGGCTGGATGTCCGCTACAGCGGCCGATCGATCTCGGTGATTCGCGACGGTGACACCTCCGTTCCGATCGTCCTGCGCAGCATCGTAAGCGAGCGTCGCAGCACGGCAGACGTAGGCGCGACGCTCATCTATCCCAGCAACGGCGGTCCGGCGGTGACGCTGGCCCAGGTCGCAGACGTATCGCTCGCGAGCGAGCCATCGGTCATCCAACGGCGCAATCTCATCCGCACGATCACCGTGCAAGGACAGAACACCTCCTACACCGCCCAGGAGATCGTCAACCGCCTGGTGCCTAGCGTCGCTGCCTTGGACCTGCCCGCGGGCTACTCGGTCGAACTTGGCGGCGAGATCGAGGAAGCTGCCGAATCGAACGCCGCGCTGTCGACCTACATGCCCCTCGCATTTCTGGCGATGCTGATGCTGTTCGTATGGCAGTTCAATTCCTTCCGCAAGCTCGGTGTGATCCTCGCGACGATCCCTTTCACGCTTATCGGCGTGGTATTGGCTCTGAAGCTAACCGGCACACCTTTCAGCTTCATGGCGACCTTCGGCGTACTGGCCTTGTTCGGGATCATTGTCAACAACGCCGTGCTGTTGCTGGAACGCATCGACCAGGGCTTAGCGGAAGGCCTGCCGCGCCATGAAGCCTTGGTTGGGGCCGCGATACAACGACTTCGTCCAATCGTGATGACCAAGGTCACCTGCATTTCGGGACTGGTGCCACTCATGCTCTTCTCCGGACCGTTATGGACAGGGATGGCGATCGCGATGATCGGTGGGCTGGCGCTCGGAACGCTGGTGACGTTGGGCTTGATTCCGTTGCTTTACGAAGTCCTGTTTGGAATCAAGCGAATTGGGCCGTGGAGCCTGAGTGCCGCCACCGCGCATGGAGATCGCTCATGAGTCTCTTGCGAGCCGCCGCGTGCTGCGCATTCTCAGAATTCGTATGCACCCACGCTTCATCCGTATGTCTCGCTAGGCTTATGCGATTCAGCATCCATCCGCTGATCTGGAAATCCTGGTCGATTGTCATTGCCGCAGGGGTTCTAGGAGCGGGCTATCCATTGGGCCTGCGGGCCATCACGGCGGGCGGTCCGACGCGCTGGGTCGGCCTCTGTGTGGCAGTGACGTGCATGGCGGCCAGCGGCGCACTTTTGTGGCTCGCGCTCAAGCGGATTCCGATCAGCGCGGCCTCTGCAGCCTGGGCAGGAATCGGGCTACTTGGAAACTTGGGTATCGGCGCCCTCTTGCTAGGCGATCTCGCATCAGTGACGCGCTGGTCTGGCACCGCCCTCATCGCAGCAGGCATTGCCTGTCTTAGTTTCGTTTGATCAAGGAGACCCATTATGAAGAGCAAAACTGCATTGATCCGCGGCGGCATTTTTTTTTGCGTAGCAGCCGCGCTCTCTGGATGCGCGACCAACAGCATGACGCGCTCCGGATTTCTCGGCGACTACGAGAAGTTATCGCCGACACGATACGAGAACGTACTGATGTACCGCGCAGCGGGATTCGAGCCCAAGCGTTATGCCGCTGTCGTGGTGGAAGATGCGCAGATCAAGACCGCCTCGGGTCGCATCGATGGGCTCGATGACGCGCAGCAGCGTGAAGTGCTAGACCATGTGACGAGCGAACTGAAACGCCAGGAAGGCAAAAGTCCCGCCACCCCAGGTGGCACGGGACAGGTTCGGGTGCGTGTAGCGGTCACCGAACTGCAGACACCGAATCGGGCAGTCAATGCAATGACGACCCTGCTGGTTGGACCCGTGACGACGGGCGGTGCCAGCCTAGAGTTCGAAGCAGTCGATGTAAGTACGGGACGACGCGTTGCTGCCGCCAGTTGCTTCGAGCGCGGCAACGTCATTAAAGAGTTCGCCGGTTCGTACACATTGCTGGGTCATGCCAAAGCGGCGATCACGAACTGCATCGAGCGCATCGACAGCGCTTGGCGGGACACGCAGCCATGAGCAACGCTTCACAGGCTTGGCTCCGGCAGGATGCCATGGTCGGCGGTGATCACAAATGGCTGGCGGGTGGCGACTGGACGATAGAGCACTACGCCAGTCTGGCAAAATCCGTGTCCGCCGCCCGCATCAGCCATGCCGAGGGGTACGCCACTCCCTTGCTCGACTGGACGCAAGTCCAGAGACTGGACACCGCCGGCGCGGCTCTGCTGGTGGAAATTCTCGGGCCAGACTCGATACTCGACCGGCCGGAGGCAGCTCCAAATCTGTCCCCGGATCGCCTCGCCCTAATGAAAGCGCTTGCCGCCGCTGCTACCGCTCAGCAGAAGACGGACAAAGCAGCGGTGAGCGGGAATCCTCTGCTCCGCGGTCTGGGACGCATAGGCCTGACCGTGGAACAGGGCTGTCGTGCGTGTCTTGGTCTGGCCGGGTTCGTGGGTCAGATCATCGAAACATGGAGCCGTACCGTTCGTCACCCGCGTCGCTGGCGCACGACCTCGGTGATCGCTCAAATCCAGCGGTCAGCGGTGGACGCCATTCCCATCGTGGCGCTACTGAGCTTCATGGTAGGAATGGTGGTGGCGTTCCTGGGCGCAACGGTGCTGGCCAACTTCGGTGCGAGCATCTTCTCGGTGCATCTGGTCGCCTTCTCGTTCATGCGCGAGTTCGGAGTGCTGCTCCCGGCCATATTGATTGCAGGCCGTACCGCAAGCGCGTATACCGCCCAAATCGGTTCGATGAAGGCAAATGAAGAGATCGATGCGCTTCGCTCCAACGCGCTCGACCCCATCGAGTTGCTGGTGCTGCCACGCGTGCTGGCGCTTCTTGTGTCCTTGCCACTGCTCACATTAGTAGGCATCTTGGCTGGCATTGTGGGCGGCGCCACTGTATGCGCACTGAGCTTGGAGATTCCTCCTGCACAGTTCCTTGCCATCGTGCAGGAAAAAATCGAGGTGCGCCATTTTCTTGTCGGAATGAGCAAGTCCCCGCTCTTCGCGGTGATGATCGCCGCTATCGGCTGCCATGAAGGGTTCAAGGTCGCCGGTAGCGCTGAGTCGGTAGGCGACCACACGACGTCTAGTGTCGTGCAATCAATCTTCATGGTGATCCTGATAGACGCCATCGCTGCACTGTTCTTCATGGAGATGGGCTGGTGAGCGCGGTGAAGCAAGACACCGACAACGGTGTGCGACACGCTATTGAAGTGCGCGGCCTGGACAACAGGTTTGGAACCCAGCAGGTCCATCAGGACCTAGACCTGGACGTGCGGCGCGGGGAAATCCTTGGCGTGGTGGGAGGGTCAGGCACCGGGAAATCCGTGCTCTTGCGTAGCGTCGTCGGGCTGCAGAAGCCGCATTCGGGCGTGGTCCGTATCGGGGGGCGCGACCTACTGCGAGCCCAATGGCTTGCGCGCGCGCGTATGGAGCGAAGGTTCGGCATTCTGTTCCAGAAGGGCGCGTTGTATTCATCGCTGACCGTCTTGGAGAACGTCGCTCTTCCTTTGATCGAGCATGTCGGTCTGGCGCGGCCTCTTGCCGAGCGTTTGGCAAGAAGCAAGCTGGGCTTGGTGGGGTTGCCTGCCGGAGCGGGAGACAAGTATCCGGCCTCGTTGTCCGGAGGCATGGTGAAACGAGCAGCACTGGCGAGAGCCTTGGCGCTTGATGCGAACATCCTGTTTCTTGACGAACCCACCGCAGGACTGGATCCAATCGGGGCTGCATCTTTCGACCAATTGATTCTGACCCTGCGCAATGCACTGGGCCTCACGGTGTTTCTGGTAACCCACGACCTCGATACGCTGTACACCATATGCGACCGTGTCGCGGTCCTGGCGAACCAGAAGGTACTCATCAACGACGGCATCGAGGCAGTCGAGCGCTTCAAGCACCCGTGGATACAGGAATACTTTCACGGCCCCCGTGGCCGTGCGGCCGCACAGGCCACTGGTGCTTCCAGCCAAGAGACGCAGCCATGAAACCCCTCCGCATCTGCATCATTCTTCCGTCGCGCACGCATTGGGCTGGGCGCACGCAATATTTAAACTCTGAGAACGAGGTGGTCTGATCATGGAACCACGTGCCCATCATGTATTCATTGGTCTGTTCGTCGTGCTGCTCGGTGCGATTGGTATTGGCTTCGCGCTTTGGCTCAGCGACACACGTTCCGACCACGATTACCAGTATTACCGGATTATGTTCGATGAGCCAGTGACCGGGCTTACGCCCGGCAGCCAGGTTCAGTACAGCGGAATCACGATTGGCGAAGTCGTTGCACTTTCTCTTTCACCGCGAGACCCAAGGCGGGCGATAGCGCGCGTACGCATCAATGCCACCATCCCGGTCCGGCAGGATACCCGCGCTGAATTGGTCATCACGGGAATTACCGGCAACGCGGTGATCGAGTTGAGCGACGGTGGGCCAAACGTGCCATTGCTGGATCGGAGAGAGGACGAGGAACCGTTGATCCTCGCACCACGTTCGGCGATGGCATCCCTGGTCTCCGGTGAGGGGAACAGCATGACGACACTCAACGGCATCTTGCTGCGCACGCAGGAGTTACTGTCGAAGGAGAATTTGGCTCTTGTGCACCGCAGTCTGGTGAATCTTGAACAGACCACGGGCGCGGTCGCTGACCAGAGGGCCGAGATCGCGACGTTAATCAGCAATCTGACCGAAGCAAGCAGAGAATCGACAGCTGCCGTGCGCCAAGCAAATAGCACTCTTCGCGATGCCAACCTGCTACTAAATAACGATGGTAAGCAAATCATGGTGAACACGCGTGATGCAACGGCATCCCTCGAACGCGCCGCTTTCAGGGTTGAGACGCTACTGCAAAACAATCAGGAATCGCTGAACCAGGGCTTGGCCGCCACAGGTCCTGCCATGCACGAACTCCAGCAGGCGCTGGCCAATCTAAACACCGTGCTGCGCCGACTGGATCGCAATCCGGCGCAATACCTGCTCGGTGGAGAGAACATTGAGGAAACCAAGCCGTGAACACTTCCGCCAGGATGATTCCCGTCGCTGCCGTGACTATGACGCTAGTACTCGGCTTGTCCGCGTGCAGTGTGCTTCCCAAAGCAGCTCCAATGGTCACCTACAAATTGCCCGACTATCACATCGCCCAGGCGGAGAGTACGCCGCGCGCCGTTCCGGGACCCGGGGCGCTGCGCGTCTACGCCCCTGAGAGTAGTCGCGTCCTGGATTCGGAGCGGCTGTTCATTGCGCAGCCCGATGGTCGCTTGTCGGCTTGGCAAGGAGTGCGTTGGGCCGACCCCGCACCGGTGCTGCTGCGTGACCGAATCGTCGAAGCCTTCATGCGCGATGGGCGGTCGACTTCCGTGATTACCGATAGCACCCCAATGAGCGCCGATATGGAGTTGCGCAGTACGCTGCGGGCGTTCCAGCTCGAATACCGCGGCACTGAAGCGATCGCCGCGGTTCGGCTCGATGTGCAACTGGTCGATCCGGCCAAACGGACTGCTATTGCCAGTAGACGCTTCGAAGCAATCCAAGCCACAGGCAGCAAGCGAGAGGCCGATGTGGTGAGCGCGTTCGGTGTCGCCACGGATATATTGGCCGGGCAGATCGTTGAATGGGCAGTTCAGGTCGGGGCAGCGCGTTTGCGAGTTGCACCGGAATTGGCAAGCAACCATGCACCCACAGCGTCGTCGATAAGCACAGACTAGTCGTCTTAACGGAGCACAGAAGCTAGCAGCCTGTCGGACTTTTCCCCTCGCCGGTAGAATTGCGCATCGCTCCTGGAACCTGACTGTATGAGCCGCTTTCGACCGATAAACCGCGAAATCGACTACTT
>Ga0209300_1001177_pt1 | contig 10784 bp, 8 predicted proteins | sample Shrwel_input2_RT_FD_187535 | JGI IMG/M metagenome (GOLD analysis project Ga0209300, IMG submission 187535) | Subsurface microbial communities from deep shales in Ohio, USA - Utica-3 well 1 S input2 RT (SPAdes) (version 2) ... | reverse complement strand
GCATTAGGAGCAGTACACCTTGGTTAACGGAGACGTGGGGAAGCGCCTATGGGCAGCAGCTGACCAGTTATGGGCCAACACTGGCCTCAAGCCCGCCGAGTTCTCGACCCCCGTGCTGGGGCTCATCTTCCTGAAGTACGCCGACAAGAAGTACTCAGCCGCCGAGGAGAAGCTCGGGCCGGTGGGTTCCGGTGGCCGCCGCAAGGTGAGCAAAGATGACTACCTGGCCGAGGGGGTGATCTTCCTACCCGAGACCGCCCGCTTCTCGCACCTGCTGTCGCTCACCGAGGGCGACAACATCGGCAAGGCCATCAACGATGCCATGAAGGCCATCGAGGACGAGAACCCCGACCTCAAGGGTGCCCTGCCGCGTACCTACACCCGCCTGGACAACTGGGTGCTGCAGGAACTGCTCAAGCAGCTCGCTCCGGTTGACCTTTCGGGGGACGCCTTCGGCAAGGTCTACGAGTACTTCCTCGGCAACTTTGCACTGAAGGAAGGCCAGAAAGGCGGTGTCTTCTACACTCCCGAGTCCATCGTTAAGCTGATCGTCGAGATCATCGAGCCCTACCATGGGCGCATCTTCGACCCGGCTTGTGGCTCAGGCGGTATGTTCGTCCACTCGGCAGACTTCGTGGAGCGCCACCACAAGACCGCCATGGACGAAATCTCGATCTTTGGCACCGAGAAGGACCAGACCACTGTCAACCTCAACAAGATGAACCTGGCGGTGCATGGCCTCTCCGGCGATGTGCGGGTGTCCAACACCTACTACGAGGATCCTCACGGGGCGGTCTACAAGAACGGTGACGGCTTCTTCGACTTTGTGATGGCCAATCCCCCATTCAACGTCTCGGGAGTGGACAAGGAGCGCTTGGAAGGCGACCCACGGTTCCCGTTCGGTGTGCCAAAGACCGATAACGCCAACTACCTCTGGATCCAGCTCTTCTACGCCTCGCTCAAGCCGACCGGGCGAGCTGGCTTTGTCATGGCCAACTCAGCGGGTGATGCCCGAGGCAGCGAGCAGGTGGTCCGCCAGAAGCTGATCGAGTCCGGTGCCGTGGATGTGATCGTCTCGGTGGGGCCGAACTTCTTTTACACCGTCACGCTGCCCTGCACCTTGTGGTTTTTCGACCGGGCCAAGAGTGAGGCCGAGCGCCGCGATAAAGTGCTATTTATCGATGCCCGCCACATCTACAACCAGATCGACCGGGCGCACCGCGACTGGTTGCCAGAGCAGATCGAGTTCCTGGCCAACATCGTGCGCCTCTACCGGGGCGAAGCCGTGGAGCTGAATCAAGGGAGTGAGCCGCTGCTGGCCGAGAAGGGACTGAGTGAGGGCTACGCCGATGTGCCTGGGTTGTGCAAGGTGGCGACTCGGGAAGAGATCGAAGCGCAGGGCTGGTCGCTGAACCCTGGGCGCTATGTTGGGGCAGCGGCAAAAGAAACCGAGGATGTAGACTTTGCTGAGCGGCTGGAAGAGCTGGCAGAGGAACTGGAGGTGCTGAACTCCGAGGCGAGAGAGCTAGAGGAGACTATATCCGCTAACACCGCCCGGATCCTGGAAGAAACGTCATGACGCAGCATAGCAATAATACCTGGAAAGAGGTTCAGCTAGGAGACCACGTCGATCTGCTAACTGGGTATCCGTTCAAGAGTAAGCAGTTCACGCAAGATGACAACGATATTCGCTTACTCCGAGGGGATAATGTGGCTCAGGGTTTCTTGCGCTGGAATGAAGCAAAGCGATGGTCGCGTAAGGAATATGAGGCCTACTCAAGCTGCCACCTTCAGAAAGGTGATGTAATACTGGCAATGGATCGTCCCTGGATTTCAGCGGGGCTGAAGTATGCATGGATAAAAGACAGCGACTTGCCATGCTTATTGGTTCAACGAGTTGCTAGACTGCGTGGCACTGACGGTTTGCTCACTGACTATTTGCGATATGTCATCGGGAGCCATGACTTCACGAACCACGTGCTTTCAATCACAACTGGCGTAAACGTTCCACACATCAGCGGTCGTGATATAAAGGCATTCCGGTTCAAACTCCCTCCTGAGCCAGTTCAGGAAAGAGCCGTTTCCATCCTATCTGCCTACGACGACCTCATCGAGAACAACATGCGCCGCATCGAGATTCTTGAGGAAATGGCTCGGCGGTTGTACGAGGAGTGGTTCGTCCACTTCCGCTTCCCTGGGCATGAGGAGGTGAGCTTCAAGGAGAGTGAGCTTGGGGAGATTCCTGAGGGGTGGAAGCCTGTTGCCTTCTCTGAGGTCGCGTCATTCATGAACGGCTTTGCATTCAAGCCGTCGCACTTCACTGATGATGGCTTGCCTGTAATCAAGATCAAAGAGCTTAAATCAGGTGTTACTGCGGATACGCCGCGATGCTCGGGAGAAGTTAAAGAGAAGTATCTCGTAAAAGATGGGGATGTCTTATTCTCATGGTCGGCTCATCTTGATGCCTATATCTGGAGAGGGGGTGAGGGCTGGCTGAACCAGCACCTTTTCAAGGTTGATGGGGTAGATGGGATCCCGAAGTCATTCTTGTATTTCTCTCTGAAAGAAAAAATGGTCGACTTTCGCGCCAAGAGCATGGGCACAACAATGCAGCACATCAAACGATCTGCATTGAACGAAGTTAAGTTTCCTATGGCTGCTGAATCATTGACTTCAAAATTCGATGACTTGGTCACACCTATCCTGAACCAAGTTCTGTTGCTCCAGCGCAAGAACGGCAACCTCCGCGCCCAACGCGACCTGCTCCTGCCCAAGCTGGTCTCCGGCGAGATCGACGTATCCGGCATTCCCATGCCCGAAGACAAGGAGGTCGAAGCCGCATGACACCCCCGCCATCCCCCGCTTACGCCTACTCTGAAGATGCTCTGGTCGAGCAGCCCGCTATCGAGCTGTGCGCTGATCTGGGCTGGGACACTGCCAATCTCTACGGGGAGTGGTCGGGAACGGTATCGAGCGAGGGACGGCAGACACAGCAGGATGTGGTGCTGGTGCCTCGGCTGCGAGTGGCCCTGGAGAAGCTCAACCCCGAGTTGCCCACCGATGCCCTGGAGAAGGCCATCGAGGAGCTGTCCCGCGACCGTTCCAAACTGCTTCCGGTGAACGCCAATCTGGAGGTCTACCGACTGCTCAAGGATGGCGTGAAGGTCGAGGTGTCCGAGGAGGATGGCGGCACAGCGATCGAGACGGTGCGGGTGATTGACTGGAACCAGCCCGAGGAGAACGACTTCCTGCTGGCCTCGCAGTTCTGGGTGCGCGGCGAGCTGCATACCCGGCGCACCGATTTGGTCGGTTTCGTGAACGGGCTGCCGCTGCTATTCGTGGAGCTGAAGGCCAGCCACAAGACCCTCAAAGCTGCCTATGACGGCAACCTGAGCGACTACCGGTCGGTGATCCCTCAGCTGTTCACCTACAACGCCTTGGTGATGCTCTCTAACGGCTCCGAGACGCTGGTGGGCAGCACCTTCTCCCCCTGGGAGCATCTCTTCGAGTGGAAGAGGATCAACGATGAGGGTGAGAAAGGCGTGGTTTCCCTGGAGACTGCCATCCGGGGTATTGCCGAGCGGACGCGGCTGTTGGATATCGTGGAGAACTTCACGGTGTTCGAGGAAGCCCAGGGCGGCACCATCAAGAAGATTGCCAAGAACCACCAGTACCTCGGGGTGAACAAGGCGATCGCCGAGCTGCAACGGATCAAGGATCGCCCTGCCGGTGAGGCCGGTCGGCTGGGGGTCTTCTGGCATACCCAGGGCTCGGGCAAGTCGCTCTCCATGGTGTTCTTCACCCAGAAGATCCACCGCACCATCCCCGGCAACTGGACGTTCGTGATCGTCACCGACCGCAACGAATTGGACGAGCAGATATACAAGACGTTCGCTGCTACGGGTGCAGTCAACGAGGTGGAGGCCCACGCAGAGAGCGGTGCCCACCTCAAACAACTGCTTAGCGAGGATCACCGCTACGTCTTCACGCTGATCCAGAAGTTCGGCACCAAGCAGGGCGAGACTTACCCCAAGCTCTCCCACCGCCAAGACATCATCGTCATCACCGATGAGGCCCACCGCTCCCAGTACGACACCCTGGCCATGAACATGCGGACGGCGCTGCCCCATGCCGCCTTCCTGGGCTTCACCGGGACGCCTCTAATGGCTGGTGAGGAGAAGACCAAGGAGGTGTTCGGTGACTACATCTCGGTCTACGACTTCGGCCAGTCCATCGCCGATGGGGCGACGGTGCCCCTCTACTACGAGAACCGGATCCCCGAGCTGCAACTGATCAATGAAAACCTCAACGACGACCTGACCCGTCTGCTGGAAGATGCCGAGCTGGACGAGGATCAGGAAAAGAAGGTCGAGCGCGTGTTCGCCCGTGAATACCACCTGATCACCCGTGACGACCGTTTGGAGGCCATCGCCGAGGATCTGGTACAGCACTTCGTCGGCAGGGGGCATCAGGGCAAGGCCATGATGGTCTGCATCGACAAGGCCACCGCCGTGAAGATGTACGACAAGGTTCAGGCCCACTGGAAAGACTACCTGGCCCGACTTCAGGCTGATCTGGCATCGGCCCCCAAGGAGCAGCAAGAGGCGCTCAAGCACAAGATCGAGGTGCTGGAGACGACCGATATGGCGGTGGTGGTCTCCCAGGGCCAGAACGAGGTAAAGGAGCTGGCGGACAAGGGGCTCGACATCCTGCCTCACCGCAAACGTATGGTAGAGGAAGACCTCGACGAGCAGTTCAAAGATCCTGATGGCCCGCTGCGCTTGGTGTTCGTCTGTGCCATGTGGATCACCGGCTTCGATGTTCCGTCCTGCTCGACTATCTATCTTGATAAGCCGATGAAGAACCACACCCTGATGCAGACCATCGCAAGGGCCAACCGCAAGTACCCCGGCAAGGAAGCGGGTCTGATCGTGGACTACGCGGGTGTCTTCAGGAAGCTGCAGGAGGCGTTGGCCATTTACGGCGGTGCTTCATCCCAGGTAGCCGAACCGAGGGCCGGGTATGGTGATACACCGCCCCAGGACACCGACACACCAATTCAGCAAAAAGCCGAGCTGGTGGAGTACCTCAAGCACTTGCTGGCCAAGGGCATTACCTTCCTCACCGAGAAACAGGTAGACCCTGTGGCGATCCAAGCGGCAGGAGGCTTTGACAAGGTGGCCCTGTTGGACGATGCAGTGGAGAAGCTGCTTGAGAGCGAGGAGACCAAGAAGGCCTTCCTGAACCTCGCCAGGGCAACTTCCCGAGTCTACCGAGCCATCCTGCCCGACCCCTCAGCCAATGAGCTGGCACCCGATGCAGTGCTCCTCTCGGTGCTGGCCCAGAAGATCAAGGCGCTGGAGCCCGAGGTGGACATCACCCAGGTGATGAAGGAGGTGGACGACCTTCTTGATCAGTCGGTGGCCCCGGTGCCCTACGTCATCGAGGAGACTGACGAGGAGAAGCTCTTCGACCTCAGCCAGATCGACTTCGAGAAGCTCAAGGCTAAGTTCAACAGTGGCAAGAAGCGCACCGAATCCGAGAAGCTGCGGGCGCTGCTGAACCAGAAGCTGGAGAGCATGGTAGCGAAGAACCCCAGCCGCAGCGACTTCATGGAGAAGCTCCAGAAGCTGATCGAGAAGTACAACTCGGGCAGCCTGAACATCGAGGCGTTCTTCCAGCAGCTGATGAAGTTCACAGAGGAGTTGCAGGAGGAAGACCAGCGGGCAATCCGTGAGGGGCTCACCGAAGAGGAGCTGGCGCTGTTCGATATCATTACCAAGCCAGCACCGGAGATGACCGACAAGGAGGTAGCCCAGGTGAAGGCAATGTGTCGGGAGCTGCTGGAGACGCTCAAGAAGGAGAAGCTGGTGCTGGACTGGCGGAAGAAGGCCCAGGCCAAGGGCGATGTCCGCCGGACCTTGGAGATCGTGTTCGACCGGGGACTACCGGAGAGCTTCGATGAGCCGCTATATAACGAGAAGTGCGAGGCTGCGTTCCATCACCTGATGACCAGCTACTACGGTGGTGGGCAGAGCGTGTATGCCTCTACAGGTGTGCGCTGAGCATCAAAGAAGCTGGGGTGCTCAGAAGGCAAGGTGATAGAGCGAAAGAAAAAATAAAACACCCACACAAAAGTAAATATGGAATCAATTTCCATATTGAGAAAAATTTTTCACTTCCATCGACCAGCTTGAAAATAAGATGGGCTGTCCCAAGCTAGTACTAACCATGAGACGTTACTCTTGGTGAAATAGCAATGACAATCAAACACTTGGAGGTTGGCGATGGATGTTCGCAAAGGTTTCGAGGATATTTCTGACAAGACCGAAGACATTTTGGAGAAAGCTCATAGCCCTTCCAGCAGGTCGGGCCACACCGTGGAGCGGGTTGCTAAGATGGATGCAGCTGGCGTAGACCATGAAGTCATTGCGCTACAGCTGACCAAGAATAGTCGACACGGAAATCGTTATGAGCCGTCTGAGGTACCGACTCTGCTGAAGGTTCACGAAGATAACGTTACAGCTGTAGGAATTACTGCAGCACAGGCTCGTCAGCTCATTCGGGACCAGCAAGACACGACCGAGGAAATTGAGGGGAACTGGTCTCCTGCGAATTGATACTCATCATTAACTAGAACACTAAGCCTCGGTCAACGAGGCTTTTTTTAAACCTAGCGACAATGGATATGCTGACATTTTCTGTGTCCAATTAGGTATACCTCAACGAGCACGGTCATGGGGCGGGCCAGGGTGTACCGGTATGGCGCTCTTGACAACCCAAACGGATACGCTACAAATAATCACACCCATACGAGTACAGGGGTTGTGAGAGAGGTAGCGAACGATGTCACCAAACATCTTTATCCGGGGGTACTTGAGGGCCTCCACCGAGGACCAGAATGCAGAGCGAGCCCGTGAGACCCTCAGCAGGTTTGCACAGGAGCATGGCGCTCGCGTGGCGGCCTGGTACACCGAGAACGTCAGTGGCACCAAGGCAGAGCGTTCCGAGCTGATGCGGCTGCTGTCAGACTCAGGGCCTGGGGATGTCCTTCTGATCGAACAGGTGGACCGACTCACCCGCTTGACCCGCGATGATTGGGAAACTCTGAAGAGCGCCATTCAGAAGGCTGGAGTGAGAGTTGTGTCTTTGGACCTGCCAACGAGCCATGCCGCCATGCGGGTGACCAGCGGAGACGATTTCACCGCCAGGATGCTGGATGCCGTGAATGCCATGTTGCTGGACATGCTGGCAGCTATCGCCCGGAAGGACTACGAGGATCGCAGAAGGCGTCAGGCCCAGGGGATCGAGCAAGCCAAGGCTAAGGGCATCTACAAGGGGCGTCCCGCTGATGAGGCGCTTCATGCCAAGATCAGGGAACTGCGAGCCAAGGGCTTCAGTATTCGCAAGACGGCGGAACTGGCTGGGTGTGCTCCAAGTACAGTTCAGCGAGCCATCAAGATGGGTGCGGCTGCATGACCTGCCTGAGCACCATCCACACCTGACCCACGATTGGAAGCTGGCGCACAAGTTGCCATCATGCACCCGCGCCAGCACTCTCCTCTAGGCCATGCCCCCGCCTGGTATCATTTTCACAGGCCCATGCCTGGGGCCACGGGGGGAGTTTCGTCTCGCAGCGCGTATAATACCGCCTCAGATTTTCGCCGGAAAAATTCCGGGTCAGCTAACCTGTGTTCTCTTCCGGCGGTATCGCTTGTTCGGTCTGACTTCCGGCAGAATCGTTTTGCTCCGCTTTTCAGTCACTCTGAAAGAGTAGCCAGCAGCCTTTCTCGTCATGCGACTTCCCTCCAGTCGAACTGGTAGTCACCAACCTTTCGGTAACCCTCGCAGACCTGTCCGCGAGCAGCAGCTACAGCCATGCTATCGGCTAGTTCATTCTGCGGGTGGCCACTGTGGCCTTTCACCTTGAGCAACGTCACCTCATGTTGATCCAGAAGCTCATCCAGCAGCTTCCAGAGATCAAGGTTCTCAACGGGTTTCTTGTCGGACTTCTTCTTCCAGCCGTTCTTCTTCCAATTGTGTCGCCAAGTGATGCAGCCATTCCGGGCATAGGCGCTGTCTGTGTAGATGCTGATGACCTTGCCACTGCCTTGGATCGCCTTCAGGCCCTCGATAATAGCCATCAGCTCCATCCGCTGGTTGGTCGTCGGGCATTCTCGTCCACTGATTCGCAGTTGCTTGCGGTCGTTCTCTAATACCGCTGCCCAGCCACCTGGCGCGAACTCCGATCCATTGTTCAGGCAAGAGCCATCAGTGTGGATGATGATATCTGGTTTCATGGTTGTATCCTTCATCGTCGAAAGCGACTGGCTCCCTTCAGGCAGACAGACCAGTGAGCGGATACATACCGCCTACCTGACCAATCGCCTTCGAGGATGTCACTGGGTTAACTTGGAGATTGACTCATGGTCGGCTCAGGGAGTGGCCGACAGAGCTGGTGGGAGCTGACAGAGTGCTTCTGACAACTGATCATCAGTCATCATCACAATCCATGTCAGAACCGTTCAGGATGGATTCATCAAGTGATCTTGTGGATGTCACTCATTGGGGTAGCCAACAGAGAGACCACAAGAGAGACTTGATGTAGGTCTTTCAGATAGAGACTGGTATAGGTGATTACCTATGATGGTAATGAAGTAATGGATATCTCATAGAAGAACTATAAGACCCACTGAAAGTGGGGCTTCGCCCCCTCTACTGCCACCATCAGAACCATGTCAGATGTAGCCGACTTCAACGCAGTGCCCCCTCAAATCATCTGCGCCGGTCTTGTCCGGTTCACGTCTGTCCCAACTGCCACCAGTCTCTTCACCCAATCTGATGCGTTCATACAGCTCATGCCGAAAGCTCAAAGGAAGTAGGCCTCTAGGGACGCTGCATGTGCGCCCCTCAGCGAGGTCTTCAAGAAACACAGAGCCGGGAACATGCGTTCCTCTTCTCTTAGACTGTCACTTAATTGCCAGTCATCGCTTCTCTGTGTTGTTCTCCATAACTGGGCCCTAATTGAAAGTCGCCGATCTTGCAGTGATCTTGCTCGTTATCGTCCTGGGATATTCCCCCATAGAACGCAGCGAGCCTCGGCACGGGGATCATACAGCCTCCGCATGTTGCGCGGGGATGGTGGCTGAATCGGATTCCTTGCCGAGCATCTCATCAATCACTGCGATTGCACGATCCTGCGCTTCCTGAAGCCTCTTGGCATCATAGCCTCTGCTGTAATAGCCGTAGCTCATGGTGAGCCCCTTACGGCTATGACCGAGAAGGTAGGCAGCCTCAAGCTCTGAGACATTGGCTCTCTGCAACGCTGTCGCCATCATTACCCTGAAGGAATGACTGCCTTTTGAGCGCTTGTCCGAAACATATCGGCGTTTTATGGCGCTGAAAATCTTGGTTGCCTTATAAGCTAACCGCCCTCTCGAATTAATACTAACTAGTTCATGAAAGAGGAAAGTTGATCCAGCCGCTTCTGACTCCTCTTTCATTCTCAAGACCCTATCCACACATTTTCGCGGAACAGGAATTCTACGTGTGGCTGCTTCGGTCTTTCCCGAACCCGATACCGCCAGGTCCATCATCAGAACATCATCTTCGTAGAAAACTCTTTCATTTCTTATTGAAGCAATATCACCAATCCTAGAGCCGGTATAAAGACACATCATTGTGAGTAACTGCATGGACTCCCCTTGATCACGCATAGCTTCCAAAAGTCGCTTGAGTTCATCGGGAGTCAAAGGCTCTTTCTTTTCTCGCCCCTTGGTAGTATTGATGCGATGACTTTCAAATGGGTTGTCACCTTTAACCCATGCCCTTTCATACCCATATTTCCATATCATCTTCAGCCTTGATATGTGCCCATGGACTGTAGCACCTGATTGTTTTTCCCTGCAGTGCTCGATATACCTAAACACATCATTCCTGCTTATTTCAGAAAGCCGCATATCTTCATGATTTAGGAAAAACAAAAATAATTTGACTGTCTTCTTGAATCGATTCCTAGTATCTACTGTGTGAAGCTGCTCGCGCTCACTGGTATTAATGAGATGGGCCAGGGTTTCTTTGAGTGTGACCCCGTATTTTTCGCTGTCAGTCTTTCCTTGGGTCACAGTTTTATATGCTTCAATATACTCGGGATCATCGACCTTATTTACATTCTCAGGGTGAAGGACTTCATTCCATTCCACATCTGGGCCAACGTATCGATCCCGAGCCACCTGACGTAGCTCGTCCACATACTGCAGGAATTTTCTGCGTGGCTCATTTTCTCTGCGGAGAAGGTGCTCACGCTGACGGAGTTGACCAAGGATGATGTCACGTCGTTGTCGCGCCTCTCTGATGTCGCCAGTCTCCAGTGACTTCTCGATGATGTCGGTATCTGGGTACAGCGGCTTGAGCGCCTTCGGGACGCGCTTCTGAAAGTACCAAGTGTTGTGGCGTAACTTGAGATGCTTCCGGTCGTTCATGTCTATAGGCGGCACAAAATGTAGGAAGTAATGTAGGAAGCATTGTAGCCGCAAGCCATTGAACGTCAACGGTTTCAGTAGGTTAGGGTGTGATGAAACGGCATGATGTAAGCCGACCGGCCCCGGCCTGACTGCCCCGTCCTGCGTGGACGGGCAGCATCGAAAAGCCCCACCTCACGGTGGGGCTTTTTTCGTGTGCTTAAGTGGCTGACGGTGGCGCTATGGGATTACGCGGCTAAAAGCTCCTCTCGGAACCGCTAGCCGGGATGGGCATTGCCGGGGGCAAGGCTTTACGAGGGCGCT
>Ga0209300_1001174_pt1 | contig 10800 bp, 14 predicted proteins | sample Shrwel_input2_RT_FD_187535 | JGI IMG/M metagenome (GOLD analysis project Ga0209300, IMG submission 187535) | Subsurface microbial communities from deep shales in Ohio, USA - Utica-3 well 1 S input2 RT (SPAdes) (version 2) ... | reverse complement strand
GCCCTCGCTTCGCCTGCCCACCCCGCCGCCGCACGATAGCGGCATGAATACCGTCGAGCTCACCCGTCTGCTGCACAACTTGATCCGCCTGGGCACCATCGCCGAGGTCGATCACGACGCCGCGCGCGTGCGCGTTCAGTCGGGCGAGCTGCTCACCGACTGGCTGCCCTGGTTCGAGCGCCGCGCCGGGACAACTCGCGACTGGGATCCGCCCACCAAAGGCGAGCAGGTCATGGTGTTCTCGCCTGGTGGCGACCCGCGCGCCGGCATCGTGCTGACCGGCATCTTCAGCGATGCGCACTCCGCCCCGGCGGACAGCGGCGACATCTGGCGCCGCATCATGCCCGACGGCGCGGTGCTCGAGTACGACCACAAGGCAAGCCACCTGCAGGCCAAGCTGCCCGGCTCGGCCTCGGTCAACGCCGAGGGCGCGATCGCCATCGAGTCAGGCGCCGACATCAACATCACTGCCGCGGGCAACGTCGCCATCAAGGGCGCCCGTATCGACCTGAACTAGGAGCCGACATGCCAGCAGTCACGCGAATGGGCGATAGCGGTTCAGGCCACGGATGCTGGCCGCCGCGGCCATCGACCGGCGGATCCGGTGATGTCTTCGTCAATGGCATCGCCGTCCACCGCGCCGGCGATGCCTGGGCGCCGCACACCTGCCCGGCCATTCCCGAGACTCACGCCAGCGCGCTTGCCGCCGGCTCGTCTACCGTCTTCGCCAACGGCCAGCAAGTCGGTCGCGTCGGCGATCCGGTCGCCTGCGGCTCCAGCGTGGTCGCCGGCTCCGGCAACGTGTTCGCGGGGGGCTGATCATGACCGGCATGAACGCCACAGGTATGAATGCAAAGAGTGGCCGCACCCTCGACACGCTCGCGCATATCCAGCAGAGCGTGCGCGACATCCTCACCACCCCGATCGGCTCGCGCGTGATGCGCCGCGACTACGGCTCCCTGCTGCCCGAGCTGATCGACCAGCCGCTCACAGGCGCCACGGCACTGCGCGCCTACTCGGCCACCGTCGTCGCCCTGATGCGTTGGGAACCACGGATCCGCGTGCAGCAGATCACCCGGCAGGTCTCCACCGATCGCCCCGGCCGGCTCGATCTCGCCATCACCGCGCGCCGGGTCGACACCGGTGACACCGTCAACCTGACCGTCCCGCTGGGAGCACGCGCATGACCACCCCCATCGACCTCTCCCAGCTGCCCCAGCCGGACTTCATCACCCAGCAGGACTACGAGGCGCTGCTCGCCGACATGCGCGCCGAGCTGCTCACCGCGCTGCCGGCCGATCAGCAGGAGTCGGTGGCGCAGACGCTGGCCCTGGAGTCCGAGCCGCTGACCAAGCTGCTCGAGATGTCGGCATACCGCATCATGACCGAGCGGCAAGCGTTCAACGATCGCGCCGCGCGGCTGATGCTTGCGTATGCCACTGGGGCGTATCTCGATCATATCGGCGTCACCTACTACCAGACCCAGCGCCTGACCGGCTCCGGCGGCGAGCCGGAAAGCGACACCGCCTACCGCCGCCGCCTGCTGCTGGCCTTTGACGGCTACAGCACCGCCGGCGCCCGCGCCGCCTACATCTATCACGCGCTCTCGGCCTCCGGTGACGTGCTCGATGCCAGTGTCATCGGCGCCCATGCCGGCGTCGTCGATGTCGTCGTGTTGTCGGCCCAGGGCGATGGCACGGCCTCCGAAGCACTCATTGCCACCGTCGATGCCGCGCTCAGCGACGAGACGGTGCGCCCGCTCAACGACCAGGTCGCCGTGCGCTCGGCCGAGGTCGTCGATTACGAGATCCGGGCCACGCTGACCATCCGCGAAGGCCCGGCGAAGAGCGTCGTCGCCGCTGCCGCGCGCGATGCCGTGACCGCCTATGCCGACAGCCGCTACCGGCTGGGGCATCGCATCGTGCGCGATGCCGTGCTCGCCGCGCTGTGGGTCGACAACGTCGAGCATGTCGAGCTGATCTCCCCGACCGTCGACATCGAGCGTGCCGCCGACCAGGCCGCGCGCTGCACCGCCATCGAGGTCGACTATGTCGCATAGCCGTTCGCTGCTGCCGCCCAACGCCACGCCACTCGAGCGCGCGTTCGAGACGGCCGCCGATCGGCTGCGAGCGCCGGCCGTGCACACCCTGTGGGATCCGTGGGAATGCCCGGTGCACCTGCTGCCCTGGCTGGCCTATGCCGTCGGCGTCGGCGAGTGGTCGGATGGCTGGGAAGAGGCGACGAAGCGCCAGGCGATCGCCAGCGCGATGGCCATCGCCCGCCGCCGCGGCAGTGTGTGGTCGGTCCGCGAGGCGCTGCGCGCCGCGGGGTATGCCGATGCCGAGGTCGAGGAAGGGCTGCCCGCCCTGCGCCACGACGGCACGCAGCTGCGTGACGGCTATGAGACATACGGCAGTGGCAACCGCTGGGCGATGTTCAAACTGGTGGCCGATCTCGGCGAGGAGCGCGGCGTCAACCGCGTCGAACGCGAGCGCCTGATCCGCCTGGTCGACGCCGCCAAGCCGGTGCGCTCGCAGCTCTACGCCATCGACTACCGCGCCTCGGTCACAGACGTCGCCACGCCGGACGAGCGCGACACCCTCATCGCCGAGCCCACGCTCCGCGACGTGCGCCCCGCGGGCCGCCGCCGCGACGGCAGCCTCGAGCGCGACAACGCCATCCGCCTGCCGCCGGCGCCGGTCTACCGCGACGGCACCTGGGCCCACGGTGGCGAGCTGGCCCGCACCGGCGTCTCGCCCTACGCCGAGTGGCGCATCACCGGCGAGACCCGCGACAACGACTGGGACCGCCAGGCCGTCGCCATCGACATCGACCAGCGCGAACACGCCACCGTCATCGACCCGGTGCGCACCGGCGCCGCCCACCGCGATGGCGCCTTTGCGCGAGGCGCCGGGCTGCCCAGCGCCTACGACGATGCCGCCCTGGCTGTGCGTCCGGCGCTGGCCGACACCATCGCCGTCGGCGAACGGCAAGGCGTCACGCTCGCCACCGACATCCGCGACGTGCGCCCCGCCGGTCGCCGCCGCGACGGCAGCCTCGAGCGCGACAACGCCATCCGCCTGCCACCGGCGCCGGTCTACCGCGACGGCACCTGGGCCCACGGCGGCGAGTTGAGCCGCACCGGCGTCTCACCGTATGCCGAGTGGCGCATCACCGGCGAGACCCGCGACAACGACTGGGACCGCCAGGCCGTCGCCATCGACATCGACCAGCGCGAACACGCCGCCATCCGCCCGCCAGCCCGTAACGCCGCCGGGCGCCGCGACAGCACGTTGACCCACGGCGGCCGCCTGCCGGCGGCACTGGACCCGGCATCGCTGCAGATCCACATCCGGCAGCGGCGCAACGCCCGCCTCCGCCGCAACAGCGGCGCGCGCCGAGTCGCCCTCGCCACGCACCGCGCCACGCTATAGAGGACCGCCATGCAACTACACGACACCCACCCACCCGCCAAGGGCGTGCTCGAGATCCAGGTCTACCGCCATGGCCAGCTGCTCGAGCACTGGCGTGACGCCAATTTGATCGTCAACGGCGCCCGCGAGATCCAGGCACAGCGCCTGGCCAACGACGGCGCCGGCCGCCACGTCGCGCGCATCGGCTTCGGCACCGGAGCCAGCCCGGCCAGCCCCAACGACACCGCGCTGACCAGCGCCTACGTGCGCGACCTCACCGGGCACGACTACCCGGCGTCCGGCGAGGTGCGATTCCACTTCGAGCTCGCTCGCAGCGAGGCCAACGGCAAGCCGATCCGCGAGTTCGGGCTGATCGCCGCCGACGGCACCCTGTTCAGCCGCAAGGTGCGCGGCGTCATCGAGAAAAACGATGACATCAGCCTCACCGGCACCTGGACCATCATCTACTAACGGAGCGTCGCTATGGCCAACGTCCCCGAAACGGCTCAGTGGGAGCCCGGGATCTATCAGTTCGAGACCACCGACCCTGTGCAAGGCGGGCCGGACGGCATCGACAATCTGCCCAACAAGCAGCTCGCCAACCGCACCACCTGGCTGCGCCAGAACCTCGAAAAGGCCCAGGACGACATTCGCGCTGTCGGTGTCGATGGGCAGAACGCGCTGTGGATCGCCGTCGAACAAGCGCTGTCGTTCGCCGGCCTGCTCGAACAAGAACTCGAACGCCAGAAGTTCGTTCGCCACCAGGAGGGCGAGTTCACGCTGACCAATCGCGGGGTGATTCACGGCTGCGACCTCAGCAAGTCGCAGACCGCCAACCGCAACCTCGGCATCAGCGCCGGCACCATTTTCATGGGCGGGCGCGAGCAGGGCGTCGCCGCGGCGAGCAATGCCGCTGCCGTGCCCAGCAACAACGGCAGCGAGACCGCCACCGCCACGGCGTACCTGATCGCCACCGCCGGCGGCCTGGTGCTCGTCGTGACCGCGCTCGGCGAGAGCGCCCCGGCCGATGCCCTCGCCCTGGCCACCGTGACCGTCCCCGCCGGCAACAACGGCACCTCGGACCCGTATCTCGACAGCGTGACAATCACCCCGACCGCCCGCGTCGAGCCGGACTGGCCGTGGGTGCAGTCGAGCCCGGTCCACCAGCAGCAGGATTTCGCCAACGTCATGGGCGGCGCCGGCTACCACCTGTCGCTCGACGTCGTCAGCTATGCCGGCGGCCAGCGCCCCAGCCTGATCGCCGATGACGCCGACCGGGCCTCGAATACCTTCCGCGCCTACCTGATGGGCACCGCCGACAACGTCCGCGTGCGCTTTGTGGCGCACCTCATGGATCAATAAGGAGATCGCCATGCAACTCATCATCGCCGGCACCGGGCCGCAGCCCGACGTCGCCATCAACGGCGCCGACATCACCGTCGCCGGGGTGACCCTCGACACCGCCGCCCGCCAGACCGATCAGCAGGAGGTGATCGACGTGCGCCTGGTCGACGGCGTCGCCCAGGAGGGTGGCAGCGGCTACCAGCTCGCCAGCATCCGCATCCCGCCGCGCCGCTACGTCGAGACCGAGCCCGACCCCGCCGCCGGCGCGGATGCCACCGGCACCCGCGAGCCGGTCGCCCTCGACCCGCACCACGTCGTCGTTACCCTCTGGCCCCTCGTTTAAGGAGACTGCTCCATGTCAATCATCATCGCCTCGCCCGATAGCCTCCGTACCCAGGTCGAAGCCGCCACCGGCGGCGCCGCCACCGTGCTCTATGACGACCAGGGCTATCCTTCGCTGATGCATATCATCCCCAAGTTCCGTTATGAGGATCTCGGCCTCGACGCCACCTTCGGTACCGGCGTGGCCACCGCGTTCCTCAAGGGCAACAGCGAGCTGTCGGAGATCTTCATCGGCCAGTATCAGGCGCAGATCCACGACGGCCGCGCCGTCAGCCTGCCCGGGCGCGATCCGTCGACCTACGTCAACTACGATCAGGCCCGCGATGCCTGCACCGCCAAGGGCACCGGCTGGCACATGATGAGCATGCACGAGTGGGCCGCCATCGCGCTGTGGTGTCATGCCCAGGGCTTCATCCCCCGCGGCAACACCGATTGGGGCCGCGCCCATGACGCGACCCACGAGATGGGCCGCCGCCAGGATGGCGGCACCGCCGGCGTCAACGACAACGGCGCCGCCCGCATCCTAGCCGGCTCCGGCCCGGCAAGCTGGCGGCACGACAACAGCATGGGCGGCATCGCGGATCTGGTCGGTAACGTCTGGGAGTGGCAGCACGGCATGAAGCTCGTCGACGGCCAGATCCTGGTCACCGAGGACAACAGCTGGGACCTCGCCGAGACGGACTGGACCGCATTGGATCAGTACATCAGCAACGAGGCAGACGTGCCCACGCTGCAGAACACCGCGGCAACGGTGACCGACGCGGGTATCTCGACGACCTGGGACACGCTGACCAAGGCCTCGGGCTACACCGAGTCGCAGCTGCTCCAGCGCCTGCTGATCAGCCCGGCGGACGTCTCGATGCAGGGCCGGCTGTATGTGAACACCAGCGGCGAGCGCATGCCGCGTCGCGGTGGCTACTGGGCCGACGGGTCCTATGCCGGCCTGGGCGCCCTGGACCTCACCAACGCCCGGTCGTACGCGTACAGCATTATCGGCTTCCGCCCCGCTTTCGCACTCTGAGATCTGACCCCCTGAGCCTCTGGATGGCCCGGCGATAGCCGGGCCTCAAGGAATTGCCATGAATCGCACGCATCTCGAACACAGCATCATCGCGCTGGGCATCCAGCTGCTGCTCTGGCCGCTGCTGGGTATCACCGCCGCGGGCATCGTCGCCTGTGCGGTGTTTCTCGGCCGCGAGATCGCCCAGCATGAAGCCAAGGCCGTGCGCCACCATGCGCACGAAGCGCTCACCCTCGGCGACCTGCCCTGGTGGATCGGCCTGCGCTACGGCTGGACCCGCGACTCGGTGCTCGACGTCGCCGCCCCGGCGGCGCTGTGCGCCCTGGCTGCCACTGTTGCAACGGCGCTGGGGCTCGGCTGATGCCTGACGACCTCAAGATCCGCCGGCGCACCGAAGAGATGATCGGCTACGCCTACATCGCCCTGCGCCAATTCCCCAAGGCCGAGCGTCATGTGCTCTCGGCGGAGATCCGCACGAGCTGCTGGCGGCTGTTACGGCTGATCGTCGTCTGCAACAAGCGCTACCACAAGAAGACGACGCTGCAGGACCTCGACGCCGAGCTCGACATGCTGCGCTCACTGGTGCGCATGGCCCACGAGCTGGGCTTTCTCGGCTTCGCCAAGTACGAGACCTGGTCGCGCAAGCTCGACGAGATCGGCCGCATGGCCGGCGGCTGGATCAAGGCCATGAAATGACTCTGCAGTAGGGGCCGGGAGTTGGAAGCGCATGCCGCGTCGCGGTGGCAACTGGAACAACGGGTCCAATGCCGGCCTGGGCGCCCTGAACCTCAACAACGCCCGGTCGAACGCGAACAGCAATATCGGCTTCCGCCCCGCTCTTGGATGTTCAGGCCCGAAGCCCGGGGCTCACGCGGCCCCGGGACAGCGCCATTCAAAAGGACGCCCGGCCCTCGGCGCTTGCCGAAAAACGTCATCGGCCCGGCGGCAAGTATTCAGGAACGCCGCCGGGCCCACCCCCGAAACCGCTGACACAAGGACGCCCCGTGAAGCGTCACTTCGACCTATTCCCGCAATACACCACCTTCGAGGCGCTCTACCGCGCCCACCTCCGCGCTCGTCGCGGCAAGCGCGACCGCGCCGAGGTGCTGCGCTTTACCCAGCACCTGGAAGAAAACCTGCTCACGCTGCAACGCGACCTCCTCGAGGGCGTCTATCGCACCGGCGAATACCGCTACTTTTCCGTGTATGAGCCCAAGAAGCGCACCGTCGCCGCGCTGCCCTATCGCGACCGCGTCATGCAGCACGCCATGATCGGCGTCGTCGAGCCGATCTTCGAGCGCACCTTTCACCACGACAGCTACGCCTGCCGGCCCGGCAAGGGCATGCACGCCGGCGCCGACCGCGCCCAGCAGTTCCTGCGCCAGGTCGAGCGTGGCCACGGCCAGGTCTATGTGCTCAAGGCCGACATCAGCAAGTACTTCAACAGCATCGACCACGGCGTGCTCAAGCGCCTGTTGCGCCGCCGCATCGGCTGCGAGCGCACCCTGGCACTGCTAGACGAGATCATCGACACCAGCGCGGTAATCGGCGACCTGGCGCCCAAGGGGCTGCCGATCGGCAACCTCACCAGCCAGCTCGCCGCCAACATCTACCTCCACGAGCTCGACGATTTCGTCAAGCACGGCCTGCGCGAGCGCCGCTACCTGCGCTATATGGACGACTTCTGCGTCGTCCACCACGACAAGGCGCACCTGCACCGCCTACGCCACGAGATCGAGGCCTTCCTCTGGGACCAGCTGCGCCTCACCACCAACCACAAGACCCAGGTCTTCCCGGTCAGCGGCACCCACGGCCGCGGCCTCGACTTCCTGGGCTACAAGATCTGGCCGCACCGCCGCCGCGTGCGCAAGGACTGCGTGCTGCGCATGCGCAAGAAGATGAAGCGCCTGCAACGCAAGTACGCCGACGGCCGCGTCGACCTCGACGACATCAAGCCCGTCGTCGCTAGCTGGGTCGGCCATGTCTCGCACGCCGACAGCGAGAACCTGCGCGAAGCGTTGTTGGGTAGGTGCGTGTTTCGGCGGGACGAGACGGTGTGACTGTCAGGGCCCTCAGCCCGCCGCCCGGCGGGCTTTGTCCTTTTGGTGTAAACCCCGCCTCTTACACCCTGCCCCGCTAACACCCTGCCCGCACGCGCCGCACGATACCTGCGTGAATTCACGTTCCGCTGAACCTGCGCAGGAGCCCTCATGGCACTCGATCAATATCACCACGGCGTGCGCGTCCAGGAGGTCAACGACGGCACGCGGACCATCCGCACCGTCTCGACCGCGATCATCGGCATCGTCTGCACCGCGCCGGATGCCGACCCCGGTACCGCCGCCGCCCTGACCCTCTCGACCACCGCCGCCGATACCGGCGTGGTCTATACCGCCACCGCAGCCGGCACGGCGGGCAACAAGATCCGCGTCAGCTACGTCGATCCTGCCGCCGCCTCCCAGGCGCTGGCAGTGAACGTCTCGGGCAAGGACATCACTGTCTCGCTCGCGACCGACATCGACGGCGCGATCATCAGCACCGCCGAGGACGTGGTGGCCGCTGTCAATGCCGACGCCGCCGCATCCGCCCTGGTTATCGCCGCGCTGGCCGATGGCGAAACCGGCCTTGGAGTGCTCAGCGCTGTCGGCTTCACCAAGCTGACCGGTGGCATGGACGAGGCGTTCCCGCTCAACCAGCCCGCGCTGGTCACCAACGTCGACACAGCCATCGGCAAGGCCGGCACCACCGGTACCCTGAAGGACACGCTCACCACCATCGGCTACCAGTCCAAGCCGATCATCGTCGTGGTGCGCGTCGCCGAGGGCAGCACGCCGGAAGAGACCGAGGCCAACGTCATCGGTACCACCACGGCATCGGGCCAGCGCACCGGCCTGCAGGCGCTGCTCACCGCCAAGCAGAAGCTTGGCGTCACGCCGCGCATCATCGGCGTGCCGGCGCTTGACACCCAGCCGGTGGCCACCGCCATGGTGCCGATCCTCCAGCAGCTGCGCGCCTTCGGCTACATCTACGCCCACGACTGCGCGACCATCACCGACGTCACCGCCTATCGTGACCAGTTCGGCGCCCGCGAGCTGATGGTGATCTGGCCGCAGTTCGAGGCCTTCGACACCGATGATGCCGCCACCGTCTCGGTCAGTCCGATCGCCGTCGCACTCGGCATGCGCGCCAAGCTCGACCAGGAGATCGGCTGGCACAAGACCATCAGTAACGTGGTGGTCAACGGCGTCACCGGTATCGACCGCGACGTGTTCTGGGATCTCCAGTCACCGAACACCGATGCGGGGATCCTCAACGCCGCGGACGTCACCACGCTCATCAACCAGGGCGGCTATCGCTTCTGGGGCTCGCGCACCTGCGCCGGGCCGCAGTCACTGTTCCCGTTCGAGAACTACACCCGCACCGCGCAGATCCTCGCCGACACCATCGCCGAGGCGCACCTCTGGGCCGTGGACAAGCCGCTTCATGCCAGCCTCGCCCGCGACATCATCGAAGGCATCAACGCCAAGTTCGCCGAGCTCAAGGCGCTGCGCCTGATCGTCGACGGCCAGGCCTGGCTGAACGAGGAGCTCAACACCCAGGAGTCGCTGAAGGCCGGCAAATTGCGCATCGATTACGACTACACGCCAGTTCCGCCGCTCGAGGACCTCGGGTTCCAGCAGCGCATCACCGATTCGTACCTCGCCGACTTCGCCGACCGCGTCGCCGCGACCGCCTGACAGGAGACACTGAATGGCACTCCCCAAGAAGCTCAAGGACCTCAACCTGTTCAGCAACGGCGATAGCTGGCAGGGCATCATCCAGTCCGTCACGCTGCCCACCCTCACCCGCAAGATCGAGGAATGGCGCGGCGGCGGCATGGACGGCACCGTCGGCCTCGACATGGGCATGGACGGCCTGATGACCTGCCAGTGGACCGTCGGCGGGCTCGTGGAAAGCATCTTCGATAACTTCGGCTCGAGCCGCATCGATGCCGAGCTGCTGCGTATGACAGGCAGCTACGAGCGCGACGACGTCGACGAGGCCTCGGCGGTGGAGGTCGTCATGCGCGGCCGTCACACCGAGATCGACATGGGCGACGCCCAGGCCGGCGAGAACACCGAGCACCAGGTCACCAGCACGCTCAGCTACTACAAGCTCTCGATCGACGGCAAAACCGTCATCGAGATCGACATCGTCAACGGTGTGTTCAAGGTCAACGGCGAGGACCGGCTCGCCGGCCGCCGCCAGCGCCTGGGCATCTGACCGACCCACTGATCCACGCCACCCCGACCGGGGTGGCCATCCCTCACGAGTAGAGCGAAGACCATGACCGAGAAGACCGCCACCACGACAACCGATGCCATCGAACTCGATACGCCCATCAAGCGCGGTGAGACCACCATCGATACCCTCACCCTGCGCAAACCCTCAGCCGGCGAGCTGCGCGGCGTGAACCTCGCCGACGTGCTGCAAATGCAGACCGACGCGCTGATCACCCTGATCCCGAGGCTCTCCACCCCGTCGCTGACTGCCCCGGAAGTGCGCCAGATGGACCCCGCCGATCTCGTTCAGTGCGGCGGCGAGATCGCCGGTTTTTTGCTCTCGAAGCGGGCCAAGGGCGAGATCGCATAACGCTGCCTGCCAGCGTGGAAGAGGCGATGGCGAGATCCGCCATCGTCT
>Ga0209300_1001173_pt1 | contig 10802 bp, 18 predicted proteins | sample Shrwel_input2_RT_FD_187535 | JGI IMG/M metagenome (GOLD analysis project Ga0209300, IMG submission 187535) | Subsurface microbial communities from deep shales in Ohio, USA - Utica-3 well 1 S input2 RT (SPAdes) (version 2) ... | reverse complement strand
CGCTATCCTCCGCCTCAAAATCCATAGAATCGGCAACACTTCCATTAACAACACGCTCATATTCCATGAAATCTTCAAATGAAGCGAAATACAGAGATGTTGTTTTCTGAATTTCTCCAACATTCTCGGTGATTGTTTTAGTTACAGATGCCATCTCTTCTCTCCTCAGCCCTCAAGGCTTTCTGTTAATGTGTGTACATTGTGAAGCATGTTTTAGGGGTTGTCAAGGGAATTTTTAATTTCTTCTCTCGCAAACTCAAACAATTCCCAATTACTTCTCCCATTGAAGACACTAGAAATTGTAGTCCTCGGAAAACCAAGCTTAACAGCAATTTCGTTAACACCCAACCCCTGATGCTCAAGAAGAGCAATTTCACAAACTTGTCCTTTGGTGAGCTTCTTCGTGTCTGGTCGTTTCTTGGCGTTGATCCTACCAGCCTCAATACCATCGCGGGTATTTTCTTTCTGAGTTGTCCAATAAAGATTTTCCACTACGTTGTTTGACCTATCGTGATCCTTGTGACCCACTTGCGGCTTGTTCTCAGGATTCTCTAGAAAAGCAAGCGCTACAAGACGATGCACGTAACGAATGGCAACATTGCTTTTATCTTTACGTCGTAACCCATAGACCTTATAGCCGGCGCCATTATCAAAGAAATTAAGGTATTTGTCAAGCTCTAGATCATAAACTCTTCCTAGATTGCTCACGATATATCTATCCTGAACAACAGGATCACAAACGTATTTCCAAATTTCTTTACTTTCACACATTAGTAACTTCCTCGCTAACAGCATCAATCAGTTTTTGTGCCTCCTGAATGTAATAGTTGTAATCAACACCCCAATTAAAATCAGCAATATTGTTACACGTTTTCACAGTCCAGTCAGTGTCAATCCCCAAACGCCTCCACTCACCTCCCTCAACCAAAGGAGGCATAATCTTAATCAACTTCCCACCTTCTTTAGCAGGGTAATAACGGCAGATGTTTTGTTGCTCAACATCCTCATCGTCTATAACCATTACAAGCTTGGAGGATCGAGGAACCTTAGTGCGAAGCATGAAATCAAATTTATTTTCATGAAGACGAATAAATTCTTCAAAATCTTCACCATCAACCAAATGAGCTTTTACTGCCATTGGAATCACCATTGCTGAATGATTCTTGTGCCATCCGAGCTTGTCATAGTCCATGTATTCATAGGCTCCTTTCAGCTTCACCTTGCCTGACTGAGTTACACTGATGTAATTGTTAACATCTCGTATGAACATCTTGGCGTAAGTGTCACCTTCCATTTCAAGACCTGTTACACGCTCCCACCACTTCACCCATTTGTCAGCTTCTGGAATCATCTCGTTATCTACAACATACTCGAAACCATCAGTGTTACACATGATAATACGAGCATCGCAGTGATTAATAAGCTTCTCCATCAACATACACAAAGACAACTGGCCACCGATTGTAATTGACATTGTGTAAGCAGGGTCATAGAGGGGACTAAACTCGTTGTTGCTGTCCCCATACACCCCATTTAGGGCAAGTTTAAGTGCGGCGTTCGCTGCCGATCCCTTAGGTTGACGCTTACGTTCAACATACAAATCCTTGTATACCTTACAAAATGTTTCCCCTAGGTGTTGAGGATAAATTTTATTTGCAATTGCCATGTTGGGGTAGTAGCTCGAAACGTCGAGAGTTCGGATTGTTCGTTTTGCTGTGGTTCGGATGGTTCCTTGGATTGCTCCGTGAATACCACCAACACCGTAGTCATAACGAAATCCGTTAATCACCACGTTAAGAGTTTCAGCAACATTGTAGCACCAATAATAGCTCTTTGCCCCTTTTGGACTTTTCAACTCCTTCTCTTCAATCCAACCCATAGGTTGTTCTTTTTTCAAATCTTCGATCTGCTGCTCCGTAGGATAATAGGTTTTACTCCTTGCCCCCTTCCAATCATCAAAGCCATACTTAATACAATCGCTTTGACTTCCAATTTTCTTTTTCTTTACTACCATTTCTGCATACTTGGCAACATCACCAAGTTGGTGCTCAAGTAGATCACTGAACACGCCTTTAGTTTCTGTAATTACCTGACGCTTGAACCACTCATGGACAGCTCGGAATTCGGGTCGATCAAACTGAATATAAGGGAACAAACAGTCTTTAATTACGATCTTTTTCCGTTTGGTTTGATTGATCTTTCTTCCATATTTACCAGTTGTATAACAGCAACCCGGACTCTCTTTTTCAAGAGTGCGAATGAACAACTCTTTACCAATCTTAGTGTCGTTAAAGTTTGTGCAGTCAAACCCAAATTGTTCGGATAGCTCAGCACGCAGTTTCAGAGCGTCATACGAATACCAGTAGAACTTCAACGTCTCCATCACATCATGCTTGTTATATTTCAAAAGCGTTTCTTTCTCTTGATTCGAAAGAGGTTTCCCTACAGGAAAAGGTAGGTCTTCGATATTATTAGAGCGCATGTTGAATTCAAGCATCTTCAAACTCGTTGCCCGAGCTTTGTTATCAAAATGGTGAACCTTGAAAAGATCAACCTGCGGAATAATTACTTCCGACTCTTTGATAGTGTTGCCGAACTTCTCATCTTTCTGACTATTAATCAAACCCATCGCAACATCATAAATCTCCTTTGCGTCAATACTCAGAACAGACTTGTCAGCAAAAGCAAGCCGGGCCTTCTGCAAAATATGATGCAGAACAGGGTAGTCAAAACCAATGTTATTAAAACCAACCAAACGATGACCATTACCTTTCACCTTACGGAGAAAATCAAGCATCTCATTCAGCTCGCTTTTACGATCACTAATTTCAAACGTGCGAACACCTTGTCCGTTCGCATAGACAGCACAGAAAGTGAAAGTATTCGGATATGTTTCCAAGTCAAAAATCCAGTCACCCTTGAAGAATTTCTTTTCCAAATCTACCTCCTTAATTGAAACGGAGGATTTTACTCCTCCTTATTTCAAAAATCAACAGGTTGCTGTGTTTCGTTGCTGATATCAACAGCAAGTGATGGCTCCAATTCGATATATGGGTCAGAAGTTGCATACATGTGTGTGGTGTGTGCATCGTAGCGCAACCATCCAGCATCACCCGTGTTACCCGTGCGACGACACTTAACCAACTGAAGCTTTGTTGCCGACCGCTTAACGGGGTCTGGATTCATTTTATCTCGACTAATCAGGATTGTATTAAACGCAATCTGGTTCAGCGACGAGGAACCCATGAGCTGGTATTCCGTTACAGCGTGAGGGTTCTCTTCAGAAGGCTTTTTCATGTGACTTACCGCAATCACACAAGTATCCGTTTCCTTAGCGAACTTTAACAATGTGTCCATAAATTCAATAATGGCACCGTTGTCACTACTGTTCACACCAGCCTGTACAGGGTCGATGATAATAACATCGCAATTTTCAGCCTTCGCCAAATAACTCAGTTTATCAAAAATCTCATCCGTTGAGATACTACCTTGGTGGTCAACATAAACAAACTGATCTTTCTTTGCAAGATTTTCAAAGAAGCGATTTTTCAACCCCTCCAAATCAATAGTTGCACGATCAGCAGTCCGAAGGTTTACACCAGCGTCAAGTGACAACAGATCGCGCACAACTTCTCGTTTGGTTCCCTCAAGATACATGGCACCAACTTTGAATCGAGTGTTCTCGATCAGATGGTACACCACATTGTTAATAATTGTGGATTTCCCGATACTTGTTAAGGCACCTATGATCGTGATTTCACCCTTCTCCATACCCCCGTTCATCATCTCATTCAGGTGTGACCATGAAGAAGGAAGCGGGATTTTTACGTTGTTATCCTCGCTTTCAAAATCTTCCCACATCTGACTAAGATGTAGTACATCAACACGACTGAATGGGACGGCTTTCCAGAATACTTGCTTAAGCTCAGCAACACGATTTGTCCGAAGCATATCAGAGGCATCTTTTACACCTGCTGGAAACTTCGCAATGTAAGCCTTACCGGGACTCAGTAGCCGAGCCGCTTCTTCAACATATTGCTGTGCTGAATCATCATTATCAAAAGCAAGAATAACTTTCTCGAAAGAATTTACATACTCAAAATTTGCCTTGAGTTGCTTGATAATGCTACCGTCACCACAAGTAACGCTAACACAAGGCGTCCAGTATTGCGTCTTTTCTCCGTTTTTCTCTGTCTCAGAATATAGAGCTTGAGCAAAACTCATAGCATCTTCTTCACCTGTCGTAATGACAAGGTACTTTTGACCAGCTTCAAAAACAGATTGACCAAACAACTCATTTGTTGCTTTTGTGCTGCCGATTCCAACGAAGGATTTAGGTATAACCCTTTTCTTAAATCCTACAATCTTACCATCAACTGTGGATGGATAATAACGGGCAATAGCCTCATCTTCGCCTTGAATTTCAGTATGTACACCATATTTTCGAGATGTAATTCGGGTGATACCTCGCTCCTTCCATCCCCGAAAAGCAATCTTCTCGATCTCTGTAAAATCTACGACTTCTTGCACTTTGCTCCTTACTCCTTCTTTAAACTTCACCCCAGCCTCTTCAACTTTGTCTGGACTGAAATACGCATTGCATGAAAAACAGAAACTATCAATAACTGCTTCTCCATCTATTTCTTTTCGGTAGACAGCCATCCCATCAGAGGAAGTGCAACCGATACACGACGTGTGATACAGCAGATCACCGTCAACAGCTTGCTGTTTACTCACCCCCACCCCCTATCAATATTAATCTCGATCAATCTCACAGGCATTCCAGCCCTCACTATACCCCACATCATACCCTTCTTCATTAGCCTTCTCAGCAATTCTCTCAGCCTCAGCTTCAGAAATCATCCCCTGAAAGATGTACTCAAGGAAATCACTGAGGTCATAGGAGCCGCACGTAATCAATCCCCGATAGGCATACTCTCTTAGAGCTTCTGGAGAATATTGACGGAAGCCCTTTAAAATATTAATTTCCATAATTATTCCTCCCATTCTCCACGTTGTACACAGAATTTAGCTGGCTGCATCATTTTCGTAGCAGCATTGTACATGATTTGTGTTTGCCATTCAATGCATGGGCCTTTCTTAGATTCTTCCATTCCAGCGTAGAGCAGGAAGAATACACCCATTGCACACCAGAACACAAAGCCAACCATTGCAATTTTGTTGTCATACAGTGATTGCGACAGCAAGAAAAAGAACACCACAAAATAGCCAACAACAATCAACGTAATCAAGAAGGCTTCAAACATAGCCTTCATCCTCTAGATCAATTTGTTCCACCATCTTAACAACAAACGGACGAGAAAACAAATAGCCTATAGCTCCTTTCTCATCCTCTGAAATACACACCGCAACCTGTGTCCCTCCGCTCTTGAAATACATATCAACCTCACGAATAAGAGAGGATTTTGATTTATGGAATGTCTGTTGCATTACTTCACCACCTCCAATTTAATAGCCGGCTTCTTTTCCTTATGCTCGGGTTCATTATAAAACGATTCCTGCCTCATAACAATCTCCGTTTCAATAATATCTTTGAATGTATACAGGCCAGACAAAGAAATATTCTTTAGATGCTCTGCTACAGGAAGCCAGAGAGACATATCGTCATTCATTTTTAAGCCCCACCTTACGAAGCAAGAAATCAGCATAGCATTTATTCTGATATTGCGTATGATTGGGACTAGAATAAATCTCACAAAGCTTGTCTTTCAATTCTAGCACCTCCGAGTAAGGAATGAAAGTTTTAGCTTCCTTCTTCGACACCATTTTAGGAAGAGCGCCCACAACTGTGCTGTAAATGTTAAGCTCTTTCATTTCATTCCTCCTCCACAAAACGAAGACCCACATCATAAAGGTGTGCAGCAACATCAGTATAACTAGACATACGTTCGGTTTCAATCAACACGTCCGAAATAGCATCAATAACCTTCTTTCGCTCTTGTGCTGCAATCTGCTCAGGTGTTTGGATTGGACGAATCTTTGTATGCTTATTCAACGTCAAAAGCTGTTCAAATCCTAGATGTGGACAAGCGATAACAATCTCACCCTCATCACCATCGAGAACGTCCAGCACGTATTTCACCGTAGCTGCATACCAAGGGGCATACCAAGGGCCAGCTTCAAGCTTATATTCGATGTTAGCTCCGACAGGAGGAAGCTCACCATTTTCATACCACGAATTGTCTTGAGACTTTGGGGTATCTTTCACAAGCTTAAACTCCTCTGAGTAGTCGTTGAGCGCTGAAACCTCGACGCTATCCTTAGTGATCCAGTAAGCTCCAAGGGAGCCGTCTTTTACAACATTTAGGATAGAGCCTTTTGGGACGGATGGTTCGTAGGATACTACCACCAACTCCACCTCATCCCCAATCTTAAACTTAGTCATTCTTCTTCCTCCTACATTAGTTGATAACGAGCTTCTTGCTCTGTGTATCCATTCTTACGACTTTCCTTCTTCTTGTCAAGCTTAATTTTAGGCTTGTTGAAGGAGAATGTGTGTTTCTTGACAATGTTACGTTGTTTCATTCTTCGTTATCCTCGTCTACCGAGCTTTCGTAGTAGTGGTGTTGTTGGACATACTGAACCATAGAACGAAGATTGTCAAAAGATTTTACGGTGCTCTTACGACCGTAGGTCCATACAACCACATCAAAGGAGGTTTCAGAAATCTCAACCCTGTAGCTACCATATTCTGACAAGGTGTGTTCAAAAATCTTAAGGTGCTTCACTCCCTTGAGCGGCTTTATGAAAGGTAATACCTCTTCCAGAGCAGTAACGGTCTGTTCTAAATTATCACCGATACCTTTGTATAGCATAAGCTCAAGTTGGATTTGTTCCGTTTCTGGGAAATAACCCGACTGGTGAAGCCTCATAGAACTCCAAAACTTTTGACGTGCTTTATACCGCTCGCCGTCTACCAAACCATCTTCAAAAAGAAAATACTCAATCTTCTCTTCTTTTGTCATTCCCGAAGCCATTTGACAGGTTTCCTGCTCTTGTCTAACCTTCTTGATTTTATCGTTAATAGACATTATTTTCCTATTAAGTTTATCCCGCTCAGCAATCAGTGGCGAAATGCTATCTTGTAGGTGCTTAATTTCTGCTTCAAAATCCTTCATATCTTCTCTCCTAGCCTCTTCGGCTTTCTGTTGTCGATGGGCATATTTTACATCAACATCTCAGAAAGCATAATTGTAAATTTCTATCGAGAATGCAGAGCATGATAGAAGAAATTGTAGGGGATGGTGTGTTGACATTTAGGAGAGGAAGGCGGAGAATTAGGGGTAGGGAAGAAAAGGTATGGGACTGAGAGAAATGTAAAGATTGTGTAAAGATAGTTGCAGAGTAGAAATTCGGTGGTACTATTACCAACATAGATTCAAAGAGGCGTTTCGGCATGGTTCCCTCGGTTCAGCGACCAAAAGCAAAACCTGACACAAACCGATTTGTTGAGATTGCACGGAAGCAATTGGTGAGACAAATGACGGATACTGAAAAGTTAGTGCTGGCAATGACGACCTCTGTCAACCAGTGACCTGCATAATGGAATCTCGGAAGAGAAGGCCCGTAAGAAAAGAAAGAAATTTGTTTTCTGCCTGTTTGACGTGAATACCTGCGACAGTCGTAGCGTCTTATAGTGGTGAGGGTTAAGTCACCAAGGGAATGCCACCTACGGGGAAGGTGGTTAAGGCAATGCTGTGTGCCTTGAGAGATAGAATCTTGTTCTCCTTCTGCTTTACTGAGCAGATGTGATTATCCTTAGAATACTGAGTGTATTCAGGTGGGCGCGTTGGTGCCTGCTGGGTAGTTGCAGGGAATGAGAGAGGGTAGGTTTATCTAAAATTTAAAGGGGGATTTAAAATGCCGAAGACATCTGGTGTATATTATGTATATGTTTGCAAGGTAGATGGGGTGGTAAAGTACATTGGAATGGGTAAGAAAGACCGGTACAAGCACTGCACATCGGGCGTTAGTTCTTGTCCAGAGTTAAACCGAGATTTCTTTGCTGGCAAGGTTATGGATGTGGAGATTGTTAAAAAGGGCCTCTCTGAGGAAGATGCAAAAACCCTTGAAGCAGATATGATAAGAAATGACATTGATAATTTGTATAATAGGGTCATCAAACACAACCCCATCATAAAGCCAAATCTAAGGACCATTAGAGACATAAAATTAATAGGAAGTAACTGGTCAATAGAAGAACGAGAGAAGAAGGCCTATAGGCAGAAAATAGAGGACGTCTTCCCTAACACAGAAACAGAGGCAAACCTTCTTGAGACATTAATACAAGCAGGTTTAGCACTCTATGTTATAGAATTGCCCACAGGTACAAGAGTAATCACTATAGATAAAACCGATGATATAGCCTCATATGAATTCAGCGCACAAATGTTTTCACATTATGCACACCCTGAGGGATTATATGACTTTAGGTGTGGTGTAGAAGACGAACTAGACGGGTTGCACTAACTGACAGCTACATCTGTCGTGCAAGTGCTGAGCAGGTGCTGTATGATGCAATGAGGAAAGCTTGGAAAGAGGAGGTTGGTGACAACCAATTCTGTAAAATTAGTAAGAAATAGGTGTTGACAACGACACAAAGCGCATTGTAAAGTATGTCAAACAACTGATGCTTTTGGAGGAGCGGGACGTAACCCGCTAACGTTCAAACGCCACTGGGGCTTTAGGAGAGATTAGAAATGAAGAAAGTTTTTGTTGTTATGTCTCACGACATGCAAAATGTTAGGCACAAGGAAGTTGAGTTTGTGACATTCTCGGAAGAAGACGCAGACGACTATGTTCATGAAATGAGTGAATGTTGCTTACAAGGTCGTATTTACTGGTGCGAGTGCTGGGAGGTAGATGAACTGATGTACCATTTTAATGGTTGACACAAGCACAAGGACGTGCAATACTATCTAAAATTAAACAAGAGGTGATTATGCAGAATAACAAAGATTATAAAGACGAAAATACGTGGTTGATGTTTGGAGACTGTCTTGAAAGGATGAAAGAGATTCCTGACGGATCAGTGGACATGGTGCTCTGTGACCCCCCTTACGGTACTACTAAAAACAAATGGGATAGTATAATTCCTTTGGACTTAATGTGGAATGAATTGAAGCGAGTTATCAAACCAAATAGTGCTATTGCTATGACTGCAAGTCAACCTTTCACAACAATCTTAATAAGTTCAAATATAAAAAACTTTAGGTATTCCCTTGTGTGGGAGAAACAGAAAGGCAGTGATCCACTCAATGCCAATAGAAAACCACTAAAAGCGCATGAAGATATTATTGTGTTCTACAGTAAACAACCAACTTATAACCCTCAATTCACTTACGAAAAACCTTATGGTCCAAGACAAGATAAATCTGTAAAAAGTGAAAATTTCAATGAAGCAAAAGAAATTAGTGGAGCTGGTTCCCCTGACGGAAAGAGGTATCCAAAGTCTGTAATAAAAGTTAGCAATGAGGGCATGAATTCTAAGAACCTACATCCTACACAAAAACCTGTAGCTCTTATGGAATATCTTATTAAAACCTACACCAATGAGGGTGGTAGCGTGCTAGACTTCACTATGGGTAGCGGAACCACAGGTGTTGCCTGTAAGAACCTTAACAGAAAGTTTATTGGAATTGAAATGGATGAAAATTATTTTAATATTTCCAAGAACCGTATCGTGAATTAAGTAGGTAAACAAAAATGACTTTTGAGCAAGCGCAGACACAAGCCATCCGCACCAAAGAGTATTTTCCATTCCGTATTGTATGGATTAAAGAAGTAAATAACGGAACCGATTATGAAGTGCATGCAAAAACAACAAAACACGGATTGAACAAGGCAATGCGAGAAGGCTACAAAGTATGGGTGGTTGGAAAATGAAGGAAGAAATTCAGTATTATAAATATGATTCCCTAGGCTGTGAATTTTACGCTTTTTACTTATGGGATTCTTATGCTTTTAATTGGGTATGGGAAGAAGATAAACTTACTGAGAAAGAGGCTTTAGATAAATATCCTAAAGATAAATACGAGTGGGTGGAAATTAAAGAGTGAGTTTATTGCTGAAAGACTTTGGAGGGCTTTCTGAATGAAATTCACCAGCATAGGAGAAAGAAATGAAAAATGGTGATGTGTTCCGGTGGTATTTTAAGAATGATACTGAATACCGAGCAAAACATGCTAACTCTGGCACTGCATACTGGTGTTTAGATAATCAGTGTGTATACAGGGAGGGTGTTGGCCTTGTAGACACTTATTGGGTGGGTCTCTCTAGTCAACACCTGTCCTCCAGCGCAACAATTCTGGATGAAGAAGAGATAGACCTTGAGTTTGTTTGCAATCTTGACGATGTCGAGTTTATTCACAAATCAGATGCAGACGAATACGACAAAGTATACAATTTGAGCCACCAGAACCACTGTTACCCGCTTTTTGCTGTAGATAAGGGCGTATGTAAAAGCAAGAAAGCCATTCTCACAAAGAAAGAACAGGAACTCGCAGACGTAAAAAGTGAAATTGAATACCTACAACGTAAGGAGGTGTGGCTCACAGAAGAAATTGCTGAACTATTGATAGAAAGAGACCTTGCATCCACAAGGATTCTGTGTAAAATAGGGACAAATCAAAGCAATTCCGCAAGAACGTGAGGAATTAAAGATGAAAGTTCTAGAAGACAAAGGCTATAAATGCTGGAAGACGGACAACGAAAGCTATGGTGTAATTAAGCACTACCAAAGGCGCTTACAAGAGGATGAAATCCTAAAATTCTCCATCCCG
>Ga0209300_1001172_pt1 | contig 10803 bp, 11 predicted proteins | sample Shrwel_input2_RT_FD_187535 | JGI IMG/M metagenome (GOLD analysis project Ga0209300, IMG submission 187535) | Subsurface microbial communities from deep shales in Ohio, USA - Utica-3 well 1 S input2 RT (SPAdes) (version 2) ... | reverse complement strand
GATTATTCGCAATGATGTGCCAGCTCAAGTCCTCTACAAAAGGAACTCTATAATCAACTTCATCAAGCGAATCAATGTTGCCAAGGTCATCTAGCTTCACAAATTTTCCGTTTCGTTCTTTCTCAAATTCTCTCACCCAAAAGTAATCGTTTGTAATAACCCCCAGACCCGAACCGCAATATTCAATGACTTTTGTAGAGTCCTGAACATTAAGAGGAAATATATCTGGCGTATAATTCAACCCGAAACGAGACATCTCAATAACCTTGCGCGCCTCAACCGGGCTCACTTTTCCAAAACTGACAACATTATCGCTATCAAAGAAAAAATCTAGACCCACAACAGCAATCGTCATCTTCAACTTAGAAAGCTCATTTATCACATCAATAAGTCCCTCCCTAAAGCTTCCACAATAAACAAGATCAAACTTTTTTTCTTTTTTTTCAGATTTATCACTCTCAGAGTAAAACCCCATCCCTCTTAAAGATTGATTAGGCTTAACATGAAACCATAATTTTTTTCTTACCATTCCATTAAGAAAAATATAATAATCTGCCCTTACATTCAGAAGTCGCTTAAGCAGGTCTTTTATTCTAGAGAACTGGCCAACACTCAATGAATGATACTCGCCTATAACGATATCTGGATATTTACGCCAAAAGGGGTGAAAACCATGAAACAGAACCGCTGCATCGTAATCACGAATGCTAGCACATCCAGGATCAACAAAATCCACATCAACGCCCACATTTTTAAACATCTGTTCGTAAACGTAGGCTTCTGGAAGAAATGCTTTCCTCCCTTTTTCAATAGCCAAGGATTTAATCAGCTTTTTTCCCATTTAACACCACTATCCAAAATATATTTTTTTGGCAAAACTAAATCAAGAACTAAAAAGACGTGAAATCTATTATTTTTTTTTGTTGCAAGCTCAATTTATCGTAAAAAACATCAACACCTTTAATTCGATGAATTTTTTTACCTAAGAAAAGGAAGCTCGTATAACAACAAGTGGACGAAAAGCTATAAACTAAAGTACTAGCATCAACACGACACATTAAAACTTCAAAAGGAAGGTCATTATCGAAGGTTTCGAATGCTAAATCGCTGTATTTAGCCACATCTTCAATAGGATGGGGCTTGATGTACAGCTTTTTATCTTTTGGAAGAAACTCTTTAACACTGTTAACAAAATCGTCTTTTGAAACGAGATTCAATTCACAAATCGGTGAACTAACAAAAAGTACACAGTTTTCAAAACCATCAAAAACTGACTGATTTTTATTTTTTTCGAAATCTGCCCAAAGCTTCAATTCACTCCTGTAAGATTCAACCACATCCGCATTAATTACTAAGCTACCCTTTTCAAAATTATACCAATAAAACTTTTCTTTTCTTAAAAAAACCAGAAACTTAAAAATTGATTTAAAAACAACAAAAAAACAAAATAGCATTTTCTTAAAAACTGAGAGCTGGCTTTCTCTCAACTTAGCCTGTAAAAGACCGTATGCTGAACTATAACTTCCAATGCCTTCCTCAATAACAACCAACTTATAGGGAATGTGTCTTTTACGAAGAGCGGACGTTAGATTGTAAGGAAATGCGCTTGTTGAAAGAACATGAACATCAACGTTCTCAGGAAGACGGGACAACTCTCGATCTATTTCTCCATAGCTATTCACAAGAGCATAGTCACCCAACCTATACCTCAGAGGAGTATCACCTAAACAACGTTTCCTATCAAAAAAATCGTTAGCAACCAAAATAGAAAAATCCGGATTCACATGACATGCAGCCAAGTAGCTGGAGATACCTAAAGTGTGATACCAAGATGTGTAAGATGCAATGACTATTGTTTTTTGTCGAGACATTAACTAGACACTCTAAATATTAATTTAGCCAGAAGAAAACCAAAACTTAAAAATATTTTTTTGCATTTATTCACGGTCTAATTACTTTGAAAAAACATTGTTACTCGCTTAACCCAGATTTCTCATAGCCACCCAGCCAGTCTCGCAGACTGGGCGGTTTACCGTCATGACCGCTCAGGCGCGGCCATTATTGGCTAGTTTTTGATCATTTCCTGTTGTCTGGACGCACTACCCCTTTCCCCCATTGCGTCGGGCCGGGGGGGGGGAGGAGCCCGGGCATCTACCCTGGAGCCAGGCGACGAACCAGATCCGTGAGTTCGTCTTTGTAGGGATAGCTGTCCCTCATCAGCACCCGGATTCGGCGGGTATTGCAGATGATGACCGCGCCAACCTTTATAAGCTTCAGCCGCAGATTGCTGGCGCTCATCCGTTCGAAGGGCGTCTTTTTCAGGTGCGGTCGGCAAACAGGCTCAGTTGCTGGTCCTTTATCCGGTTTTCCATGTCAACTCGGGCACAGTACTGCTCGTATTAGAGCTTGAAGCCGTCATCATAACGGGAGCTGATGATAAACCTGGGATTGGAGCCCAGCTCGCTTTCTTCCAGGCGAGCAACCACCCAGCGAGGGTATTTCCAGGACCTGGTCTGATACTGGAAGCGGAAGGTCTGCGCCACTTTTTCTTTCACCTGCCATTGGGTTGTACAAACCAGCATCATAGGCACGTCCACTTCCTTGAGCAGTCGGCTGTTCTGCTGATACCGACGATGTAGTCGACGTTGTTCCGGTCGCACCAGCTCAGAACTTGTGGGCGATAAAAGCCGCAGTCGCCCCGGAACACGATTCGGGTCTCGGGCCAGTATTGTCGGATAAACTTGACCAAAAGCGCCAGAATGGCTCAGCTGTGGCGGCTATCACTGCGGTTGCTGGTGCGCAGGTAACTCACCAGCAGGTGACGACCACAGAATACGTACAGCGGGAAGTAGCAATGGTGGTCATAGTAGCCATTGAAGAACTTTCCGTGCTGATCTCCGTGCACCGGAATATCGGTACCATCGAAGTCCAGCACGATCTCTTTCGGCGGTTCGTCACGCTGCTCGATGAAGTGATGCCAGAGCAACTCGTGAGCCTTCACTACTGACTGCCGGTCTGCTTGCTGCTCCATCCGGCATAACGTGGAGTTGCCGGCTAGATCGCCGACTTGGCCAACCGACGTCTGAAGGGCCTGATCAAAGCGCAGGGCTTCGTGGTCATTGAGGTCTTCATAGCCGGCAGCCACGCCAAATACACGTTAGCGGACCATGGTGTCGAGCTTATGTCGGACCATCTCTGGTGTTCGCGGATCTTGTAGCACCGAGGCCAGGCGCTGAGTGAGACGGTGTTGCTTGTCGACTTCCCGAAGCAAGAGCAATCCAGCATCGGAGGTGATATGACCACCGGAGAAATCGGCTTCAATTTTGCGGCGAACGAGTGGCGAGGAGGTCAGTTTTTCAGGTACCGTTCTGGAAACGGCTGTTGGTGCTTTGGTGATGGTGTAAGACCCTGAAACTATAGCACTTTCAGCCGCTTCTTTTTATGCCGCGTGAGAAATCCGGGTTAAGCTCAAAAATATAAAGAAGCCGCTTTCTTGATTCTTTACTAACACAGCATTAGTACCGTCATAATAGCCCATCAGGCAAAGACGTCTTCTTTAACCGGAGTATTGGCCGCAACATCTTTACCAATTTGCTGTCCAATCACCCACTCCAGCTTCTTCGGCGGCAACCCAAACCCAGGCCGAACACTACGCACACAATCTTCAGTAACCACATCACCGGCTTTCATGTCTTTCACAAAATACAACGAACGACGGAACTGGGCATTGCCTTGCTCGCTCGACTTTCTGCCATAGTCGACTTGCCCCAATGCTTTCCAGGCCGTCTTGCTGTCACGACATAGGGCGGCGAGGTCTGCAGGCTCCAAGGAGAAACTATCATCCGGGCCGCCGCCATTGCGGTCCAGCGTGAAGTGCTTCTCGATGATGGATGCGCCCAACACTACGCTGGCAATGGCGGTGGTGTTGTCTAGCGTGTGGTCCGACAGGCCGGTGACCAAGCCAAAGCGTTCAATCATGTCGGTGATGGTGCGCAGGTTGTAATCCTCCGCCGGGGCCGGATAGCCGCTTACGCACTGGAGAGTGGCCAATTGCTTGCAGCCCCCTTCACGGGCAGCGGTAATCGCTTCCTGGATTTCGTCTGCGTCCGCCATGCCCGTGGAGATAATCATCGGCTTGCCCGTGGCGGCAACATAACGAATTAGCGGCAGGTCAACCGCTTCAAACGAGGCGATTTTATAGGCCGGAGCGTTCAGGTCTTCCAGCAAATCGACGGCTGTGGTGTCGAAGGGAGAGCTGAAAATCGGAATGCCGATTTTTTTCGCGTGTTCGAATAGCGGTTTGTGCCATTCCCAAGGCATGTGAGCTTCTTCGTAAAGCTCATAAAGAGTGCGACCGTCCCACAAGCCACCTTTAATTTTAAATTCGTCGGCGTCGGAATCCAGCGTTATGGTGTCTGGACGATAGGTCTGCAGCTTAACGGCATCTGCACCAGCTTTAGCGGCTTCTTCAATGATTGCAAGGGCCGTTTCCAGCTTGCCGTTATGGTTGGCTGAAAGCTCAGCAATGATATAAGGCGTAAAATCTTGGCCAATCTGCCGCCCTGCAATGGATATTTCTGGCTTCATGTCTAACCTTTAGAAATTCGTGATAGTTTAGAGATCATGACATCCCGAATACTTTCCCATTCGCTAGCCAAAAGGCCCAATCGGTAAATATCTACAAATCTACCATCCCGGTGATACTGATCACGAAGAATCCCTTCTACCTTGAATCCGAACTTCTGATGCAGTTTAACAACGGGTGTGTTGAACGCCAGAACCTCACAACAGAGCTTATGTAGACCAAGTTCATTGAAGGCATAATCCAAAGCAAGGATTTCCATACGACTGCCAGTTCCTCTGGGCGCATTTGGGGACGCATAAAAGGCCCAAGAGGAATTCTGGCTTCCCCGATCAAGGTCAGTGAAACCAACAATACCAAGGGGTTGTTCCTGAAACTCATACATGAGATACCGCTGACGGTCAGAACTATTGATCCGCTCCCACCAAGCCATATGTTCAGTCAGGGAAATCTCATGCGTTGTGTACATATTTTCGCGAACTGCAGGAGCGTTTCTCCAAGACAACATTAGCTCCAGCTCGGAGTCTTTGATTGGTCTCAGAAGGCCAAATTGTTCCCTTACTTCAATCACAGCTCACGACTCCCGGCAGTCAATTCGTCAACAACTTTAATGCAACCATTGCCTTGGACCATATCGCGACCCACCTGAATCATTCTAGACAGTCTGTTTTCGGAGCTATCCGAGGCTATCAGCTGCTCCAATGCGACTCGAACCCCAGCTCCATTATCAGTAATGATGGCGGCGCCAGTTCTCTTCAATGCACTCGCAGCAGGCATTTGGTTCTCTGCCAATACAACCAATACAGCGGGCAGGCCCAGACAACATCGCTCCCACGAGGTGCTCCCGACGGCCCCAACAGACAGATCCGCCAAACACATCCGCTCTGCCATATCCTTCACGTTCACGCTCACCGTCGCCTTAAAGGGCAACCGGGCAGCCTGCTGCCGAACTTCATCCAGATAAGGAGCCGCAGCTCCCATGATAATATCCAGCTCTATATTGGATGGTAATGCCGATTCCGCAAGCGCCTCCAGCACTTGGCTCGTCACGTTGTTTCGGTCTACGCCGCCAAGGGATATAAGAATACGTTTGAGTTGCGGTTGCTGCCGGCGCTGAAGGCTTCGCTCCCTCAGCTCTGAAAATTCAGGACGCAACAAAGCGTAGCGGGGGCCAATCAGGCGCTGACAGCCTTCGGGTAACAGCCCATCGTAATCTGAAGTTTCCCGGCCCAGGTTCTGGTCCAACAGCATCGCACACTCATGGGGCCGATTCGCCAGATCATCGATCACCATTATGTTGCCCACAGCGTTCGCGAGAGCCCGCTCCCACTCCGCATCCAGTGGATAGTGGTCAACCACCAGCCAGTCCGGCTTCCACGGTGTAAGGGCATCGAGCGTTTGACGGGCATCTTCTTGCCAAGGCACGCCTAGCCACAGTGCGTAGCCATCGGAATTACTGTCTCTCACCTCCAGCTCATTACCGCTTGGCGCGGGCAACAGTGTTAAATCGTAACCTTTGCTCGCGACCAGATCACCCAAATGGCCTTCATGCTCGCGACAAACGAACTGGCACTCGTGACCTTGCCGGGTGAGCTCGTCTGCCAGTGTCAGGCAGCGCATCACATGGCCGGTGCCAATCTGGATCGAGGCATCCGCACGAAAAGCAATTTTCACTGCAAACCACCTTCAGCCTGCATCGCCCGGAACAACCACCCGGCCCGGACCCAGTCTTCCGGGGTGTCAATATCCTGAACCCGATGGCGTGGCAGCTTAACCGGCACCGAATCCTCGCCGAAGATAGGGCGCTCTTCACACCAGGCTTTGGCTGCGCCCCAATAAAACTGGCCGGCATCGTGCCAAGCTTCTTCCAGATCCTGTGAGCGCGCGTGAAGATACTCAGGATTGAACATGGCCACACGGCCTTGTTCCGTAATCCGGATAGCCCGATGTATCGGAAAAGCGTAGCTAGTCACCGAAAACGCATAGCTGCTGTTCGTCTCTTGGATAAGCTGGAGGCCTTGTTTGAGATCTTCTGACGAGACGAAGGGCGCTGTGGCATAGATACAGCAGGCATAATCCACCGACGCATCATGCTGGCTCAACCACTCAACCGCGTGGCGTATCACCGGCAAGGTTCCGGTAAAATCACCCGATAACTCAGCAGGGCGCATGAATGGAACTTCTGCGCCCCACTCTTTTGCGACTTCGGCTATTTCCTGATCATCGGTAGACACAATAATTCTATCGAAGCTGCCGCTTGCCTTTGCGGCTTCAATAGACCATGCGATCATCGGCTTGCCACAAAACTCTTTGACGTTTTTGCGCGGGATGCGCTTGCTGCCTCCACGGGCCGGGATAATAGCGACGCGATTCACGACTGTTCCCCGACTTCCAAAGCAACCTTTAAGGCCCGTATCACTTCGTCTTGCTGCTCATCAGTCAGTCCCTGGTACATCGGCAAACTAATCGCCTCCCGGTAATACTGCATCGATGCAGGAAAATCCTCGGCACGGAAGCCCATAGCTTGATAATAAGGCTGGGTATGCACCGGAATATAATGCAGGTTTACGCCGATACCCTGCTCCCGCAGAGATTCAAAAACTTCTCGATGACTCTTGCTAAGTTTGTCTAGTTGCAGACGAACCACATACAAGTGCAATCCAGAGTAGCTATCCGGATGTTGCCAGGGCGTGATAACCGGCAGGTCTTTTAAAAGCTCATTGTAACGTTGAGCCAGCTCATGCCGGCGGGCGACAAATGCATCCAACCGATCCATCTGGCTGATACCCAACGCAGCCTGCAATTCAGTCATGCGGTAGTTGTAGCCCAGCTCCACCTGCTGGTAATACCAGGGGCCGTCGGGCTCTTGGGTCATCAGGTTTTGATCACGGGTCACGCCGTGGCTTCGCAACAGGTTCATGCGGCCAGCGAGCTCGTCGTCATTGGTCAATGCCATGCCACCCTCGGCGGTGGTCACAATTTTCACCGGGTGAAAGCTGAATACGGTGATGTCGCTATAGCGGCCGTTGCCAATAAATTCGCCTTTGTATTTACCGCCAATGGCATGGGAAGCGTCTTCGATAATGCGGAAGCCATATCGCTGGCTAAGTTTATGGATGGCTTCCATATCGCAAGGCTGGCCACACAGGTGTACGGCAACCAGGACTTTAGGCAGACAGCTTTCCTGTTCCGCTTTTTTCAGCTTGGCTTCCAGCGCATTTGGACACAGGTTGTAGGTTTGTGGGTCAATATCCACAAAATCGACTTTTGCGCCACAATACAAACCGCAGTTGGCCGATGCCACGAAGGTAATGGGCGTGGTCCACAGCCAATCGCCGTCACCTAGGTCCAGGGCTTTACACGCAATATGCAAGGCGGAGGTGGCACTGGTTACTGCCAGTGCGTGTTTGGCGCCTACGTGTGCCGCCACCTTTTCTTCAAAAGCCGGCACCTTTGGCCCCTGGGTCAGAAAATCAGACTGCAGTACGTCAAGCACTGCATCGATATCTGCCTGATTAATGTTCTGTTTGCCGTAGGGAATCATAGTTAAATCTTGCCGATTTCGTTGTAGTGGCGGTCAATCCAGCTTTTAAGCTCCTCGTCTGTCATCCATTCGGTGTTGTTGTCACTGGAGTAGATGAAGCCTTCGGGTACCTTTTTGCCATCCTTAATGCGATTTGCGCACTCGCCCCAACCATTGATGTTGGGCAGAATTTTGAAGTGTTCGGGGTATTCGTAGGTAAAGTAGGAGTCTTCCGCGCCAATCATTTGCTCATGGAGTTTCTCGCCCGGGCGAATACCTACGACTTCCTGCTCGGCTTCCGGCGCCACAACACGAGCCAGGTCGGTCATTTTCATCGACGGAATTTTCTTCACGTAAATTTCGCCACCGACCATGTCTTCAAACGCATGCCACACCAGCTCTACGCCTTGTTCCAGGCTGATCATGAAGCGAGTCATGCGAGGGTCTGTGATCGGTAGTACGCCTTTGTCCTTGATAGACATAAAGAACGGGATAACAGAGCCACGGGAGCCCATGACGTTGCCATAGCGAACTACCGAGAACTTGGTCTGGTGGCCACCAGCATAGGAGTTGCCCGCTACGAATACCTTGTCTGAAGCCAGCTTGGTGGCGCCGTAAAGGTTAATCGGGCTGCTGGCTTTGTCTGTTGAGAGCGCAACCACGCCTTTAACTTTTTTATCGATGCAGGCATCAATCAGGTTCATGGCGCCGTTGATGTTGGTTTTGATGCACTCGAAGGGGTTGTACTCGGCGGTGGGCACAATCTTGGTGGCAGCAGCGTGCACTACGTAATCGACACCGTCCATTGCGCGGTAAAGGCGCTCTTTGTCACGCACATCACCAATGAAAAAGCGAAGACGGTCATCGTTCTGGTACAACTTGGCCATTTCCCATTGCTTCATCTCGTCCCGGGATAGCACGATGATTTTTTTGGGATTGTACTTTTCCAGCGTCATGGGGATGAATTTGTGGCCGAAGGAGCCGGTGCCGCCGGTTATTAGGATGGTGGAGTTTTGGAGCATAATTCAACTCTGTTTTTTGAAGTTAAACCAAGGCATGGCGTGCCGCTTTTGTGCAACAAGCCAAGTCAAAAGAAATCGCAGCCCCATCGACAGGGCAAAGGCGTATGCGGCACCAACGATGCCAATTTGCTTAACTAGGACTACTAAAAGAGCGAAGTTTACTAAGCCCGAGAAAATGCTGGCAACAGATAATAAGCCTGTTCTTTTGGAGTAAAAGATATAGTTCGTAACCATCAGGTACATACCTTGGAAGACTTGGCCTAGAACTAACCAGCCAATCACCTCACCGGCCCCGGTGTACTGCTCACCAGCAACGAAAACGATTAGCCCGGGCCCAACTATGAATGACAGGCCAGCTCCCGCTAGAATAAAGGCATACCAAGCGTAGGTATAGCGAACAATCTGCTGCTTTTCTGCCTCATTGTCGCGCTTCAACCTTTCGAAAAGCCACGGAACGTAGGCTTTGTTCACCGCGTCAAAAACTAACGCCAGAGCCATGCCAAACTGCACGGCTACCATGTAGATACCAGCCTGGGCCAAGCCCAACTCTGAGTTAATCACAAAACGGTCAACGGTCGTTAAAAGGAACATACCGCCGACGTGGGGAATCAGCGGCACACCGAATTTCAAGGCCTCTTTGACGTAGTCAGGGCGCCAGGCCGTGACTGTTAATAGGTTGTCTCTTTTTAACAGCCACAATGCAAGCACAGCGAATATTGCTACAGCCACGCCCTGCCCCACAATTCGACCGTCAGATCCCTGCAAAAAGACCACAACTAAAGCTAACGATAGCCCTACATTTAGCAGGCTTTTGGAGACCTGGAGCGCTCCATAAGATTTGGCTTTTTTGCGAACCTGCCACTGGCCCAATCTGATTTGAGTGATCACATTACCGGCGGTTACCAAAGCAGCCAAAAGAATCCATTTCTGATCCAAGCCTAACCATTGGGAAAACTGGCCTTGAAACGTGAGCAGCACAGCAGTGGTAAGCGCTGTAGTTATTGCAAGGATCTGTAGACAAGAGCCGATGAACTCTTTTAAATCGTTTTCCCCCAGATTCCCGTCGTAGAATTTTCGGCCTGCCGCGCCATGAAGGCTAAGGCCGATGAACGCCATCAACGCCCCTAACAGAGTTTGGAACATTGCCACTTCGCCGTATTCTTCTGGTGTTAGGTATCGTGTCAGTACCGGAAGCAACGCGAAAGGGATGGCAGCGTTCAGAACGTTCGAGAAAAGATAGACAGCTGACCCGGCCAGGAATGTGTTGCCCTTGAGTTTTGCTAGCACGGGTTAATTCTTTCCTTCTGGGGTATTTATCGAATCTGGAAACCACTTTTCGTCAGCTGGAAACAAGAGGCTGACAGAATTGATCGACATTTCTTGGAAATGGCCTTTACGTTGTTGGAAATGGGCTGCTGGATTTTCCAAAGCTGGAAATAGATTTCAGTGGGAAATTCCTGAGAAAGCTTGGAAAGCTTTTTTCCGGCGACGGAAATTAAAAACCCTAACTCATTGATTACAATGGATACTTTAAAACTGATAAGGGCCACTTATCGGGTTATTTTCCTTTTTTCATCCCTGAAGGGCATCTTCTCCCACTTCATTAAAAATCGAAACATCAATATTGCCACTCTTCAGTGTTTCCCGCCCACTGATTGCTACCCGATTTTCATTAA
>Ga0209300_1001171_pt1 | contig 10810 bp, 10 predicted proteins | sample Shrwel_input2_RT_FD_187535 | JGI IMG/M metagenome (GOLD analysis project Ga0209300, IMG submission 187535) | Subsurface microbial communities from deep shales in Ohio, USA - Utica-3 well 1 S input2 RT (SPAdes) (version 2) ... | reverse complement strand
CTGTCCCATCAGGGAGACTGCGTCTGGGTAAATAGTGACTGTGTTCATCATTCGGCTCATAACGGCTTTGGGGTGTTCGATTAAGGTACCAGTGTATAGGCAAACGCCGGGTTTGCAATAGCCCTGCAGCTTCGGCAAACGCGTACAGACCCTCTGCAGTGCCGGAGGCATAATTCGCGCCGTCACGTGTTTTACGTTGTGCTATCCGCGGTGCCTCCGGGCAACGTCAGGATCTCTCCTTTTTAACGCAGCCTCCGGGCTGCGTTTTTTTATGCGCGGTCCCGGGCCGGTTTTTTTCAAGGCAGGGATGGTTCTTCGGAGCAGGTCACACGCTGCCAGGTCTTGTGGAGAATCAGGGCGTCGTTGGCCGCCCGGTGTACCGGCAGGCCGAGTTCGCTGATAACCTGCTGCCTGATACCTGCCCACTGTTGCACCTGCTTGGGCGCCAGTAACACCGAGATGGATTCCAGGGCGAACACCGGTTTTTCGCCGGCGGCACGAAACAGCCGATGGAGCCAGAAACTGTCGAACGTCCAGGCGTCACAGAATACCTGGGGTGGCAGTAACTCATTGAGCTGGCGGGCCACATGCTGGGGAGAGACGCCCTCCTGATCCAGCTGTTGCCGGGTAAGGCCGTGGATGTTTTCGGCGCTATCCGACCAGTCGGTCCAGCGGGCATGGGGGCGGATCAGCCAGCTGTGAAGGGCACCATCCGGCAGGCACAGGCCTACCTCGATCGGGTAGCTTTCGATCAGGTTCAGGCTGGAGGCTTCAAAGTCGATAAATGCCGGGCTGATGTTAGAAGTCATTGCGCGCCATTACTGGTTGTGCTGCGTTTTGGTTCGAGTTTACCCCTGATCTGTCCAGGACGCGAACCCAAGTAGCGGCTGCACTGTTACAATGTGACCATTATTGCAAACTCTCTTCCCTGAATCGGGTGCTATATCCATGGCTGACACCGTTGTTGTTATTTATTCCGGAGGCATGGACTCCTTTACCCTGCTTCACCTCGCCCGCGCCCGTGGCCTGAACGTGCATGCCTTGTCGTTCAATTATGGCCAGCGCCATGTGCGTGAGCTGGAGGCGGCAAAAGCTGTGTGCGAGGCCGAGCGCATTCCCCATAAGGTGATCGATATTCGCGCGATGAGCGAAGTGATGTCCGGTTCCTCACTGACCTCCGACATTGACGTGCCAGAGGGTCATTATGAGGAAGACAGCATGAAAGCCACGGTGGTGCCGAATCGGAACATGATCCTGTTGTCCCTGGCCACCGGCTATGCCGTTACCGTGGGCGCACAGGCGGTCTGGTATGGCGCTCATGGTGGCGACCATGCCATCTACCCGGATTGCCGTCCGGAATTTGTCGAGAAGATGGATGCGGTGTGCCGTGTGGCCAATTATGAGCCGGTCGGCGTTGAGGCCCCGTTCATGCATCTGGATAAGGGTGAGATTCTGGGTGAAGGGCTGAAGCTGAACCTCGACTACAGCCAGACCTGGACCTGCTACAACGGGCGGGAAAAAGCCTGTGGCCGCTGCGGCTCCTGTGTCGAACGCCTGGAAGCCTTTGCCGCCCACGGTATCCAGGACCCGCTGGCTTACGAGGAGCCGGCCTGATGTATCGGGTGAAAGAAGCCTTTTACACCTTGCAGGGTGAGGGCGCCCAGGCGGGGCGTGCCGCTGTGTTCTGTCGGTTCAGCAAGTGCAACCTCTGGACCGGTCGCGAAAAAGACCGGGCCAGCGCGGTCTGCAACTTTTGTGACACGGATTTTGTGGGCACCGACGGCCAGAACGGTGGGCGTTTTGACACGCCTGAACAGCTGGCGGAGCACATTCGCAAGCTCTGGCCGGACGCACCGGGCAACCCCTACGTGGTGTGCACCGGCGGTGAGCCGCTGCTGCAACTGGATGAACCGTTGATCGAAGCCTTTCACCAGGCCGGTTTCGAAGTGGGGGTGGAAACCAACGGCACCCTGCCGGCACCGGCTGGTATCGACTGGTTGTGTGTCAGCCCGAAAGCCGATGCGCCGGTGGTGATCACCGAGTGCGATGAACTGAAGCTGGTCTATCCCCAGCCGCTGGCTCCTCCCGAGCGTTTCGAGCATATCCACGCCCGGCATTACTTCCTGTCGCCCATGGCTGCGCCGTCGCTACCTGAGCAAGGCGACGATCCGGTTCGCCAAAGCAATACCCGCAAGGCGACGAACTATTGCCTGGCCCATCCCCGCTGGCGCCTGACCCTGCAGATGCACAAGATCATCGGAATCGATTGAGCCCTCACCGGCCCAACCGGATGTCGGTGAACACCGGGTTGTGGTCCGACGCCCGCCACGGGCCTTGTCCGCTTGGAAGTTCGGTGTACCCCAGAGCCCTGGGCTCGTCGGCATTGATGTTCCAGCTACCGGCTCCGGTTACCCGACTGACCAGCGATTCAGAACCCAATAGATAATCCAGGGAGCCTTTCCGGCCCTGGAAACGGTAGCTGTGATGGTTGCATTTCCCCGGGCTACAGGGATGAAACCGGTGCACCAGGCTCGGGTAGCCGGCCGCTTCGAAGCGCAGCAGCGGTGCTTCCCGGGCATAGCTGTTCAGATCCCCGGCAATCAGGGTGCCGGTCATGTCCGGGGTTTTGGGCAGGGCTTTCAGCCAGCCCAGGATGGCCTGGGTTTCCTGGAGACGGCGCAGGTTATAACAGCCCTGACCATCGCCCTGCTCGGTATTGGGCCCGTCCGCGTTCCGGCAGGATTTGGATTTCAGGTGGGCGACCACCACTCTCAGAACCTCATCCCGACCTGGCAGTCGAAAGTCCTGGGCCAGGGGCGGTCGGCCCTGATAGGCATAAGGCCCGGATTGTAGTCGCCGCCCTTTCCCTTCCGGCGTTACCCGATCACTTCGATAGAGCAGTGCGGTACGGATTCGGTCCCCACCATCTTTTCCCGGTGTGGCAATAAAACGCCATTGGGGGCCCAGTGACTGGCTCAGCTCGGCAATGGCACTGGCCTTGTCATAGCCGTCATTTTCCAGTTCCGAGACCGCAAGAATGTGCGGACTTACCTGCTGGACAGTATCGGCCACCCGGGCTTTCTGGCTGCGCCACTGGCTCAGGGTTTCCGCGCCCCTGGCTGTGGGAAAGCCCGCGCCCTGGCCATCGCCGTTGAAGTAATTGTGCAGGTTCAAAGCCATGACCCTGACGGTGTTCGCTGCCGGTGGCGCAAGCGGCCTGGGGCGGGGATTGCTGGCATGGAATACCGGTGGCCGGGCGGGCTGCAAGCGCCATTGGTCAAACCGGTAGTCAAGAATGCCAAAGAGGCCGGTTACCGTGTCGCCTGCCCGTAGTGTTTGTTGATAGCCCAATCCGTCGGGTGGCCAGGGAATTGGGTCGGGGTCGCGCACCGCCCGGCCATCGTCCAGTAATACACGATTCCGGTGCTGGTCCCGGATCCGGGCGAGAGCCCTGGGGCCTGGTGGCAGGTATTCGGTGGGTGTTACCTGGTCGGTGGCGGCCAGGGTAAGCTCGCCGTAGAGCGCCAGGTTGTGGTTATCGACAACGGTCAGGGGCTCGGGAAACTGCACCAACATGTTTTCCAGCGCTTCTGGCGGCCGCGGCCAGGGTAAGGCCAGCTTGATTGGCTGGGGAAGTTCGCCGGGTCCGCAAACGGAGAGTTGCCGGATGTTTACCAGTTCGGTCAGCCCGTGATATTCCTTGACGGTTCCGGTAACCCGCAGCTGCTGGCCGGGCTGGCCTTCGTGCTTTCGAGTGTAGATGAACAGGGCTTCGGAGGTGGCGGGGTCGCTATCGGCTTCGGCGTCCGGCTGCTGCAGATAAAAGCCCCGGAAACCATCGGGACCACGGGCATCGTGAGTCAGCACACCCTCTACGGTGACGGTCTTGCCCACCAGGGGTGACCGGGCGTCGCTGCCCTGCACCCGATGAATGCCGGTGGCGGGATCACCGCAATCGGCCCCTGCCATGGCAGGGGTCAGTGCGATAAGAAGAAGGCAAAGAGTGCGGGTAATGTTGTTCACCCGGAAAGTGTATCAAAGGCCGGCAAGCGCTTTGAGCGTTCTTTCCCGTTTGCTGCCAAAACCGACCTGATCTGGTTGCGCCAGTTCCACCTGTTGCACCAGGGGATTGGGGTGGCTGTTGTCCAGGGTGATGCCCAGCTGCGACAACACATAAGGCGTCAGGGCGGCCCGGCAGCGAACCTGCAGAAGACCGTTGTCCATACCGAAGTCCCGGGCGATCACCTCCTGTTGGGCCTCGGTGAGGCGCTGGTCCGGGATGATGTCGAGGGTGACCTGGCGCTGCCAGTCGTCATCCTCTTCCGCGCTGTGTCGGGACTTCTGCTGGAGCACTTCCGGAGCTGCCTGGAAACGGGTCAACGCGAAATCCCGGAATTCACGGTTGGCCTGGCACCAGGCCCGGACATGCCAGTTGTTGCCGGTACAGAACACGGCATGGGGTTCCAGCAGGCTTTCGCTGGCTTCAGGTCGGCTGAGCGAGACGTAGCTGGCCCTCAGTGGGCGCTTCTGGCGGGTGGCCATCACCACATTGCGCATGGTCTCCGGCGCTATGTGGCGGGATACCCCTGGTATCACCGTGTGGCCGGGCAGGCTGAGGTCGAGGTCCGTAAAGGTGTCGCTCAGGTCCTGTTGGCGGCTCAGCAGGTCATGATATTCCGCAACCTGGCCCTTGGTGACCACGGGCTGGAAATCAGGGGCCGGCACATACCCTTTCAGGTGTCGGTCATAGATCAGGTTGCCCGGAGCCAATTCCCGCAGGTAGGTATTGATGTCCTTGGAGGCCTGCTGCCGGCCGATGCCAAAGCTGTGGCAGATGTGGTTGGTGGTCAGCCGACCTTCCCACAGGACGATGATCTCGATCAGTCTGTAACGAAGCAGCAGGTCCCAGCGAATGGGCCAGTCTGTCTTTTTCATGGCCAGGCGCTCATGTCCGGTGGATGGTATGACGGCATGTACCGTTCGTGTTCAGTTATGGATGTTACCCTATTCAATGTAAAACATTGTGAAATGCTCTGCCATGAACCATTTGGCATTTCGGCAAATCCGTAGTAGCAGGCTACTGGTGTGCCTGCTTAAATACCGTCCAACAAGTTGCCTTCCAGCGGCAACCCTGCCCCGTCCATTCTTCCCTATTTACAGTCTTTGCAGTTACATGCTTCGGAGCCACCAATGACCCGAATGGTCGCATCCCTGTCCGCCCTGATTTTCAGCATTGTGCTGCTGGTCAGTGGTAATGCGTTTTTGATGACCCTGCTGGGCATTCGCCTGAGCATCGAGCAGATTTCACCGGATGTCATCGGTTGGGTTCTGGTGTGCTACTCCATCGGCTTTGTGCTGGGCACCCTATACGTCCAGAAAATCATTGCCCGGGTGGGGCATATCCGCGCCTTTGCTGTGTTTGCCGCCATGGCTGCGGTGGTCGCCTTGATGTATCCCATGGCGGTTTCCGCGCTGTTCTGGGGCGTGCTGCGTGTGCTGTCCGGCTTCAGCATTGCCGGTGTACTGGTGGTGATCGAAAGCTGGTTCTCCAGCCGGGCCACCAGCGCCAACCGCGGCGCCCTGTTTGCGGTGTACCAGATCGTGTTTTACCTGTCCGCTGCCGGCGGGCAATTGTTCGTCAACGTCGGCGACCCGGCCAACTTCCTGCCGTTTTCGCTGGCGGCGATTCTTCTGACCCTGGCCCTGGTGCCCCTCGCCCTGACACGCATGGAAGCCCCCGTGATTGAGCAGGCCCACCGGATGTCAGTCTTCAAGCTGGCCCGTCAGTCATTCTCCGGTATGGCGGGTGCCCTGATCAGTGGCGTCATGATCGGCGGGTTCTACGCGCTTGGTCCGGTGTACGCCACGCTGGTGGGCCTGGATGTAACCCGAACCTCCACGTTTATGGCCAGTGCGATTGTGGCCGCCATGCTGCTGGCGTGGCCCCTGGGGCGGGTGTGTGACCGCTTTGATCGTCGTCGGGTGATGTTCTGGGTGTCATTGTCGGCCGCTTCCGCAGCTATCGGTGTGGCGGTCTTCGGGGCCACGCAGTTGGCCTTGCTGACGGTCCTGGTCGGCCTGTTTACCGGTCTTTCGGCAACGCTCTATCCCATCGCCGTCGCCATTACCAATGACCGGATGGACAGCAGTGGTATTGTGGCGGCCAGCGCCACCCTGTTGCTGAGCTATGGCATTGGTAGCGTGATTGGGCCGATTACCATGGCCGAGCTGATCAACCTGCTGGGACCTTCCGGGCTGTTCTATGGCAACGCCGGATTCCTGCTGCTGCTGGCGGTGATTACCAGCTACCGCATCAGTCACACTGCGGATGTGCCGGTGGCGGAGCAGGAGCACTTCGTGCCCACCATGCCGGAGGCTTCTCCGGTGTTGACCGAAATCGATCCACGCAACGAGGAATTCCACCAGATCCACGAGGTGGAAAGACCCGAAGAGGATATACGCCGGGCGGGTTAGGGTCCCGTCTGGTGGTGTTTCCGTTTGCGCATCTGTTAATTTTTAACCGATTAGCATACTATTGGTGAATAACAGTAGAAGTATATTGATTGTTGGATTCCAGGGCTGGCAGTGCTGCCAACCGGATGATGACCAGGAGTTGGAATCATGAGAGAGCAGTTTCCCTTTGCGGTGGCACGAGTAACCCGTCGCTGGCGCAAGATGCTGGATGAACGTCTCAAGGACCTGGGAGTCACCCAGGCCCGTTGGAGCACCATGTTCTACTTGCGTGCGGGCGGCGAAGGCCGTACCCAGCGTGAGCTGGCTAACCTGATGGCGATTGAAAACCCCACGTTGGTGAGGCTTCTGGACAGCCTCGAGCAGCAGGGGCTGATTGAACGCCGTCCTTGCCCCAACGATCGTCGGGCCCGTCGGCTTTACCTGACCAAGGCCGGTGCAGACTTCATGGACGAGTTGACCAGTCGCGCCGCCACGTTGCGTGAGGAGATGCTGGACGGCATCTCTGATAAAGAAGTTGAATGCGCGTTGAATGTCTTCAACAAGATCATGGAAAACGCTGAGAAACAGTCTTAGCGTGTTTTCGGGCCTGGGCGGGGTGACTTGAGATCGCTGCACCAATCGCTTAGTATGCCCGCTCCTTCGGGGGAGTAGCCTTCGCACTGAATGAAACTCAGGCGAATGGTAGTCAACATACTTGGGGCTCAATCTCCATGGCTACCATGTTCCATACCGTACGGTTGGAATTGGCAAGACCCGGGGCAGATCACCTCCATAGGGCGGAAGGTGGGCTGTCCCGTGTCTGGTAATCTCCGCCCTGAGGTATGTATGAATGGATGCTTTTCTCGCTTCTGCCCTGGCGGTCGCCATTGCCGAAATCGGTGATAAAACCCAGCTGCTGTCGCTTTTCCTGGTTGCCCGTTACGCCACCCGCACGCCCATTATCCTGGGAATCCTGATCGCCACTGTTCTCAATCACGCCTTGTCCGCGTGGCTGGGTGCCTGGGTGGCCCAGTGGATTCCGGAAAGCTGGTTGCCCTGGATTCTCACCGTCAGCTTCATCGCCATCGCGCTCTGGCTCCTGATTCCCGACAAAGACGACAGTGCCGACTCCAAATTCCTGGGCATGGGCGCGTTCATGGCCACCACCATTATGTTCTTCCTGGCGGAAATCGGGGATAAAACCCAGGTGGCCACGGTGGTACTTGCTGCAAGGTATACCGAGACGTTCTGGGTTATCATCGGTACCACGGTCGGGATGTTGCTCGCCAATGTGCCGGTTATCATGGCGGGACGCTGGTTGATGGAGCGTTTGCCCCTGGCGACAGCGCGGATTTCGGCGAGTGTACTCTTTGTGATTCTGGCCATCGCAACGGTGTGGGCCACGCTGGTGAACTCATAGTGGGTTTGCGGGTCATCTAGTCAGGAAGGAACAGAAATTGGATCAGGTTGTTATGCGGTTGAAATGTGGTTTCGCGCTCTGCTTGAGTCTGCTTTGGGCAGCACCGGTGGCTCTGTTGGCCCAGGAGTCTGCCTCCCAGGCCCAGGGTGGCTCGGAAGTTGAAGCGAGTGAACAGCGGGCGCCCCGGGTACCGACTTTTCAGGCCAGGGGCGATCTGGCCGGTGAGTTGCAGATGTTCACCACCGAGTACGAAGACACTTTTGCCGGCATTGGCACTGACCTGGCGCTGGGCTATCTTGAATTGGTGCATGCGAACCCCGGGGTGGATCCCTGGCTGCCGGGCGAAGGCACCACCATTACCCTGCCCCGGATGTACGTCCTGCCGGATACTCGGCGTGAAGGCATCGTGATTAACCTTGCGGAATACCGCCTGTACTACTTTTCTGAACAGGGGGTACAGGTTTATCCCGTGGGTGTGGGTACCGAGGAAAACCCCTCGCCACTGACCAACGCGGAAGTGACCATGCCGCTGGAGTCTCCGGCCTGGTACCCGCCGGCCAGTATCCGTGCCGAATACGAGGCTTCGGGAGATTTCCTGCCCCGCATGATTCCCCCGGGGCCGGGTAACCCCCTGGGGACGCACGCACTGCTTCTCAGTGAGAAGGGGTATTTGATCCACGGCACCAACAAGCGGTTTGGTGTTGGCATGCCGGTCAGCCATGGCTGTTTCCGGATGTACAACGAGGATATTTCCCGGTTTGTTTACCAGGTCGAAAAAGGTACGCCTGTGCAAGTGATCCGGGAGCCGGTCAAGGTGGGTATTTCTCAAGGAGAGGTCTGGCTTGAGATACACCGCCCCGGTGAGGATTACCCGCCGGAAGACCGGGAAAAAGTCTGGCAGCAGGTGCTCGCTAAACTGGAAGAATTCCGGGCCCGGCACCCTGAGACCCAGCTCAAGCGACGGGCCATCGACATTGCCGTCGACCAGGCTGACGGTATTCCGATGATGATTGGCGAAACACTGCCACGGATGGCGAGCGACGACGCCCCTAAGCAGAAAAGCCGGGGCGAAGAGAGCCGCTCGGATCAAACGCTGTATTTCTAAAGCCGGTTACTGACACAAGGTGCCGGCCAGCGGAGGGAGAACGTGATGAGCCGAACCTTTGTAATGGTCAGTGCAATCCTGTTATTGGCCTTGTTGGTCGGGCAGCCCCATGCCCAACAGGGTCAACCCGGTACTGCCCTGGTCCTGTCGGTGGAAGGAGCTATTGGTCCGGCCACCAAGGATTATCTGGTCCGTGGTATCCAGCGAGCCGAGCGCCAGGGTGCGAAGCTGATCATACTGGAACTGGATACCCCCGGTGGGCTGCTTGAGTCCACCCGGGATATCATCAAGACCATCCTGGCGTCGGACGTGCCCGTTGCCACCTATGTATCGCCCCAGGGTGCCCGGGCAGCCAGTGCCGGCACCTACATTCTCTATGCCAGCCACATCGCCGCCATGGCGCCGGCCACCAACGTGGGTTCGGCGACCCCGGTGCAGATGGGTGGCATGCCCGGTTCCCCGGAACCGGATGCCCCAGAGGATGCTCCTTCCGATTCCTCCGAACAGACTCCGACCGATGACGCGGACAAGAAGCGCGGCGGCACCGCCATGGAGCGCAAAATCCTGGAAGATGCGGTGAGCTATATTCGTGGCCTGGCCGAGCGTCATGGTCGCAACGCAGACTGGGCGGAAAAAGCCGTTCGGGAAGCCGTTAACCTCAGTGCCAGTGAAGCGTTGGAACTGGGCGTTATCGATGAACTGGTGCCGGATTTACAGACCCTGCTGGAGCGCATCGATGGGCGCACCGTGCGTCTGGTCTCCGGTGAGGTCACCCTGAGCACCGCCAACCTGACGCTGGAACGGGCCAGCCCCGATTGGCGTACCGAGCTGCTGTCGGTGATAACCGACCCGAACGTGGCCTATTTCCTGATGATCATTGGCTTTTACGGGATTGTGTTCGAACTGGCCAACCCCGGTGCCATCGTGCCAGGGGTTATTGGCGCCATCAGCCTGATCCTGGCCTTGTTTGCCTTCCAGGTGCTGTCGGTGAACTACGCCGGGATGGCGCTGATACTCCTGGGGCTGGCGCTGATTGTCGGCGAGGCCTTTGCGCCCAGCTTCGGCATACTGGGGGTTGGCGGTATCGTCGCTTTTGTGACCGGGTCGGTGATTCTCATGGATGGCAGCCACCGGGATATTTCACTGCCTACCATTGGCGGCACAGCGCTGGTCGCCGGCGGTTTCATCCTGTGGACTGTGAGTCGCTTCGTGGGCCTGCGACGACGATCACCGGTCAGTGGCGGTGAGCACATGCTCCATCAGACAGTAGAAACGGTAGACGATTTCAAACCGGATCATGGCCACTACCGGGGCCATGTGCGGATATCCGGGGAGCGATGGCACGCCATCAGCCGGACACCGGTTGGCGGCAACACCCTGGTCCGGGTCACAGCCATGGACGGATTAACCCTGGTGGTGGAACCTGCAGACAACCAGAGTGATAGCAAGGCAAGCAATCCATAACTGACGGCAAAATCAAGGAGGCCGTATGAACCTGGGCGACTTTATTCCCTATCTGGCACCCACGGTGGTGCTTCTGCTGATCCTCGGTTCGGCAATCAAGATCCTGCCGGAATACGAGCGCGGCGTGGTGTTCTTCCTGGGCCGGTTCCAGGCGGTGAAAGGCCCGGGGCTGATCATCGTGATTCCGGGCATCCAGCAGATGGTGCGGGTGGACCTGCGGGTCATTACCCTCGACGTACCAGACCAGGATGTGATTTCCAAAGACAACGTGACCGTGCATGTCAGCGCGGTGCTGTATTTCCGGGTGGTGGACCCCGAGAAGGCCATCATTCAGGTTGAAGACTTTGCCAATGCCACCGGGCAGCTGG
>Ga0209300_1001165_pt1 | contig 10863 bp, 22 predicted proteins | sample Shrwel_input2_RT_FD_187535 | JGI IMG/M metagenome (GOLD analysis project Ga0209300, IMG submission 187535) | Subsurface microbial communities from deep shales in Ohio, USA - Utica-3 well 1 S input2 RT (SPAdes) (version 2) ... | reverse complement strand
GACCAGGAATACACCCTGGCCGAACTGGCCGAGTTGGGGCTGGCGAATCCCGATCACCGCCGCGCCGAAATGATGCTCCGCATTCGCGATACGGAAGAAGAAGCCAAGCGCCTGGGGCATGTGGCCGTGTTCTACACGATCACATGCCCGAGCCGCTTTCACGTCGTGCATAAAGGCACGGCCCGAGTGAACCGCAAGTATGAGGGCGCAGACCCGCGACAGGCACAGGCTTACTTGAACGACCTGTGGCGCCGGGCGTCGGCCAAGCTGGGCCGTGATGGCCACGGCTTCTACGGCCTGCGCACCGTCGAGCCGCATCACGACGGCTGTCCACATTGGCACCTTTTGCTGTTCATGGAGCCGGAAAACGAGCCGGCCATTACCGAGACCCTGCGCGCCTATGCCGAGGAAGATTCACCGGGCGAGCTGATCGACCGCCGCGGCGAAAAGACCAGCGCCCGATTCAAGCCGGAACACATCGACCCGGCCAAGGGCTCGGCGGTCGCCTATATCGCCAAGTACATCGCCAAGAACATCAACGGCAGCCAGCCAGTACGGGCCGGCGTCGACGGTGACCACCTGGACAAATACGGCCACGACCTGACCCAAGCCGCGCCGCGCATTGAGGCGTGGGCGGCTACCTGGGGAATCCGTCAGTTTCAGTTTTTCGGCCTGCCGTCCGTAACCGTTTGGCGCGAAGTGCGCCGCATGCGAGAGGCGGATATCCAGGCATGGGAATCGGCTACGCGCCCCGATCCAGAGGCGTCCGCCATCCTGCACGACCTTCACGCCGTCGCCACCGGCAACCGCTGGCGGGGTTTTGTCGACCTCATGGGCGGGCCAATGGCGCCGCGCAACGCCCAGCCGGTGCGCCCCTGGCGGATCGTCCGGCAGGACGCCGCTGGAACGTTGGCCGACGAACAGACGGGCGAGGTGACATTTGACCAGCTAGGCCGCTATGGGGAGCCCGTCGCGGCGACCTGGGGGCTGGTGGTCACAAGTGCCACCGGCGAAGCCGAGTACCTGACCCGCCGTTATGCCTGGAATATCGAGCGCAAGGGCGCCAAGGCCCAGCGCGCCCCCGAGGCCGGCGAGGCGCCTAGCGCCATCGTGCTGGATCGTATCCGCCTGGAGCGCGAAGCGCGCCGCATCAAGCCGGGCCGCTTCCATGGGTTGCGGTTTTTGGGGTGGAAGTTGGGTTTCGGGCGCTTCGCGCCCGCTGGGACTGGTGTCATTAACTGCACGCAAGGACACCAGACCCCCCGCGATAGCGGGCAGGAAAAACCGGATAGAGGCCGCTACGGGGTGCCGGTTTCTGATTCGTTCCTGGCCTGGAACAAATACACCACCGAGAAAGCCGCCAGGGCAGAAGCCGCCGAAGGCGTTAGGCGGCGCATTGCACGCGAAGCACGCCGGGATCGGCTGGCAGAGGTACGCCAGGCCATCGCCGGATGGCTGCTGGACGGAGAAATGACACACGACGAACTAACACCCGAAATGATCGAGGTACTGACCGCATGACCGATAAAGAGTTGAACGAAAAGCGAATGGCCCTGGAATTGAAGGCCGATCGGATCGCTGGCATGTCCGCCTTCGCCGCCGCTGGTGAAATGAAAGCGGCGGGGCTGCTGGCCGCCGAGATTACCGCCGAGCTGGCCCGCCGTGAGCTGGTCCGCAACCAAGAGGGGGCCGCATGAGCAATCCCAGCCTGGGCACGATCGCGTGCCCGACCTGCAACGAGCCGGGCGCCGACGTGCGCCAGACCAAGCGGCGGGGCGCTCGATTGTATTGGCAGTGCCCCGAATGCGGCCTAAATCAGCCGACCGGGGCGAAGATTCAAGCGCAGCTTTGGCACAACACCGCATGGAAGGACGGCGCCCAGCCGATCCGACCGGGCAATGTGACCGATGCACCGGCCCCCGAGCCGAAAAAGGAAGCCGAACCGCTGGCCGAATTTGACCCGAACGAACCGGAAGAACCGACCGAGCCGCAACCGAGCGCGAAGCGTCCCGCCAAGCCGAGCCCAGGAAAGGCCGTGGGCGTGCTGCTGCTGGGCGCCCTGGGGCTGGGCGTAGTCCTGGCCGCCAACTAACCGACACATCAACCGACAGGAACCGAAACCATGACCGTAGAAGCGACTCACCAGGAAGACGCCGCAACCCAGCTCGACGCCATGGCCGAGCAGGCCGAGCGCGAAGACCAGCAGGCCCAGGCCAAGGCCGAGCAGGCAGAGGCCGAGCAGGCCGGCGAAGCCGGCGAATGGGAGGACGGCGCCGCACAGGAGGCCGCCGCGCGTCACATGGCGCAATTGGGTGTGCGGGGCGTCGAGATCGCAGCCAATCTGATCTATCCCGGTACCGGGCTGGATGCCAATAGCCGCGCCACCGGCGAGGAAGCCTTGCTGCCGGTGGCCCGCGACTTCTCAGGCGAGCTGCCCGAGTGGCTGCAACCATACGTCCATTACATCCATGCCGGCATGTGGGTAGGCGGGGTGCTGGTCGGTACCTACATGGCCAAGCGTCGCGCCGATGCAGAAGAAGCGCGCCAGGCCGAGGCCGAGCGACAGGCAGCCCAGGGGGCGGGCGATGGCGTGTAATCCAGATACCAGCCTACCCAACCGCAACCGCTTGATTCTCGCCGCCAGTGGCGGCGGGAAGTCGCAGCTAGCCCGCGAACTGGTGCCGCAAAAGGGCGTGAGGCTGTTTGGCTGGGACATAGACGAGGACCACGACGGCCACCGATTCGAGAGCAAAGCGGCCTATGCCAAAGCGGCGGCCCGCGCGGTCAAGTCGGGAAAGCCGTTTAGGCTCATGTGGTCGGGTGCCGACGACATGGCCACGTTTGAGTGGTGGTGTGATCTGGTCTTCACCGCACTGGATGGTAGCGTCTCGACCGAAGTACTGGTCGAGGAAATGGCCGACGTGTCGCCCAGCAGTGGGCGAGCGTCGCCAAACTTCGCCCGCATGGTACGCCGTGCCAGGAAATACGGTGGCCACCTGACAATGATCAGCCAGCGCGGTACCGAGATAGCGAAGACCTGTTACACCCAGGCCGCCGAGATATGGATAGGTACCCAGGAAGGCGTCGACGTGCCGCGCATGGCCAAGGCCGCGAAACTGACAGAAACCGAAATGAGCGAGATTAGGCCGCTCGATTGGGTGCGCAAGCGGGGGCCTGAGACGGCCAGATTCCGCATGAAATTCACCGGAAACCGCCGATACCTAACCGAACTGAGCGAATCGCGATAGACGTTTGAGCGAACGGCTTTCGATCCTTGCCCCCGACGCCACCCGCATCGGGGGCTTTTTTTCGTCTGACCAACAGCAAGAGCGAATCGCCATGAATGACGCCGTTCAGAAGTACCGCGACAACGTGGACATGACCATCGTCGTGTCTACCATCACCGCCGCCATCGTTATCGGCCTGGGTGCCTACGGGCTGCGCAAGGCTGGTTTCCGTACTGCCGCCAACATCGTCAAGTAAGGAGCCGACATGCGCGTAACTACCAAAATGCCGTCGCTGTCAAATGTCGCCGCTGGCGGTACCGGCACCCTCAACATGCCGCCGGGTCGTACCTATGAGCTGCTGACGCTGGTCTATTCCGGCGTGACGCGGGCGCAGATGAAGAACCTGAGTATCAAGATCGACGGCAAGCCGATCATGGAATTTGGCGACGGCGACGAGCTGGCCGCCGTCAATGCCTATTACGGTCGCGTCGATTCTGCCGGGTTCCTGACCATCTACTTTGTTCGTCCTGAGATGAACGAACTGAATCACCAGCGCGTGACCGGGATCGGTACCGGCGACGAGAACGGCAATGGGGCTATCGATACATTGCAATTCGAGGTCGATATCGACGCCGCCGCCAGCTCGCCGAAGATCGAGGCGCTAGCCGTGCAGTCTGGCCCGTCGCCGCTGGGCAAGATCATCAAGGTAAAGCGCTTCACCAAGTCGAGCGCATCCGCTGGCATCTATGAGATCGACTCGATTCCCCAGGGGCCGCGCCTCATGGCGGCGCATTTCTTCAAAGCCAATGACGATATTTCGCGTCTAGAGCTTGAGCAGAACAGCCGCAAGATCATGGAGGGATCAAAAGCGGAGCTTCAGTACCTGCAAAAGATCGGCAAGCGGGTACCGCAAACCGGCTATTTGGCCTCTGACTTCGTGCTTGAGCAGGACATCACGCAATCAGTCGTCACCGATCCCAAAATCATCCGAGATCAGCGCTTCCGCCTGACCCTGGATACCGCCGGCGTCGTGAAAATCCTGGTCGAGTATCTCGACAATTTCGACGGAATCTAAGGGAGGGGGCCAGCTATGGCGACCGTTTCACCGACCGCGATTGATGCGGCAAAAGAGGTGGCGGGGGGCTTTGATTTTCCAAACTTCCCCGGCATCGACAACTTCTCGCCGTTCCTGGGCGACACCCTGGGCGCGTGGCTGACCTACGAGAATATCAAGGCGCAAAAGGACGTGTCGGGGAGCGCTCAAGAGGCCACGCGAAGCGCCCCGCCGGTAACGCGCGGCAATCCGGCCAACTTCGGTACCCAGCAGGGCGGCATGTCCGGCGGTATCACTGGTACTCATTTGCTGGTCGGGGGCGTGGCGCTGGCTGCCGTGTTCCTGCTGGTCAAGTAAGGGGGTGACATGGCCGCACCAATGCCACCGCTTGACTTGAAACTGGCGCAGAGTGCCGGCCCATCGAGTGCCGCCGATACCGGCGGAACCCGAGACGTCGGCGCGATGACCGTCGGCGACTACTACGCCAGCGGTTCGAGGGTGCGCGGCAATACCGGCTGGGCGTGGCCAGAGCTGGCCGTGATGGGGGTGGCGCTGGCCGTGGGGGTATACCTGTGGCGGAAGTGAACGAGCAAGACGCCGAGATTCTGGCCCCGGCCATGGAGCGCGACGCCGCCGACATTCTCGCCGATATCCGTGCGGATCGAGCGCGGCTGCTGCGCTACCAGGACGGCAGTCGCGCCGTGGTTCGCCTGGAAGTGACCCCCACCGGGAGCCGCGAATTGGTGCTGGTGGCCGGCGCTGGCAAGGGCTATCGAGAAAAGGTCGCCGAGCTCGTCGAGTTCGCCAGCGCCCAGGGCTGGACGCTGCGCGCCCACACCAACCGGCCAGGTATCGCCCGCATGCTGGCGGGGCTGGGCTTCGTAGAGGCCGAGAGGGTCATGATTCATGAGCAATAGCAGCAGCAGCAAGACAAGCCGGACCTACAACACAACAAACGTCAGCCAGCAAGGCGAGGGCGCCAACGTCAACGGCAGGGGCAACACCACCACCGTTTACCGCGCCGACGCCATCGCGCTCGACAATATCGCCAAGGCGCTGACTGAGGGCGTGACCGATCTGAGCAGCGCCGGGGTAAAGCAAACCGAGGCCGCGCTAGATAGCAACACCGACGTTTCAAAGGCCGCGTTGAGCACTAACGAAAGCGTCACGAGAGAGGCGATTGATTTGGCCAATCGTGTGGCCCAGGGCGCGGAAAACGGCACCGATCAGGCGCTCGACTTCGTGGCCAATTATTCAGAACGCGCCCAGGTCGGCAACGCTGACGAGGCCACCAAAACCGTTATGTGGGTGGCTGCCGTGGCCGGCGTCACGCTGGTCGGCATCGCCTGGGCGTCGAAGGGAGGGTTCAAAGCATGACTACCGGCATTCTGCGCCCCTATACCCGCATCATCGGCGCGGGTCTAAACGATGAAGTGGAAAGCACCGGCGACTATGTGCGTGTGCAGGACGCCGACGGCGGAACCGTCACCGTCGAGACCGCAAACGGCGACCGCGTGACCCTGCAAGAGAGCGAGGGCGTTCGATTCACGAAGGGCTTTGAAACCCTGAATGTAATCAATGAGTCGAGCGTTGAGCGTCGCGTGGTGTTGCTGATCGGCAAGGGGGATTTCGATTCTCAGCGCTTTACCGGGAGCGTGATTCCAAAAGCCGCTGGTACCTTGCTGGCGGTCGGAACCTTTGCTGGCGGCGAGACTATCCCAGCGAATGCGCAGCGCCGGCAGCTCGTGATGCGCTTCGACATTAACAACGCGCAAAACCTGAGCATTGCCGGCCTGCCGTTTGGCGGCGGCGATGCATTCGAGTTGGACATTACGGGCGCGGTCGATGTGACCGGCGATGCCGGTGATCTGGTGCATGTCGCGGAGGTCATCTAATGGCGCGAATCAGTGCGGCCGCCGCCGGCACGCCGGTGGGCGCTATCCAGGAGTTCCCCGGTAACGCCGCGCCGCGCGGCTGGGTCGAAGCACGCGGCGACGTGGAGCTATCGCGCTCAGTCTATGCCCGGCTGTGGGCGTTCGCTCAGGCATCCGGCAACTTGGCCGCCGACGAGGCGAGCAAAGAAGACGGCCAGTTTGGGCCGGGTGACGGCTCCACCACGTTTACCACGCCAGACTATCGCGGGCTCGTGCGTCGCGGCTGGGATAACGGGCGCGGCGTCGACGTGGGGCGCGGCATTGGCACATATCAAGGCGACCAGAACAAATCGCACAACCACGGCGGTAAAACGGGCACCGGGGGCAATCATCGGCACTCAATCACGACGTACGGCGATAACCTAAACGGCAATCGTAGCCGCATTAATAACTACGCATCGCAGAGTAATTCTGGAACGGGGTATACCAATAATGCCGGCAACCACTCGCTGCCGATTGCCGCCGATGGCGGCGGTGAAGTCACGATGAAAAACGCCGCCGTGCTGGTCTGCATCAAACACTAAGGAGCAATCATGCGCTATGTAGACGTGAAGGCCGGCATCGCCGAGCCGGTAGAGGGGCAATCATACCCGGTCGACGTGTCAGCGCTGGCAGAGGCCGGCGTGGCCATCGTCGCCTATCCCGACAAGGGACCGGCCTGGGTCGAGCGCGAGCCGTTCCAGGGGCGCGAGGGTAGCGCCGCACTGATCGCCCTGGGCGATGCCGCCATGGCCGAAGCAATGGCCCAGCACACCGCACCGCCGCCTGAGCCGACGCTTGCCGAGGTCAAAGCTGCAAAAATCGCCGCCATCGAGGATGCCCGCAAAGCGGCAGAGGACGAGGGCGTGACAGTAAACGGCATCCGCTATGCCGGTGACCAGAGCAACCGCCAGGCACTGCGCGAGGCAATCGAGTACGCCGACGCCGATAGCCTGACCGCGTTCCCGTCGTGGAAATCAAGCGACGAGAAGTTCTACGCCGATCACCCGGTTCAGGAAGTGCGCGACGCATACGCTGCCATCGGCGCCCGGCGCTCGCAACTGATCGCCCGCGAGGGCCAGCGCGTCGCCGCGATCCAGGCCGCCGACGACGTGGCCACCGTGGAGGCCGTCACATGGTAAAGACACTCGCCGCCCTGGGGCTGCTGGCCGGCGCCGGATGGTACCTGCTGCGCCCCGGCAACATGCGGGCATTCGGTGAATCGGGCATTCCCTACGCGCCCAGCGAGCGAGCCTTCGGTGATGCCGGGGTGCCGTTCCTGGATAGCATCTTCAAACAGCAAGAGCGCGACGCCGAGACCAAAGACCCGCTAGACAGCATCGTTGACACCAGTTGGCTAGAAGATCTGTTCCCGACGGACCAGGGCAGCGGCATTTCAGACATCATAGACGGCAGCGGGAGCATTTTTGACATGGTGACACCACGCGGCATTCGCAATAACAACCCCGGAAATATCGAGTACACCGGCACGCAATGGCGGGGGCTCGACAATCCGCCGTCAGATGGGCGATTCATGCGCTTCACCGATGCTAAATACGGTATCCGTGCCATGGCCCGTACCCTGGACACCTACACCAACCGCCACGGCCTCAACACCGTAAACGGCATCATTGGCCGCTGGGCGCCGTCGTTCGAGAACGATGTGAGCGCATATGCCGAGCATGTCGCCGGTGAGCTGGGTGTGAGCCCAACGCAGCCTATCGACGTCATGGGGCGTCGTGCCGAGCTGATCGCCGCGATGATCGAGCATGAGAACGGCCAGCAGCCCTATAGCTGGTCGAAAATCCGCCAGGGGGTCGCGCTGGCATGAGTCGAAACGACGCCATCACGCTAGGGCTGATCGGCGGCGCCCTGTACCTGCTGTGGCGCTGGCTGCCTGAATCACCCGACTACCAGGGCGCCGCATTCGATGTATTTGGCAACTCGAGTCTGGCAACGCCGGTGACGTGGTATATGAAGCTCTTGGGTGAAGGGATGGCGCCGGCCACGGCAGACGAGATAGCGACCGGGAAAGAAAGCGCCGACCGGCTGCAAAAATCCTTTGAAAACGGCAATTGGGGGAGTCTATGAAACTATCAGCGAATCAAAAGAAGGGCGCGGCCCTGGGGATCGTCGGCCTGATCGGCTGGTTTTCCGGTACCTGGCTACCGCCTGAGACGGTCGCCGATATCCTGGGGGCCTTCGTCTGATGATCGACGCGAGTTGGATCCAGCTCATAGACAGCGGCGGCAATCTGGCGGCGCTGGCTATCGGGCTGGCGGTCATGGACATTCGCGGCAAGATCGCCGATATCAGGCGGCGTCTGGATGTGATCGAGTACAAGCAAGAGGCCCGGTGATCACCGGGCCTCAGTCGTTAGCGCTTCAAAAACGAGATCTTGTTTTTAGCAGCGCATCCGGTACCCATTCGGCCCCGTCAGGCGCCACCAGCACCGCGAACGGCCGCCGCGTCGGCGCCGGCCCCCGCCTGATATCCACTCGGAATTCCTCCCAGCCCGGAAACGGCAGCACTTGGCCCGAGAGGATGCCAAGCAATGCCGCGCGTTCGCGGCTGGGCGTCTGCGTGCCCTTGGCCCAGCGTTCGGCGGTCTTGGGGTGGATGCCGAGCATCGCCACCGCTTCCGCCTGGGTGACCGTGACCGGCTGGCCGGCGACGATCAGAGAAATCGAGTCGTGAATTTTCTGCATGCGTTTTGATCCCTGCGTTCGATAAATTTCATCGACGCCGATGGCAATGATCACCGGCGCCGGCGCACAGGTTGCGGGCAGAAAATCGCCCGTGATCCAGGGCGGAAAATCACGGGCGAATGGCGAGCAAAAATGCGCGGAGATTGTCACGTCACCGACTGCGCATAATATATAAGTGGTTAAACCAGCGGCCCCCCAAAAAGCACCCCGCCGGCGTACCCCAGCAGGCCCACCACGGCGGGGGCTGCGGCCATTTCTAGCCGGTCGCGAATCGACTTCCAGACTGGGGACGTGACGTTCCCAGCCTCGCGCTCAATGTGCAGGTCTAAAAGCACGATATCAGGGTCTAATCCCAGCAATTCAGCGGCCCTAATTCCTACCGCATCGGACATAAAAGCCTTGCCGTTTTTCCATGCAGATACGTTTTGCTTAGCCACCCCGAGCAATTTGGCCACGGCATAGTCTGAGGCCCCGCCGTTGGCGTCTTTGATAGCTGTCAATAGGGTTTTGGTATTCATAGCGTTTCCTTGGGACGTGACGTTCCACAAGCGAAGAATAGCGGGTAGGCAAACGCCGTGCGACGGTAATTGCTCGATTGACCGGGCAAACCGCAAGTGACTAGTCTGTGTCCGTCCGTTCGCTGGATAGCCCCTTGAGGGGCTGCCCCGGGGGTTGCTCCCCGGGGTCTTCCTGCCAGCGACAAGCGAACCGGAGTCAATCAATGGGAAACCTCGATGCAGTTTGCACCCCTGGTATTCGTCCCCCTGCCGCTTTTGATCGTCTTCGCGGCGAGCTGCACACCGCTGCCGGTGCCGATGGCGTAGCCGCGCACCGCACCTATCAGACCCTGGCCGAACTGCGCGAACGCGCCGACTGGTTTCGCGCCACGATGGAAGTCTATCTGGCCCAGCCGCTGGGCCACTGGTACGCGACCCTGGCGGCTCGTTATGACGCCTTGGCTAACGAGATCGAAGCCGAGGCCCAGCGCTGCGAGATCATCGGGGGTGGGGTATGAGAACGGTTCTGTGTATTGAGGCGGGCATAGCCGACATGCGTGTGAGGGTGAAGCGGCTACGCGATGAGGCGGCGCGTTCTGAGTGCGAGCGAGAGGCCCGAACACTTCGCGAAATGGCCAGCATCATCGAGCAGGCCAAGTGTGATGTTGAGGATCAGGCCGCGTACTACCTGCGGGAATTTGGGGGTGAAGCATGAGGGAATTGATGCTTCACCAAACGCTAGGCGCCCTTGAAAAGCGGGCCGGCGAGTTGAAAGCGGCGAGAGCCTTGTGTCTTGAGAACGGCGATAGAGCCGGCGCCGAGTATGCCGAGCAGTTGCGCGAACAGTTATGGGGGCTTCACGAAGAAATGATCGGCGATGGCCACCGCCAGGGGGTTCTGTGACCAGCCACGCCGCCGTCGATCGCCAGACCGCCGCCGATGCGCTGTTGCGCTGTGGCGATTGGTTCCTGACCCGCGACGATGACGAGATCGTTGCACATGCAGAGATACAGGCCCGCAAGGTCGGCGAAGATACCGCCGACCTGACCTTGCCAGATGCCTATGCCGTCGCCCTGGATCGCGTCGAGCGTCACGCCCTGACCGGGCCTGAGCAGTGCAGCCAGCGCGGCGCCCTGCGCCGTATGGCGTGTGGCCTGTGGTGGCGTCGTCAGTTGCGCCGGCTGGTCGCGCGTCGTCTCGAGCAGCGCGAACGCATCCTAGGCCGCGTGCATGACCGGGCCGGCATCTACGTGTCACGCGACGGGTTCCGTCGCCGCCAAGAGCAGAAGGGGCGCAACGCCAAGCTGTTGGCCGAAATGATCGCCACAAACCAGCATGACCAGGAATACACCCTGGCCGAACTGGCCGAGTTGGGGCTGGCGAATCCCGATCACCGCCGCGCCGAAATGATGCTCCGCATTCGCGATACGGAAGAAGAAGCCAAGCGCCTGGGGCATGTGGCCG
>Ga0209300_1001162_pt1 | contig 10881 bp, 6 predicted proteins | sample Shrwel_input2_RT_FD_187535 | JGI IMG/M metagenome (GOLD analysis project Ga0209300, IMG submission 187535) | Subsurface microbial communities from deep shales in Ohio, USA - Utica-3 well 1 S input2 RT (SPAdes) (version 2) ... | reverse complement strand
CCAGGTTTCCTCCTGGGCCTGGGCCGACGACATCAACAACAAGAAGAGGGCGCAAAGGACAGTACGGGTGAACCAGCGTTGATGGTTTTTCATCTGGCAAAGAGTCCCTGAAACCGGAGCATTGCTTTCCGAACTATAGCACCGGACCTCTGCCCTCGCTGCCATCAAGCCAATAAAAAACCCCGCACCGGCTTACCGATACGGGGTTTTTGAGGTGTCAGGCTGGAGCCGGAACTAGCCGACTCCAGAGAGACTGGCCGGCATTACATCATGCCGTTTCATCACACCCTAACCCACTGAAACCATTGACGTTCAAGGGCTTGCGGCTACAATGCTTCCTACATTCCTTCCTACATTCTGTGCCGCCTATAGACATGAACGACCGGAAGCATCTCAAGCTACGCCACAACACTTGGTACTTTCAGAAGCGCGTCCCGAAGGCGCTGAAGCCCCTCTACCCCGACCGAGACATCATTGAGCAGTCCCTGGAGACGGGGGACATCAGGGAGGCGCGGGAGAAGCGAGACATCCTCCTTGGACAGCTACGCCAAAGAGAGCGGCTGTTGAAGGTTCAGGAGCAGCCTCGCCAGCGATTCCTGCAGTATGTCGACCAGCTGAGCCAAGTGGCCGGGGATCGGTTTGTTGGCCCAGGCGTGACTTGGGATGAGGTCTTGGACCCCGAGTCAGTTGGCCGAGCGACCGACCCTGAGTATGTGGAAGCATTCAAGGCCGTTACGCAAGGCAAGTCGGAGAGTGAGAAGTATGGCGTGACCTTGAAAGAGGTGCTCGACTACTTCATCAGGAACAGTGAGCGTGAGCAGCTCCATACCGAAGGCACTAGAAGCCGCTTCAAAAAGACCGTTACTGCTTTCCTGCGTTACCTCAACAGCAGTGATATCCAGATGAGCATGATCGAACGCTCCAAGGTGTTTGATTTCATCGAGCACTGCAGGGAGAAGCTGTCGGGAGCCACCGTGCAGGGCCATATCTCCCGCCTGAAGACGCTATGGGACTATGCCTATGCTCGGGCCTGGGTATCGGCTGACAACCCCTTCGAGAAGCACAAGATCAACACCACCAAGGGGCGTCAGAAGAAACAGCCTTTCACACCCCCCGAGCTGAAAAATCTCATGGCAGCCATGGAGCGCCAGCCTTTCTCGATGCAGCTGCTAACTCGGATGGGGCTCTACACCGGGGCTCGAATCAGCGAGCTGGTCAGCCTGAGGCTCCATGACTTCAAGAAAGAAGATGGCGTTCTTCTCATGGGCATCGCCTCGCAGGAGGACGGCAAGACAGAAGCAGCGACCCGATGGATTCCAGTGCCAAAGCCTTGCCTCACCCAAGTCGAGAAACTCAGGACGGACTCAGCCGATGCGGGCTCAGAATATCTTTTCCATGATCTGGTGAGTATTCGACCGGATGGCCGCCTTGCCTATTCGGCCACCAAGCGTTTCGGCGAGATCAAACGCAAGCACGTAACCGAGCGCCAGGACAAAGGCTTCCATTCATTCAGGGTAATGATGGCGACCGCACTGCAACGGGCCAATGTCTCCGAGCTGGAAGCGGCCTATCTCCTCGGGCACAGTCGCAAGGGGCTCACTATGAGCTATGGCTACTACAGCAAAGGCTACGATGCTGTGAGACTCCAGAATGCCCAGGCCCGAGCAATCGCAGTGATTGATGAGATGCTCGGTAAAGAATCTGATTCGGCTACCGTCCCACCGCAACACGCGGAGGCTGTGTAATCCCCGCGACCAGGCTCGCTGCGTTCTATGGGGGAATATTCCTAGACGAAAACGAGCAAGATCGCTGCAAGATCGGCGACGTTCAATTAGGTGACAGTATTGGAGAAGAAGCGACAATTTCAGATCACGATCGATTAGCTATTGTTGCCGTATTGAAAGACCTCACTCGGAGGCGCAGATTCAGCGTCCCCAGAGGCCTACTTCCTTTGAGCTTCCGGCATGAGCTGTATGAACGCACCAGATGGAACAACCAGACTGGTGGCAGTTGGGGCAGACGTGAACCGGACAAGACCGGCGCAGATGATTTGAGGGGGCACTGCGTTGAAGTCGGCTACATCTGACATGGTTCAGGTGGTGGCAGTAGAGGGGGCGAAGCCCCACTTTCAGTGGGTCTTATAGTTCTTCTATGAGATATCCATTACTTCATTACCATCATAGGTAATCACTTATACAGGTTTCTATCTGTAAGACCTACATCAAGTCTCTCTTGTGGTCTCTCTGTTGGCTACCCCTGTGAGTGACATCCACAAGATCACTTGATGAAACCAACCTAAACGGTTCTGACATGGATTGTGATGATGACTGATGATCAGTTGTCTGAAGCATCCTGTCAGCTCCCATCAACTCTGTCGGCCACTCCCTGAGCCGACCATGAGTCAATCTCCAAGTTAACCCAGTGACATCCTCGAAGGCGACTGGTCAGGTAGGCGGTATGTATCCGCTCACTGGTCTGTCTGCCTGAAGGGAGCCAGTCGCTTTCGACGATGAAGGATACAACAATGAAACCAGACATCATCATCTACACCGATGGCTCTTGCCTGAACAACGGATCGGATTTCGCCCCAGGCGGGTGGGCAGCGGTGTTAGAGAACGACCTCAAGCAACTGCGAATCAGTGGACGAGAATGCCCGACGACCAACCAGCGGATGGAGCTGATGGCTATTATCCAGGGCCTGAAGGCGATTCAAGGCAGTGGCAAGATCATCCACATCTACACTGACAGCGCCTATGCTCGGAACGGCTGCATCACCTGGCGACACAACTGGAAGAAGAACGGTTGGGTCAAGTCCGACAAGAAGCCCGTTGAGAACCTTGACCTCTGGAAGCAGTTGGATGAACTGCTGGAGCAGCATGAGGTGAAGTTGCTCAAGGTGAAGGGCCACAGTGGCCACCCCCAGAATGACCTGGCCGATAGCATGGCTGTAGCTGCTGCTCGCGGACAGGCCTTCAAGGCTTACCGACAGGTCGGTGACTACCAGTTTGACTGGAGGGAAGTCGCATGACGAGACAGACTGCTGGCTACTCTTTCAGGGCGACTGACAAGCGGAGCAAACCGATTCTGCCTGAAGTCAAACCGAACAAGCGATACCGGCGGAAGAGAACACAGGTTAGCTGACCCGGAATTTTTCCGGCGAAAATCTGAGGCGGTACTATACGCGCTGCGAGAGAGGCTTCCCCCCCCTGGGCCGGGGCACGGGTATGTAAAAATGAGACCGGGAGGGGGTATGGCCCAGAGGAGACTGCTGGCGCAGGTGCATGATGGCAACTTATGCGCCAGCCTCCAATCATGGGTCAGATGTGGATGGTGTCCAGGCAAGTCATGCAGCCGCACCCACCTTGATGGCTCGCTGAACTGTACTTGGAGCACATCCTGCCAGTTCTGCCGTCTTGCGAATACTGAAGCCCTTGGCTCGCAGCTCCCTGATCTTGTCATGAAGCGCCTCATCAGCGGGACGCCCCTTGTAGATGCCCTTGGCCTTGGCTTGCTCAATCCCCTGAGCTTGCCGCCTCCTACGATCCTCGTAGTCCTTCCGGGCGATAGCTGCCAACATGTCCAGCAACATGGCATTCACAGCATCCAGCATCCTGGCAGTGAAATCGTCCGCGCTGGTCACCCGCATGGCGGCATGGCTCGTCGGCAGGTCCAGAGACACCACTCTCACACCAGCCTTCTGAATGGCGCTCTTCAGTGTTTCCCAATCATCGCGGGTCAAGCGGGTGAGTCGGTCCACCTGTTCAATCAGAAGGACATCTCCAGGCCCGGAGTCGGACAGCAGCCGCATCAGCTCGGATCGCTCTGTCTTGGTACCACTGACGTTCTCTGTGTACCACGCCGCCACGCGAGCGCCATGCTCCTGTGCAAACCTGCTGAGGGCCTCACGGGCTCGCTCGGCGTTCTGGTCCTCGGTGGAGGCCCTCAAGTACCCACGGATAAAGATGTGTGGTGACATCGTTCGCTACCTCTCTCACAACCCCTGTACTCGTTTGGGTGTAATTATTTATAGCGTATCCGTTTGGGTTGTCAAGAGCACCATATCGGTACACATAGACCAGGCATATCGCCGTGCTCGTTGAGGTATACCCTAAAAGGCACAGACAGGCGAACGAAATCAGCTTCTGGTTAGTGAACACTAACTTGATGTGTGTTTTTTGGGGGGCGCTTATTTTTTTAAACGTTCCGCCTTCTCCATGGGCGCTCAGTTCCGGGGGTTGTCTCGCACAGATACACTGTGAGCTCGTTATCAACTTCAATGGCGGTTTGTTTTACCTTGGCGAGATAGTCTTTCAAGTTATTTATGGTCACGTAGCTGGCATCACTTCCCTTGTGAGCAACTTCTCCCCGAATAGAAACAAAGTGGTCTATTTCCCGATGCCCCAGCGACCACCACCTTGAGATGTCATCTACACCCAGGAATTTTCGGAACAGTGGATTGAGATTTGAAGATTTCGGTGTATGGAAACCGTTTACAGTTTCCTTTACATGATTTCGATACAGGGATTCCCAGCCATCACCAGCGAGCTCCAAGGGCTTGAGCTCATGTTTTGATTCCCTCACGAAAGCCGACAGTTCCTTTTTGACCGGCTTCGGGAGATGTCTAGGAGAGTCGAATTTTTCTATGAAGTACTCGACGCCCTCAACAAGGACTTCCTCAACGTACAGTTCCCAAGCGGCGCAGAGCATCAAAACACCGCTACGAGTTAAATGTCCCAGCCCTCTGCGACCACCGCCGTCATGATTCAACGTCGCATGACTAACGATGATCCGGTCAACATCGACCAGCAACTTGTCCTCGAATTTCTTGAAGCTCTTCGACGGCACGAAACCTTATCCTTATTGTCTGGGCAGATTTACCGCATCGCGGAATACACACTTTGACCTCCACCGTAGTAGCTGGTCATCAGGTGGTGGAAAGCCGCATCACATTTCTCGTTGTAGATGTCTTCCTCGAAGCTATCCGGTAGTCCCCGGTCAAAGACGATTTCCAGGGTACGGCGGACATCGCCCTTGGCCTGGGCCTTCTTCCGCCAGTCCAACACCAGCTTCTCCTCCTTGAGGGTCTCCAACAGTTCCCGACACATGGCCTTCACCTGGGCTACCTCCTTGTCGGTCATCTCCGGGGCTGGCTTGGTAATGATGTCGAACAGCGCCAGCTCCTCTTCGGTCAGCCCCTCACGGATTGCCCGCTGGTCTTCCTCCTGCAGCTCCTCGGTGAACTTCATCAGTTGCTGGAAGAACGCCTCGATGTTCAGGCTGCCCGAGTTGTACTTCTCGATCAGCTTCTGCAGCTTCTCCATGAAGTCGGTGCGGCTGGGGTTCTTGGCCACCATGCTCTCCAACTTCTGGTTCAGCAATGCCCTCAACTTCTCAGCCTCGGTGCGCTTCTTGCCCTTGCTGAACCTCTCCTTGAGCTTCTCGAAATCGATCTGGCTGAGATCGAAGAGCTTCTCCTCATCAGCATCCTCGATAACGTAGGGCACCGGAGCGACCGACTGATCCAGCAGGTCGTCCACGTCCTTCATCACCTGGGAGATGTCCACTTCGGGCTCCAGGGCCTTGATCTTCTGGGCCAGCACCGAAAGCAGTACCGCATCGGGGGCCAGATCATTGGCTGAGGGATCAGGGAGAATGGCTCGGTAGACTCGGGAGGTGGCCCTGGCTAGGTTCAGGAAGGCTTTCTTGGTCTCCTCACTCTCCAGTAGCTTCTCTACGGCATCATCCAGCAGGGCAACCTTATCGAAGCCTCCAACCGTTTTGATCGCCTCGGGGTCAATCTGCTTCTCTGACAGGAAGGAAATGCCCTTAGCCAGCAGGTGCTTGAGGTACTCAACCAGCTCGGCCTTCTGGTGGATCGGTGTATCACCGTCTTGGGGTGGCTCATCCCCATATCCAGGCCTCGGTTCAGCGACCTTGGATGAAGCTCCACCGTAGATGGCCAACGCCTCCTGCAGCTTTCTGAAGACACCCGCGTAGTCCACGATCAGGCCCGCTTCCTTGCCGGGGTACTTGCGGTTGGCCCTGGCGATGGTCTGCATCAGGGTGTGGTTCTTCATCGGCTTATCAAGGTAGATAGTCGAGCAGGAGGGCACATCGAAGCCGGTGATCCACATGGCGCAGACAAACACCAACCGCAGAGGGCCATCAGGATCCTTGAACTGCTCGTCAAGGTCTTCCTCCACCATGCGCTTGCGGTGGGGCAAGATGTCGAGACCTTTGTCAGCCAGCTCCTTCACCTCGTTCTGCCCCTGGGAGACCACCACGGCCATATCGGTCGTCTCCAGCACCTTGACTTTGTGCTTGAGAGCCTCCTGCTGCTCCTTAGGGGCCGATGCCAGATCAGCCTGAAGCCGGGCCAGGTAGTCTTTCCAGTGGGCCTGAACCTTGTCGTACATCTTCACGGCGGTGGCCTTATCGATGCAGACCATCATCGCCTTGCCCTGGTGACCCCTGCCAACGAAGTGCTGTACCAGATCCTCGGCGATGGCCTCCAAACGGTCGTCACGGGTGATCAGGTGGTATTCACGGGCGAACACCCGCTCGACCTTCTTCTCCTGATCCTCGTCCAGCTCGGCATCTTCCAGCAGCCGAGTCAGGTCGTCGTTCAGGTTCTCATTGATCAGCTGCAGCTCGGGGATCCTGTTCTCGTAGTACAGCGGCACCGTGGCCCCATCGGCGATGGACTGGCCGAAGTCGTAGACCGAGATGTAGTCACCGAATACCTCCTTGGTCTTCTCCTCGCCAGCCATCAGAGGCGTCCCGGTGAAGCCCAGGAAGGCGGCATGAGGCAGCGCCGTCCGCATGTTCATGGCCAGAGTGTCGTACTGGGAGCGGTGAGCCTCGTCGGTGATGACGATGATGTCTTGGCGGTCGGAGAGCTTGGGGTAGGCCTCTCCCTTCTTGGTGCCGAACTTCTGGATCAGCGTGAAGACGTAGCGGTGATCCTCGCTGAGCAGTTGCTTGAGGTGGGCACCGCTCTCGGCGTGGGCCTCCACCTCGTTGACGGCATCCGTAGCAGCGAACGTCTTGTAGATCTGCTCGTCCAGCTCGTTGCGGTCGGTGACGATCACGAACGTCCAGTTGCCGGGGATGGTGCGGTGGATCTTCTGAGTGAAGAACACCATGGAGAGCGACTTGCCCGAACCCTGGGTGTGCCAGAAGACCCCCAGACGACCCGCCTCACCGGCAGGGCGGTTCTTGATCCGTTGTAGCTCGGCGATGGCCTTGTTCACCCCGAGATACTGATGGTTCTTGGCGATCTTCTTGATGATGCCGCCCTGGGCCTCCTCGAACACCGTGAAGTTCTCCACGATGTCCAACAGTCGTGTTCGTTCGGCAATCCCTCGGGTGGCGGTCTCCAGGGACACCACGCCTTTCTCACCCTCGTCGTTGATTCGCTTCCACTCGAAGAGATGCTCCCAGGGGGAGAAGGTGCTGCCCACCAGGGTCTCGGAGCCGTTGGAGAGCATCACCACGGCGTTGTAGGTGAACAGCTGGGGGATCACCGAGCGGTAGTCGCTCAGATTGCCATCATAGGCAGCTTTGAGGGTCTTGTGGCTGGCCTTCAGCTCCACGAACAGCAGTGGCAAGCCGTTGACGAAGCCGACCAGATCGGTACGTCGTGTATGCAACTCGCCCCTTACCCAGAACTGCGAGGTCAGCAGGAAGTCGTTCTCCTCGGGCTGGCTCCAGTCGATCACCCGCACGGTCTCGATAGCGGTGCCACCATCGTCTTCGGACACTTCAACCTTTACACCATCCTTGAGCAGCCGGTAGACCTCCAGGTTGGCGTTCACCGGGAGCAGCTTGGAGCGGTCGCGGGTCAGCTCCTCGATGGCCTTCTCCAGGGCATCGGCGGGCAGCTCGGGGTTGAGTTTCTCCAAGGCCACCCGCAGCCGGGGCACCAGCACTACATCCTGCTGTGTCTGCCGTCCCTCGCTCGATACCGTACCCGACCACTCTCCGTAGAGATTGGCAGTGTCCCAGCCCAGATCAGCGAACAGCTCGATAGCGGGCTGCTCGACCAGGGCATCTTCAGAGTAGGCATAAGCGGGGGATGGCGGGGGCGTCATGCGGCTTCGACCTCCTTGTCGTCGGGCATGGGAATGTCGGATACGTCGATCTCACCAGAGACCAGCTTGGGCAGGAGCAGGTCGCGTTGGGCGCGAAGGTTGGCATTCTTCCGCTGTAGCAACAGTACTTGCTGCATCATTGGGTTAACTGCCTCTTCGTAAGCCCGCGAAACATCGTGAGGTGGTACTGCTAGCTGGATCTCTTTGAACGTGCCCTTCGATATTTCCTTGAAGGTAGCCCCAGTGCCAAGGCTGATGAACGTTTCAACGTTGTCTTTCAACCAGTGATACATCAGGTTTAGCGGGAACTCATCATTGGGAAGGCAAGTGATAAAACCTTGGTTAGTAGTGGCTGGCTGAGTATTGATTGCAACTACACCAATGGTCGCTCGGCTTGTCATCATCACCGACTTCTCAGGAAACAGCTTTGCTGAACTCTTCTTGAGGCCCAGCTCGGTGATTTTGCTTGATGACTCCTCCATGAAGGCACTGGAAGATTTAGTCAGGTCGGTCGGAGAAAACCAGTTGATATCGCCACCATCCCAGTACTCTGGCACCTTTTTAGACGGTGTTCCTCCTCCCATTATCTGGAAGGTCTCCGCCACTGTCTTGACACACCACCCCTCAGGAATCTCCCCAAGCTCACTCTCCTTGAAGCTCACCTCCTCATGCCCAGGGAAGCGGAAGTGGACGAACCACTCCTCGTACAGCCGCCGGGCCATCTCCTCGAGGATCTCGATGCGGCGCGTGTTGTTTTCGATCAGGTCGTCGTAGGCGGAGAGGATGGAGGCAATGGATTCTTGGACTTCCAGAGAGGGCACCAGAACTGGCACCTCGCTAAAGGCACTCTTGTTGATGATTGGGGTTGCCGCCCCACCTGCCAATGATTTCACTTGCCCTGATACATGGCGGAGCAGGTAGTATACAAAATCAGGGTTGTGCCTATCCTTGTTGACAACAATGCTGTTGATTTGCTGATTGGTAAAGCTTTCCTCAGAAGTTAAGCAGAGCTTTCCAATGGTTGCGCCAATGCAGACAAAGCAGGGCGTTTTGGCCGGAAGCTTGATTCTTGACAGGCTCTCAGCCCCTGTGTCAGAAATTCCGCGCTCAGGACGTATAGACCGATCAGAAAAAGCCATGTCAGTCGGAGTTATGAACGGGTATTGGTCACCAAATAGCTCAGGCTTGCTAGATGGCGGAGTCCTCCCCGTCACAACTCGCCCTAGATCCCCAAGGGTAAGTTGCTCCCAGTTCTGGTGTAGCGTACTGCTCACGCTGGCACCTCCAGTAAGTGGGCGACATTTTGGCCAATCTGGTCTTCCAGCTCCCTCGCTTCGGCGTTCAACACCTCCAGCTCCTCAGCCAACTCCTCTAGCCGCTCCGTAAAGTCGACATCCTCGGCTTCCCTCGCTGCTGCCCCTACATAACGCCCAGGATTCAGCGACCAGCCCTGTGCCTCGATTTCCGCCCGAGTGGCCACTTTGCAGAGTCCGGGCACATCAGTGTACCCCTCACTCAGCCCCTTCTCGGCCAGCAGCAGCTCACTGCCCTGATCCAGCTCGGTCTCTTCGCCACGGTAAAGGCGAACGATATTGGCCAGGAACTCGATCTGCTCCGGTAGCCAGTCCCGGTGTGCCCGGTCGATCTGGCGATAGATGTGGCGGGCGTCGACGAATAGCACCTTGTCGCCGCGCTCGGTCTCACTCTTGGCCCGGTCGAAGAACCACAGTGTGCAAGGCAGCGTGACGGTGTAGAAGAAGTTCGGCCCTACCGAGACGATCACATCCACAGCGCCAGACTCGATCAGCTTCTGGCGGATCATCTGCTCGCTGCCTCGGGCATCACCCGCCGAATTGGCCATGACGAAGCCAGCTCGCCCGGTGGGCTTCAGGGCCGCGTAGAAGAGCTGAATCCAGAGGTAGTTGGCGTTGTCGGTCTTGGGCACACCGAAGGGGAACCGGGGGTCGCCCTCCAGACGCTCCTTGTCCACCCCCGAGACGTTGAACGGGGGATTGGCCATTACAAAGTCGAAGAAGCCGTCACCGTTCTTGTAGACCGAGCCGTGAGGGTCTTCATAGTAGGTGTTGGATACGCGCACATCACCGGAGAGGCCATGCACCGCGAGGTTCATCTTGTTGAGGTTAACGGTGGTCTGATCTTTCTCGGTGCCGAAGATAGAGATTTCGTCCATGGCGGTCTTGTGGTGACGCTCCACGAAGTCCGCCGAGTGGACAAACATGCCGCCAGACCCACAGGCCGGGTCGAAGATACGCCCGTGGTAGGGTTCGATGATCTCAACGATCAGCTTGACGATAGACTCGGGGGTGTAGAAAACGCCGCCTTTCTGACCTTCCTTCAAGGCAAAGTTGCCCAGGAAGTACTCGTAGACCTTGCCGAAGGCGTCCCCCGACAGGTCAACCGGAGCGAGCTGCTTGAGCAGTTCCTGCAGCACCCAGTTGTCCAGGCGGGTGTAGGTTCGCGGCAGGGCACCCTTGAGGTCTGGGTTCTCGTCCTCAATGGCCTTCATAGCATCGTTGATGGCCTTGCCGATGTTGTCACCCTCGGTGAGCGACAGTAGGTGCGAGAAGCGGGCGGTCTCGGGGAGGAAGATCACCCCCTCAGCCAGGTAGTCGTCCTTGCTCACCTTGCGGCGGCCACCGGACCCCACCGGCCCGAGCTTCTCCTCGGCGGCTGAGTACTTCTTGTCGGCGTACTTCAGGAAGATGAGCCCCAGCACGGGGGTCGAGAACTCGGCGGGCTTGAGGCCAGTGTTGGCCCATAACTGGTC
>Ga0209300_1001161_pt1 | contig 10886 bp, 10 predicted proteins | sample Shrwel_input2_RT_FD_187535 | JGI IMG/M metagenome (GOLD analysis project Ga0209300, IMG submission 187535) | Subsurface microbial communities from deep shales in Ohio, USA - Utica-3 well 1 S input2 RT (SPAdes) (version 2) ... | reverse complement strand
GATGTGGGTGGCTACTTGATGGATTACTACAACCGGCAACGACCTCATGCATTCAACGACGGCATTTCGCCCGTTGCTGCTGAGGAAAACCTTAAAATACTGTCCGGGATTAGTTGACCACTACAAGGCCAAACGCAAGCTCATGGAAAAATTAGGTAAGGACAGCTTCATGGATCGAAATAAAACGGAAACCGTTATCAACAAAGATTCCCAGCAGGTCTCGTCGCTCACGAAACAAGCAGTCGACGGCAAGCAGTCGACAGACAAGGTAATGCCAAACCAAATAGAGAGCGGAATTATCGATTCTGTCCGTAAGAGCAACATGGTTGCACTGGATGGTTCACCGAAAAGGCATGAGTTGGAGGTGCGATTCCGGGGAGTTGGAAGAGAGGAAAGCCTCTACATCAACCGAAAATCCTATTGGCGAAAGAACCAACTGAAGATTACTTTGCGGCCAGGCTTGAGTGAAAGTGTCACAGAGGAAATCCTCAGAGCCGGCTGCGCCACGCCTATCATTTTGAAAGGAGAGCAGAGAGAGGCCTATAGCAGTAACTTCACAGCCTTTAACAATAAAAAGGAGGCCAAAGGTTCCAAGAATGAACATTTTGGGCATGCCTGGCTTGTGGATATTGACAGAGGATTCACCAAACTAAGCGAACTCTTGGAATTACTTTCCACAGCGGAATAAAGGATCTGATTTACCCAAGGGAATTCAAGATTACACCCCCCCTGTAAAGTCGATCTTTGATAGAATAACTACCCCCCAAATTTGGGTTTATGGAGGCCCGTTCTCAATGGCATTAAGTGCAGATGAAAAAGAAGCGATAATGGCGAGGCGAGGAGAAAGTGCTGCTCCCGCTGTTCCCAAAAGCAAAACAACAATTTATGAAATCTCTCTTAGTTGCGGTAAAAAAGCAACCATGCTTTCTATGGATGGAGCCTCCCTGGAAGAAGCTACCCAAAGCGCCTACGACCGCTTCTCAAAAAGACGTGTGATAGACGTTCAAGCTCGGCATTGAGGGTCAATCATTAATTGGCAGATTCGTAAGGGGATCGATCTGGACGCCCTCTTGCTCCTCCATCATTTTCCTAACTTCTCTCATTAGCACATCATGCAACCAGGCGTGGCGAGATCGTGCGCCTGGCACACAATTGAAAGCTCTGTTGAGCAATTCAAGCTCCCTTGGGTTAAAGCGCATGAGCAAAGCCTCCGTGGCTTTCCCGTTAGGAAGATCCTGCAAAGCATGTGATACGAATCGGGAGTCATTTTTATGCATCAGCAGTTCCCCTCTCCATCGTGACGACCAACCGATTCGGGGCTCTCCTTTTCACTCGAATTCCTCGCATTCGAAGTAATAACGCCAAGAATTGAGCTGAGCTGTACTGACTGACGATATCAGAGTTTCTCACAATATCGGCTTTGAGACCCGGCATAAAAATACCCGAACTCGTTGAATTCGCGATCAAATCCGCGATTTCTTCTCTTAACGCTTGAACCTCAATAGAGTCGAACGGCATCGGATCCAGACTCTCGTGCCAGTACAGGGCATTTTTGCCGGAACCGGTCAGCCGCACGAGCCCATGTTGTTCATGGTATTGAAGATTGTTGCCTCTACCCCGGATCGAGCCGATATAATCATCCAGTTCCCTTTTTGACACTGGCTGACCTTTTTCTTTGATGTATTCCTCAATCAATTCATGAATTTGATATCTGCTAGCAGTATCGAATTGATCTGACCACACCCCAGCTGTCCAGACAAAGCGCCCAAGATAGCGAACCTTGGATGGGCGGTATCTCATTAAAATGGCCGAGACAATCCGGTGGCGATCAACGTGATCTGCCTGCCAGGTCACGTATCCATTGCTATCGAGGACCGTATACAAATCATTGTCGGTAAATTGACGATTTTGGTTTTCATTCAGGAATTTTTCGATAAATTTTGCGCACAATTGTCCTTGTTCGTCATCAATATTAAAGTGCTCCCACAGGGCATATCGGCCCCGCCCCATGGTAAAAATGAAATCGGAGCTTGTGCTGGGACAACGTTCTTGATGCTCATTGATATGGCCCGCTACCCGCCGCTCATTCACGCTATCTCGATAGAGCTTTGGCATGTTAGGGTAAATCTCATCGACCCCGTGCATTGGTCGTCCCGCTTTGCGCAACAGGCCAACAATCTCTTCGATAGCCCGGCCTGTGCCAAGTCTCTCGTCAACCATTCGGACGATGTCGTTATCGTCAATTGAAGAACGATATAGAATGGCTTCAACAGCCAATACAGATGCGATAAAGTCACTATCTAGGACAGACAGAAATTGACGTTTTGCGAATGCCTCTGCATCACGAGTATTCATTCCATGAATACGCTCCAGAAGGCTTTTCATAACCGACTCAAGGGACTCATCCAAATTTACAGGTTGTTTAGCTGTAACAGGCAGAACTACAACATTTGACGCTAAGTTAAATGGTATAAACTGGATGTCCAAATCCGGATAGATTTTTTCAAGCATACGACGTTGAGCCGCCGACAAATCCAGTTTATCGGTTTGAGAAAAAATCCGAACAAAGTTGCTGAATTCAACATGGGAGCAACCTTCCTTGGAGAAGAGCGACTTAGCCAAAATCAAGACTCGCTTCAAATTCCGCGCTGGCTCCGTACTTCCCTTTTCGAGATGACTGGTGAGATGCTTGAGCATCTTGTCTGTAATTTGCCGGACTCGTTCACGAGTAATACCCTGTCCTTCGGCAATAGCCTCAAGAGTCTCCCCGGAAAATCGACGCTTCAAATATTCAAATGATTGCTTCTGTCGATCTTTTTTTGAATTAGCCTGCAATTCATCTATGACCGAATTTAGAAGACTGGCGAATGTGGGGGCCTCATGCAACTCATAGTCGCTCCACTCCAGCGCGGTCTCGGCTCCAGATTGATTCTCTAGGTGTGCAGAATCGTCTATATTTGGACCTGACTCGGTCAACGTGGATGATTGGATCGGGTAAGGTACTTCATAGTCGATAAGATACTGATATAGGCTCAGCATCGACTGTTTCCCTAAATTTGGAATCTTTAAGATTTCGATCGGACGCTCATGTTCCAGCTTATAAAGCGTGTTGACTCCTTTTCCCAACAAAGCGTTATAGAGACGAACAGGACTTTTGGGCACTCCCGAATCCCAAGGAGGCAGATATCGAACCAAATGTACAATGGCCCCACACTCTTTAATACGATACTCAATTAATCCACTGTTGAGACGTTTCTTGTAAGTCTCTTGCCCGTAATCCATTAATGCACTAGCTACTTGGTAGGCTACGGTCATTGGCAATGACGACCAATGATCTCTGAAAAGCTCTATTTTGTTGATCCCTGCGCTCAATAAGGCATCTGACAACTCAGGGGAGCTTTTTAAAGCATCACTGAACTCTTGTGAAAGATCACTAGCATCGGGCAGTGACCTGAGAACAGGCTGAGGCGACAAAGTTTGCGACTTTGTATTTACAAGCCGAAGATCGGCGTAATCCTCAAACGTCTCATTTCCATTCGCGAGTTTAAAAAACCAGGAATCTAACTTGCCGATTGGAGCAGACCCATCATCATCCATTCCACGACACACCTCGATGTTCTTGGCGTCAAATAACTCTGGGAAAACCGCCTTCGTAGCTGCGCAAACGACCACTCCGTCACGGCAGTGGGGAAGCAAATCCACGAGGACCTCACGCGGCAACACCGAAAATCCAGTATGAAAAATCAAACCCTTACGAGAATACTCTTTCAACCACTGCTGAATCTGTTCACGACTTTCGGTTCCACCAAGCATTGCCCAACGGTCAGTTTGTCCAACCGGCCGATATACGCGGACCTGCAAACGCACCATTACAGTCCTCCTTGCGCCTCGACGCTTGTCGTGGAATGGATCTCTTCCAGCGCATCTTCGAGAGCAAAGCTACTTGGATCGCCCCCACAATTCTCAAGCATTAATTCAATACCTTTCTCTCCATAAAACCTAATCAAACGGGTCAGAGAGGTTGTTGCATATGCCTTGGGCGCTATGACTTGGATCGCTTCTTTAAAGATTTGATTACTGTCAAAAGAACCTAAGTTATACAGGGTCGTACCGGACTGACTCTCAAAATTAGGAACGTTATCCTGACATTGGGCCAGAGCCAAGCTCACTGCAAATCGAAATGCATCCATCATCTCCTTGAAGGGGGCACCGTCATATCCTGTAAAGGACTGGAGATGGATCTTTGCCTCATCGGAAAGACTGATAGTTACACCAGCGTTTGGGATGTCGTTACCATTCGATTGATAGTCGCTCATACCTCACCTTCCTTCAATTTGGACCGACCCTCTTCCTCTTTCTGAATGGTGTAGGAGCAACCAATCCGATTCTGAACCGTATTCAAAGTAGCCGGCTGCAATTCACCACTATGGTAAAGCAGAACCAACTGGCTCGCTTGTCGTGGCAGATATCGAAGCACGCGCCCCCGGTGAGCTTCGTCCAACCGGCCAAAGGGTGAATCCATCACAATGGGACCAATGGGACGACCGGCTTTGCCTAATGCAACGATCAATGCTAAAGCCAAAACCTGGGTTGCACCAGATGAGGGCTCGGTTACTGGGAGCCCACGGCTATTGACGATCGACAATTCATAAGTTTTGGGAAAAATCCGAACGTTTTCATGGTCTCCTTCGTGAATCATGGCCTTATAGGATCGAGAAGCATAATCTTCGACATGTTTGCGCATTTCTTCGCGCAGTTCTTCTCGGCCAACCTCGAAAACTTTTTTGAGGGTCTCCAGTTTCTTTTTTACGTCTGTTGCAACTTCTACTTCTTTGGACCCTTCTTTTGCGTTTATGTCTGCAACCAGTTGCTCAATATTTCGATCATGATCAGAAATCGTACTAGTGAGAACCTTAATGTGATTCTCTAGGACTCCAATCTCCCGAGTAATTTGTTCCAACCGTTCGCGACGTCTTCGGACAGCCTCAAGGTCTTCATTCTGGGCATCCGCCTTCATGCGATCATATTGCTCCGTAAGACGTGTTAACTCATTCGTTTGATGGAGCACTTGTTCATAGGCGACAGAATATTGATCGTAGATTGGCTTAATTTGGCTCAAAAGAGCACGAACCTTTCTCGCCTGATAGGTCTTTTCTTGTAATGCTTCATGTTGTGCTTTTCGATTTTCATGTGATCGCATCATCGCATCGATTTTGCTGCGGATATGTTCCAAATGCGAGTTTGAAACATCCTGACCACATGTATCGCAATGGCCCGATTCCACAATATTTTTCAGAGAATGAAAGTCGTGCTCCTCAACGATAAAGTTCTCATGCTGATCACTAAGAGTTGATAAATCTTGCTCAATCTGCGCTTGTCTTTTCTCCAGCGCAAGATGAATGCCATCCTTCCAGGCCTGCGCCGTTAGACTTTTCAGTTGTTCATGGTACTGGTCGATCTCTTTAGCCAACCGCTCACGCAGTTCTTCATTCGCCTTAATTTCCCCCCGAAGAACGTCCATTTCGCGCTCTTCATATACTTCTTTTTCAAGGGCTGACTTCTCATGCTCTAGGTGTTCGAGCTTTTCCTCACTTTCTCGCAATTGATCTGCGGCTTGATCACGCTGGGTGTTGAGCGTGTCGAGCTTTACCGAGAGATTTTTGGTCTGGGTGTTACTCTGAGCCTTTTGTGAGACGTTCCGATCAGCAAAACTCAATGCTTTGTCCAAGAAGCGAGTTGCCGTCTTCAACGCGGGCAAACCAAGGACATCCTCGATGGCTTCAACCAACGGATAGGTACTCCGCCGATTCCTTTGCTCGATCAAGTCCTCGTACTCTTTGAGTAATTCACCGTCGAAAAGGAAAAAACGTGAAATGATTTTCGGTACGATACGGTTTATTACTTTGTTGGAAAGATCCTCGCTAAGAATTTGACCATCCTTTTTCACTTCAAAATGAACGGTAAAATCATTATCAGAGGTAGGCTTAGAGTTGGGAAATCTCCGTCGGGCTTCGCGAATAATGGTGAATGGTTCACCCTTTATGATCGCTTCCAACTCCACGCGCATCAGATCCTCTCCTTCGGCGATGGCGTTAGAATTGAACAACTTTAGCAGAGGCATCTCCAAATCAGCTCGGGTTCCAACTTCGCCATAAAGGCACCATTTTAGGGCGTTCAAAAAGCTGGTTTTCCCGCCGGTATTACGACCTCGAATAGCCATAATGTTGCGATCACCCGTAGGGAATTTTGCAAAAGATTCGCCAAAATAACCGCCGAAATTCAGTATTCGAATCGATCTAAAAATCAGGGGAACATTCATTATTGGTCTCCCTCTCGGCCACTGAGCTGAGATAAAATCCGCTCATACAGTTTGCGACCAGCTGTTGGAGCGTCAGTATCACTTTGGTCATTATCGTGAGCAGCAAAGGCCTCTTGATATATCTGACGAATCAGTTCGTCATCCTCTTCAGGCAGTCCATATTCGCGTGCGATACGGGTCAGAACTTTCATCGCTTCTTCTTCTTGCGATAGCTCCTTAAGCTCCGTATCTGCGTCATCTACCAAGTCAACGCCGCTGATATCGAGAGGTTCGTTTTCATCAAAATCCATTCTGATTTCCTTCAGGGTTTATTAACAGGTCTCTTGGTGTTCATTATTGCGCTTTTTTTGGACGAGTTAAGCCGCCATCAGCAGGCATCGGCACATCATCTGTATCTCCTAACGAGCATGGGGCCAAAATTTCATATTTTGCGCTACGTTTGGAGTCCGGTAGCACAGAAGGAGCACCATTTTCAAAACGAGCCATCCCGCCGGCAATGTAATCAGGCTCCAATTCTGTTCCAGCCCAACACCGTCTCAACTCTTCCGCTACACGTGCTGTCATAAAAGAGCCAGAAAAGGGATCGAATACTCGATCACCTGGGTCTGTTAGCATCCGAATAAAGTATTCAGGAAGTTTTGCCGGGAAACGCGCCGGATGTATAGGAATTCCGTTTGTGCGGCAGAATTGAGCGTAAGCTGAATTACTCTCAGTATTCGCAATGGCCAGAAGATTCGGTGGTATCGAACCTTTTCCGGCTTTGCTGAAATTTTCTGAGATGTCGTGGCCGCTCGGACGAAGCTTGGCTTTGTAACCGTTTTTTAGCAGCCCTTTCATACTGTCACTGTATTCGCCAATCACTCGGCGATTGCTACTTTTTGGCCATGGCGTTTTAGATAGCCACCATACCGTATTTACAGCGTCTTTCGGCCGGACTCGGCGCACATTTACCCATTCAGCAGGAGAGGGAAGCTTGGAAGGGTTCCACCAATAATGCTCTAGGCACAGGTGGAATCCATATTCCTTCACAAGCATGATCAAAAGATCGAAATGATAAAGAGATCGAATAGGTTTGCCTTTTTCCCAAGCACCTCCAATGTCAATCACGAGGCTTCCGCTTTCCTTCAGAATTCGATGAAACTCCATTGCAAATGGCCGGAACCAATCGCAATAGGCTTCGGAAGCCTCATTGCCATATGCTTTCTTTCGCACCAAGCCGAACGGAGGAGAGGTCAGTATCAGGTCCACTGAATTGGAGTCCTGAGTTTGGGTATAAGTCAGAGCATTACCCTGATACATCTCTCCCAAATCTGTCGAGAGTTTTCGCGTCAGGGGCGCATTGCGCGCTTCCGACAAGGTGCGCTCTATCGTGTCAGACCGTACAGCCAAAGCTTCCAAGTAGGCCTCTGGAGATGAGTAGCCGTGCACGGCAGCCAACTTACCCAACTCTTCGAGTGCACGAGGGGTAATGCCTTCAAGATTTTGGGGTGCCACTCAAAAACTCCCTTACCGTATCGTTTGAGGGGTTGTTTATATGATATAATATCAGTGTCAACCGGCTGGAGAAATAGCCAATGGAACGGGATTTTCGAACAAAAGAATGGAAAGAGTTTTACTCAACCGGCAGGGACAACTTAGCGGATGATTTCTATGGTCCAGCCATCGAACGAGCGTGCTTAATTGAAAGAGCTGTTGGGTTTTTCCGGTCCACTGCATACCTCCTTTTATACACCGAGTTCTGTGATTTTCTACGAAACAATGGCCGTTTGCGACTTATTTGTTCGCCCAGAATGCACAAAGACGATATCCGAGTTTTACGCGAATCCACTACTCTCGCAGGCAACAATCCGGGCACTGATAGACAGCAGACAGAACTTCTGGATGAAATCCAGTCCCTAAAGGCGACCGAAAGCGGACAACTCCACGTCCGACTTTTAGCTGGCATGCTCAAATTCGGATTGCTGGAATTAAAAATCGCTTTGACTGCCGAAGGCGAGGGAATTTTTCATGAAAAAATTGGCATTCTGCATGATAAAGATGGGCGGATGCTCTCGTTCTCGGGCTCTGCTAACGAAACTCTTTGCGGATGGGGGCTCCACGGAAATATCGAGTCCTTTGATGTCTTTCGTGGCTGGAAGGAAGGGGAAGCATCACGCGTTCAAAACCATCATGCTGCATTTCTGGAGGCATGGCAGGGCCAGAGGGTTGGAGTAACCACAACCGACCTGCAAACAGCGGTCAGAAACAGACTGCTCGAGGAGGCACCTGAAGACAAGGAAGAATTGATTCGGACAGCCAAATCTTATCAAAAACTAAATGATGAGCTTTTAAAGCGTCAGCGCCGAAGCCCATCTCAAGACTCCTTCGAAACGGAAGAGTGGCCATCAGGACGTGTCGCAGCACCCCACCAATTAAAAGCACTGGAAAGTTGGTACGCCAACGACTGCCGAGGTATTTTCAAGCATGCTACTGGCTCCGGCAAAACGTTCACAGGGCTTCATGCCATTCGGGACCATATACGGCTAGGGAAAGTGGCATTGGTAGTGGTTCCGAGTGAATTACTTTTCAATGGCTGGCGGGCTGAACTAAACCAGGAACTTCCAAACGCCACCTTATTACTCGCAGGGGCCGGGCATTCGGATTGGCAAACACCGTTTAGAATTGAGGCTTTCACTGGAAAAACGAACAAAGAAACACGGCACATTATATTGGCAACAATGCAGACTGCCTCTTCCCCTAAATTTTACAGGCGGATAAAGAACCCACAAGACATGCTTTTTGTGGCTGACGAGGTCCACCAGTTGGGCAGTACAGTTTACAGCAAGCTGATGAGCAAGCCTTTCTCCAATAGACTAGGGTTGTCTGCAACACCGGAACGCTTTGGAGATCCAGACGGGACGGCCCAGTTGTTGGATTACTTCGGTGGAGTTGTCGGAGGAGAGTTTACGCTAGCTGATGCATTAGATGCCAAACGCTTGGTCCCTTACCAATACCATCCAGTATTCGTCTATCTCACAGAGTTTGAACGAGAAATTTGGCGTGAATTAACCAATAGGATTCGCCGTGCGGCAGCGGCGTCGCCAAAGGATGACAGCGGTAACATCTCACCCTCATTACAGCTCAAAAAGCTTTTAATTGAACGTTCACGCGTCGCCAAAAAGGCGAATGGCAAAATTGAGGCTGCTACCCGCATAGCTAAGGAGCATTATCACGATGGGCAACATTGGCTAGTTTATTGTGAAGATCAAAATCAGGTATCCGACGTCGTCAATGCTCTTCAAAAGCAAGGATTGGATCCTATGCTTTATCACTCTTCAATGAAGGGCGATCCACAGAGGACTCTGGATTACTACATAAAGAATGGCGGAATTATGGTTGCGATTCGATGTCTGGATGAAGGTGTCGACATCCCGTGTATATCGCATGCCGTAATCCTGGCAAGCAGTCAGAATCCTCGTCAGTTTATTCAAAGACGTGGGCGAGTCCTCAGAACAGCACCGTTCAAAAGTATGGCCGTCGTTTGGGACACATTGGTCATGCCATTGGATGATGATGCGGAAGATGAGGAGATCCAGGATTCATTAACTCAAGCCGAACTTCTTCGTGCACTGGAATTTGCAAGCCATGCCATGAATCAACACGAAGCATCTGAGCTAAGACAAAGGGCTGCTGAAATGGGCCTCCAGCTATCAAAGGTTTATCCAGCCCAGGAGGATGCTCAAGAGGATGAGAGCGCTTAATTATGCCCAATATTCAAACCGAAAATGGCGTCGTCGGTAATTGCTGGAGTGCTATTCGCAAAGATCTGAAAACCATAGTTGAGGGCAAAGGTGGTGAGATAAAAACCTGCGGAATTAGGTTCTGGGATCGCCCCATACCTTTAGATGCAGAAACAGGGCAATGGTCTGAAAAGGGCATGTATAGCAAGCCAAGTCGTTGGCTTATAACCTACGAAGACGAAAACTCCTCATTGAAGATGGCGGACAGAATGGCCTATTTTAGTCTGCGCAATGAGGCTTTGGCTTTTGCCGTTCGAGCAGTCCCTGTATTCTTTGATAAGAAAAAAAATGTTTTTAACTTTGTAAAAAATCTCGAATGGATCATTGTTTTCGTTGCAAAATCGCTCACTCCGAGAGGATCATCCAGTGCAACGGCCCATACCAGCCGATTAGATGAGGGAATCCTTACAATAACAACCGACGATCGCGAGTTTGAGGTTCCACTAGAATGCGTTGGACTGATAAAACCTGAGGATCATCTCGATTCAGCAATTGTACGAGATGTCGACGAAAAGCTCCAAAAACAGGTCTCGCGTTCAGTTGACTGTTACATACTGAATAATAATCAGGCCCGAGAATCCTTTTTGCAGCGTGTCGATCAACTTCAAATGTGGAATGATGTAAAAAACCCATCACAAGAGAATGTTTGGATAACAGATCAGGATCTTCAAGATGTTGAAGCGATATTCCAAGATGGCCAATCAAGTTTAATGCTGTGGGGAGATGACTATTCCCTGAATCCGTGACTTCAACGAACTGAAGCCAGGCCCAAAGCCTGCAATAACAAG
>Ga0209300_1001160_pt1 | contig 10888 bp, 20 predicted proteins | sample Shrwel_input2_RT_FD_187535 | JGI IMG/M metagenome (GOLD analysis project Ga0209300, IMG submission 187535) | Subsurface microbial communities from deep shales in Ohio, USA - Utica-3 well 1 S input2 RT (SPAdes) (version 2) ... | reverse complement strand
TGACTTTTCATTATCTCCACCCCTGGCTTTGTTATATCTGTAGCAGATTCCCTGCCGGGACATCCTAAAAACTTTTGCTATCTGATTAAAATTAAGTCCGGCATCATAAAGTTTTACCATGTCTTCGGTTTTTCTTTTAGCAGCCAGTCTTCTGAACTTGTTATAAGCATTATCTGCACTAATATTATAAACTTCACCAATTTCTTTATAGGTCATATCTTCAGTAAACTTTAAAATGATCATGTCTAAAATATCATTATCTCCATTGAACTTAGTCACTGGCTCTTCTCCTGTTTCTACTACCTGCAAAGCTCCTTCCGGTGTATACCCTTCGATTATGGCCAGAGCTAATGCAGCATAACCTATTTCTTTGACATTTGTATTAACAACTGGCACCTTAACCAACTCCTTAAGCTGTGACTTCTGCATCCTTATCGGTAATATTCAGTCTGATTTCTTTATAATTTTCGCTTAATTCAATTTCAACATTTTCATAATTTGCAACACTTAATGCGGTTTCAATAAATGGTCCTGCGATTTTAATTCTTTTGCCCTTGTTGTCATTCTTAAAGTCTCTGAGCAGGTCGGCCATATCATCTTTGGTTTCTGTATCAATATTTCCATTTACTATAATTGGTTTCATTCTTTCTCATCCTCCCAGGCTAATCTAATAGTGTACTCTGCATCATCTTCAACCGGCAGTCCTAATCTTTCTCTAAGTCTCCTGCCTAAAAAATCTTTTAGATCATGATCTTCAGAGTATTTCTTGAATCTACTAATTGCATCCCGGGCCATCATTTCTCTGACATCACCTGTTAACTCCTGATTTCTATAGGCCATTCCAATTATATTAAGTCCGACTTTTTGAATCACTTCCTGAGTCAATGCTACAAGTATGTTCTCGAATTTTCTCTTTTGCCCCTGAGGTATCTTTACATCAAGAGCTTTTTCATCTACAAAAAATAAGTTAATTGCTATCTGGCCAGACGGTTTGGAAAAGGCCGGATAAATAAATGTTGCTTCTGTTAATTTTTCTAATTCTTGATTAGCATTTTTCCAGTTAGGGAAAACTTCATTATTCATTATTATCACTTATCCTCTCTGCAAGTTGTTTTACTTCTGGTCTTTCAATTCTCTCAATATCTTTTCTAATTCCTCCAGGTAGCAGCATTCTTTCTTTTTCATGTTCTTGAATCTGTTCATAAGTCTTAATAAATCTGTTCATAATGAAACTGTCATCAGCATTATTATTAATCAAACTAAACCCAGTTACTTCTGCAGCTTTCAAAACTGGTTCTGGTAGTACTTCTTTTACTTTTTCGGGGTGATAAAACCAACTGTGTTTACTGATAGCATTTCTAACTTTTTCCCAGGCTTCCGGTCCACTGATCTTCATAACCGGATCATTTTTAGTCAGCATCTTTTGAATTTGTTTTACTAATTCTCCCGGAGTCGGTGGCCAGGTTGGCTTATCTATAACTAACTTTTTCAAAGCTGTAGAAGCTACATTGTAATCATATTCAGCCAAGAATAGAAACCAGGTCTCTGTTAGAGCTGCTGTTTCATCATCATCTGATTTAGGGTATTCAAATTTTGCATTGTAATAATTGTCAAGAAAACTAAGCATTTTAACCATTTCTGATTTTTTCAAAGTACTCCACCTCCTGAATTTCCTTCGCTTTCTTCCTGATCTTTATATTTCTGATAAAATTCTTTTCTCTTTTGACTTTTCTTTTTAGAACTATTTTTCTTATTATTATTCAAATCTCTTTTCATTTGATTTTCTAATTTAGTTATTTGGTCCCTGAAGGTTGGAGCTGAACAAATGTTACCACTCCAGAACTCATCTTCCTGGCACCAGTCCATTATATTTCTTATCTCTTCCCAGCTATATCCAGCGTTTCTTTTTCCTTTAGGGCCTAATCTATTTAATCTTTCTAATTCAATAGCCCAATCTTCTAAGTCTTCAGGGTTTGGATCAGGAACCGGCTGCCTTTTATTATTTTCTAAAATTCTTCCCCTTAAATATTTAGCTGCTTTATAGGGAATACTTTCTTCACCATATTTAGGTTCATATTCTTCTTTTTCAGAGAGAGAATTCGGACTTTCAGAGTCCGAACGTTTTTCTTTCTCCCTTCTTTCCCCTTCTTTCCCCTTCTTACTGTATTGTTCCGCAGGTGTTCCAACTCCGTTCCAACCCTGTTCCAAGTCCGTTCCAAGCTCTTCGTTATCTTCTTGATAATCCTGATACTGCCGGTAATTAACGACTGTAAAGAGTGTTCCAAGCTTAGTTTGCTCAATTTCTATTCTTTCTTGTTCTACCAATCGATCGACCGAACGTTTGATTACTGAAAGGCTATAATGTTTAATAGCATTGTTCTCAAAATACTCTAGATCTTCTCTTATTTTTCTATAGGACCTGAGGAACTGCCCGCGCTTAATTACAATTCCATAATTCTCATATTTGGTGTTAGGTTCTTCTTTATAGCGGGCCTGTCCAATCAGGTATATAAATAATCGTAAATCAACTGGCTGCATCCATATGCTGCTGTCAAATATATCTCGATAGAGTTTGAAGTATCCAGCCACGCTTTATCACCACCAAGTTTTTATGTTTCATTTTCTTCTGCTCTATAAATTTCTGTTGTATCATAATGAGTTAATTTTGTTTTTCCTATAGTTTTATAATAAGAGTGATAAAATTTACCTTCCCAGTCTTCAATCTGGCCGGCACCTTTATTTGATAAAATAATCAAAGGCCCCGACTTACCTCTGTCATAATTCAATTCTAAAAAATCTAAATCTTTATGAATTGAAGGAATCAATAGACCGATCAACCAGAGTTTGAATCTTAAAAATAATTTCATTATCTCCACCTCTCTAAGTTTTGCCTATGGAAATCAGTGCAGCTATTTGTTATAATATATTTAGAATGTTTTTTCTTTTGAATCTCAGCTGTGCCATCAGCTGGGATTTCTTTAGTCTTTCGCCAGATAGCCCAAAATTTTCTGATTCGCTTAAAAAATATAATTATCCGGGCCAGCAGCAGTATAAACAATTCTTTCAATTCTTTATATATTTCAACGAATGTTGGTGGTAGTAATCTAAATAAAAGTAATCCAAATAGTAAACCCATTATAAATAACTGCCATTCTCTAATAGTTCCCATCTTAACCTTCACCTCTCATTATTCTCTTAGCTTCTTTTTCATCTTCTTTATCTAACTTCTGCAGTAACAATTCAATTTTCTTAATTTCTTTTTTTTACATACTCATCCTTATATTTTCTTGATTTCAGGTTGGCCAACTCCATCTGTAAAGCACTTTTGATAGTCATTTCCTCAGATAAACTGATATCTATCTTCATTTTTGCACCTCCACAGGTCCAGATTTAGTCAATTTAAAGGTTTTGTCCGCTTCAATGAATAAAACATCATCTTCGGTACTGGTTGCGCTCTCTACCTCATTTATGCGACAAATAAGTTTTATTTCTTCCCCTGTAGAACACATTACTAATTCATCAACTGGATCTACAAAATAAATAACCTCAGCTTCATCGTTAAAATCAACAAATAAATCAATTAATAACCTGGCTGTTTTCTCTTTTTTAGTTAATTTCATTTACTTCATCCTTTCTTAAATTTCTTTTATTTAATTTTGCTTCCAGATCAGATTTAACTTCTGCAATCTGTTTTTCTAAAGTTGTAATTATTGATAAAGCCAACTGATCAGCTACCTCATCTATAAAATTTCTTTTGGCGTATCCTAACCCTGTTTTCATTCCTAATTTTTGCTGCGCTCTGAATACAATTTCTTTATCTTCATCACTTTCTGAAATTTTTAATGCAGCAATTAGCATTTCTAATGACTTTTTTAATTGAAAAATATTGTTTTTGATAATAATCAACTCCTAATCGACATACTTAACATATAACCAGTCAATATATTCTTTTCTTTGCTTTTCGTCTTCGGTGGAATAAAAATCTTTGTAGTATCCGTGCTCTTCGAGCCAATCATCTATAAAATCAAGGCACCTTATATAATGCCAATCAGTAGTATTATATTTTTCAAAAGTTTTAACCCTGGCATATTTATTTTTACCAACATATTTCCTATATGGTCTTGTGCGACTAGAGTTTCTTTTGGCCAAGCCAACTACTTTTAATAATTTTCCAAAAGTTCTAGAACCAATAGAAGGCTCCAAGAATTCTCCAAATGTGCTTTGATTAACCCAGTCGTATCTAGGAGCATTAACTCTGGCTGAATTAACTGCTATATCTTTTATATCTTCCTGCTCTTTTTCTAATTTCTCTAATTTTCTATTTGCTTCATTCGCTTTATTTTCAGCTTTTCTAGCGGCTAAATTAGCTTCATTAATTTTTGCAGCAAGTTTATTAATCCTGGCATTCATTACTTTAGTCTGAAGCATTTCAAGTTCTTCATCATTAAGTTCTTGAATATCATTTTGATTTAAGCTAATAACATCATTGCTCACTATCAATCACCTCAGCATCAATATAATTTTTCTTCTCCGGCAGAAGATCCTCAACTTCATTACACCACTCTCTGACTTTTCCCACTATTTCTTTTACATTTCTGACTACAATTTCATCGTCGCTTGCTTCAATTAATGCTCTGGAATATTTAACTGGAGCTAATTTGTTCTGCAAAAAACTTTCTATTTCGGTTACAAAATCAGCTACACTACCAACAGCTTCGAATTTTCTGTGAATACTATTTTTCTGTTCTTTGAGATTCTTAATTTTATTTTTCAACTGCTTATATTCTTCCGCTTCTTTCTCATTGAGATTTGCTTTTTCTTCGATAATCTCTTTTTCTTTACTTAATTCCTTAATATCATTAGATAATCTGTCCAATTCATTTTGCTTCTGCTGCAGCTGCTGTTTCATTTTTCGATTCTGTTCTTTCATTTTTTTATAATCATCAGGAATAACTTCTTTTTCTATAGTTTCAGGTTCTTTTTCTTTCAACTCCTTAATTTGTTTGTAAACATTAATTTTTTTCTGGCGTTCCTGGTCCCTTTCTTTAATAAGACCATCTCTGATTTCTTCTAAAAACTGGTTGTTCTCTTTTAGTCTCTCTTTTTCCTCTTCAAGTTTTTCTTTCTCTTTTTTAAGTTTTTTAAATTCCTTATGGGAAGTTATGTCTCCGTCCAGGACCTGCTGCTTAAGTTCCGGATCAGCTGAATTTTTTGCTATTTCATAACTCAAACTTAAAGGCAAATCTTCTATCAAATCTTGTTTCTCGCTATTTGCGAGAATCAAATTATATCTTTTTATCATTCTATAAACTTTATCTTTTTTGAAACCTAAGCTTTCATACCATTCTTGAAAACAGCCATATCCATTTTGAGAAAGTTTATCTTGAGCATCTTTTAATTCTTTTCCGATTCTGGTGTAAGCACTGCCTACAATTTCTTTCATATTTGTTTCTTTTTCTCTCAAAAAATTAGCCATCTCTGGTTGGAGTTGGCTATAATTAAATTTACTCTCTGTCAATTGATCCATTAATTGTTTACCTCCTGACTCATAATTTTGTCATATACCATTTTTGAAAAAGGAGAATAAACTTCACTCTCCTCTATATCTGGATTATTATCTATAATTTCTTTATTTGTAACAGTGCCAGTTTTTCTATCAACAGTTACTCTTTTTATTGCCAGAGACATTACTTTTCCTCCTCTATAGCAGTAACTAATTTTTCAACCAATTGTTTTGCTTCATCAGTGCTTAATTTAGTAAGAATTTCATTTTCGTCATTAGTTAGAATTATTTTTTTATTGTCTTGAAAAACTTTCATTAATTTAATCACCACTTTTGTTGTTTTTATGCACCACTTTAGTTAAAAAAATATTTTCATAACTATAAGGAAGAACTCTTACGGCTCCTTCAATGAATTTTCTGCCTGGTTTTCTGCCTTTCCTTAATATCTTATAAAGGTAGGTCCTATCAATTCCCATCTCATCAGCAAGTTCTGGTATCGAGCGATCTGTTTCTTCCATATATTTTTCAACAAGTTCACGATTTAAAACAATTTCTTTCACCACTTCACACCTCCTTTAATCATTTATCTTAAATAGATTATATATCACTTGTGGTTTTTTGTCAACATAAAATTTAATTTATTTATATTTTAAGTTGCAAATAGTCAACATATATATTATAATTAACATATCATATTAAAGAAAGGAATAAAAAAATGAGTATAAAAGATTTTAGAGAAACTCTTCAAAAAGAAATTGATGATTCGGCAATAAGTTCTATCAGAGAGTTGGGAAGACAGGCTGATATAGATCACTCTTACATTTCTAGAATATTAAATGGCAAAACTAAAAACCCTCCATCTCCACAAATTATCAAAAAATTAGAGCAAGCTTTAAATATTGCGGATGGCATTCTGATGATTAAAGCGGGTTACATATCTGGAAAAGTTAATGAGTTAAAAGAAACAAAATCTAAATATAATTATGATGACATCATAAAAAAAGAAGTCGAATCTATTCCGGTTATCGGAACAATTTCTGCAGGGCAGCCAGTTTTGGCTGAACAAAATATTTTATTCTACAAAAAAGTACCAGCTGATAGGGTTTCAAATGGTCAATATTTCTTTCTTAAAGTCAAAGGTGACAGTATGATAAATGCAGGTATTAACGAGGGGGATCTTGTTTTGATCAGACGTCAGAGTACAGTTGAAAATAATGAGATAGCAGTAGTAATGGTTAATTCTGATGAAGCAACTTTAAAAAGAGTAATAAAAACTAACGGTTCATGGGTTTTGCAACCTGAGAATCCTAATTATGAAAATATCATTATAAAAAATGATCAGGCTAGAATTATTGGTAAAGCTATAGAAGTTATGCATAAGTTATAAACTTAGGAGGATAAACATGAGTAAGCCAACAGCTGCAATTTATGCACGTTTTAGCTCCAGTAACCAAAGAGAAGAATCAATAGATGCTCAGGTTAGAGAAATTAAGGAGTACGCAGCCAAAAATAATATAAAAATAAATAAAATTTATACTGATAAAGCGAAATCAGCTACAACTTCTGATCGCCCAGCTTTTTTAGACATGGTCAGCGACAGTAAAAAAGATTTGTTTGATTTTGTGATTGTTCATAAACTAGATCGTTTTGCTAGAAATAGATATGATTCCGCTGTATATAAAAGAAAATTAAGAGAGAATGGTGTCGAAGTTATTTCTGCATTAGAAAATTTGGATGGTAGTCCTGAATCTATAATATTAGAATCTGTATTGGAAGGGTATAATGAATATTATTCTGCTAATTTACGCAGAGAAGTTAAAAAAGGAATGAAAGAGAACGCTTTAAATTGCAAACATAATGGAGGTTTAGCACCCCTTGGGTTCGATGTTGCAGAAGATAAGACTTACATTATCAATGAAGAGCAGGCTAAAAGTGTGAAGTTAATTTTTGAAATGTATGCCGATGGCCATGGTTATTCAGAAATAATTGACGAGCTTAAAAAGAGGGGTTTCAAGACTCAGACTGGTGGTAATTTTAGCAGGCCTAGTTTACATGATATTTTGATTAATGAAAAGTATCGGGGCGTTTATATTTTTAACAGATCTGTAAGTAAAAAGGCTGGAAAGAGAAATCACCATAAGTCAAAAGATAAAAAGAAAATTATTAGAATTGAAGGTGGAATGCCAAGAATAATTGATGATCATACCTGGAGGAAGGTGAAAAAAAGAATGGAAGGTAATAAAAAGTCTGTTAATAATAAAGCTAAAGAAATCTATATTCTTGCCGGTTTAATTAAGTGTGGAAAATGCGAGGGAGCAATGGTTGGAAATAGAAGAATTGCTGGAAAAAATAAAACTGTCTACACTTCTTATGAATGTTCTACCAGAAAGAGAAAAAGAGATTGTGACATGCCTTCAATAAGTAAAGATTTTGTAGAAGGTGCAGTTTTAGATAATATGATAGAAGAATTATTTTCGCCTGCTGCAATCAAAAATATAGCTGCCAAGGTATACAAATTTGCTAAAACTGAAAATAAAGAAATAAATTCTGACATTAAAAGATTTGAAAAACATTTAAAAGAAGTTCAGAAAAAAATTGATAACATTACTGAAGCAGTAGCAGAAGGTTTATATCAGCCTTCAATGAATGAAAAATTAAACTCTCTTGAAAATGAAAAAGCAGATTATGAAATGTACCTTGAGGAAGCAAGGTTTCAAGCCGAGAATAATTCTCCATCAAAAGAAAGAATTGTTCAAGAATTAATGAAGTATAGAAATATTAAAAACGAAAGCCTTGAAGATCAGCGAAGGATCGTCAAAACTTTCGTTAAAAAAGTCACCGTATATGAAAACAATATAACCATAGATTATATTGTGGATGTTGATGGTGGAGGTGGGGCGTACCGTTTTGAATCCACAATTAATATTGAAGATTACAGACCATAGTTATGGCCTGAATCTAAGAACCTATTTTGTTTTATTATTTCCATTCCAAAATACTTTTTTAAAAACAATATCTTTTACTTCTGCAGCAGTAATACTGAACTTTTTAGCAGCTGTTTCGAAAATTTCATCTTGACTTTGATTAGTTGATTCACTATATTTTTTATAGTAAGACCAAATTTCAACCTCTTGATCAGTAAGTTTTTTATTCCAATTTTTTTCTAATAAATTATATTTAAATTCCATTACATCATAATCTCCGCTAACAACATTTTGAGCTTCTCCCCAGTCTCCATTTAAAGCAAATGTAGCATTTCCCAAAGTTATTCCATGGCCAACGTACTCTTTTCGATCATAAAAAGAAATTCTTAAAGCATTAAATTCTTTATCATTTTTAGCTTTTTCAGTTACTTTTTGAGCAATATTTTTTAATTCTTTCACTCCTGGTTCTCCTTCTACAACTACATGATAATTGTATCTAAAAACATCATCATATAAATTTAGTTCATCATCAATTATAGTATAGTTTAATTCTTGAGAACTCTGGTTGCTTTCTGCAGTGGCCGGTTGTATTTTATCCTTTTCGTTTTCTCCTGAATCAACCGTTAATATTCCAGTTGCGAAGCCAATTATAATTATACCAATAAAAACTAAAATTATTTTCTTGATCATAATTAAACACTCCTCTATTATTGTTATTATTTATATAGTTGCATATAAATTAAAATTAACCTCTATTTATTTATAAAATCTAATATTAATTCTACATCTTTTTTGCTTTGATAAAAAAGATACATTAATACATCTGATTGAGAATGTTTGTATATTTTGTTTTCATTAACCCCTACAATATCGCTTATTCTTTCATTTAGAATATCTGCAAAATTTTTGTTAACAAATACCTTTAATCGCTTATGCTTTCCGTCGCCCCAATTAACTGATATTTCAGCAGAAGTGTGCTGAGAATTAATATAATATCTCAAAAATTCAACTACCTGCTGATAAGAATCGAAATTAGGGTAATATCTCTTTTTTTCTCTCCTCCCTCGCCAGTTGTACTCATTTCTTAACAGGTCAATGAAATCACTATTGTATATTTTCATTCTGTAATAATCATATTCATAACCTGGGCGCTTATTTTCTGTTGGTCCTTGGTATATAGTATATTCAAAATTAATTTCAGAAAGATAACTTTGCACTTTTTTAACAATTTCATAGTCCTTATTAGTTATTTGAATAGATTTTTCTGTAGAGGACCAGCTGGCCGTAGTCCAGAATATTCCTAGAATACGACCAGGTATAATTAATTTATTCATTTTCAAGCCCATCTATTAGCATTTTAATTTCTTTAGGAGACCATTGTGGTTCATCCCATCCTTCTTCACCGACCGGTTCCTCTAAATATCTTTCTTCTGTACCTTCATAATATCTTATGCCACCCTCATCAAATTCTAGCTGATATAGATAATCATCAGTTAATTCGATATCTCTCCAACCATCTTTTGAAAAAGTTTTTTCTTTTGTGGCCTGGATGCTTTCGGTCGCTATTTCTTCCCAAACTTCATTAATTTCTGCTTTTTCTTCTAATTCAGCTTTAGTTAATGTAATTCTGGCGCCTGCAATTTGACTAATTAATTTTTCTTTGAAAATATCAGCTGGAACGAGTGTACTATTGTCTATAGATCTATAAGCATAAATTTCAAAATTTGCGTGTTGTCCTTCAAGATGCACCCATTCGCCAGCTATTTGGTTTTCGTCAAAATTTCCATCTGGTAAATTTCCATTGTCATTAAAATATCTAACCGCCATTGGATTGTCCTGATCGCTAACTTTTACACCACTTTTTGTTAATTCTACAATTTCAATAATTTTCATTTCTTTTCCCTCCTTTTTATAATATAAATCAAATGCCTTTCTTGCAACCTCTGACTTGTTATCTTCTTTTTTTAATTTCTCAAACTGCCAATCACTAACGTAAACACAAATTTGTCTAGCCATTTGTTTTACCCCTTTCCTTATCTTGTATCTTTATTATACATGCATGCATGTGTTTTGTCAAGGGTTTTTATCAATATTTTTTAAAAAAGTTTTTTTGCATAAAAAAATACCCCCAGGGCTTAAAGCCCCAGAGGTTAATAATTAGAATATAATCCAATGTAATATAGTTGTATTTACAGATGCAAAGATAATTCCGGCAACTGCAGCGCCTATTAAAGAGTTTTCCTGGGGCACAAATGGATTAAATGGTTCTTTGTGATTTCCACTTAATAGCCATTTATAAACTGAATAACTTTGCAATCCGGAAATTATAATTGAAATTATTATAATAAGTAAAACTTTTAGAATAGCCATAAGACCTCCTTTACAGTAAAAGAAACATGATCCAATACAATAATGAACCATATACAGCAAGTAATATTATAAAAATAACCACAACAACTAC
>Ga0209300_1001157_pt1 | contig 10903 bp, 12 predicted proteins | sample Shrwel_input2_RT_FD_187535 | JGI IMG/M metagenome (GOLD analysis project Ga0209300, IMG submission 187535) | Subsurface microbial communities from deep shales in Ohio, USA - Utica-3 well 1 S input2 RT (SPAdes) (version 2) ... | reverse complement strand
GCTCAGGAAACGACGCTCTTCCACATTGACCTTGATGCGGTCGCCGGTCGAAATATGCTCCGGCACCTGCACCGTCAATCCCGTGGTAAGTCTGGCGGGTTTGGTGCGCGCGGTGGCAGACCCGCCTTTCACAGACGGATCGGTTTCTTCAATGTTCAGCTCCACCGTCGGCGGCAGATCCACACCTACCGGGCTATCGCTGACCAGAATCACCACCAGGCCCTCGGTATCCTCGCTGATGAACAGAAGCTCGTCCTCAATCGCGCTCTTGTTGAGCATATACTGAGTAAAATCTTCGGTGTCCATGAACACATACTCATCGCCATCGGCATACGAAAAAGTCGCCGGCCGGCGCACCAGGTCCGCCTGGTTGAGCATGTCGGAATCCTTGAAGGTTTCATCCAGCTTCTGGTTGGTCACCACATCGTACAGTCGCATACGGTACAGGCTGCCACCGGCACGGCCCTGGGGTACAGAACGTTCGATGTCCCTCACAATAAACACCCGCCCCTGATACTCGACGGCCTGATTCTTCTTGATTTCACTGGCTTTAGGCATGAAACACAATTCCGGAGTTAGTTATGGGAAACGGTGATATACCATGACTCGGGCCCTGAAGCGATAGCCACATCAACACGAACAGCCATGCAGTTACCCACAACTTCTGTGGATAACTTTGTTAGCAAGACAGGGATAGGTACCGATAAGCAGCGGCGTGCCTGACTTTGCATTTTGTGCAGGTTATTTGACCAGGGGTTCAGCCACCCAGACCAAAATGAGCCGCATCCTCTTCAATGCAACGGTCCAGCAACGCCAGATAATCCGCCCTGGCTTTCAGTTTGGTCTGCTTATGCGCCCGCAGGTTCAGCTGTTTAAACTGTGCGGCGACTGTTTTCGCCCGCTCCATCAACTGCTCCGGAGCGACCGTTTCATCCAGAAAGCCTGCCGTCACAGCCGTTTCCGGATTGAAAATCTCCGCGTTCACCACCGACCGGTTGAAATACGGTGCCGCCAGACGGTGCCGGGCAATCTCGATACCAGCATGGTGCATGGTCATGCCGATGGCCACTTCATTGAGCCCCAGCTTGAAACGGCCTTCCACACCAACGCGATAGTCCACTGACAACAGAATAAACGCGCCCTTGGCAATGGCGTGTCCGCTGCATGCGGCAATCACCGGCAGGGGAAACGCGGCCAGTCGGCGGGTCAACGTGGATCCTGTATTGACCAGCGCCATAGCCTCCTTCGGGCCTTGCTGCATTTCCTTCAGGTCATAGCCGCCGGAGAACATGCCCGGCTGACCGGTCAGGATCACAATGGCTTTGTCCGCCTCAGCCTTGTCCAGCGCGGCATTAAACGCCTTGAACACTTCCTGGCTCAGGGCGTTAGCCTTACCATTGTTCAGGGTGATGGTAGCGATGCCATCTTCAAGTTCGTAAGTTACAAGATCAGTCACCGGAAAATCCTCATTGGCTGCCAGTTCAAGTGAGTGTTTGTTAACTTTATAGCGTATAACCTTTCCCGGCAATGGTCTGTTAACCATCGCAGGGGCAGGTTGGCTGAATAGCCGGGTTGTCAGCTTTGGCTGTTCAACTGGTCCACAAACTCCGCCAGTTCTTTTTCCATGTCTGCCAGCCGTTGCTGCCATTGGGCTTTATAACCGGAAAACTCCTCACCCAGATCGCCCAGTTGCAGCTGTGTCGCCAGCGCTACGCGGGTGCTTTCGGTAACAGACTGCACATCCGGCTGCTCCAGTTCTTCACTCTGCTCTTCCAGCCGGATCACCGCTTCGTTCAGCAACTGGCGGTCTTCAACCGAGGCCTCCGGGTTATTCTTCAGCGCTTCCCGCAGGGAATCAGACAGCTGCTCAATGTGCTGGCGAAGCATCTGTCCATAATCGTCCACCATGCCGGAGAAGCTCTCGCCGGCCTCCGAAGCCTGCTGACTCAGCTCGTCGCTGAGTGCTTCAAACTCCCGCGCCAGGTCATTTGAATGTCGAGTAAGCTGGCTTTGCAAATCCTTGCCCAGCGCCTCCAGCTGGTTCACCACATCGCCCCACAGCGGACCGTCATTCAGGGCCTCTCCGGTGCGATAGTAGTCCACCAGCCATTGGTCGTCTTTCTGCACCAGATAAGTGGTGGTTTCCAGCGGATTTTGCCGATCAGAAAGTCCCAGGAAAGTGGTATCCACCGTTGCCTGGTGCCCGTCAATCACGACACGGCCCCACTCCACCTCAACGCCCTGCCAGTCACGCTGGTAGCCATCAAAACCGGCATCTTCGATCAGTGTGGAGTATTCATTGGCTTCGCCCGCATCCTGTGCCACCACCGCCTGCCAGAACGCCCGGGAAACCTCCTGCGGAGATTGCGAACCGCCACAGGCCGTCAGCAATGAGGAAGAAATCAGAGCGGCCAGAAGATATTTTTTTCTCATAGCTCGTATATCCCAAATGTGAGTTCACTATACTGCAGAAAGTTTTTGTTGCTGAAAGACGGCAACCGTAAAACCTGCGCCAATTCTGTCTGTGGAGCTACACCCATTCCAGTTACGGGGCTGTCAGCTTCCGGCCTACCTCCATGTTAGTTTAACTGTATGCGAATCCGTATAACCCATCAAAGAATCACCGTCGCTCTCCAGCTTATTCTGCTGGCCGAGGCCGTTTTTGCACTTTGGGGGCAACGCTGGTTTACCGCATTCCTGACCGGCACGATCATCCTGATGACTTTCTTCCCGATATTATTTGAGCGGCAATTTCGCATTCACATACCGCCAGAGCTGCAACTGTCGGCCATAGGCTTTGTCTTCGCCTCCCTTTTTCTGGGCGAAGTTCATGACTATTACAACCGGTTCTGGTGGTGGGACACGATGCTCCACACCACCTCTGGTTTTCTGCTCGGCATTCTGGGCTTTCTGCTGGTTCACATCATGAACGAGACAGAAAAGATTCAGGTGCACATGAAGGCCGGGTTTGTTGCGTTCTTTGCTTTCCTGTTCGCGCTGGGCGTTGGAGCCCTGTGGGAAATCCTCGAATTCACCATGGACTCACTGTTCGGGATGAACATGCAAAAACCCATGCTGGGAGATCCGTCGGGCCTGACCGACACCATGTGGGACCTGATTGTCGACGCGCTGGGTGCTGTGGTTGTTTCTGGACTGGGCTGGCGCTACCTCAAGCATCCCGGCGAGAAATCGTTTCTTGAGCGCTGGATTGATGACTTTATTGAGCGGAATCCCCGGTTTTTCCGGAAGTAGGCTCACAGCACACCCCCAAGGGCGATGAGAGACAGCAGGGGAAACAAAGCATTCGCAAGGTGTTGGATCATGGATCGGAAGAAAAGCTACGTTGAGATGGGTTGATGTAAATCAAGATAACCGGAATTACAGGTGCTAGTATTCGATCGCTTCTATTATGCGTGTGCGTGATGGCCTGTAAAGAGAGAGAGTTGGAGTTTCAAGGAACACATGTGGTCCACAGCGAGCGGTAACAAGCTCAAAGCGCTCACCGATGAGTTAGGAAATCCCGTCTTTGTTATAGACGTGTGCGGCACACGTCCCTTTCGCATGCTCTGCACAAATGCGCGGCACGAAGAAACCACCGGTATCGCCCACACCCAGATAGCCGGCCATGTGCTTGAAGATTTCTGCTCCCCTGAACTGGCACAGAATAGCGCTGAACACTATCAGCACTGTGTCGATTGTGGTGGCCGTGTCGAGTATGAAGAATGCCTGAACCTTCCTGATGGTGTTCGCTGGTGGCAGACAACGCTGACCCCCATTCGCGATGACGACGGCCAGATCGTCAGAATCCTGGGTAACGGTATTGATGTCACCGACAGAAAAGTACTCGAGATGTCACTGCGCCACCAGGCGCACTTTGACGTGCTGACCGGGCTACACAACCGCACTGGCTTCATGGACCGCCTCCATCGCGCCTTCGCCCATGCCAAACGACACTTTCGCCCCCTCGCCTTGCTGTTTCTGGACCTCGACCGGCTCAAATGCGTCAACGACAACCACGGCCACTCAGCAGGCGATGAACTGCTGAAACAGTTTGGTGCACGTCTGAAACAGGTAGTGCGCCAGACCGACACGGTAGCACGGCTGGCTGGCGACGAATTTGTCGTTCTGCTTGAAGAGCTCAAAGACGCGCGGGAGGACGCCATTACCGTGGCAGAGAAAGCACTGCGGGCAATGGAAGCCCCCATATGCCTGGCCCAAATAGAACTTGTGGTCTCGACAAGCATCGGCGTCGCGCTACTGTCGGAGGATATTCTTGACCCGGACAGCCTGATCAAACGCGCAGACACGGCCATGTACCAGGCAAAGCATAACGGCAGCGGCGGCTACCGGATCCTTTAGAGCGTTAGCGAAAGACCAACTCTACAAGCTGCCCCTCAACCGAAGTAGTCCTGAATCCAGTCAAATAACACCTGTGTGCTCAAATCCCCGAAAGGCATTTGCTGAAACTGATCGCCCACTTCGTCTTCAATGGTGATGAACTGGTACAGTAGCGCCCCCGGTTGCTCATCGTGCAGAATCAGGGTAATACGACGGCGAGTGCGCAGACAGTCGATGGTCATCACATCGGCAGGAATCCCGGAATTACGCATGCCCTGGCGAACCTCCACCACCGGGTTGATATGCTCGTGCGCCGCCTGAATGCGGGCATGGGCTTCACTGGCCATATCAGAGAGTGATTTCAGCGGATCTTCAGGCATGGTCTGCGGGCCTCCTGGCCGGTTATGAAATTTCCGGGCATGCTAACAAAACTTGCCCACAAAAACTGTGGATAACTTTGTTAGCAGTGGCAGGATAGATGCCCCGAAGCACCCAAATGACCGGCTTTCTGCAGAATGCAGGTAAATTGACCAGCGGAAACAATCACCATGCTGAAAATATCCAACGCCGTGGAACTGGCCGATTGGGAAATCGAAATCACCCAGATCCGTGCCCAGGGTTCAGGCGGGCAAAATGTGAACAAAGTGGCCTCGGCGGTGCACCTGCGTTTCGACATTCTCCATTCCACACTGCCGCCGTTCTATAAAGAACGCCTGATGGCGCTTTCTGACCAACGCATCAGCAAAGATGGCATTGTGGTGATCAAGGCACAGTCCTTCCGTACTCTGGAGAACAATAAAGAAGACGCGCTGGAGCGCCTGAAAGAAATGATTCAGGAAGCGGTCAAACCCCAAAAGGCCCGGCGACCCACCAAACCCAGCAAGTCGGCCCGAAGGCGCCGGGTTGATAGCAAAACAAAGCACGGAAAAACCAAAGCCTTGAGGGGAAAGGTCAAGGTCTAGGAAGAGTCAGAGGGGTCTTCTATAAAGGCATTACGATGAAACTCGACGGCTTCCTCCACGGCGTCCAGACCGCTTTCCTTGATCTCCGGAATATCCCCGCCGGCCAGCACCTCCAGAACAGAGCGCACGCCCCGGGACAGCGACTCAGTGTTGTAACCGCCCTCCAGAATGAAGACCAACCGGCCATCACACAGCCTGTCTGCCAACGACTGCACAATGCCCGTCATGGCAGCACAGCCCTCAAATGAAACATTCATTGCAAGATCGTACCAGTGAACGTCAAAACCTGCGGACACCAGAATCAGATCCGGCTTGAAGTACTCCGCGGCCGGCACCAGAATCTCATTGAACACTTTCAGGTAGGCGACGTCGCCGGCGCCGCCGGTCATGGGTACGTTCACCGTGGCGCCCTCGCCCATCCCGGCTCCCACATCCTGCAGACTGCCGCTGCCGGGATAGAACGGCGAGGCCCGGTGAATATCAAAGAGCATCACATGCGGGTCTGCCCAGAAAATATCCTGGGTTCCATTGCCATGGTGCACATCCCAATCAACAATCAACACCCGCTCACAGTCCAGCTCTGCCAGAGCGTGCGCCGCCGCTACGGCAACGTTATTCAGCAAACAGAACCCTCTGGCGCGTACCGGCTCCGCATGGTGGCCAGGGGGCCGAACCAATGCAAAAGCACTTCCGGTACTGCCTGACACCACGGCCTCTACCGCCGCAATAGACGTACCGGCAGCTACTTCGGCTGCTTCTACACTGCCGGGAGACACTGCTGTGGTGTCTACATCCAGCCAGGCATTCTTGTTACGCAACGAGAACACTTCCTCCAGATAGGAGGTAGTATGCACCCGCGCAAGTTGCTCCCGGGTAGCCGCCTTACCACCGGCAAACCGGACACCTTCAACCGGTTCGCGTTTCAGTAAATCCAGAATGGCCTGAATACGCCCTGGATGCTCGGGATATTTCCACTGAACATTCAGCCCCGCGAGAATCGCCCGAACCCGCTTGTCCAGCCGGCCGGGAAGAAAGGCTGCATTCACATCAGGCGCGTGATTCAGCACCCGCTCATCGTAAAAAACGGTGACGTCTCTTCGCTCTGCCACTGCCGGCTCCATGCATTTTCAGGAAGGTGCGTGGCCCTCAATGGCCAAACGCCGCACTACTGGAAGAAGCATAGTCAAGGAATGGAATCCCCGCTTGCGACGAATATAAAGAGTTGGTCAACGGGCTGTTATTTTCGAAGGCACGCACCGTCAAAGACACCTATCTCAGAAACTGCACCACGGTGATGCACAGCTCAGCCAATCAGCCCCCACAATTGCAACCGGTTGTGCAACCTGCACACCTCTTACCCTGACTTCCCGGCCGGGGGAACCGCTCCAGATAACCATGGCACAAAGGTTGCCAACTCTCTGCGTGTTATTCTCGATACGGAACGATCACCATGACCACACAAACTACCTCGAAAGAACAAGACTACCCACTCAGCCCCGTGCCCGCGGACCAACGCAAAAGCATATGGTCGATGGGCCTGGTGCTTCTGGGCTTCACTTTCTTCACCGCCACAATGTGGGCTGGTGGAAGCGTAGGAGTAGCTTTCGACTTCCCAACCATGCTGATGGTTCTGGCCATCGGCAACCTACTGCTGGGAACCTACGCCGCTATCCTTGGCTACATCGCTGCTAAAAGCGGGTTGAATACCGCGTTGATGAGCCGCTTCACCTTTGGAGAGATTGGCAGCAAACTTTCAGACCTCGTCCTTGGGTTCACTCAGATTGGCTGGTACGCATGGGGCACCGCCACCATGTCGATTCTGCTGGTGAAACTGACCGGAATACCCGAGAGCACGACAAAGCCACTGATGGTGCTGTTCGGCTTGGGCTTCTGCGTCACTGCCTTTATCGGCTATCGTGGGCTGGAATGGCTGTCGCGCTTTGCGGTTCCTTCGATGATTATTCTAGTGGCCGTAAGCTTGACTATCGCCCACTCTGAGGCTGGCGGCCTTTCCGGGTTACTGGCCATCACGCCAACCGATGACATGACCATCGCCGCTGCCATCACCCTGATATTCGGAACCTTTGTGAGTGGTGGCACTCAGGCCACCAATTGGACCCGTTTCGCCAAATCCGGCAAAACGGCCGTCATCGCAACACTCCTGGCATTTTTCCTCGGCAACGGCTTGATGACACTGATCGGTGCCTTCGGAGCCCTCGTTTATCAACAGCCGGATATCGTCGACATCATGGTGGCCCAAGGCCTGGCAACACTCGGCATTCTGATGTTGTTCCTGAACCTTTGGACGACCCAGGACAACACCGTTTATAACTTTGCCGTTGCCGGCTGCAATCTGATCCGCACCCGTCGACGAAAGTCCGTAACCATTGCAGGCGCCGCCATCGGTACTGCACTGGCGGTAATTGGCATGTACGAATGGCTGATTCCATTCCTGGTATTGCTCGGCACCTTTATCCCTCCCATTGGCGGCGTGATAATGGCCAGCTATTTCGTGGGCTACAAGCGTCAGTACCCGGACCTGGCTACCGTCACACTACCAGCCTTTAATGTGCCTGGCCTCGCCGCCTACGCTATCGGTTCGGCCGCAGCCTATACCTCACCCTGGATTGCGCCCATTGTGGGAGTACTTGTCGCTGCCATTGCCTACAGCGTGGTTCTGGTGGTCACCGAAGCCGTTCGCGAGCGCAGAGCCCAGATTATGGGAGCTGCATAGTGGCACTTCGATGCCAGGATATTCCCCGACTCCCGGGGCTCGGCACCATCCGGCTCCGGGGCGGATGCGCAGCGGCAGGCAACTTGGTACGCTGGCCTTATGTGGCGGAGAATCGCTCATTCAAGAGTTGGGTAAAAGGGAATGAGCTGGTGTTCGTTACTGGCATCAGCCGGCATCGCAGCCCCCAAAATCTTGCAGAATGCCTCTATGAAGGCAAGGAATGCGAAATCGCCGGGCTGGTAGTGCTCACCGGAGACGCCTACATTGGCCAGTTACCGAGCATGTTATGCAAACTGGCAGACGACCTGGCAATTCCTTTATTTGAACAGCCCTACTCCCTGCCCATGGTGGAGGTGACCGAAGCTATTGGCAGGGCCATTGTCTGGACTGAGCACACCGACCTCGAGCAGTTTGACACCACAATTCTGGCCGATTCAGCGGACCTGCTAGAGACCTGGATCGACTGCAAGGGCAATCAGACCGCCATGGCCGAAGTCTTGGGTTGCCATCGCAATACCATTCGCAACCGCATGAACCAACTGACCAATACCCTGCCCAACCAAACCCACCCGGCAGACCACTTCAGAGCACTGTTGCTGGGCCATCTGTTACAAAGCCCATCACAAGTGAGTCACCATCAGGAGATAAAATGCAGAAACAACTGAACGCCATTCTGAACGCCCGCCTGCAAGGCCGCGACGGACTGTACTCACTCACGATCAGCGATGGTCGCTTCACGGCTATCTCTACCCAATCCGGGACGGTCACTGCAAAGAACGATGAGTTGGATGCCGCCGGCAACCTCGTTACCCCCGCTTATGTGGAGCCCCACATACACCTGGATGCCGCCATGACCGCCGGTGAGCCCCGCTGGAACCAGAGCGGCACCCTGTTCGAAGGCATCGAGTGCTGGGCTGAACGCAAGACCACCCTTACCCATGAGGATGTCATCAACCGCGCCACTCAAACCCTGAAGCTGTTCGCTGCTCATGGCATCCAGTATGTACGCACCCATGTCGACGTCACAGACCCCAGCCTGACGGCTCTCAAAGCAATGCTGGAGGTGCGTGAGCAAACCGCCGGATTGGTAGACCTGCAAATCGTCGCTTTTCCTCAGGAAGGTATATGGTCGTTCAAAAATGGCCGCGAACTAATGGAGGAAGCCGTACGCCTCGGCGCCGATGTGGTTGGCGGTATTCCCCATTTTGAGTTTACCCGGGATTACGGGGCTGACTCTGTCCGCTGGCTGATGGAGCTGGCACACAAGAATGATCGCCTGGTGGATGTGCACTGCGATGAAATCGATGATCCCGAATCCCGGTTCCTCGAAATACTTGCCGCTGAAGCCCTGCGCCTCGATTACGGCTCCCGGGTTTCGGCCAGCCACACCTGCGCCATGGGCTCCTACGACGATGCCTATTGTGGCCGCCTGTTCCGCTTGCTGAAAAAATCCGGCCTTCGCTTCCTGTCCATGCCCACCGAAAGCCTGCACCTGCAAGGCCGCTTCGACAGCTACCCGAAGCGCCGGGGCATCACCCGCGTACCCGAACTGCTGGATGCCGGCCTGAAAGTCGCCTTCGGCCAGGACTCCATCCGCGACCCCTGGTACCCCATGGGCAATGGCAACATGCTGCGCGCACTGGATGCAGGCTTACACGCCTGCCACATGCTGGGCATGAGCCAGATCGAGCGATCCCTGGAACTGATTACGAGCAACGGGGCGGCAGCACTGGACCTGAAAGAGTACGGCCTGGCCGAGGGCCTGCCCGCACGCTGCGTTGTGCAACAGGGAAAGACACCTTATGAAGTACTGTTGGGGCAACGGCCAGTGCTCGCGTCGGTTCGGGATGGCAGAGTGCTAGTGGAGCGAGAGGCCGCAGAACCCTTGGGCGACTTGCAACTCAACTGATAGGGCGCCAGGGCAACGACGATACCAACGCCTATGGCCAGATAATCGCAATTGTTCCATTCCAATAACCAACCCGCCCAGGAATGACACACCAGCCCGGAAGAGAAAAAGCTCCCGGGCTGGTGGTGTGTTTTCTCACTTACTTGTAATGGGCTCACCTTGCCCGCCGGTCTCTCAGGTGCCACGCTTACTGCAAAGTAATCTGAGAATCAGAATTTCTCTCGATAAGGAACGGTTAATGGCAAGTTCAAAACTACTCGGAATCGTATTGCTCGTGGTAGGCATAGGCCTGCTGTACTTCGGGTATCAATCCACACAATCCCTTGGCGGCCAGGTTACTGAAACCCTGACCGGTCGGTTTACCGATGAAACCATGTGGTACCTGATCGGTGGCGCAGCGGCAGCAGCTGCCGGTGCCTTTCTCACCTTCGTCAAGAAATAACCCAGACAGGAGCCGTGTTATGACGCTGAATATTCAACTCGCACCGCTGATCAGCCTGGGTGCCGGCATTGCCATACTCGTATTCCCGAAGCTGCTTAACTACATCGTAGCGGGCTATCTGATCGCGATAGGGGTTCTGGGGCTGTTGGGGCATTCACTCTGAGCTGTATGATCCAATCCGTCCTGTAAGATCTACATCAAATGAACGACCAGAATTAACGGAGGCTGAACCTTGAAGCTCGCGACCATCTCCCAACCCGGTGGACTGGACCAGTTGCAGATTACCGAGGGCCCCGAGCCCGGAGAACCAGGGCCCGGGGAGCTACGAGTACGTATTCACGCCAGCTCCCTGAACTTCCATGACTATGCCGTAGTCACAGGCGCCATACCTACCGAAGACGGGCGCATCCCGATGGCGGATGGCGCCGGTGTCGTCGAAGCCGTTGGCGCCGAGGTGAGTGAATTCAAGGTTGGAGATCACGTTGTCTCTACTTTCTTTCCTCAGTGGGAGAACGGCC
>Ga0209300_1001156_pt1 | contig 10916 bp, 7 predicted proteins | sample Shrwel_input2_RT_FD_187535 | JGI IMG/M metagenome (GOLD analysis project Ga0209300, IMG submission 187535) | Subsurface microbial communities from deep shales in Ohio, USA - Utica-3 well 1 S input2 RT (SPAdes) (version 2) ... | reverse complement strand
CCACTCCTTCACTGACATGCCCCCGGCCATCGATAAAAGCTGGGGACAGTAGCTGGTTCTGTGGCCTGACGGCCACTCGGAGGTGGGTCAAAATTAATGGCCAGTAGTGGGTCATTTTAATTGGCCACTAACACTGGTGTTCAAACCAACAATATTTTCTATTTTCAGTGGGTCGTGTTGTTCTTAAACGAGCAGAACCAAATTAACAGCGCGTCTCAAAGATCACTCTTCTATGATTAATTTATGAGGGGAAACCGGGGCCACTCGCATCCACCTCCGTGAGCTTTCCGAGATACATTGGATTGCCAGCGCAACATTTTTGGCTCTTATAAACAGTGAGTCAATACACTCAGACTGGCAATTCCCCTGAAAAGAGCCAGCGAAACAGACGATACGCCATTTCATAGGGCACTGCATTACCTATAAGACGCGCTATCTGGGTCGGGGTTCCTTCAAACTCATACGAATCGGGAAAAGTCTGTAAGCGCGCGGCCTCACGGAGTGTAATCGCACGGTCTTGTTCAGGGTGAGCAAAACGCCCTTTCGTAACATCGGTACAGCCAGTGGTTAATGTGGGGGCAGGTAAATCCCATGCCATCCTTCCGTATACATCAGGAAATGATTTGGAAACAAGGTTTCGATGACAGGCAAGCTGTAGGTTATCGGGTAACGCAGAGCGGCTGCCCCCGTCTTTAGGGATAGCCCGCAGCCTTTGCAGTGTCAGAGGGGCATGACGTCGTGCTCTGTGCAGAGGATCGTCGGGGCACCTCTCACCAGGCCCCAGAGGTCTCAGACCACGGAAGGCCATTTTCACGGTCGGTTGCGAAGCAGCGGAATAGTTTTTCCGAAACCACTCAAAGCGCTCTAAGACAGAATCGCTCTTGGACGCGACAAAAATCGATCTGGCACGCCGTTGCGGAACGCCCAGGTCGGTTGCTGATACGCGTATTGGGTCGTTAAAGCGATAACCGAGCTTCGAAAGCCCTTCCCTAAGCTTTTGTTTTGCCTCGGAACGAACAATTCCCGGAACATTTTCAACCCAGATCGTCTCGGGGTCGAGTTCCTTCGCAAAACGAAGTGCTTCTAGTACAAGTGGAGCTCGCTGATCCGCTTTACTTCTCGTACGATTTTGGGAGCTGAAAGGCTGGCATGGCGCACAGACAGCGAGCACCGAGAGCGAACGGCCTTGAAGCGAATCTTTAACAGATCTGGGATCTATTTCCCTTATGTCGCGATCCAAAAAACGCGTCGAAGGATGGTTTTTGGTGTACGTCGCTTTCGCGGCGGTGTCGTTATCGACTGCAAAAACCACATGGAAACCAGCCGAAGCTAACGCCTCGGAAACTGAGCCAGAGCCGCAAAAAAGATCTGCAGCCAAGGGAGTGTGGTCACTTATTTTGCGCTGGTTCTTAGCCATTCGAATTCGTTAGATCCTATTCGTCCGATCGTATTAATGGCTTTTTGAGCGAGATGCACGGCTGTCATCTCCCGCAACTGGGCTCGCCATTCCCATTGAGAATCATCAGTATCGGTAAAGTAAATGTTCCCATTTTCATTCTTATCAGCAACGATAACGTCGTCGGGAGCTTTGGGGTTGAACCATAGTGTTTTGAGTTCTCTCAAATGCTTGAACTTGCCTCCCCCGGGAATCTGATAACGAGCACCGCTATCAGCATCTGGAAGAACTAGGTCAAACTCGCTATCTTCAGGAATTAGTCTCAGAAACAAAAATGCCGTCTCTCCAGTAAGGCGCACAGTGTCACAGGCTGGCTGAATACAAAACAGTACATGATCCCCGGAGCTAATAATGGTGCCAAAGTTCAGTAGAGGACTCTCTTTAGGTGGTCTGCCAACTCTCTTACCTGAGTGATGTGCGATTGTCGTCAATACAGCATAATCAGAGCTGTATCTTTTCCAATTGTCTTCGTTTTCGAAGAACGAGCTAGAGACCGTGGCTTGTTTGTTTGAACTCAAAACACCCCGAAAGCCGTCCCGTAGGAAAATCGTCCTAGCTTCAAAATCCAAAGCCTCAATATCTTTCAGGTCTCCATCTCTCTTTATGTTGCGTATATTGTTATCCGCTGGGAGTCGATCTGCCCTCGAACGAAGCCAAAGCAAACAGCTTTCCGCGCCAAGTACTTTTTTCTCAGCGTGACTAGCAGCGATTGAAAGGGAAAGCTCTGACTGAAGCATTTCCACCATGAGCCGTCCCGCATCGTCCGGATCAGGCTTCGTAGCTCGGTCCCCTGCATATACAGGATCTAGTTCCTCATCAAACTGGGCCAAAACTCTATGTATATCTCGCCTTACTGCTGCTACCGATTCCAAAGCAAAAGCACGTAATAGGCCTCTAGATAGAATCGTAAACTCACTAATAATCCGCTTTGGTAATAGCTTCCAAGGAACGACCGCCGGGTCATTATCTGGCGTCCGACCAAATGTTGGTTTGTTAGCGAAAATAATTCGAAAATGGTCGCCTGCGATGGTGGGCCCAGACTCAGGGGAGTCTGAGGTTATCTTGTAGCCCTCTGTTTTAAGCGCATCGATTAATACTGGGGCAGCATCTTCCAGCGTTTCTGCGGTATAGATAAGGATGAGCCTGAGACGTCCTCCTTCCTGCTCATCTACTTTCAGAACTTGTTTGATTGCATCAACTGCGGGCCGGTTATCATTTATTCTGAGTTGCCAATCGAGAACGCAAGCATCTGTGGGCGCGATCGCTTGGACTGTGGCATTTACAAGCTCATTGGTATCCTCTGGATCCATTTCTGTGGGTAGGTAAACGCCACATGTAAGCCCTTGTTTGGCAAAAGCTTGCGAGACTACATTAAGCTCCAAACGGTGACCCGCTATGTCTTCAAGTTCCTCAACTGGAGGCTGGGGAACCACCCCACTTTTTTCGCCCCCTAAATTCTTGCCTGGTGCGGTCGGCCGTTTGCGAATCGCCGCAACCGGCGCGGCTGACTTCCTGTTGTCGGGCGCATCTGCAGTAAGTGACGCCTCGTTGTCGATAACGACCACGGTTTGCAAGAAGGCCTTTGCTGCACGGTTACAAAGCTCGTCGAAATCACTTACGGGATCAGTCATCAAGCTCCCCACCATCATCCGGACAAATAGTGAAAGCCGGGCGTGTCTCGATCCCCTCTTCGAGTAGTTCCAACTTTAAGCCGACAGAAGAAAGCGCTTCTCGGGAAACGGCTAGCCCCATACCTCTTCCCCCTGGTTTGTTTGACATTCCGAACTCAAAAATGGCCCTCGCGGCACGGCGAGGCACTCCAGGGCCACCATTACTTATTACGATGCCTTCTCCAAAGGTATCGAGTTTTATCCAATGCTCGGCGTGACGATCAGATCCGATCCAATAAAGGGCGTTATCTACAACATTCACAACGGCAGCGATGAGCGTTGACCGAAAGCTTGATATAGACCAAGAGATAAACGCGTCGGTAGCAATCAGCTCAATCTCGGTCCGCTTAAGACGGTCACCGAATAGCTCCCTTATATACGACAGTATTGATGCCCCGGTAACATCGACCTTACGGCGTCTGACCCGCCTGGTCAGAGGAGAGAAAAGTCCAATATAGCTGTCAAGATGATCGTAATACGTTCGCAGCCGATCATAAATTTCGTTCAGCTCAGGTGTTCCATCAGCCCAAGGTTTGATGTCGCGAATCGATCCGCGAAGGCCAGACACCACATTCTCAAGCTCATGCCCGAGAATAGAAACGGCGCTTCCGGCCTGGGCAAGATCATTATAGAAAGTGAGCTGTTCTTCCAACTCACCAATACGACTCTCAAGTGCGGCAATAGTCTCATCGGGCAGACTTTCTTGCCGGATGTCTTCGTCAACAGTCCTGAGCTGATCAAGAAGTGCGCTGAGCTCACCTCGGGTGGTCATAAAAATATTTTCGAGGCGAATCTCTAAATTTCGCTGGACTTCAGAGGCAGCATCATCGTTGAGCGAATCAAGGTCCTTCCGTTGTAAGTCACTTTGAACGGACTGTATCTCTTCGACAAATCTTTCTTTCAATTTTGAGGTGTGAGAACTAACCGTGCTCTGAAATACTGCAGATTCTGACTGAACACTTCTGATCAGTTTTGATATCAACCCATCAATTCGGCTAATTTCACCGTCGATAGCATTACGAGCACGTTCCGAGCGGGATACTCTGATACCTATTTGCTCACGGAGTCGATTCGCAGAGCCTCGGACTTTTTCCACAGCGGGCTCCAGCTTTCGCTCCCGGAACCCCTCAAGCCAGTCCAGATAACTTTCATATGCACCGGTATCCGACTTAGAAAGACTGAAATTCCTTGGTCGAGGCACTTGCAGATGGCGAGCCAACTTCTCCAGCTCGGCAACCGCGCCGTCTTCAATCTTGATCGTCTCAGTAGTCAACGCTTGGAGCTGGTTCGCAGAGAGGTTCGAAGAATATGTATTCTGGACCGCTTCCAAGTGGCTTAAGGCATCGTTTAACTCCCTATCGACTTGATCCTCATATTCGCCACGATCAATAGCGTCGTGCTGGATATTTAGTTCCTCCCGGAACCTACTCTTAAGCTCATGTGCCTTTGCCTTACGGTCTCGCAAGCGTTGAGCCTCAAGACGCTTCCCTTCAAGAGTTTCCCGAAAAACAGGACTGCGCTCACTCGATTTTCGAAAAAAATCTTTCGCAACCTGCTGAAACCAATTAGACAGAACAGCCTGTAAGTCACGATAAGCCCTGTTCTGTCTAAAACCCTCTCGACCAGCCTTTTCGTTCAATGCACCGTTGTCGTGTCGGTTTAAGGCAATGTAACCGGCCATACGCCGGTGAGAGAAAAACCAGTCTGACGCAGACTTCGTCCTTCTGAACTCGATTCCCAGCCAATCAAAATCAGGTAAGCCGTAGGGAAGTATTCGAATATCGTCACGATAAACATACAGACCGCCGTATTTCTCCATTTTTTCCGTAATGCGATTGTATGCTTCTGAATCTACGAGAGTTTCTTCAAATTTTCCCTGAATCACCCCCAAACGAATATCGAAGGGGCCGCAGGCTATCGGTCGACCTTTCGCTTCAGGCCAGCTCAGCGTGAGTTCCATAGGTTCACTCCGATAGATCCGAATCGTACCTTGGAACTGTCCATATTCGTCAAACCGGCCCTCTATGAAGTGGTCAGCTATGAGCAGATCCTGAGAAGTAAAGAACTCGTCGCTTCCGATTAATTCGTCAAAGTTCCCTGTGGGTTTATGATCTCGAAACTCAGCCCGCACAGGCGGGGCATGGTCCGGTGACATCGTATTACCGAACCCCAAGAGCATGCGCTTGATTGCAGACCCGTTTCCAAGACTGCTATCTCCGCCAACATCGACCAACAGACTCTCATCGCACTCGAAAAGATAGAAGTGCGTACCATGGCTATTTCCAGCCAAACTCAGGTTTGGTTCTTCAACCTCTTCAGCAACATCCGCAAGCCAATGATCCATTTCTACTGGATCAAATACACATGCATCCATGAGGCTGATTAGTTGGGCGCATTTCTGCGGATCTGTAACGATGGACTCAATGTTGGATTTTACGTCGTCAACCATGGACGAAATATCTTCTACCCCTGGAAACTGACTGAAGGTACGCAGAGGTACATCAATATCGCTGATATCTAATCCGGGTAATTCGAAAAGGGGCCAGCAAACGAGACAACCCGTAAGCTCACAGAAACCCTCGGGGCGAACAGCACGTGAAAGGACGAAAACTACCGGGGAAATAGTTGCAATTGCTAATCGACCAATCCCTTTTTCTCCCATCAGTGGCCTAAGCGGAAGATTCTGTGGACCCGTCCACTTTGCAAGTGATTCTGCATTGGCCCCAAACTTACTTTCGGTTCCAAGAGCAAGCCACCGAGTAAGAAAGTCGTCTTCGGACATTCCGAGGCCATCATCCCTTATTACGAGGCGGTTGAGCTCGCGAATAAAGTCCACTTCAACGCGGGTCGCATAGGCATCATGCGCATTCTTGAACAATTCATGAATCGCAGTGGGAACACCCGCGATTTGCTGGCGGCCCAGCATGTCGACCGCGCGGGCTCGAACTGCAAAATTGGCCATAGGAGCTTCCAAATTCCGAAGTGTTTTTAAACCGTCATTCCTGAGATCCGGCTCGACGGAAAACCCTGATGATAAGCGCTGGGTAGGCCTTCAACGACGTTACTCGGCTTAGCCCGGCCCTTTAACTACCTAACTACTGATTTACAGGAGCTTTCCCCGCATTTTCTAAAATGAAGTATAAAGATTACGACTGGTGTTCTCCAATGGTACCTGCGGGCACACTTGGACCTAACCTCCCTTAGTCAGCATGCAGGGTTGGGGTGGGGTAGGTGGCAACCCAAAATACACCGGTGCCGGTCTTGCCGGAATAGAAAAAATGATCCTGGTCATCTTCTCTTGATTCGGCGCTCAAGCCCCGGGGCGTATCGACTGCCAGTATTGTTTCTGGCGCATCGGACAACTAATTCGACGTCCCAAGTGTACTCCAAGTGTTCCCGAAGTGGCCTTTCGAATCAGCGACGGTGGTCCTTCGTTTTCGTAAGTCCACTTCAAGTCCATTTGGGGTCTGGTTTCCCGGCCACTGACGAGGGTTCGCTTCACCATTCTTCCGAGCAGATTAGCGTCTAAACACACTAAAACTGCGTAAACTTTGCTGGACATAGCAGGTACCGTTTCCGAAAATAGCCGTGTCCTGAGGCTCTGCCTCTACCGCGCCTAGCTGGGGCTCGATGAAATAAAACAGCACAGTGATCCGGTCCATTAATCGGATCCAGAAGGCCCTTTCAGGCCCCTTCCCAACGAGCACCTGAAGCTCTCCCCATAACGCCACCCTGGCATCATTAACATCGAACATATCTCGTTTTTCGTTCTGGGAGCCATTCGAAAACCTGATGGGTGCCCATCAGACAGCGCTCCCGGTTCTGGTTGTATGACCTTTAAAAAATTGAGATGCATTAGGCTTGGAAAGAACTCACCGCCCGAAATCAGGCACTGGGAGCTTTTTCCAACTACGCAGGTAACGAAACCCCGAACGAAACCTTTCGGGCCGGGTGGATCTCCCCTGATCAGCGGTGCGTCATCACCGTCATCGCTCAGTTTTCGTGCTTGCCCTCACTCACCGTGCAATACGGTGCCCGCTCCCCACGACTCATGGTGACGACATGAAGCCCGCCCCGGCCAGAAATGGTTTGCTGGTTCGTGAGGAAAATTCAATCGCGCTCGCAGCAGCGCCAACGTAGGACCGGAGCCATGATCTGGAAATGGTTAAAACTGACTCAGCTACGGGGACAGGGCCTGCGTGTGTGGAGAACCTAGAGGTCCTGACCCCATATGCTGAGGGTTTGCCACACGACAATGCTGCACATTTACAGGAGATGAACTGCTATCGAGGAAAGATGAAATGACGAAACAAAGAAAACTTAAACGGAATCACCAGAAAAGGAATTTCGGGCTGGGTCACCAGCCGGATTATGCTGCTAAGATGGCTCTCGCAGAGGCATATGGTGGAGATAGCCATTTCTACACACGGTTTACCCATCATGCCCGATTCCAGAACTGGCTCGCCTGGCTGTCGGAACTCGACCCGCCGATTCGGGATCTTCGGAAGATTACCAGGGACCATGCTGTGGCGTACGCAGAGTACCTGGCCAAGGCGGTTACGGCCGGAGCTGTGGAAGTGGCCTATGCACAAAATCTGATCTCGACAGTGAACACCGTCATGCGGGCAGTACGCCTTGACCGGGAGATCTGGCTGTCGCCGTCGGATTCGGTCGGAAAGCGTTCATATGTCCGCACAGTCTTGCCAATGGCACCCTGGGACAAAGTGATTGAGGCGGTAAGGCTGTCAGAGCATAAAGGAAACTACCGGGGAGCTGCTCTGATTCTTCTCTGGCGAGCGTTTGGTATGCGGTTTCGGGAAGGTGCGTTAGCTGATCTGCGTCGCATGAAAGCAGAAGCTGACCTGTATCAGATGGTCTGGATCAAGGAAGGTACGAAAGGTGGTTTCGTATCCGATGACCGGTGGATTCCCGTTGAAAGCGTGCAATGGCAGGCTCTGGACTATGCCCTCCATACGATCTCTGAAACCGGATCTTGCCTGATCGATACCAATAGTTCCCTGAAGGAATTTCTCAACCGGCATGCCACTCCGGTTCGCAAAGTACTGAAGCAGGTCGGGATTGAGTGCCCGAAAGACCTCCGGGCAGAAAACTTTATCGAACTGTATGAAAGAGAAAGTGGTCAGCCGGCTCCGCTGAAGCAAGACGGGCCCTTTGACAGAGCTGCAGACCTAAATGCCAGACAGGCAGTCGGTCACAGGGGCGGTCACAAGCGTCTGACGATTTCATCATCCTACGTCGGAAAACGCCACCGTTCGGATCAGGCCGGGAGGAAGTCAGAGAATGAATCTCACCAGCATAATTAAGCGGATTAAAGCCGGTGAAGGCGGTGACCGGGCACGGCGCCGCCATATCAGCCGCATCGAAAAAATGGTGGCCGCAGTCGAAGTTCGATTTCCGGAAGTTAAAAGGCACCAACAGATTCAACAGAAGCACGTCCGCTGGCTACTGGAGCACTGGTGTAATCCGTCCACAAAAAAGGATTACCGTAGCTCACTTCGATTACTGCTGGAGGCCCAGGACCGGGACCCGAACTGGCTCAGGCAGCTGGGAATGCCTCCGGCTTCATCGGGCGGCCGGCCAAGGGACGTTACGATAATACGTTCCCGGTCAGCAAAAACCTGGCTGGAATACTGAAGACCAGGCATAAATTACGTGAGCGAGGTTGTCAGACCCAGCCGTAATCGTCTGCTGCACATTGCTGGCACTGGCTGGGCAGATTTACGTTATCCTTATCTTGTAAGCCTTAACTGGAGTGCTCCGATGCCGGCGGAAGATCTGAGGGAAACGGTTTGGCGTGAAATTGCAGATCTGTTCGAGGGCGACGAGGATTCCGCCCGTGACTGGATGTCTCGACCACGAATTCCTTTGGGTCACGCTACTCCGGCAGAGATGCTGGGCTCTCCTGAGGACATTGCCCGTCTTAGACAATTTATCCAGCAAATACAGCGGGGAATTGTTCCCTGAGTTTTCCGGGATGGCACATACCAAATAGATCGGGACCATTTTCTGCCGCGGCCCCGATCTTTTATACAAAGGGTTTAGGGCAGCAACGTCAGACTGTCTGATTATGGGCATCCGCTTTAGCAGCTAAGGAACGCCCTAGCAAATCCCACGCATTTCGCATCTGATCCATGCTCTCACCATGCTGATACCGACGACGGACACTGCCCAGGGGACGGTGATTTTGGCAGGCATCAATAATATCTGGTGTTACGTTGAGCATTTGCATCTGAGTTGCCCCTGTCCGCCTCAGGTCGTGAACCGTCCAGTGACCATCAGGCAGAATCAGGGTCGAGTGGTTTTTCGTGCGGCCTTTTTTCGGTGGTGCATCAGGATCACGCTGGCGCTCGCACACAGCCTTGCTCAGGACTTTAGGCAGCATGTAAGGACGGTCTTTTGATTTTACTGATGGCATCATCCAGCCGGTGTGGCCTGTGAGCTTATGTAGCTCGGCAAACCACTTCTTCGAGTAGTCTGACAAATGGATGATGATCGGATCGCCATTCTTTGAGTTTTCATCGGGAATGAGCCAGGTGCTGTTATCAAAATTGAGGTGATCCCACCTTCCTTTAAACAGCTCGATACCCCGGCACATTGTTCCAAGAAGGATATGGACAGAGCATTGCAGATTCCGGGATAAACCGGACTCTGGCAACAATTTGTACAGCTCTTCCAACTCATCTTCTTTTGTCCGGGTCGCACACAGGACCCGGGTTCTTATTTTGTCTTTCCCGCCAACATCCGCTTTTTCTACACAATCTAGTACTGAGTACTCAATAAATTCCCGTTTTACCGCTAATCGGAACATCGCCTTCGTGTACAAAAGTACCGAATTCGCCATGGAGTTATGGCCGGCAGCAAGAACAGGGTCGACAGCAGCAAAAAAGTGTTGGCGAGTAAATTCTTTGATTGGTATGGATCCAAAACGACCAAGCAAATGGTTCTGTAAGATTGTCATGGCATGTATTCCGCCATCATCGTGTCCGCTCGTCTTATTCGCCAGCTTGGTTGCATAAACAGCAGCCACATCGTTTAAAGTCCGTAACGCCTGACGCTCTGCAATTTCCCGCAGATGTTCAGCTTTCCGCATCTCCGCGAGCTTCTTTTTTTCTTCCTGGGGGTCCTCTCCCTGTCGAATACGGACCCGCCATTCCTCAGCCAGCTCCCGAGCTGAACGCGTTCTCAGTCCGTCGCAAAAAGCACCAAGGGAATGCTTTCGCCCAATCCACTGACCAGAACCGACCTGAACCGTATACCTCAGATGCCAGATCTTTTTTCCGCTGGGAGTTACACGCAACACCAGGCCGGTGACAGTTGAATCCTGAATGTAGGTATCTTTCTGACCGGGTGTCAGTTTCCGGATCAGTTTATCCGCTGAATCGGCGCTCCGTGGAAGGAGCTCCCTGTTTTTTACTGCCATTTTCTGACTCCGTTAATGCTAATTTTAGAGAACTTTGGGTACTGGCTGGGGACAGTTTCTGGCTTAGGTACACGCTGGGTACCGGTAAAACGTCTTGCCACAATCTGAACCCAATCAACACACAAAAATTCTATAAAAAACCATATAAATCATATAGTTGTTACGAATTAACGGAAACGAAATGAACCTGAATGAACCGAAATGAAACACTACACTATTTTATTCGGGACGAAGGGGTCGCAGGTTCGAATCCTGCCACGCCGACCACTTTCCCGCTTTCCTCTTCCCAGTCTTTTCCAGACAACATCAATTCCACGCCAATTCCTTGGCCCTAAGCTTCTGAATTTCT
>Ga0209300_1001154_pt1 | contig 10942 bp, 11 predicted proteins | sample Shrwel_input2_RT_FD_187535 | JGI IMG/M metagenome (GOLD analysis project Ga0209300, IMG submission 187535) | Subsurface microbial communities from deep shales in Ohio, USA - Utica-3 well 1 S input2 RT (SPAdes) (version 2) ... | reverse complement strand
TACCGAAATTTTTTTCTGAATTATTCTAGCAATTATTCCTAAAACAATCATATTGGCTGAAATTTCTTCTCCTATTTCATTTGCTGCCATATCTAAAATATCAAGCAGATAAATATTATCTTTAAATTCAGGCTTTATACTGGCGCTATCAATTCTTCTGTCAGCAATTATTACCCCATAGCTTTTTAAATCTGATCCATACTGCTTAAAAGCTTCCTGGGTTAAACAGACTAAAAGATCAGGTTTAATCACCTTTGGGAAATCAATCTGATCTTCATCAAAAACCACCTCGGCTCTGCTGGCCCCTCCTCTGGATTCAGGACCATAGGATTGACTCTGACTGACATTTAATTTATCAACCATTACTCCTGCTTCTGCTAAAATAATTCCGGCCAAAATCATTCCCTGGCCGCCGGCACCGCTTAATCTGATCTCATATCTGCCCATTATAAAGCCTCCTCTTTTTTAATATCATCTATTATTTTTTGGTAGCGTACTGTATATTCACTTTCAGGTTTTACTACCTCTTTTAATATTCCCAGAGGATACTTCTCTTCTTTTTTTTCCTGACTGAGTTCCTGCCATTTTTTGAAGCTTATTGTATTCTGCTGCTGTTTTTTGAGCATTTTTACAGCATCACCTGCTTTATTCTGGCGACCATAACTGACAGGACACTGAGAAAGACTCTCAACAAAAGAAAAACCTTTATGCTTCAAAGCGGCAAGGTATAATTTGTTTAACTGTCTTGGATCATAAGCAGCACCGCGGGCTATAAATGTCCCTCCTGCCCCTCCTACCAGTCTTGCTAGATCAAAATTTTGATCTATATTTCCATAAGGGGCAGTAGTTGCCTGATCTCCGGTTGGAGTCATCGGAGAAAACTGTCCTCCTGTCATTCCATAAATTTGATTATTAAATAAAATTACTGTCAGATCAATATTTCTACGGGCAGCGTGAATCAAATGGTTGCCTCCAATTGCAGAGCCATCACCATCTCCAGTCATAACGATTACATTTAACTCCGGATTTGCCATTTTAACACCAGTGGCAAAGGCAATTGCTCTGCCGTGAGTAGTATGCAGAGTATCAAAATTTAAATAACCTGTTGCTCTGCCGGAACAGCCAATACCTGAAATAATAACAGTTTTATCCTGATCAAGATTACTGTCAGCAAAAGCTCTGATAAATGAATTTAAAATAGTACCGTGGCCGCAGCCAGGACACCAGATATGGGGCAGCTTATCCATCCTTAAATATTTTTCAAAGCCCATTATAATACCTCCTCCAGTAAAGCTCTAATTTCTTCTGGCTTAATTAGCTCTCCTGCATAAGAATTTATACCAAGAACTTTAGCTTTACCTGCAGCTGCTCTTTTAACCTCTCTGATCAGCTGACCTTGATTTAATTCAGGTACAATAATAGTTTCTACCTGAGAAGCAAGTTCTGCCACTTCTTTTTCGGCAAAAGGCCAGATTGTCTGCAGCTTAAACCAGCCCGCCTTGAGATTGTCTTTGCGGCCTGTATTGACAGCACTAATCGCTGTTCTGGCAGCTGAGCCATAGCTTAAAACAGCTACTTTATCATCACTTCTAATATCTTTCTGATAAAGAATTATCTGATCAAGATTATCATGCAGTTTATTATGCAGTCTATCCTGCATCAACTTGGCAGTTTCGTTTTTGCCATCCGGAAAACCACTCTGATCATGAAAGAGTCCACTGGTGTGATATTTGAGTCCACTCCCATAATCAGACATTGGAGGTATTAAATCATCTGTCAGCTGATATGGTAGATATTGATCCGGATCTTGATCTGTATCCGGTTTTTTTCTATTAACAATTTCAAGTTCCTCACTGCTTTTTAAATATATCTTTTCTCTTAAATGTCCAATCACTTCATCCAGCAGTAAAACTACCGGCTGTCTGAATTTTTCGCTTAAGTTTACAGCTTTAATTGTCAGTTCATAACTTTCTGCTACAGAAGCTGGTGCCAGAGCAATTATTTCCTGATCACCATTTCTTCCCCAGCGGGTCTGCATTACATCTCCCTGAGAAGGAGAAGTTGGCAGTCCAGTTGAAGGTCCAACCCGCTGAACATTAACAACCACTACTGGAGCTTCAATCATAGTTGCAAAACCCAGATTTTCCTGCTTTAAAGCAAATCCTGGTCCACTTGTAGCAGTGATTGCTTTTTTGCCGGCAAGGGAAGCACCTACTACTGCTGCCATACCTGCAATCTCATCTTCCATCTGCAAAAACTTGCCGCCGATTTTAGGAAGCTCTCTGGCAAATCCTTCTGCTATTTCAGAAGCAGGAGTAATTGGATAACCTGCAAAAAATTCTACCCCTGCTGCCAGGGCTCCTTCTACAACAGCCTGATCACCCTGGGTCAATACAGCTCTTTTTTCTGGACAAAATATTTTAGTTTTCATCACTAGCCACCACTTTCAGCACAAAGTCAGGACAGATTAATTCGCAATTTTGACAGCCTATACACTTTTCTAAATCAATAATTTCTACTCTATCTCTACCCTTAGCTAAAATATCGGTAGGACAGACCGAAACACAGATTCCACAGTTTTTACACCAGTCAGGATATTTGATTTCTACCCTATCACCTCTGGCCATATTCTCACTCCTTAAAAATATTTTTTTGTCTTTCTGCCTGATTTCAGGTGGAGATGAAGCCAGCTGCTCTCTACTCACTGCTTTTGAAAATTTTAAAAAATATTAAAATATCGGATGTATATAAAGTTTAATTGAAAGCTAAATTACTATTTATCTTAACTTTCTGAATACTATACTTTAAAATTAAGCCGGCAGTTAAACTGCTGGCCTAATCCTTGATTTAATTATAACTACCCTAAAATAGATAACAGTACTCCCGCTGCAACTGCTGAACCAATTACTCCTGCAACATTTGGTCCCATAGCATGCATTAATAGGAAATTACCCGGATTTGCCTCATTACCAAGCTTCTGAGAACATCTAGCTGCCTCAGGTACTGCTGAAACTCCAGCCGCTCCAATTATTGGATTGATTTTTCCATCTGTTAAATAATACATTAATTTACCCATCATTAAACCGGAAAAGGTACTTAAAGCAAAAGCTGATAAGCCGAGTCCAATTATAGAAATAAACTGAAGAGTAAAGAATTGTTCAGCTTTTAGACTGGCTCCAACACTCACCATTAAAAAAATTGTAATAATATTGATCAGCGAAGTACTGGCTGTATCTGATAGTCTCTTAGCAACTCCACTTTCTTTTAATATATTTCCTAACATCAGCATACCTATCAGAGTTAAGGCCTGAGGTACAATTAAGCCCACAACTAATGAGACTAAAATTGGAAAAATTAATTTCTCAATCTTTTTAACTCTACGCATCTGATCCATCTCTATTGCTCTCTCTTCTTTAGTAGTAAAAAACTTAATAATTGGCGGTTGAATTAATGGTACCAGAGCAATATATATGTAGGCTGCAATTGCTATCGGCCCCAATAAATGCGGTGATAATAATGAAGTTAAATAAATAGATGTTGGACCATCTGCACCACCAATAATCGCAATAGAACCGGCTTCTGCTGGATTAAATCCTAATAGTCTGGAACCCAAAAAAGTAGTGAATATCCCCAGCTGAGCAGCTGCTCCCAGCAGCATGGTTTTTGGCTGAGCAATTAAAGGACCAAAGTCGGTCATTGCACCAATTCCTAAAAATATTAAGGGGGGATAAATTCCCAGTCTAACTCCTTCATAAAGATAATGAAGTAAGCCGCCAACAGTTTTAGCTGTTGGACCTGACATTAATCCTGTTCCTGGAATATTTGATAGAAAAATACCAAAACTAATTGGTATTAATAAAAGAGGTTCATATTCTTTAAATATTGCAAGATACATTAAGATAGCTGAAATGATTATCATTCCAACATGACCCCAGCTCAATTGAGCAAAACCACTTGCCTGTAAAAATAACATTATTTTATCTGTCACAAATAGTACACCGTCCTTTTACTGTTAATTTATAATAAATAAATTATCTCCTGAATTAACTTCCTTACCTTCTTTTACACATACCTCTTTAATTACACCATCTTTTGGTGCTGTAATATCATTTTCCATTTTCATTGCCTCTAATACTGCCAGATGCTGGCCTTCCTGGACTTCATCTCCTTCGGCAACAGCAAGCATTAATATCTGACCCGGCATTGGTGCTTTAATTTCTACTTCATCCTCTGAAGCTGTGGAAGTAGCTCTTGATTTTTTCTTACTCTTAATTTCAGCAGCTCTCATTTTTGCTCCTGACTCTTTTTCTGCTTGCTTATTAGTGTTTTTAGAAATTGTAGAAAATTTACTTTTACTCTGACCTGAACTCTTATTAATTGACTTAATCTCATTACTAGCTTCATCAACCCGCTCTACTTCAACCTCATATATTTCATCATCAATTTTAATTTTATATTTTTGCATAATTTTACCCTCCTGTTTAATAAATCCTGCCGGATGCTCTCTAAGATACAAATCTATTGCTGCAGCAATAACAGCTCTTATCTTCTTTTCCTTCTCTATTATTCTTTCATTTTCTTTAGTCTGCTTTTTAGTTTCCTTTTTTTTCTTTAAAAAGAATCTTTCCATTAACCATCCCTGAAGCTTTAAGATAATGGTTAATAAAAGCAGTACTAAAAAAACAACTGAAAGCCCGATTACGGTAATCTCCAGTGTTTCTCCTAAGACATTCATCAAATTCCTCCCAACTTTAAATATGTTACGTCAAATAATTATAAATCTATTTTCAACCTGTTTTTATAATGGAATATTCCCATGCTTTTTAGCCTGAGCTTTTTCTTTTTTGTTGATCATCATTTCCAGACCGTTAATCAATTTATTTCGGCTTTCTTCCATTTTAATTACATCATTGACCATACCTCTTTTAGCGGCGATATATGGATTAGCAAAATTATCTTTGTATTCATCAATTTTATCCTGGCGCAGCTGATCTGGATCATCTGCTGCTGCAATATCTTTTCGGTAAATTACATTGGCAGCACCTTCTGGTCCCATAACCGCGATTTCGGCTATCGGCCAGGCATAAACTAAATCAGCTCTAACTGAGCGGCTTCCCATAGCTATATAGGCTCCACCATAAGCTTTGCGCATAATTAAAGTAATTTTGGGAACTGTTGCTTCTGAGTAAGCATAAAGTACTTTTGCCCCGTGTCTGATAACCCCCCCATATTCCTGCTCAACTCCAGGTAAATATCCTGGAACATCAACTAAAGAAATAATTGGAATATTAAAGCTGTCACAGAAACGAATAAAACGAGCAATTTTAGTTGAAGCATCAATATTCAAGCAGCCCGCCAAAAACTGAGGCTGATTTGCTACAATACCAACACTGCGGCCATTTAAACGAGCAAAGCCAACAACTGCATTTTTAGCAAAATACGGCTGGATCTCCATAAAACTATCCTGATCAACAAGAATTTCTATTACATTTTTAACATTATATGCTTTTTTTGGATTTTCATTTACTATTTCTTTTAATTCTTCAGTACTTCTCCCAGGATTATCATAGCTGTCCAGCACCTTCGGTTCTTCTTCAAAATTGTCTGGTATGTAGGATAAAAGTTTTCTTATCTGATTAAGTGCTGCTTCCTCATTAGCTTCCATAAAGTGAGCTACACCACTAATCTCATTATGTGTCGCTGCACCCCCAAGTTCTTCTGCAGAAACTTCTTCTCCAGTTACAGATTTTACAACACTGGGACCGGTAATAAACATCTTAGATGTCTGCTCAACCATCACAATAAAGTCTGTAATCGCTGGAGAATAAACTGCTCCACCGGCACAGGGACCTAAGATTGCTGTAATCTGAGGTACTACTCCTGATGCTTTGGTATTGCGGTAGAAAATTTCACCGTATCCATTAAGTGAATCTATACCTTCATTAATTCTGGCTCCACCGGAATCATTAAGACCTATTATTGGAGCACCATTTTTAACTGCTAAATCCATTACCTCTGAAATCTTATTGGCATGGGCTTCACCAACAGAACCTCCCATTACTGTAAAGTCCTGAGCATAAACATAAACTAAGCGTCCTTCAATTGTACCATAACCGACTACTACACCCTCTCCTGGAACTTCCTTTTCATCCATTCCTAAAGATGTGCTGCGGTTTTCTACAAACATATTCAGTTCATTAAAAGTACCATCATCTAATAAATATTCTATTCTTTCTCTGGCAGTTTTTTTATTCTTTTTATGCTGTTTTTCGATTCTTGCCTGGCCGCCACCCTGACGAATCTTCTCTTTTTTATTTTCTAATGACTTTTCCCTATCTTCTACTGACATTATTTTTCCTCCTTAGCAAGTGGTTCACATAATTCTAATAAGACTCCATTTGTAGTTTTAGGATGAACAAAAATAATTTTCATATTGTCGGCACCCACTGTCGCCCTATTTCCGATTAATCTGGCTCCCTGAGCCTGCATTGATACAATCTTATCCTCAATTCTGTCGACTAAAATTGCAAAGTGATGAATCCCCTGTCCCTTCTTTTTTATAAATCTGGCAATTGTACTTTCATCATTTAAAGGCTCAAGTAGTTCAATTTTGCTCTCTCCAACTTTTAAAAAAGCAATTTGAACTCCCTGTGACTCAACGACCTCTTTTTTTAGGAATTCTAAACCTAAAATATTCTGATAAAAATTAAGTGATTCTTCCAGATTCCGAACAGCAATACCTATATGTTCTATATTTTTTAGATCCACCATTACCTCCTTTATTTAATCGACACAATTAAGGATAGCAAAAAACTGACTACAAGTCAACTCAGATTGTTAAATTCCTGTCAATAAATTCTTCTATTAGCTGGTTTGGCGAGGCCTGGCCACCTAAGATTCTTGCAAAATACTCTTCTAAATTCTCTTCCTGAGTAAATTTATTCAACATTTTAGCTGTGATTTTAGACTGCAGCAAATTATATAGATGTTTCTTCAACTGCTTATTTTGGTTTTCTTCAAAAATCTCATTTTTATTTAAGTAAGCAAAATGTTTATCTATTTCTCTAATTACAGCTTCAATACCCTGATTATTTAAGGCAGATGTCTTTAATAGTACATTCTGCCAGCTGCTTTTTGAAAAAGTTTCAGAAGATTCATTTGAGTACTCTTCTTTTTTTAAAGAAAAGAGAGATTTAATCAGGACCTCCATTCTGGCTGCCTGAGGCAGGTCAGCCTTATTGAGAATAAAAATATCACCAATTTCCAATAATTCAGATTTAAAAATTTGAATCTCATCTCCAGCTTCAGGAACAGTAACTACCAATGTTGTATCAGCAAGACTGACTATATCAATTTCTGTCTGTCCAATTCCAATAGTTTCAATGATTATCTTTTGAAAACCTGCTGCTGACAAAATTACCGCTGTATCATAGACAGCAGCATTAACTCCACCCGAGCTTCCTCTGCTCGCCATACTGCGAATAAAAATGCGATGATCATCAGTGATGTCCTTCATTCTAATTCTATCACCTAAAAAAGCACCTCCACTCTGCTGGGCTGTAGGGTCAACTGCAATTACAGCAATTTTTTCTTCTGAATCTTTTAAATATTCTTTAATTAATAAATTTAAAAGCGAACTTTTTCCCGAACCTGCCGCACCTGTAATCCCAATAATATAAGGCTTATTAAAATCATGATAAAACTGCTGAATTATTTTAGTGCTCAGCGAATCCTGATTTTCGAGCAGAGTAATCGCTCTTGCAGTTTCTTTTTCACTGCCGGCTCTAATTTTATTAATAAATTGACCTAAGCTTTCAGAAAACAATTTTTCAGTTTGAAGACTCAGTATTTTCACCTCCCACTTGAATTCTAGCTTTAAATTACTTAAATTCTTTTACATAATTAAGTATTTCTGTAAGAGAAGTTCCACTGGCAAAAATTTTATTAACCCCCAAACTTTTAAGATAGCTGTAATCATCTTTAGGAATTATTCCCCCAACAATAACTGGAATATCTTTAATATCTTCTTTTTTCAGCAGCTTGAATAATTTGTTTAGAAGTGTTTTATGAGCTCCCGAAAGAATACTAACCCCTATAAGATCAACATCCTCCTGTATAGCTGTCCGCACAACTTCCTCTGCTGTGTTGCGAAGACCTGTATATATAACTTCCATTCCAGCTTCTTTTAAAGTCCGGGCCACCACCTTAGCTCCCCTGTCATGGCCGTCCAGTCCCAGTTTAGCTATTAAAACTCTCTTTTTTACTGCCATCCGTATCCCCCCCTTCCATACCCAAATTTTATTATTAAGCCTGTGCTAGAACTACTCTTTCTTCCCCACTGTAAATGTTAAAACGGCTCCCCCGACAGAATCCAATTAAAGTAATATTTCTATCTCTAGCAATTTTAAGAGCTGCATCTGTTGGAGCTGAGTGGGAAACTAAAAATGGAATTCCCTGTTTTAATACTTTAATGATCATCTCTGAAGAAATCCGACCACTTGTCAGCATAATTTTATCTTTTAAATATAAGTCCTTTAATAGTGCTCTTCCAATAACTTTATCTAGAGCATTATGACGTCCGATGTCTTCAAGCTGGTAGATAATTTTTCCTGCTGAAGCCAGTGCTGCTGTATGTGTACCTCCACTCTTTTTGAAATAATCTGAATTCTGCTGCATTTGACGCATTAAATCAGTAAAAACTTCTGCCTGGTAGTAATGTTTACTTTCAATCTGCTGTGTTTCAGCACAGTCCTTTAAATTAATAAAGGTTGAACCACCTCCACAGCCTGAAGTCAGAGTCCGTTTTTTATAATCTGCTGGAGAAAATTCTCCCTTAACTTCAACCAGAGCCACTGTCTGTTCCTGTTTAAACTTAATTTTTATTAGATCTTTTCTGTTCTTAATGACTCCTTCTGCCGCCAGAAAGCCAGTGATCATCTCATCTAAATTTTCCTTTAAAATCATTAGAGTCAAAAATTGATAACCATTCACAAAAAGTGTCAGCGGACTCTCCTTAATTATTAGATCTTTTGTATCGTTAAATTTGTTAATTTTAAATTTTCTGATTTCTTTTTTTAAAAAAATCTTAGCTTCCTCCATTTAAAAAACTCCTTTTAGCTTATAAAAATAAATTGACATTATTCATTAACTTTGTGTTTTATTACTTCGCTAACAATTATTATTAACCTTTATTTTTTTGAACAAATTTATAAATTAATTTAATCTCAAATTCAAAACAACTAAAGGCCAATTTTATTGCCAGTAATTAATTCCAAAAGAAAAAACTGCCTGATTAAGACAGCTCTTATAATTTAATATTTAAGTTCAAAATCAACCTGATTGATTAAGTCTTCATTTTTTAAATAAAATCTCAAATTCTCCTTAAAGATCTCAAATCTTCTTTGATCATTAGTTGGAGAAAAACCGGATGTATGAGGAGTTAAAATCACATTGTCCATTTCCCACAGTTCACTTGTTTCTGGTAGAGGTTCCGGTTCAGTAACATCAAGTCCTGCACCAGCAATCAAGCCTTCCTTTAGAGCTTCAATTAAATCATCCTGCTTGATCAGTGAGCCGCGGCCAATATTAACAATAAAGGCTGAATCTTTCATGATTTGTAATTCTTCTCTACCAATTATCCCTTCTGTTTCGGGGGTTCCGGGAAGAGTCAAAATTACATAATCAGATTTCTTAAGCAATTTATCTAAGTCCTGATTCAAATATATCTGGTCAACATAGTCCGGCAGTTCTGACATTGTTCTTTTTAAAGCCAGAACATTAGCTCCCCAGGCCTTTGCTCTTTTAGCAATTGTGCTGCCTATATCTCCAAGACCTAAAATTCCAACTGTAGAATTAAAGAAATCCTTAATATCATTTATGCGCTGCCACTTCTTCTCTTTTTTATCATAAGCATAATTAATTAGATTTCTATTGTGAGCCATAATCATTGCAAAAACATGCTCAGCAATTGGTTTACCATAGACTCCACTGGAATTCGTCAACAAAATATCCTGATTTTGATAAATTCCCTGATTCGCATAGCGGTCAACTCCTGCACTCGGCAGATGCAGCCATTTTAAATTTTCAGCCTTTTTAACTAAGTTGGTTTTAGGCCAGCCAAATACTATTTCTGCTTCTTTTAATAATTTAGAATAATCGCTGCTGGACTCAACAACTTCTAATTCTAACTCTGGATCAATTTCTCGAATTTCTGTTTCTGCTCCCTGATACAGGTCAAATATTTCATTTGTTAAAACTAAAATTCTGCTCATTCTATCCCTCCATTTATAGATATTAAATTTTATCTAAAACTGCCAGGAAAACTCCATCTACACTACTGTATTAAGGGATTTAGTTCACCTGACTTCATCTGCAATAATTTAATTTTTTCTATAAATAATTAGCTACCTCAATTTTCCAGCTCTTCAATTTCTTTTTTTATTATCTTCATTATTTCTGCCACAGATTTTTCTCCTTCAATTTTCAAAACCGGACAGTCCAGTTTATGCATCCACTCCTCGTGAGTTCTCTTATTTCTGATTTCTGTCTGATCATAATCATACCTGGCAGCTGAATCTAAAAACTTTTGGTGTCTTTCAAACATTTTTCCACCCGGCAGCACTGCACTGCCAAATCTTTGCTGCTCTCTGCTTTTTAAGCGGTTCAGTCTGATATTTATTGGAGTCCAAAGATAAATTACCAGATCAAATTCTTCCATAAAAATATCGCCCCAGCCGCAAAAAGAGCCGCTGATTATCCAGCCTGATTCGTTTTCAAGATCTTTTTTAAGCAGCCGACGCCGTTCTTCAATAGAACGCAAGTGTTGATATGGTGGCTCAGTCGGCTTCCAGAAATAATTATCTGCGTCAAAATGAGCCAGATTGTATTCTTTGCTCAGCTTTCTACCGATAGTTGTAGTTCCAGAACCTGACGGCCCCAGAAT
>Ga0209300_1001152_pt1 | contig 10946 bp, 11 predicted proteins | sample Shrwel_input2_RT_FD_187535 | JGI IMG/M metagenome (GOLD analysis project Ga0209300, IMG submission 187535) | Subsurface microbial communities from deep shales in Ohio, USA - Utica-3 well 1 S input2 RT (SPAdes) (version 2) ... | reverse complement strand
GTTCTCCGCGATCTGCGCGACGAGCCCGGTGTTGGGCGCCAGCACCGCGACCCGGGCGCCGGCGTCCATGGCCGTGGCCGCGACCACGCCGTAGACCGCCGTCTTGCCGGTGCCGACATCGCCGGCCAAGAGCCGGTGCATGGGGGCGCCCTCGGCCATGTCCTCGAGGGTTTCCTGGATTGCCCGGTCCTGGTCGGTGTTGAGCGTGAACGGTAGCCCAGCGGCACGCTTACCGGCGTCCCGCGGCGCGTGCCAACGCGCTTCTCCCCGGCGATCCCGCTCGGCCAACGTCGAGCGCACCAGCACCAACGCACTGAGCCGCTCCAGCACCGATTGCGCCCGCTGGCCACGCTCGACCGTGCGCGGGACATGCGCCTCAACGAGCACCTGACGTGGCCCCATGGGCTCGCCGGCAATGGTCTCGATCAAATCGAGCAGGCGGGCGCGATCGCCACCGGCTGCCTGCTCGCAAAGATACTGTTCGGCTTCGTCGAGTGCCGCACGCAATCCTTCCACCACGCGTTCGCGCACCAGGGCGGCCCCGATCACCGAGGATTTGCCAGGGTAGCGTGGGCGGAGCCGTCCAGCCCAGGCCGGATGCACCACCTCGCTGTTGGCCAATTGAATCTCGCCTTTGAACTCGTCGATGCGCCCCCACAGGCACAGATCCCCGCCCGCATCCGTCAGCGCCTTGGCGGTGTCCGCAGTGTTGCCGAAGATTGCGAACGACACCGAGCGGCCCTGCGCATCGATAATGCGCGCGTTCACACGCGGGACCGGGCGGAAGTGGGTCTGGGGGAGATCGGCGAGCCGACCGCGCAGTACCACGGTCTCGCCAAGACGCGGACGCAATGCGACCGCCTCAAAGGCGGTCACTACGTTTGAGAGATCGTCCCAGGTACGCGGCAGCAGCAAGGCGACCTGCCACGGCTCGCGTGGACCCAGGGCGGTAAGCCGCCCAAGCCCACCACCGGGCTTATCGGTCGCACTGGCTTGAGCGGATTGCAGCATGATGTCTCCTATTAGTTCATAGGTTCAGGGTTAGAATGAGAAGCCCACGCGGGCCATCATCCGGGTGTGCGCCGTCTCGCTGGCGGGCTCCAGAAAGCCGCTAGGGCTCACGTCGGACTCCTTCGAGTCATAAGAGGCACGACTGATCTCGGCACCGATGTGCCAGCGGTCAGTGAGCGCGTAGTCCACACCTGCGCTGAACCGCGTGTAGGCGGTCGTACCGATGTCCTCATTCACCACGTCAGAGGCGACTTCGCCGGACTGGCGGCCATACATACCTTCCACTGAGAACACCAACCGATCGGTAGCAGCGAACAGAACCTCGAGGCCGGCGCCATAGCGGGTGTATGTGTATTCAGCCGAGGAACCATAAGAGCCGGTGATGGTACGATCCCAACGCAGATGGCCCAGCTCCACTTTGGGCGCCAGTGCGATGTTGTTGGTCAGCCCGAACAGGTGCCCGAAATTACCGCGGAACTCGTATATCGAATTGTCGGTATCGGTCTCGTAGGGAGAGAACGTGGTAGGACTGTACTGAAGGTAGCCGTCATAATCGGTCTCACCGCTGGCGTATGTGAAGTGCAGCTCGGAGTACCAGCCAGTCTCACTCACCAAGCCGATGTCGAACTCCAACGCAGGGATCTTGCCTTCCTCCTTATTGAGATAGCCGGTGGGCACCAAGTTGCGATCGTCCTTCTCCTCGTAGTCCTGGCCGAGGACTCCGGCACCCACGCTCACCTGAGCCGCCGAGGCGACAATAGCCTGGTTGAGCGGTGCTGCATGCGCGGTGGCGACGCCAACGAGAGCGAGACCGGTGAGGCTGGCGAGAACGGTGCGGTTGCGATTATTCATCGTTTTTCTCCAGTGATTTTTCATATGGGTGAAGCCGAATGTCGTCGTTCAGGGCTAGTTTGCCCTTGGTTGACAAAGCAGCAAACGGAGCTGTTTATTCGGCGATTTCTTCCCAGCGCTTATCCGCAGCGTCAAGCAGATCAGCAAATTCCTTCATCGCAGTCTCATCGTCCTCATCCGACGCTGAGCATCGAGCTTCCTCGCGATAAAACGCGGCCTGTTCATCGAAACCGGCTTCATCATTGAACTCACAGTTGCGCTCGGACGCAGCATCTCGGATGAGATCGAGCATCTCGTGAGTGGCGGTAGCGGCGTGGATATCCTGGCTGGTGATCAAGGGAGCCTCTCCTTTGTTTGGTATCCCGTAGCCACCCTGCCCGATATCGGCAAAGCAGCAAGCCCCAAATAAAAGGTGGTTACCTGGGGGTTTAAGGGCCACTGATCAGGCGGGGTTGCTGCTTTGCCAAAACTTGGGAGGCTGCGAATACGGAACCACAACGAACAAGGTGATCCATGATGAAAAAACAGATGATTATTACAGCCGCTGCGGGTGCGGCATTACTTGCGGGCTGCGCCGGTGCGCCGGACGCCGCCGAATATGCAGAGATGCAGATGGAAGCCCAGCAGGTACTCGCCGAAGCGGAAGAAGCGCGAAAGGAACGGGAGAGCGAGCGCATCGCGGAGCGGATCGAGTCGATCCCCGACTGGGTGATTGAGCCACCACCCAATGGAACGACCGGCATCTACGCTGTTGGTTCGGCGCGCTCGATCGAACCTATCATGGCGTTGCGCCAAGCGCGTCTGAAAGCGGAGTTCGCACTGGCTCAGGCCATCCGACAGGAGGTTTCCGGTCAGGAGCGCCAATTCGAGTTCGAGTCCATGTCGGGCGATGTGTCCGGTGAGTACCAGCTTCTCGTGGATCGGTTCGTGAGTGCGGTGCCGCTGAAAGGCCACAACCTCGTCGACCAGGTGGTCTACGCCAGCCAGGGCGAGGCCCAGGCCCACGTGCTCTACCGCATGAGCGCCGAGGCGCTACGCAACGCGCTGGCCGCCCAGAGCGGGACGCTGCAAGGGATGGCGTCGGCCACCCTCTTCGACGCGCTCCAGCAGCGGGTGCGCGAGGCCACCGCCGTCACCGCGGAGACCACCGATGAGGGCGTCTCGCCCAAAGAGAATGACGAAGGAGCTTCCGCGGGTGGGGGCGCGCCTGCCGCCAGGGATGAAGGGTTGCCAGAAACGGATCTGGCAGGCGCCGTGGCCAGGGCGGCGGCTCAACTCTAGCCGGCCATGGCGCACAGGTAGGTGTCGCTGCCGGTTTTGCGGATCTCGAAGGTCACCGGGGGCGCCATCCCTTGGGACCGCCGCTGGATGACCTCGTCGTACTCCCCGCCCTCCGCGCTGACCGTCATCAGTGATCGGCCGGAAAGGGTCGGCTCGCCAAACCGGGCATGCGCCACGCGGAGCTTCACTTCGACAACCTGGATCTCCTGCGGGCTCATCCCGGACACATCCCGACATACCGTCTTCGCCGCCACAGGGCCGGCTGCCACGAGGCATCCGAGCAGAGCGAGCGCTAGATAAACACCGAATCGGACCACTGGACTTTCCCCATGCGTAAATTACCTGTTCTTCTGCTTTGCGCGTTCCTGCCCGCATCGGCAATGGCCTGGGAGGCGACGCTTTCTGTCGACTATGTGATGAGCGATGGCGATAGCCGCATCACCGCCAAGGCTCATGCCCTTGAGGCCCTGCGTGTGAAAGCCTCAGAGCGCACCGAAACTTACATTCAGACCTCGACCACGCTGTACGATACGGACGATCTATCGAAAACAATCGAGGTGATCGGCGCGTCTATGGTTGAGATCAGGGATTACCGCCAAGAGTTCCACCTGAGCGATGAGGGTCGATCGGTACTGACTGCCACGGCCACGGTCAGCGTGGATGAAAGCGAGCTGAGAAATCGCATCGATGCCATTCAGCGTGACGCAGAGAAACAGCGCATGATCAATCAACTGGCGCTGGAGAACACCCGTCTTCGGGCACGGCTGCTCGAAACGCGTTCTCGAACAGGGGCCACACCCCGATGGGGATATCGCGACCTCCTCTCAGCACTGAATAAGAATCGGTCGAATGTGAACGCGATCTTCGAGCGAGGTACGCTTATCGAAATGGCCAGCAACAGCCGGTCGTTGATCGACGCGGCCAAGCGTTCCATCGGCCGTAATGTCCTCTCCCCCTTGGAGAATGCCGTGATCAAGTCAGCAGTGACTCGGGTTCAGCCGGTAGGCGCCAACTACGAGGTGTGGGTCAATGTATGGTGGAATGCCAACATGGACGCGATCGAGGAGGAGCTGTCCAACTGGTTTCACGTGGAAAGAGAGTATCGTTACTTGCGCGTATCCAACCCCAGCTTCCACAGAGAAGCACCCTTCTCGCACGCGAAACCGTTGTTCGACTGGCTGGTACGCCAGCAGATCATGCTGCAAGCCGCTATTGAGGGCGCAGGTGCCAAGATTCCCATTTTCTATGCCGCGCACGACTTCGGCGAGTCGTGTGGCCCTAGGCCTGACGCTATCGGTCAGCGAGCCTTACGCAATCCAGATGATGTAGTGATCTGCATTCCAGACCCAGACCATATCGGTGAGCGCTTCATTGGCGTCAACCGTCCTACCCCACTGCGCCTACGCCTAAGTAAATCTCAGGCCGTGAGAGCGACTTCCGTAGACACAGAGATTCGGGTAGAGCCGCTGTAGCCGCCAGCAAAAAGCCGGGCCATTCGGCCCGGCGACCATACCAGTGAATTTGCGTTAGGCAGCAGGGTCCGACTCAAACGCCTGTAGCCACTCAATCAACGAGCCTATCAGCTCTGCGATAACATCGACGAAGAGTGTCAGCATCTCGGCCACTTTGTCTGCTATGGCGTCCCAGTCAGGCGGCGAAACACCGGCATGGCGCCATTCCCAGGGCTTCTTCCGGTCGGCCTCCTCTAAATTCCACAGCCCGCGTTCATCCTCTTTTGCCTCGTCCTGTAGTTCCAGGAGGACGGGAGAGTCGCTATACCGCTCATAGACGTGAGCGGCCCCGCGACGGATCATCTCGGCATTGAGGTTTACGCCGTCACGATACACGGTGGCGAGTATCCGCCCGTAACGATCACGGCCATCGGTGGCCAGCTCGATCCTGGCGCCAGCGCCACCGGTCAACTCGATCAAAGCGGCTCGCGACTGGTCACCGTAGGGCTGATCACTCTCGGGAGCATCTATTTCGAGGAGGCGCACCCGACAGTCCTGGCAACCTGTGGTACTGATGCTCAGCGTGTCGCCGTCTATGACATTGACTACGGTGGCATCCAACCGCTCGGCGGCCGTGCTCAAGAATGCCGTGAGACTCAGCACGAGGGCCATGGTGATGAGGGCGGCGCCCCGGGAGAGGGTATGGGAGTTCAGCATGAAGGAATGTCTCCTGAAAGCTATCTCAAAGCAAGGACCGGCCCCGCCTGAGCCACTGCTCGAGTAAGCACCCGTCGCAGATACTCTTGCGTCTCCTTGGGCGCCTCGGCGTACAGGCGATCCATGAACTCGTCCAAGCCTATGGGGTTCCGTTCAGGCAGCAAGCGCGAAAGCACCCGGGTCGGCCCCCAATTGTAGGCTGCCAGGATCGCCCGAACCCGAACGTCCGGATTACCGACCCAACCGAAGTAACGTTCACCCAAAACGCGCAGGTATGCGGTACCGAGCCACACGTTGACCTCCGGCCGCAGCAGAGAGGCGTCGGTAGGGATCTCATTTCGACCGTACAGGTAGCGGTAGGCTTCCAGTGCACCAGTTTCCGGGATGAGCTGCATGAGCCCCAAGGCGCCAGCATGACTGCGCGCAGAAGGGTCATAACTGGACTCAGCCGCAATGACTGCGTGAACCACTGTTGGACTGACACCCAGCGCTTCGCCCGCGCGATCCACCAGGGCGGCATAAGGCTTGCTATCTTGGGGCGAGGCGAAGGTATCCAGGCTAATGGAGGTGAAAACCAGCATTAGGATGAGCGTGGCGGGCCTGAACACGCCCATTGGGTGCCTCAATGCTACCTTGAGCGGGTTGGCGCCGCCCCGGCAGAGCCGGGCGCGACGCGAGTGGCTGGCACGCATCACTGTGATGACCCAAGCAGGTTGTCCAACGAGGAGGTGACGGCGGACAACGGCTGCGCGCCACGGATCATTGCCGTACTGCCGGTTTCCGTATCCAGAATCACCGAGGTCGGCGTGCCTCGAACGCCAATGGCATCACCGCTCGCCATGTCTTCCTGGATGCCGGCGCGAATGTCTTCGTCGTTGGCCAAGCAGGTAGTAAAGGCGTCTTTCTCGAGGCCAACGTCCACGGCCAGCTCGACCAAGCCGCCATCGCCGAGTCCGCTGCCATTGGAATTCGTACGATCGAAGATACCGTGCGAGTACGGCCAAAAGGCCTCGTTGCCGCCGAGCTGGAAGGCGCACTGCGCCGCGACGGCCTCTTCCATAGCGGTCTCGCCATGGAACGGAAGCGGGTAGTCGCGCATCGTCACCGCGAGGTCCGCGCCGTATTCCTCGATCACGGTCTTCACCGTCGGATCGAAACGCTGGCAGTACGGGCACTCGTAGTCTGAGTACACGATAAGCTGGTAACGGGAATCCTCATTGCCAGCAAGGGGCTCGCTAGAAGGATCAATCGGGTCGATATCAACATTCTCCGCAGCCTGGGGCTGGGCAGTAGGCTTGGGTGGTGCGGCGTTGTTCCCCGGCTCGGTAGCGCGGGATTTAATGAAGTTGACAATGGCCTTCTCCATCGTGGCATCCAGTGTGTCACCAGTAAGGCCGGCTTGACTAAGCTCATCGCGCACGATCTGGCGGACCTCGGATCGCTCAAGGTTGTTTGACTGGGCCGGCTTGGGCGCGTCGACATCGCTGTAGAAGGCAACCCCCAGCGCCAGCATAGAGACCGGCACAGTGGCAGTAATGATGGTGTTCAGGGTCATGCGATCCATTCGGTGGCTCCAAAGTGAAAGGTGAGAGCACCGATTGTGGTGTTTGGCAGGCCGTAAAAATGCCGAAATAGGGGGGCTAAGCAGGGGGGGATTTGAATGGGAATCCAATAAGCAAAAAAAACCCCGACCGAAGCCGGGGAATCACTTCCCAAGGCGCGACTGCCTGAGTTGAAATCGAAGTCAGTTTTGAGCCTGACCAGGGCTACCAGTTCACTCGCCAGTTGATTTAGGAGGCTAGCGAGCACTGGCTGCCAGTGTTATTCGCGCCACCGCTGGCCGGGCGCTGTAAAATTCGTCGTACTATCATTCTGATGCAGCCAACGAGCGTAAACAGGCTCAATCATCGCTCTACCCGTGGGGATTCTTTAGCTGCACCCTTATATCTTGGTCCCCATTATCCAAATATGTGAAAAGCAGCAAGTAGCCTCAATCGGCGCAAAGAGATAACACCTGGGAAAAAACCGAGGATATTGCTTAGACTCAGGAGATTCGCTCTCCTTTGAAGGAAACTGAGTCGCCTTCGCTCATTCAACACCAGGCAATGCCTGGCGCGGCTTGGCCTCACCGCGGAAGGAAACGAGGTTCGTTCACTCGGCGCCAACACGGCTCCGGATGGACCTCTCCGCTGGATGGCGGAGTGGAGATAAAACTGGTCAGTGCCCGCGGAGCCCGTGGGCACAAGCTGGGTTATCTCGCAGGAGTGTGATTTCAAGGGGAGGGATGCGATCCATGCCCTCGATTTCACAAATGAATGAGCGACAGGCACGAAGGAGATGTAAGGATGCGGAATCAACACCTCGTCATTGAATTAGATCGCAATGGCGAACCGTTTGTCAGGTTCCACGATAAAAAGGGTGATCGCCCTGTCCCGGTAAGACTGCGGGGGGACCAGGAAAACCTGACCCCAGCTTGGCGAGGACATCAGGTCACTGCCTTTGAATGGCACCGGATAGAACGATTTACCGAAACGCCTGCGTGTACAGGGTCTGACTGGGCCCTGCTCGCATACCATGAAGAGGCAACCTGTGCGCGCTGCGCGTTGTGCCTCGAGGCCGAGCAGCGACACACGCTTCTCGGTGAACAACTGCCCAGAGGATGGGAAAACGTGGCGGACCGTGTTCAGGAAGTCTATCGCGACTATATCGTGCGTTGGAGCTTTGAGCCGGAGCCGCTCGATCCAAAACTCGATCAGCCGCTTCAGCGTGAACGCGCTCGTGTTTGCATCAATGTCTCTCGTTTGCACAAGTGGCTGGATGTCGCTTTGCACTTCGTTCGCATGCGGATGCATGAGGTCTGGAAGGAAGAGGATGATTTGTTCCTTCTACGAAGTTCGCTTCAGTACCTGCATCTCTTCGGTGTCTTCAGGGCACGCGAAAGCAAGGTAGGCCCGACATTCAACCACGGTGGAACGAGGTGGCATGTTGCCCCGAATGGGGATACGAAGCGCTTGACCGAAACAGTCAACCTCAAGGGGCTGGCTATCCAAAGCTGGGTCGAGGATCCTGCTGGCCGCAAGCTGTCGGGCTGGGGGGATGCCCGAGATCGAGCAAGAACAATGGTATCCGAGCGCTCTCAGACACCTGGCCAACGCCGCGCAAACCCGTGGGAGTTCGATATGGTGGGGCGTGATCGCCGGATTAAGGAGCGCACTAAGGAGTATCGCGATGAGGCAATCAGGCTGCGAGCGCAGCTTGTTGATGTCACTCGTGAAATTAGAGGTACGTGAGCACTCGAGGCGGTGGATCGATACGATCTGCCGTCTCATTTCACCCTCCCCAATCAACCCCCCTCTCAAGATAGCCCATTTCACGCTTACTGCTCTTTGCCGCTGGTATACGCTGCGCTCTACATAATTGCTGAGGTGGCAATCACATTAGTGCGCCACCCCTGGTACACGAAAGCACAGAGTAACCCGCGAGAAATCAGATGGTTAAAGGCTACCTCACCACCAACGACTTATGTGCTCGCTATAAGATCAACCGCCGCACACTGTACCGCTGGATGGAGCGTAAAGAGCGTCCGCTTCCGGCGCCGCGCATCAGCGGAAAGTCGGGTTTCAACCGCTGGGCGATTGATGACATCGAGGACTTCGAGCTGAGCTTCACGGAGGCCTCCGAGGTGGCGGACAATGACATACAGGTACACTAATTGCCGCCGCTGGCACGTTCAGTGGACACGAACGATTGCAGCCTTTCCCACCAGGATTGATAGGCAGCCGCCTGTTCTGGCAGATAATCGTAGTGGTCGTAGACCCGCCACTGCCCGGGCATGGTGTGCCCCAGCATCGTCTCGGCTATGTGCGGGGCCGTGAGATCGGATAAGTTGGTGCGCACCGTGCGCCTCAGGTCATGCATAGACCAATGCTCCATGTTCACCTTCCGGTGACGCCGGACCCACTGCATGATGTTATAAGGCAGCGGCAATATCGAGCTGCGCCCAATCCTCGCCGCACTTTCCCTATTGTTGAACAGTGGCCCCTCTCCTTTCGATGATGACAGCCGCATGGCTTCCTCGACCAACGGCTTTACCGGATCGATAATGGGCCTAGTCAAAGGCTTTCCCGTCACCTTTCCTGTCTTATGATTCTCCGGTGGAACCGTCCAGACACCTTTGTCCAGATTCCAATGCTCGATATTGCTCAACCGAACCTCTCCCGTCCGGCAGCCAAAAACCATGCAAAGCTTGACGAAGAGCACGTTCTTGGGCGTCATCCGGGACTTATCCAGCGCCTCCCAAACCAACGCAAGCTCGTCAGCGGATAGCACGCGCGTCACGATATTTTTCTTGATGTGCAGATCCGTGCGTGCCCCAATGTGCGCAATGACATTCTCAGGCACCAACTTGCCCTTGCGACGCGTCGCCCAGTTGAGCATTTGCTTGGAGTTGACCAGGAGGCGTTCCGCGATCGACGGAGCAAAGACAGCGACCCGCTCGAATTCCTCGATCCAGTGATGCGTCTCTAACTGATCCACAGGGAGTCGACCGATCTCGGGCAACAAGTGAATCTCGAAGCTTCGCTTTATCAGCGAGGGTTCCGCCTTGTGCTTTGAGCAGTACCTGGCGTACCACTCACGAAACAGCTCCTCTACGGTGATCACCTCGGCCAGCTTGCCCCGGTCACGCTCCTTGGCCAACTTGGGGTCTTTGCCGTCTTGGATCATGCCATGGATGCGCAGCGCTTCCTCCCGAGCACGTTTTAGGCTCATGATGGGATAGGCGCCTATGTCGATGCGCTGTGCACGCCCGGCGTATCGATAGCGAACCTGGAAGGTCAGCTTACCTTTGGGCGACACTCTCACGCTCAGACCGTCGCGGTCGCTACGGGTAACTGTCTTGGGAATCTCCTTGTTATGGTTGGCCTTCAGCCAACTATCTGTGAGCGGCATGACCACCCTCCTGCCAATAATATGTACAAGCAAGCCAACGCTCGCCTCAAAGGTTGAGTTTGTACTCGGATTTGTACACGTTTGGCAAGTCTCGCGCCGCTACACATCGTCACAGCGTGTCACACCAGAACGGAGCCAAGAGGCCATAAACAGCGGGTTCCGGGTAGTTTACGCCTCAAGATGACACTCGGTGTCACGCACAGAATCATAGGGGTGCGAGATGATGGCGAAGGTCCGGCGTAATTCTGCTGCTTTAGCCACTTGGGTGTCTGACATCGATATACTTCGCTGATTTGCGGCAGTCGATGCTGATACAGCATCTGACTGAAAAGAATGGATTCTTGCCGCGAATTGTACTGCTTAGACGTGCATGTGGGTAGAGCCCCATAAACGACAAAACCCCGCCTCTTTAGAAGCGGAGATTTCAGAAGAAATGCCTGACGATGATCCGGGCGGCGCGCCGCCGGGCGGTGCTCCGCGACTCTCCAGGGAGGCCCCTGGTGTCTTTCGCCGCCATAAAAAAACCCCAGCTTCATTGGAAGTTGGGGTTTCGGAAGAAATGCCTGACGATGACCTACTCTCGCATGGGGAGGCCCCACACTACCATCGGCGCTGAGCGGTTTCACTGCTGAGTTCGGCATGGGGTCAGGTGGGACCCGCTCGCTATGGTCGTCAGGCGGAACT
>Ga0209300_1001151_pt1 | contig 10952 bp, 6 predicted proteins | sample Shrwel_input2_RT_FD_187535 | JGI IMG/M metagenome (GOLD analysis project Ga0209300, IMG submission 187535) | Subsurface microbial communities from deep shales in Ohio, USA - Utica-3 well 1 S input2 RT (SPAdes) (version 2) ... | reverse complement strand
AGGTACGGTCGTACAGCTCCGGGCAGGCGTTGACGATGTTGCAGAACGGCTTGCCGGTCCACAGGATTGGCTCGTACATGTCGTCGGTTGCGATCATGATGTCCGGGTGCTTTTTCAGCACTTCGCCGATGGCCTGCATTTCTTCCAGAGAGTAGGCCATGCCGCTGGGGTTGGACGGGCTGTTGATCACGAACAGGCGAGTGCGCTCGGTGATGGCGTTTTCCAGCTGTTCCGGGGTGATCTTGAAACGGGTGTCGACGGTGGTTTCGATGATCACCGGCTTGCCTTCGGCCACTTTTACCATGTCCGGATAGGATACCCAGTAAGGCGCCGGAATGATGGCCTCGTCACCGGAGTTCAGTGTGGCCAGTGCCAGGTTGAAAAAGCTCTGTTTGCCACCACTGCTAACCAGTATCTGGTTGGCTTCGTATTCCAGGTCGTTGTCCCGTTTGAACTTCGCAATAATCGCTTTCTTCAGGGCCGGCGTACCATCAACGGCCGTGTATTTTGTCTGGCCGTTGTTGATGGCCTCAATTGCGGCCTTTTTGATGTGGTCCGGGGTGTCGAAGTCCGGCTCGCCCGCACCCAGGCCAATGATATCCTGGCCGGCTGCGCGGAGTTCTGCGGCTTTGTTGGTGATTGCGAGAGTCGGGGAAGGTTTGATTGCCTGTACACGGCTGGAAAGTTGAAGGTCCAAACTTGAGCTCCTTAAAGCTGCGTCTTGTTAGGCTGCGATCAGCCGGGCATAAACCACCTGTGTGGCTGTTTTTTCACCCGGCCGGCAATGTTAATGATGGTACCATGAAGCGGCCCGAACGCTAAATTTCTAATAGGCAGGGTGCCTGGAGCACCGTGCTGAATTTCCGGAGGTTAATCGCCAGTTATGGCCAGTAAAGCTGCAGAAGGTGTATTCCGAGTTGCGTCTCCTTTCGAGCCGGCGGGCGATCAGCCCAAGGCCATTGACGGGCTGGTGGATGGTATTCATTCCGGCCTGGCACACCAGACGTTGCTGGGGGTAACCGGCTCTGGCAAGACCTTTACCATCGCCAAAGTGGTGGAGGAGGTTCAGCGGCCAACCATCGTCATGGCCCATAACAAAACGCTGGCTGCCCAGTTGTACGGTGAGTTCAAGGAGTTCTTTCCGGACAACGCGGTGGAGTATTTCGTGTCTTATTACGACTACTACCAGCCGGAAGCCTATGTGCCGTCGTCCGATACGTTTATCGAAAAAGACGCTTCCATCAACGAACACATCGAGCAGATGCGGTTGTCGGCCACCAAGGCTCTGCTGGAGCGGCCGGACGCCATCATTGTGGCGACGGTTTCGTCTATTTATGGTCTGGGTGATCCTCAATCCTACCTGAAGATGATGCTGCACCTGGACCGGGGCGATCAGATTGACCAGCGTTCGGTTCTGCGCCGTTTGGCCGAGCTGCAGTACACCCGTAACGATATGGAATTTCACCGTGCCAACTATCGGGTGCGGGGTGACGTCATTGATGTCTTTCCGGCGGAATCCGAGAAGGAAGCCATTCGCATCGAGCTGTTCGATGACGAGGTGGAAAACCTCAGCTATTTTGACCCGCTGACTGGTGAAGTGTTGCGCCGGGTGCCGCGGGTGACCATCTATCCGAAGTCTCACTATGTAACACCCCGGCAGAAGGTGCTGGATGCGGTGGAACATATCAAGGTGGAGCTGGATGCACGTCTGCAACAGCTTCGCGACAATCACCGCCTGGTGGAAGCCCAGCGGCTGGAAGAACGCACCCGCTACGACATCGAGATGATGCTGGAGCTGGGGTACTGCAACGGTATCGAGAACTACTCCCGCTATCTGTCTGGCCGGAATCCGGGGGAAGCGCCGCCCACACTGTTTGATTATCTGCCGCCGGATGCGCTGCTGATTGTTGATGAATCCCACGTGACCATTCCGCAGATTGGTGCCATGTACAAGGGCGACCGCTCACGTAAGGAAACGCTGGTGGAATACGGCTTCCGCCTGCCGTCGGCGCTGGATAACCGGCCCATGCGGTTCGAGGAATGGGAGCGTATTTCTCCCCAGATGATTTTTGTCTCCGCCACGCCGGCCAATTATGAAGCCGAACACTCCGGCCAGGTGGTGGAGCAGGTTGTACGGCCAACCGGCCTGCTGGACCCGGTAATCGAGGTGCGTCCGGCTTCTACTCAGGTGGATGATCTGTTGTCGGAAATTCGCACCCGGGTAGAGGTGAAGGAAAGGGTGTTGGTCACCACGCTGACCAAGCGCATGGCCGAGGATCTGACCGACTTCATGATGGAGCATGATATCAAGGTGCGTTACCTGCACTCCGACATTGATACCGTGGAGCGGGTCGAGATTATTCGCGACCTTCGCCGGGGCGAGTTTGATGTGCTGGTGGGGATCAACCTGCTGCGGGAAGGTCTGGATATGCCCGAAGTGTCGCTGGTGGCCATTCTGGACTCCGACAAGGAAGGTTTCCTGCGCAGTGAGCGTTCCTTTATTCAGACCATAGGCCGCGCCGCCCGGAACGTGAACGGCAAGGCGATTCTTTATGGTGACCGGGTCACCGGTTCGATGCAGAGAGCCATGGATGAAACCGAACGCCGCCGGGCCAAACAGATTGCCCACAATGAGGAACACGGTATTACGCCTACAGGCCTTAACAAGAAGGTGGCGGATATCATGGAAGGTGCTGGCGGCGGCGGGCGTGGCCGTCGCAAGGCTGAACGCCCGGGCGAGAAAGCGGCTGAGGAAGCGGAAAAGTATATGGCAAAAGCTGGCAACCGCTCACCTCAGGAAGTGCTCAAGGAAGTGTCGCGGCTGGAAGACGATATGTATAAAGCCGCTGCCGATCTGGACTTCGAGGGCGCTGCCCGTCTGCGTGATCGAATTTCCGAGCTCAAGGAAGCAGCCCTGCGCACCGGTTGATCAGGGGCGTTTCGGGCCGACAATGACGGCAGCCTGCAGCGGCTGGTTGCGGCCGTAACGTGACATTCGGTTAAACACCCGCTTGTCGATGGGCAGATACTGTTTGTCGGCAACGGTTTCTTCGGCGTCGATGTCGATTTCCGGGTCGTGCAGATACACAAACTCATCGTCCATGGCACAAACGGCGACCCAGTGAGGCACACGGCTGCGGTTCAGTTGCCAGGTGCTGATCAGAATAACCGGGATGCGGCCCTCCTGCAGTGCCTGCTCCATGGCGTCCGGTGTCAGCGGGTCGTGGTGAAGCTGGATGCCGGTCTGGCCGATCTCATGGATGAAGCCTTCGTGGACCAGCTCCAGCACCCGTTTCTTGTCTTCGTTGCGCACGGTGTCCTTGAACAGGGCCCCCTCCTGGCTGACCCAGGCGCTGGCCTCAAAGCCACGATGCCAGGCTGCCAGCGCCAGACCGTGAGGCCCGCAACCACCGTGCCCCGCCAGCATGAAAATGGTAGTGGCCTCCCGCCATATTTTCAGTTCTTCCAGGGTGTTGACCGGTTGTTGCTCGTCCAGCGCGGCCATTGCCATGATCAATGCTGCCGGGCCACAGGTGAATTCCGTGGTTTGCGGGTAATAGGGCACCGGTAAATATTCACGGGAGGGTTCGTAGAACAGAATGCGTCGCTCGAAACGCAGGGCATTACCATGGTCTTCGTAATAATCCCGCCGGGAGCCGAATAGCCGGTAGCCCAGACGGCGGTACAGGGCAATGGCGCCGGCATTGTCTTCCCGCACTTCCAGGCGCATGACAATGCGGTCGGCCTCCGCAGCTTCCCGTTCAGCTTCGCGTATCAGCTGTTCACCCAGCCCCCGTCCACGGACATCCGGGGAAACCGCGATGGAATAGATTCGCGCCAGGCGAGTGGCGGCGCTCATCAGTACCAGACAGTAACCGACAAGTTCTGAGTTCTGCCCGGCGACAATCAGACGGTCACGGGGCATTTCGATGAAGCGGCGGAAGCTGCGACGGGACAGACGGTCTTCATTGAAACACCGGTTTTCCAGTGCCAGCAGGGCATCCAGGTCTTCCGTTGTCGCGTGTCGAAGTGAAATGTCGTTCATGATTTTATGGCCCTGGTGAGGTGCTCGCAGAGGAAGCTGGCGGGTGCACCCGATGGCGCTATTATGGTAGACAGCGCCGGGCGCAACCAGCGGCTGATCATGCGTAAAAGCACTCATGACCGGCCAATTGTACAGTGGTCAGCAGCGGCGTATTGTTTCGACACTTACCCGGCTGAACCTTCAGGGAGGAATGCCGCAGATGTCCCGATTGCTGATCGTTGTTGACCGCTTAAAAGACTGGGCGCCTTACTATCCCAGTGAAGACGTTCTTACCTTTGACCAGTACCTGCAGTTTTCAGCATCGGCCAATAGCCGGGTGCGGGTGATCAACCTTTGCCAGAGTGCCCGCTATCTCAGCCGTGGTTATTACTGTTCGCTGCTGGCGGAAGCTCGCGGCCACCACGTGGTGCCCTCGGTTCTGACACTGAATGACCTTGCCCGTAAAGGGCTGTTCTCTCTGGAACTGGAAAAGCTCGACAGCAGTGTTATCCAGTGGCTTGATAAAGCCGCCGGGGAACCGCGCACCAGCGGTTCGAAACCGGATTCCGCAAACGATGTGAAAATCCGTACCTATTTCGGCCAGGCGGAGCATCCGGAACTGAAACCCGTTGCCCGGGCGCTGTTCGAGCGTTTTCCGTGCCCGATTCTGGAGGTGGCTTTCCGGTATCGCAAGCAGTGGCAGATTCATTCCATGAAACCGGCGGCGCCGGCGGACCTGAGTGAGAGTGAGCAGGATGTGTTTGCCGCGGCCCTGGACCGTTTCAGCAGCATTGTCTGGCGCAAGCCACGGTCGCGCCGACGTTATCGCTATGATCTGGCGGTACTGGTCAACCCGGATGAGGAAATGCCGCCCAGTGATGAAACGGCATTGAAGCGGTTTGAGCGGGCAGGGCGAAAGCTGGGGATCAATGTTGAACGGATCACGCGGCGCGATTATGTGCGTTTGCCCGAATACGACGGCCTCTTTATTCGCGAAACCACGGCCATTGACCATCATACCTATCGCTTCGCCCGTAAAGCAGAAGCTGAAGGCATGGTGGTTATCGATGACCCGGTGTCGATTCTGCGCTGCACCAACAAGGTGTTTCTGGCTGATTTGCTCAGAACCAATCGGGTGCCGACACCGAAAACGCTGATCCTGTCGAAAGACCAGAAAAATGCAGTGGAGCAGGTAGCGGACGAACTCGGTTTTCCCGTGGTGATCAAGATTCCGGATGGAGCGTTTTCCCGGGGCGTGGCGAAGGCAAAGGATAAAAAAGAGCTGGCAGCGGGGTTGAAGGAGTTGTTCCGGCAGTCAGCGCTGGTGTTGGCCCAGGAATATTTCTATACCGACTATGACTGGCGCATCGGGGTTCTTGGCGGTCGTGCCATTTACGCCTGTAAATACATGATGGTGAAAGGCCACTGGCAGATTTATCAGCATGGAGGTGCGGCCGTGGAAAGTGGTGACTTCGAGACCCTGCCGACATACGAGGTGCCACGGAATGTCATTCAGGCGGCGCTCAACGCTACCCGCCTGATTGGCAACGGTCTGTACGGTGTTGATATCAAGCAGGCGGGCAATCGGGTCGCCGTAATTGAGGTCAACGACAATCCGAGCATCGATTCCGAGGTTGAAGACAAGTTCCTGGGTGGCGAGCTGTATACGCTCATCATGCAGGAGTTCCTGGCTCGAATGGAAGAAAAACGGCGCCGTTAACGTGACGCCGGGTCTATCAGGGTGCGGGTTGCCACAGCCGCACACTGCCAAACCAGGGATAACCTGCCAGAGCCTGCCTCACCTGATCGGTCGTCAGGGCATGATTGGAATCACGGTCATCCAGAAACAGCTCCATATGTACCCGGTTTTTCAGATAATGGAGGCGTAACCGGCTATGGGGTGGAAATGCTCCCAAGTGTTCGGAAAGCAGGTCGCGGATTTCTTCCCGGTCCGGAAGGTGGGGCTGGGTAATGTGTGGCGTTTTTTCATCATTTTCGGCATCCACATGAAAGTGAATGTCCTGTATGTGGTCCAGAGCGCCACGCATGCCGGTGACCACCTTCATGCCGATCTGGTGTCCTTCTGAAACACTGATTTCCGGGCGAACCACCAGGTGCACATCCAGGAGAATATCCTGCCCCATACGGCGACTACGCAGTTCATGCACATCGCGAACACCACCGGTTTCCATGGCTATGGACTTGAGTTTTTCGGTGTCTTCTTCAGAAAGCCCGGTGTCCACCAATTCTTTGACGCTATCCCAGGTGAACTTCCAGCCAATATGGATGATGATGCCCGCAACCACGACGGCAGCAATGGCATCCAGCCAGGCATAACCGAGCATTGCGCCAATAACTGCGACAAACACCACCACGGATGAAAAGGCGTCGGTTCGACTATGCCAGGCGTTGGCGATAATCAAGTCGGAGCGAATGCGTTGGCCCACTCGGCGGGTGTAATGGTAAATCCATTCCTTACTTACAACAGAGAGCGCGGCTGCGACCAGTACAGGCCAGCCAGGTAAGGGCAGTTCCTCATCGGAGACCAGCCTGAGGATGTTTTCCCAGGCCAGAGCCGCACCAACCGCAATCAGAATGCTGCCCAGAATGAGCGTGCCAAGGGTCTCTATTCGCTGGTGGCCGTAGGGATGGTCGGCATCCGGGCCATACCGGGACAGGCGCATAACGATCAGAACAACCACGTCCGAAGCCACATCGGTGAATGAGTGAATGCCGTCCACTACCAATGCCTGTGAATGAAACAGTGTTCCGCCGATCACTTTTATAACACCCAGCACGGCATCGAGAATCATGCCGATGACGGTCACTTTCGATGCCGCGTGCTTTTCCTTTTGGAGATTCTGTTCGCGGGTATTGCTCGGTTGCTCCACGGTTCCGGCTCCGGGTTGGTGTTTCCGTGCAGTATAACGCTTCAGTGGGCAAAAAGAGGTGGATTAATCAGGAATCGGCGATCGATTTATGCACATGATGACCGAAAGGTTACTCGGTAACACTTTTCCGTGCGAAGCGTCAATTTGCAATTACAAATTTTTATATCATTGAAAATAAAAGACTTTTTAACTGGTCAAAAAATGATCAATTTGTAGATTGGCGCGTTTATCAAGGGATCGGGGCGCTTGCCCCGACATTGTTAACAGAGTTATCCACAGATTCCGTGGAAAAGCCCCGGCAGCCCTTTAACCATGGGCATTCTTTAAAGAGACTAATGCCAGGAGGATGGTGTGGACAACTTCCGGTATACTCCGACCACCCTCGGCAAGGAGTTTTTCAATGTACGGCGTTCTTCGAAATCTGCTTTTCAAATTGCCTCCCGAACAGGCTCATAATGTCGCGCTCAGGAGTCTGGATGCTGCCGGAAAACTGGGCCTGTTGAAGATGGTTGCCAAACACCCGGCGCCATGTCCGGTGAAAGTGATGGGGCTGGAGTTTCCCAACCCCGTCGGGCTGGCGGCTGGCCTGGACAAGAATGCGGATCACCTGGATGCCCTGGGTTCCCTGGGTTTTGGTTTTATCGAGGTTGGTACCGTTACGCCCGAGGCTCAGCCCGGCAACCCGAAGCCCAGAATGTTCCGTCTGCCTGAGCATCAGGCCATTATTAACCGGATGGGTTTTAACAACGAAGGCGTTGATCACCTGATTGCCAATGTAAAGAAACGCCGTTATCAGGGCGTTCTCGGCATTAATGTTGGCAAGAACAAGAACACGCCGAATGAAGAGTCGGAGCAGGATTACCGGAAGGGCATTGCAGCTGTCTATGCTCACGCTGACTATATTACGGTGAATGTGTCTTCGCCCAATACCCCTGGACTGCGGGATCTGCAATTTGGCGATTCCCTGCAGCAATTGCTTCACGCCATCAAGGATGAACAGCTGAAGTGCCAGAGCGCGCAAGGCCGTTATGTTTCGGTGGCGGTAAAAATTGCTCCGGATATGGACGACGAAGGCATCCGGTTTGTCGCCCGTGCGCTGCTGGAAGCGGGCCTGGATGGCGTTATTGCCACCAATACGACGATCAGCCGGGACGCGGTGCGTGGTCACCGACACGAAGATGAAGCCGGGGGGCTGAGCGGTGCTCCGGTGCGGGAGGCATCACTCCGGGTGATTCAGGGGCTTCATGCCGAGCTGGGCGGTCAGTTGCCGATCATTGGCGTAGGTGGCATTGCCGACGGTGAAAGTGCGGCGGAAAAAATCCGGGCCGGTGCCAGTCTTGTGCAGGTGTATACCGGCTTTATTTATCGTGGGCCGGCTCTGATCGGTGAGGCCGTGGAAGCTATCCGTAAAGAGTTGGGCTGAGGCTGTTGGCCCGGGAAGGCCTATAAAGAAGAAGGGCCCGCTTGGCGGGCCCGTGCGGGGAATAAACCCCGTAGCGCGTTTACGCATGGTACGGGGCGGGTGGCCCCGTTTGGGTTGCACTGGTTACTGCGCTAAATTGTGTTTAAACCGGTTCGTAAAAAGAACAGATCAGGTAAACGGGGTACCCGTTACGTTTATCGTCAGGTTGCGGTAACGTCGGCCAGCTTGTGAATGCCGGATACGCCGGTCATGCCCTCCCAATTATCTGTGCGGCCTTCTCGCCATCCGTTCAGCCATTCCTGTCGGACCTCAGGTTGGTCGAGCGGACAGCTGTCTTTAGCTTTACCGGACACGCCAGCGAGGTATCCCCGCTTGAATGCACGAGCGTACATGTCTCTTTTCTGTCTTTTCATGCCGTTCCTCACTAATGGATTAACAGAACAAGCGTGTACACATCTGCGATGACCACGACAAAGACGAGTATCTCTCCGGGATAACTCCGTATTGTCAGCTCTGGTCAGAGCAGTCAGGATCCTGTTAACAGAAGCTTTTTTTGCTTCTTGAACGACGCGTCAGGTACAAGGTAGAACGATTTCTCTGGCGGTGTACACTATTGATTTCATCTATGTGACGTTCTTTTTATAGTTTTGTGACATAACGCAGAAAATCTGGGGTCAGGTTTTGCTGCGTTTCCGGAAACTTAGCCGGGCTTACCTCAAGAACCAGGAGTTGATTTTGTCCAAGCATGTCTTTTTCGTAACCTGCCCCAAGGGCGTCGAGTATCTTCTGGCGGATGAGCTCGATGAGTTCGGCCTGGCGCAGGTGCGCAATGCACCCGCGGGTGTCTGGGTTGAGGGTGAACTGGAAGCCGGTTATCGGGCTTGTTTGTGGTCGCGCCTGGCCAACCGGATCATCCTGCACCTGGCCGAAGTGCCGGCCCGCGACGCCGAAGAGCTTTATGACGGCGTGGTCGCGTTGGACTGGCAGGCACATATTCCGGCGGGGGGCAGTTTCCGCGTAACCTTCCTTGGCCAGAACGAAGCCATTCGAAACACCCAGTTCGGCGCCCAGAAAGTCAAAGACGGCATCGTAGACAGCATTCGTGGTGGTGGCGCAGCCAGACCTGCAGTGGCCCTGAAGGAGGCGGACGTTACCGTGTCTGCGCGGCTCAACCGGGGCCGGCTTTCAGTGGGTATCGACATCAGCGGACACAGCCTGCATATGCGCGGTTACCGCACGGAACACGGCATGGCACCGCTCAAGGAAAACCTGGCCGCGGCTTTGCTGATACGAGCCGGCTGGCCCGAACTGGCTGCGGCTGGCGGCGACTTCACCGACCCGATGTGTGGCTCCGGTACCCTGTTGATTGAAGCAGCCATGATGGCGCTGGACCTGGCGCCAGGCCGGAAACAGGAACACTTTGGATTTGAAAAATGGCCGGGCCATCAGCCGGAGCTCTGGCTTGCCTTGCGCCAGGAAGCCGAGCGCCGGGCACACGAAGGCAAACAGCGCGAATTGCCGGCATTTGCCGGGTTTGACGAAGACCACCGGGTGATCGCCACCGCCTGGAAGAATATCCAGCGGGCGGGCCTTGATGGCGTGGTTCACGTTGAAGCCCGGCCGATACAGGAATTTACCCGCGAGGCCTCCTGGAGTGACCGGGGGCTGGTGTTGACCAACCCCCCTTATGGCGAGCGTCTGAGCGAACGCAAAGAGCTGGCAGGGCTCTACCAGGCCCTGGGCGAAGCGGTTCTTCGGGAACTGCCCGGCTGGCGCCTGGGCGTGTTTACCGGCGTTCCGGAATTTGGCAAATCCATCGGCCTTCGCAGCTTCAAACAATACAACCTGTTCAACGGCAAATTGCCGGCACAGTTGCTGTTGTTCGAAGTTCTGCCGGAAAACGCCATGGTGCCCAGAGACCCGGAAGCCACCGGCGACATTCAGCCGCGAATTGCCAATCCCGAACGTGCCGATATGCTGCGCAATCGCCTGAAAAAGAACCTGAAAACCGTAGGCCTGTGGGCCAGAAAGCAGGGCATTGGCTGCTATCGCCTGTACGACGCGGACATGCCGGAATACGCCCTGGCCATTGATATCTACGAAGGCCGGGTACACGTTCAGGAATACTTGGCTCCGAAATCTGTCGATGAGAAAGCCGCCCGGGAACGGCTTGCCGAAGCCATGGCGGTGATTCCGGACGTGCTGGGGATTGACTCGAAAGACATGGTCTGCAAACAACGCCAACGCCAGACCGGCACCCGTCAGTACGAAAAGCGCGATGAGGCTGGCGACTACTTCAACGTGCACGAGCACGGCTGTGTACTGAAGGTAAACCTGAAGGATTACCTCGACACCGGCCTGTTCCTCGACCACCGCCCGGTTCGTTACTGGATACAGCAGCACGCGAAAGGTAAACGTTTCCTCAACCTGTTCGCCTACACCGGAGCTGCCACCGTTCACGCCGCCATGGGCGGCGCCAGCCGATCCCTGAGCCTGGACATGTCCAAAACCTACGTAAACTGGGCGAAAGACAACCTGGCACTGAACGGCATTGATCAGACCCGGCACGTGGTGGAGCAAGCAGATTGTCTGAACTGGCTGGCGGACCGGAAAA
>Ga0209300_1001150_pt1 | contig 10958 bp, 6 predicted proteins | sample Shrwel_input2_RT_FD_187535 | JGI IMG/M metagenome (GOLD analysis project Ga0209300, IMG submission 187535) | Subsurface microbial communities from deep shales in Ohio, USA - Utica-3 well 1 S input2 RT (SPAdes) (version 2) ... | reverse complement strand
TGGATACCGGGCGAGTGACCTGGTTGGCCGACCACGTGGTCGGCGATGCCGTCGTCTTCCCGGGTGCCGGTTTTGCCGAAGTCACACTGGCGGCGGCCGACCAGCACTTGCAAGAGCAGGGCGACGACGCCTCCGTCATCGACATTGAACACCTGGAAATCCTCTCGCCCCTGTTACTGGAAGAAGCCCAGTCCAAAGTCGTGCGCACCAGGCTTGAAGAGCCAGACGGCGCTATCCAGATCACCGCCCGGCCCCATGGCCAATCCCGGGAACAGCAGACTGACTGGCAGCAACACGTCAAAGCCCGTTGGTTCGCCGGCAGTGCAGGGCGCCTGTTAACGCGCACCGCCGAAGCCTTGCCAACAAGAGATCCGGATTTCAGCCGTGACGAACACTTGGCGGCGGCGTCCCATATTGGCTTGGATTACGGCCCCGCCTTCCAGGCCATCAGCGAAGGGTGGATTGAAGGCCAGACCGTCATCGGCCGATGCCAGCCCAGTGAGCGCATTGAACAAACCTCAGAAGGCCAGCTGCTGCACCCAGGCATTCTCGATACCGCCTTCCAGCTGTTTATCCCGTTGCTGGCAAAAGAAAGGCGAAACAGCAATCACGGTTACGTGCCGGTACAAATCGGTCGATTGCAGTTCAGCCGGGCCCATGCGGGGCAAGCACCCGCGCAAATCCGCGTTGAGCTCAAACGACGCTCCCCGCACTCTTTGTTGGCGGAAGTCGGTTTGTTCGATGTCGAAGGTAACGCAATGGCCGTGTTGACCGATGTGCGCTTTAAAGCCGTGCCCCTTCGGAAACAGCAGTCGCAGGCCATTACCCTGCTGGATATGCCACTGCAGCCCAAGCCGCTGCCAAGCGCCCCGTCCGCGTTGGATGGCGAAGTTCTCCTGCAAGTATTGAAGCCCTTGTGGGCCGACCAGTCAGACGATTCCGTGATCACCGAACTCGAGCCGCTGCTCGATACGCTGGCACTGGCTTGCCTGAACGACAGCCTGAACCAGCAGCCAGTCACACTGGCCCAACTGGGCGACGAGCAAAAACAGTGGGCCGAACGCCTCATTAATCAGGATTTGGTCACAGAGGATGGCAGCGGCCAGCTACAGGTTACTGAGCCGCCAGAAGCGGACCTGCGCACCATCTGGGAACTGTTGCTGCAGGAATTCCCGGGAGCTTTTGTGCCCATCCACGCTGTCGGTCGTTTCGGTTTGCACTTGGGTGAATGGCTCACGCACATCGGCGAATTACCGCTCGTGAACGAACAAGCATGGCGCTCGATGTACCAAGCCCGCCAGAATACGGCTCGCAAAGCCACCATGCGAAGTGCATTGGAAGACAGCATCGCTCAACAGCGGGCAGCACTGGCACGGGGGCAAACGCTGGACACCCTGGAAATCAGCGCAGCCAACGCCGAACAATGGCCGGAGCCAAGCCAAAAGCTCGATCTGGCCATCGTGCACCTCGATGCCATGCGCCCATCAACCGTGCGAGAGCTGTTGCAGCAACTGAGAAACGCACTCCGGCCAGACGGCCAGCTCATGCTGCTGGGCCAACCGCATGCATTCTGGCTGGAGCAGCTGGTCAGCAACCAGCCCGCACTGATCGAGCAGGAAGGCAGCCTTCAGCCGGATGCCGACACCTGGCGTCAGCTACTCGAAGAGTTGGGCTTTGAAGCGGACGAACCGGTCGAAGACACGGAACAGCCGGCCAGTGCGTTCCTGGTCAGCGCCAAACAGCCGCGCAAAAACACCAATCGGTTGGCAGCGAACGAAACGCGCACATGGATCTGGGCAGACTACCAAAGTCAACTCATCGCTAACGGCCTGCAGGATTATTACCCGAACACACAAATGATCAGCAGCTTGGAAGCGTTGCAGGCCCTACTAACAGAACGCAACGAAGCCGATGAACAGCCAATCCAGCTGATCCTGTTGAACGACACCTGGGCCACGGACTCACAAACCATGGCCACCCGCCGATGTGCCCAGCTGCGCGACCTAATCTCTGTTCTGGAAAGCTCAGAAACCAACGTCAATTGCACCGTTATCACCGCCGGCTTGGGTGAGGCCCAGTTACAAACAAATGCGCAAACGAGCTACGCCGGTGAGCCGGACCAGCGTAGCGCTAACATTGTTGCACAAGCCGCTGTCTGGGGCTTCGTTCGCACCCTGATGAACGAAACCGCCGTGCCTCTGCAGCTGGTCGACCTGCCGACCAACGAAGAGCACACACCGTTGGCTGCGTTGGCCGAGGCATTGGCCTGCACGCTGCAGGAAGATGAACAATACCTCACGGCGGATGGAAAACGCTTTGTCCCGCGCCTTGAAGAAGTTGAGCAAGACCAGCAAACGAACACCACCCAGCCGCAGCAGAGCCTGACGCTCGGCTTCGATCAGCCCGGGCAGTTACGCAACCTTCGCTGGCAGCCGCGAACCTTGCCTCAACCTGAAAAACAACAGGTTGTGGTGGACGTTAAAGCCTCCGGCCTGAACTTCCGGGATGCCATGTACACCCTTGGCCTGCTGTCAGACGAAGCCATCGAAAACGGCTTCTCAGGCCCCACGCTGGGGCTGGAATTTGCGGGCGTCGTCACTGCCGTGGGTAGTGGCGTGACCAATTTCCGCCCCGGCGACAAGGTGGTGGGCTTCGGCCCGTCGAGTTTCAGCACCCGCGTGGTGGCGGGTAGCAAAACCCTGGCGCACTTGCCAGGCGACATCAGCTACGAGGCGGCGGCTACCATCCCGACCACCTTCTTCACGGTGTATTACTCGCTTAAGCACTTGGCCCGGGTTCAGCCGGGTGAGCGGGTATTGATCCACGGCGCGGCAGGTGGCGTCGGCCTGGCGGCTATTCAAGTGGCAAGACTGATGGGGGCCGAGATCCTGGCCACAGTCGGCTCGCCGGCCAAGCGCGACATGGTGCGCCTGCTGGGCGTGGAGGCCATCTATGATTCGCGCAGCCATACCTTCGGCGAAGACATCCTGGCAGACACGCATGGTGAAGGTGTCGATGTGGTGCTCAACTCCCTGGCTGGTGAGGCCATCAACCAGAACTTCCGAGTGCTGCGGCCGTTTGGTCGTTTTCTGGAGCTGGGCAAGCGGGATTTCTACGAAAACACCGCCATCGGTCTGCGGCCGTTCCGCAACAACATTAGCTACTTCGGCGTGGACTCCGACCAGTTGATGAAAGTGCAACCGGCGCTCACTCAAACCCTGTTCCGGGAAATGATGGCGCTGTTCGAGCAAGGCGAGCTTTACCCGCTGCCACACACAACCTTCCCGGCCACACAGGTAGTGGATGCTTTCCGCTATATGCAGCAGGCTAAACAAATCGGCAAAGTGGTGGTGAATTACCCGCAGCTGCCGCAAGCCCAAGCCACACCGGACCAAAATACCGAAACACCGCAAACCGGACTCACGCTCTCAAGCGACAAAACCTTCCTCGTTACCGGTGGCCTGGGTGGCTTCGGCTTGCGCACCGCTCAATGGTTGGTGGAAAAAGGCGCCCGTCACTTGGCCCTGGTCAGCCGTCGCGGCCAGGCCGAAGGCGAGGACGCAGCCATAATCAAGCAGATGGCAGAGCAGGGTGTAACCGTAAAAGCCTACGCTTGCGACGTTTCCAGCCGAGAGCAACTGGCTGAAACCCTGGGCAAGATCAAACAGCAGCAACCATCTCTGGGCGGCGTCGTCCATGCCGCTGCCGTGTTCGCAGACGCGCTGGTTCAGAACCTGACCGACGAGCAAATCGAGCAGGTACTGGCCGCCAAAGCCTTTGGGGCCCAACATCTGCTTGAGCTCACCGAAGGTTGCGAGCTGGAACTGTTCGTGTTGTTCTCCTCGGCCACTACACTGTTCGGCAACCCCGGCCAGGCTAACTACGTAGGCGCCAATCTCGCGCTGGAAGCCTTAACCCAGCTTCGTCGGACTCAGGGGCAAACGGCCACCTGCGTGCGCTGGGGCGCCATTGACGACGCGGGCTATCTGGCTCGCAATGCCCAAATCAAACAGGCCCTGCAATCCCGCATGGGGGGCAATGCCCTGACCGCTGAAAAAGCCCTCGCCGTGCTTGAGCGCATGCTGGTCAACGACCAGCCCCTGCTGGGCGTGATGGAATTTGATTGGTCTGCACTGGCGCGCTTCCTGCCCAAAGCCAACGCGGCACGCTACCAGCTTATCGCCCAGAGCCATGAGGGTACTGATCAGGAAAGCAACAGTGATGATCTGCTTACCGAACTGCTGGCCATGGCGCCCGAAGCTCGGGTGGAGCGAGTCACGGAAGAACTCAAACACAGTCTCAGCCAGATCCTGATGTTGCCGGCAGAGCAGATAGACCCGGAGCAATCGTTGTATGATCTGGGTTTTGATTCTCTGATGGGCGTTGAGCTGATCACTGATATTGAAGAACGTTTCGGTGTCCAGCTACCGGCCATGGCCATCAGCGAGTCACCCAGTATCAGCAAGTTGACCCATAAGTTGTTGGAGCGCATTGACGACAGCGCCGAACACAGCGACGAGCTGACTCTGGCTCAGGTCGCCGCCCGACACGGTGTCAGCGAACACGAGGTAGACAACGCGTGAAAGCCGCGGAATCGATGAAAGACCGGCTCATCGCCCAGTCCGTGCAGCGCAAGCTCAAGCAAACCGAGCGCGCCGCACAGTCAGGGCAGGCGACCTTTGGCAAAACTGGCGGCAAACGCTACACAGACTTTCGCCAACATCCGGGCTGGCAGCAATTGAATGTTATGCGTGAGGGCGCACAAAAGCTGGGTGTGGAAGACCCATTCTTCCGCATACATGAGGGCTGTTCTGGTGCCACTGCCGTCATTGAGGGTAAGGAGTGCATCAACTTCGCCAGCTACAACTATCTGGGCTTGAATGGCGACCCGCGCGTTATCGCCGCCGCCAAGCAAGCGGCCGAGCATTACGGCATCTCCGCCTCGGCCAGTCGCATGGTGTCCGGCGAAAGGCCCATCCATCGCGAGCTGGAACATGCACTGGCGCAGGTCTACCAAGCGGATGACGTCCTGGCGTTTGTCAGCGGCCATGCCACCAACGTGTCTGTCATCGGCTACCTCATGGGCAACCGGGACCTGGTACTGCATGACGAGTACATCCACAACAGCAGCCTGATGGGCGCACAGATCTCCGGCGCCCGACGGATGGCTTTTCGTCACAACGATCTGGAACAGCTGGAAGCGCTGCTGCAACAACATCGTCACCAGTTTGAGCGGGTGCTCATTGTCGTCGAAGGTTTGTACAGCATGGACGGTGACGCGCCAGATCTCGGCGCGTTGGTGGACTTGAAAGACCGCCACGAAAGTTGGCTGATGGTGGACGAAGCCCACGCCCTGGGCGTACTGGGAGAGACTGGCCGGGGCAGCCATGAACACGCGGGCATTGACCCCAGCCGTGTCGACATCTGGATGGGCACTCTCAGTAAAACCCTCTCCGGCTGCGGTGGCTACATCGCCGGTTGCCAACCGCTGATCGACATACTGCGCCACTTCGCGCCCGGCTTTTTGTACAGCGTGGGTATGCCGCCGGCCATCGCCGCAGCAGCGCTTGAGTCCCTGCGTATCATGAACGCGGAACCCGAACGCGTGCAGGCGTTACAAACTAATTCCGAATATCTGGCGCGCCAGGCACGGGCTGCGGGTTTAAACGCCGGCCATTGCATCGGCCGGGCCGTGGTGCCGGTCATCAGCGGCAGCTCACTGGCCGCCACCCAGCAGTCGCTGAAATTGCTGGAGCAGGGCATTAATGTACAGCCCATTCTCTACCCCGCTGTGCCGGAGAAAAGCGCTCGCCTGCGCTTCTTTATCAGCAGCGAGCACACCACCGAACAAATCGATCAAACACTGGCAGCCCTGACTGGCTGACCAACATGGAGCAAACACCACCCATGCACACCCGTTGCCTCCCGAAAACACCTCGCTGGCTTATAGCCCTGGCCTTGGCAGGACTGCTCACCGGCTGCGCAAGCACCGCTGACCAATACGACCGTTCGGCCGATCAATGGCACTCCACGGCCTCCGAAAACGGCCAGATTCCGCAAAAAATCCAGGCTTTTCTGTACAAGGGCGCGGAGCAAAGCACCGCCGTGTTTGAACAAACCCCCTGGGGCGAACAAGCGGAACTACGCATCGAAAGCCGGTACTTCGCTGGCTCTGGCCGCCAATGTGTGCGCCTGCACGTAGCCCCAGCAGGTGAGCCTGGCCAAATTGCCATCGCCTGCCAGCACAACCGCCAGTGGGTCTCGGTACGGCCGGTCACCCAAATGCTCAACGTTCAGGAAAAGGGGTAACCACGCATGCACACCATCAAAACCTTTTTCCTCCCAGTACTGGCCGGCCTAACCTTGCTGGCCGCCAGCGCCCAGGCCCAAGTCAGCGGCCTGAGCGGCACCGGAATTCTGCCAGAATCCGAGCGGGCGCAGCCCATCCCCCAAACCCTCGAAGAGCAGCAGGTCCGCGCTGACTGGCGTTCCGCCCGCTATGGCAATGGGCAATCCCAAAAGACCGAATCACAAGCCGAGGAAGATTTGGTAAAGCCTTTTGGCCACCACCTTTTCAGCGGCGGTTTCAGCGGAATGCGCTCAGATGGCCTGAACCCCGGCTATCGAGTGGTCCCGGGCGACCAGATCACCCTTCGGGTCTGGGGCGCGGTGGAGATTGAACGGGTATTGCCCGTGGATGCCAAGGGCAATATCTTCATCCCAAGCATTGGCCCGGTTGCGGTGCAGGGCACCACCAACGACCAGCTCAACAGCAAAGTCACCGCCGCGATCAAATCGGTGTACCCGGAACAGGTGCAGGTATACACCAACCTGCAAGGCGTGCAGCCGGTCTCCGTCTACGTGACCGGCTATGTGGACAGCCCCGGCCGTTATGCAGGTATCCCGACAGACTCACTGTTGTACTTTATTGACCAAGCTGGTGGCATCGACAGCCGTCTGGGTAGCTACCGTAGCATCAGTATCTTGAGAGACAGCAAAGTCATTGCCAAAGTGGATTTGTACGACTTCCTGCTGGATGGCAAATTGCCTCGTCCCCAGTTTAAAGATGGCGACACCATAGTAATCGAAGAGCGAGGCCCGGCAGTTGTCGTAACCGGGGATGTGCAGCGCGATTATCGTTACGAGCTAGACACGGACAACATGACAGGCGAGGCGCTAATGTCTTTGGCCCAGACCAAATCCGGTGTTTCCCATGTGTTACTGCGCGGTAACCGGGAAGAAGGCCCCGTCTCAGCGTATGTGCCGTTAGACGAGTTTTCTCAGCTGTCTCTAAGCAGCGGCGATGAAATCCTGTTTAGCTCCGATAAACGTGATGACACCATCGTGGTCCAGCTGGAAGGCAGCTTTTACGGGCCATCCCGCTATGTGTTGCCCAAAGATGCCCACCTGCGCGCACTATTGGATTCCATTGCGGTACCGCGTGAGCTGACCGACACTCGCAGCGTTTCCCTGCGCCGGGAATCCGTGGCGGCCCAGCAGCAAAAGGCCCTGGAAGAAAGCCTCCGCCGCCTGGAAACCAACTACCTGGGCGCACCCTCGGCCACGCCCGAAGAAGCCCAAATCCGCTTGAAGGAAGCGGAGCTGATTAGCAACTTTGTGGAGCGTGCTTCAGAGGTGGAGCCCACTGGCCGCCTGGTGGTGTCTCATAATGACCAGATTAGCAACATTCGCCTGCAGGACGGCGACGTGATCACGCTGCCGGAATACAGCGATTCCATCCTGATCAGCGGCGAAGTACTGGTGCCCCAGTCCGTGGTGTACAAACGCGGCATGAGCGTGCAGGACTACATCGAAACCTCCGGCGGCTTCAGCCAGCACGCGGACGAAGACCGCATTCTGGTGGTACGCATGAACGGCGAAGTGCGCAGCGCCAGCCAAGTGAGACCCCGTCCGGGTGACGAAATCCTGGTGCTGCCGAAAGTGCCCACTAAGAACATCCAGCTGGCTACCAGCATCAGCCAGATCCTTTACCAGATCGCCGTGGCCACCAAAGTCGCCATTGATTTGTAAACCCGCTACAAGCCTCGTGAGGTTTATTGCGTGCTGAGTACGAGAACACCCTGGCAGGTCACACGCTCTGTGTGGCATGCCATGTTTATCCGCGAAGCGCTCGCCCGCACTATGGCTGACCGCATGGCCTGGTTCTGGATGTTGTTTGAGCCCATTGCCATGATCGTCGTGATGGTTGCCATTCGCACCGTCGTTCTGGGGCGAATGCGCAGCATCGATGGCGCCGATTTCATTCCCTGGATGATTACCGGTCTGTTCGGTTTTTTTCTGGTGCGCGAGAACATGATGCGCCCTATCGGCGCCATCGACGCCAACAAAGGCCTGTTCGCGTATCGCCAGGTAAAACCCATCGATCCCGTGCTTGTGCGCTGCTATCTGGAGGGCTTGCTCAAGTCCTTCATATTTATCCTGTTCATCATTGTTGGCACTTTATTGGGGGTTGACCTGTTGCCGGCAGATCCGCTGGGGGCTATCACTGCCTGGGTTTCTTTGTGGAGCCTTGGGCTGGGCGCCGGGCTGATTTTCTCCGCTTTGGCTGGCCTGGTGCCGGAGATCGGCAAAATCCTCAGAATCATCTCCATGCCGTTGCTCATTGTTTCTGGTGTGATCATTCCCTTGAATTTTATTCCTCACGATCTGCTGGTTTACGTGATGTGGAACCCCATCGTGCATGGCCTGGAAAGCCTGCGGGCCTCGTTTTTTCCGCTGTATCGCCCAGTGGCAGGCACCAGCTTTCTATACCTCTGGTACTGGATTCTTGGTATGGCCACTCTAGGCCTGATGCTGCACGTGCGTTTTGAGCTAAGGCTGAAGCGGCAATGATCAAAGTCGAGAATTTATACAAGCGTTATCACAACCACCATGGCAGTGACTGGGTGCTTAAAGGCGTGGACTTTGAAATACCTACCAATGTCAGTGTGGGCCTGGTGGGCCGCAACGGTGCGGGCAAATCCACCCTGCTGCGCCTGATTGGCGGCATGGACAGCCCCGACAAGGGGCGCATAACCACAAACAGCCGAATCTCCTGGCCAATTGGCCTCTCCGGCGGCCTGCAAGGCTCCATGACCGGCAGGCAGAACGTTCGCTTTGTAGCCCGCATTCACGGTAACCAGGGCAACATTGAAGACATCGTGCAGAGGGTGGAAGACTTCGCAGAAATCGGCCCGGCGTTCGACGAGCCGGTAAAAACCTACTCATCCGGGATGCGTTCGCGATTGAACTTCGGTTTGTCATTGGCGTTCGATTTCGACGTGTACTTGTCAGATGAAGCCACCGCCGTGGGCGACCGCCAGTTCAAAGCAAAAGCCAAAAAAGCGTTCCATGAGCGCGTTGGCAGAGCCAGCATCATCATGGTGTCGCACTCCGAAGGCATCCTCAAAGATCTGTGCCAGGCAGGCCTATGGCTGCATGAAGGCCAGGCCACCTGGTTCGACGACATCAACGACGCCATCAAGGCATACCATCAGAGTACCGGCAAGCAAACCAAAGGCAGTAAAACCGCATGAGCAAGAACCCCGTTATGTTTCTGAAACGCTACCCTTACTGGTTTGTCTGCCTGCTTTTGATCGTGCTGGTCGGCTTTTACTGGGGCGTGTGGGCCAGCGACCGTTATGTATCTGAAGCCAATGTGGTGCTGGAAAGCCCTCAGATAGCACCACCGGAGCTCAGCTTTCAGTCCCTGATGGGCGCTTCAAGTGGCAATACCGGCGACATGCTGTTGTTGCGGGATTACCTGCTATCGGTTGACATGCTGCGCAAGGCCGACGAAGCACTGAAACTTAGCGAGCACTACGCACAGAACGACATCGATGTGTTTTCCCGACTGTCGTCCGCCAACGAGCCCATTGAAGAGCTGCACAAGTATTATCAAAAACGCGTGTCTGTGGAGCTGGATGATTACGCCGGTGTGCTGCGCATCAAAGTTGTAGCGTTTGACCCGGAAATGGCTCACGCACTGGCAAACCTGCTCCTTGATGCGGGCGAGCAACACATGAACAACATGGGCCAGCGCCTGGCCGAAGAGCAAGTTGAATTCCTGGAAAAACAGGTGGCTAAACAGGCCCAACAATTCGACAAAGCCCGGGAAGAGCTAATCGAATACCAAAACAAACTGGGCCTAGTATCACCTACGGGTACCGTACAGAGCCTGTCCTCCGTGGTCGCCAGCCTGGAAGGCGAGTTGGCAAAATTGCGAGCGAAAAAAACTGCTCTTTTGAGCTACCAGAGCCCGCGCTCCTCTGAAGTGCAGCGTGTAGAGGCGGAAATCAGCGCATTGATGCAGCAAATAGACCGGGAGCAGAGCCGCATGGCCCAACAGTCTGGCGGCGCCCTGAACGTGGTCTCCTCTCAGTACCAACAGTTGGAACTGCGTGCGCAATTCGCCCAGGAAGCCTACTCTGGCGCGCTGATGGCCCTGGAAAACACCCGCATTGAAGCGGCCCGCAAGCTCAAACAGGTCTCGGTACTGCAAAGCCCTACCATGCCGGAATACTCAGTGGAACCACGCCGGCTGTACAACACCGTGGTGTTCGCCATCATCGCCTTCCTGGCGGGTTTGATCATTCAAATGCTCGTGCTGATTGTGAAAGACCACAAAGACTAAACCTTTCCGCCTTTCGAACTCGAAAATCATGAACAAAGGACTCTCATGAGCCAGAAAACCTTCCTCGTCACCGGTGGAGCCGGCTTCATTGGCTCCGCCGTGGTCCGTGAGCTGATCAACAACACCGACCACAAGGTCGTGAACGTCGACAAGCTCACCTACGCCGGCAACCTCGAATCCCTGGCCAGCATCGAAGATGACCCACGCTACACCTTTATTAAAGCCGACATCTGCGATGCCACCGCCATGCAAAACGCCCTGGCCGAACACCAGCCCGACATCATCATGCACCTGGCGGCAGAGAGCCACGTAGACCGCTCAATAG
>Ga0209300_1001149_pt1 | contig 10960 bp, 7 predicted proteins | sample Shrwel_input2_RT_FD_187535 | JGI IMG/M metagenome (GOLD analysis project Ga0209300, IMG submission 187535) | Subsurface microbial communities from deep shales in Ohio, USA - Utica-3 well 1 S input2 RT (SPAdes) (version 2) ... | reverse complement strand
CGCCGCCGAGCTGCTGCCCGACTTCTCCCGCGAGCGGCTCAAGAGCTGGATCAAGTGCGGCGAGCTGACCGTCGATGGCGCCAAGGCCCGGCCCAAGGACAAGGTGGTCGGCGGCGAGCGGCTGGTACTGGATACGGTGCTCGAGGACGAGGTGCGCTGGACGCCCCAGGCCATCGAGCTGGACATCGTCCACGAGGATGACTCGGTGCTGGTGGTCAACAAGCCCGCCGGGCTGGTGGTGCATCCGGCCGCGGGCAATCCCGACGGCACGCTGCTCAACGCCCTGCTGCACCATCGGCCGGCGCTGGCCGCCATTCCCCGGGCAGGCATCGTGCACCGCCTGGACAAGGACACCACCGGGCTGATGGTGGTGGCCAAGACCCTTGCCGCCCAGACTGCGCTGGTCGAGCAGCTCCAGGCGCGCACGGTCTCGCGGGAATACGACGCGGTGGTGACCGGCGTGATGACCGCCGGGGGCACGGTCGATGCACCCATCGGCCGCCATCCGCGGGATCGTAAGCGTCAGGCGGTGCATGTCTCCGGCAAGCCGGCGGTGACGCACTACCGGGTGGTGGAGCGCTTCCGCGGCCACACCCATGTGCGCTGCAAGCTGGAAACCGGGCGTACCCACCAGATTCGCGTGCACCTGGCCCATCAGCGCTTTCCGCTGGTGGGGGACGCGCTTTATGGTGGGCGGCTCAAGTTGCCTGCGGGGGCCAGTGATTCGCTCAAGGAGCTGCTGCGCCATTTCCCGCGCCAGGCCCTGCATGCCCGCAAGCTGGCCTTCATTCATCCCGACAGCGGCGAGACGCTGACCCTGCGTGCCGAGCTGCCGGATGACCTGTGGCTGCTGCTGGATGGCCTGCGGGCCGACCAGGAGGAGGGTTCATGAGCGATCGACCGACTCTGCTGCTGCCGGACTGGCCGGCGCCGGCCACCGTCGGCGCCTTTGTCACCACTCGCGAGACCGGACCCAGCCGCGGGCCGTTCGCGGCCTTCAATCCGGCCCTGCACGTCGGCGACGACCCGCGGGACGTGCAGCGCTGCCGCGAGCTGCTGGCCGGGGAGATCGGCGACGCCCGCCCGCTGCTGTGGCTCGACCAGGTGCACGGCGCCAATGTCATCCAGGACTATCGGCCCAGCTATGCCGAGCAGCCGCCGCGTGCCGATGCGGCGATCGCCGGTGACACGAGCCATGCCTGCGTGGTGCTGACCGCCGACTGCCTGCCGGTGTTCTTCTGCGACCGGCGCGGCACGCGTGTCGGCGTGGCGCATGCCGGGTGGCGCGGCCTGGCCGGCGGTGTCCTGGAAGCCAGCGTGGCTGCGCTGGGCATTCCGCCCGCGGAGCTGATGGCCTGGCTGGGGCCGGCGATCTCCAACGCCCAGTTCGAGGTCGGTCACGAGGTTCACGACGCCTTCGTGGCGTTTCAGGCCGATGCCGAGGAGGCCTTCGAGCCCAGCCCCTATCGGCTCGGCCACTACATGGCGGATCTCTACAAGCTCGCCCGGCTGCGCCTCGAGCGCCTGGGGGTCGCGCACGTCAGCGGCGGCCACTTTTGCACCGCCTGCGAATCGCGTTTCTACTCCCACCGCCGCGACGACGGCGTCACCGGCCGCATGGCCAGCGTGATCTGGCTGCGCTGAAACCGACCCGGGCTTGATCCGCATCAAGCCCGGCGCGCATCGCCTCGATGATGACTTGAAACTCCCCCAGCACACCTCCATTGATAGTGTCAACACGAACACGGGCCGCGTGGCGCGTCAGACCGCGCCATTGCCCCCAATGGAGGATTTCGATGCGAATCGACCGCATGACCAGCAAGCTGCAGAACGCCCTGGCCGAGGCCCAGTCCCTGGCCGTGGGGCGCAGCCACAATCAGCTCGACCCCGGCCACGTACTGGCCGCGCTGCTTGATGCCGGCGACAGCGGCATCAAGGGCCTGGTGCAGAAGGCCGGCGGTGATGTCGCCAAGTTGCGTGACGGTCTCGCCGAGTACCTCGATGGCCTGCCCAGCGTCGGCCAGTTCGACGGCAACGTGACCATGAGCCAGGACCTGGCGCGGCTGTTCAATCTCGCCGACCGCGAGGCCCAGGCGCGGGGCGATCAGTACATCGCCAGTGAGCTGGTGCTTCTCGCGGCGCTGGAGATGAATCAGCGCATCACCAAGGTGCTGACCCAGGCCGGGCTGAGCAAGAAGGCGCTGGTGGCGGCCATCGACAGCCTACGCGGCGGCCAGGCGGTGGACGATGCCGGCGCCGAGGAAAACCGCGAGGCGCTCGACAAGTACACGCTCGACCTCACCGCACGCGCCGGCGAGGGCAAGCTCGACCCGGTGATCGGCCGCGACGATGAGATCCGTCGCACCATCCAGGTGCTGCAGCGGCGCACCAAGAACAACCCGGTGCTGATCGGCGAGCCCGGGGTGGGCAAGACGGCGATCGTCGAAGGCCTGGCCCAGCGCATCGTCAATGGCGAGGTGCCCGAGGGGCTCAAGGACAAGCGCGTGCTGTCGCTGGACATGGGCGCGCTGCTCGCCGGCGCCAAGTTCCGCGGCGACTTCGAGGAGCGCCTCAAGGCGGTGCTCAGCGAGCTGGCCAAGGAAGAAGGGCGGGTGATCCTGTTCATCGACGAGCTGCACACCATGGTCGGCGCCGGCAAGGCCGAGGGCTCGATGGACGCCGGCAACATGCTCAAGCCCGCCCTGGCGCGCGGCGAGCTGCACTGCGTGGGCGCCACCACCCTCGACGAGTATCGTCAGTACATCGAGAAGGATGCCGCGCTGGAGCGCCGCTTCCAGAAGGTGCTGGTCGACGAGCCCAGCGAGGAGGACACCGTTGCCATCCTGCGCGGCCTCAAGGAGCGCTACGAGGTCCACCACGGGGTGGACATCACCGACGGCGCGATCATCGCCGCGGCCAAGCTCTCGCAGCGCTACATCACCGATCGCCAGCTGCCCGACAAGGCGATCGACCTGATCGACGAGGCGGCCTCGCGGATCCGCATGGAGCTCGACTCCAAGCCCGAGGAGATGGACCGTCTCGACCGCCGGCTGATCCAGCTCAAGATGGAGCGCGAGGCGCTCAAGAAGGAGACCGACGAGGCCTCCCGCAAGCGGCTCGAGAACCTCGAGGCCCAGATCGACGAGCTGGAGCGCGAGTACGCCGACCTCGACGAGGTGTGGAAGGCCGAGAAGGCCAGCATCCAGGGCGCGGCGCAGTTCAAGGCCGAGTTGGAGCAGGCGCGCATCGATCTCGAGGCGGCGCGCCGCCAGGGTGACCTGGGCCGCATGTCCGAGCTGCAGTACGGGGTGATTCCGTCGCTGGAGAAGAAGATCGCCGAGTCCAGCGAGGCCGAGGGCGATACCTCGAGCCACCAGCTGCTGCGCTCCAACGTCACCGAGGAGGAGATCGCCGAGGTGGTGTCGCGCTGGACCGGCATCCCGGTGGCCAAGATGCTCGAGGGCGAGCGCGACAAGCTGCTGCGCATGGAGGACGCGCTGCACGAGCGGGTGATCGGCCAGGACGAGGCGGTCAAGGCGGTCGCCGACGCCGTGCGCCGCTCGCGCGCCGGGCTCGCCGACCCGCACCGGCCCAACGGTTCCTTCCTGTTCCTCGGCCCCACTGGGGTGGGCAAGACCGAGCTGTGCAAGTCGCTGGCCAGCTTCCTCTTCGACACCGAGGAGGCGATGGTGCGCATCGACATGTCCGAGTTCATGGAGAAGCACTCCGTGGCGCGGCTGATCGGTGCCCCTCCCGGCTATGTCGGCTACGAGGAGGGTGGCTACCTGACCGAGGCGGTGCGCCGCAAGCCCTATTCGGTGCTGCTGCTCGACGAGGTCGAGAAGGCCCACCCGGATGTCTTCAACATCCTCCTGCAGGTGCTCGAGGATGGCCGGCTGACCGATGGCCAGGGGCGTACCGTGGACTTCCGCAACACGGTGATCGTGATGACATCCAACATGGGCTCCGACCTGATCCAGCGCCTGGCCGGCGAGGGCGAGGACGCCTACACGCGGATGAAGGACGCCGTGATGGAGGTGGTCGGGCAGCAGTTCCGGCCCGAGCTGATCAACCGCATCGACGAGGTGGTGGTGTTCCACCCGCTGGGGCAGGAGCAGATCCAGCAGATCGCGGCGATCCAGCTGCAGCGGCTGCGTGACCGGCTCGCCGAACGCGACATCGGGCTGGAAGTCTCCGACGACGCCATGGCCCAGCTGGCGGTGGTCGGCTTCGACCCGGTGTTCGGGGCGCGGCCGCTCAAGCGGGCGATCCAGAGCCGGCTGGAGAACCCGCTGGCCCAGGAGCTGCTGGCCGGGCATTTCGTCCCGGGCGATACCGTTCGTGTCACCACCGAGGATGGTCACCTGGCCTTCGCCAAGTAAGCATTCATTCGGCGCGTCGCACCGAGGCCCCGTCTTCCCCCGGGAAGGCGGGGCCTTTTCATGTTCCGGGCCGGGCAATCCGCCACCGCAAAGGCCGCCGTGGTTGACATGGTTATCCGGCTATTGGAATCTTGACGGTTCCTGAGCAAGGGACGTGGCTTCAGCGGGCGATCCCCCAACGCCGCGTGACGGGTAGGCGTTTCGGCCTCTACTCGCCCTGTAAGGACTTCCGGGCACGGGTTAACCGCCTTGCCTGGCCCAACCCCCGACGCGGCGATCCGTCGCGGTGCAGAGTGCAGGCCCCATCCGGGCCGAAGAACGCCAGGGTTTGGCATCAGGTGCCGGCCGCGGGCCGGCAGCGGCATACCGCCGCACTCGACTTTCGCGACCCTTGCCGGGGTGGCGACAAGGCACTCGAGACCTCCAGGGGAGATACACTGTGGAATTGCTTTCCGGCGCCGACATGATCGCCCGCTTCCTTAAGGATGAGGGCGTTGAATACATCTATGGCTATCCGGGAGGGGCAGCGCTGCACATCTACGATGCGCTGTTCCGTCAGGATGCCGTCAAGCACATCCTTGTGCGCCACGAACAGGCCGCGACCCACGCCGCCGACGGCTATGCGCGGGCGTCCGGCAAGCCCGGCACCGTGCTGGTGACCTCTGGCCCCGGTGCGACCAACACCGTCACCGGCATCGCCACCGCCTACATGGACTCGATTCCCATGGTGGTGCTGTGCGGGCAGGTCGCCAGCCACCTGATCGGCGAGGATGCCTTCCAGGAAACCGACATCGTCGGCGTGACCCGGCCGATCGTGAAGCACAGCTTCATCGTCAAGCACCCGACCGAGATCCCGACGGTGCTCAAGAAGGCCTACTACCTGGCGGCCTCCGGGCGGCCGGGCCCGGTGGTGGTGGACATTCCCAAGGACATGACCGCGCCCACCGAACGCTACGAGTACGTCTATCCGAAGAAGGTCAAGCTGCGCTCCTACAACCCGGTCACCCGCGGGCACACCGGTCAGATCAAGAAGGCCGTGGACCTGATGCTCAAGGCCCGGCGCCCGGTGTTCTATACCGGTGGCGGGGTGGTCACCGGCGATGCCAGCGAGGCCCTGACCGATCTGGTGCAGCGTCTGGATTATCCGATCACCACCACGTTGATGGGCATTGGCGCCTATCCGCAGCGCGATCGTCAGTCGCTGGGCTGGCTGGGCATGCACGGTTCCTACGAAGCCAACATGGCCATGCACCATGCCGACCTGATCGTCGCCATCGGCGCGCGTTTCGACGACCGGGTGACCAACAACACCTCCAAGTTCTGCCCCACGGCCAAGATCGTGCACGTCGACATCGACCCCAGCTCGATCTCCAAGACCGTGCGCGCCGATGTGCCGATCGTCGGCCCGGCGGCGAGTGTCATCAGCGAGATGATCAGCCTGGTCCAGGGGCGCGAGCCGGCCAACCCCGAGGCGCTGACCGAGTGGTGGGAGCGCATCGACGGCTGGCGTGACGAGCGCCGCGGCAAGCTCTACGAGCCGGCCGCGTCGGGCGAGCCGCTCAAGCCGCAGCAGGTGATCGAGGCGATCTGCGAGGCTACCCGCGGCGAGGCGTTCGTCACCACCGATGTCGGCCAGCACCAGATGTTCGCCGCGCAGTACTACAAGTTCGACAAGCCCAACCGCTTCATTACCTCGGGCGGGCTGGGCACCATGGGCTTCGGCTTCCCCGCGGCGATGGGCATCAAGCAGAGCTACCCGGACGATGATGTGGTCTGCATCACCGGCGAGGGCAGCTTCCAGATGATGATGCAGGAGCTGTCGACCTGTAAGCAGTACGGTATCGGCGTCAAGATCGTCAATCTCAACAACCAGTCGCTGGGCATGGTTCGCCAGTGGCAGGATCTGAACTACAAGTCGCGTCACGCGCACTCCTACATGGAGTCGCTGCCCGACTTCCAGAAGCTGATCGAGGCCTACGGCTTCACCGCGATTCGCGTGGAACGCGAGGAAGATCTTCTGCCGGCGCTGGAGCGAGCCTTTGCCGACAAGGACGAACTGGTGTTCCTCGACGTCTACGTCGACCCGCGCGAGCACGTCTATCCGATGCAGGTGCCCCTGGGCTCCATGCGTGACATGCTGCTTTCGAAGACGGAGCGGACCTGATGCGCCATATCATCTCGATCCTGATGGAAAACGAACCCGGCGCCCTGTCCCGCGTGGTGGGGCTGTTCTCGCAGCGCAACTTCAACATCGAGTCGCTGAACGTGGCGCCGACCGACGATGCCACCCTGTCGCGCCTGACGGTGACCACCGTGGGCGACGACCGGGTGATCGAGCAGATCACCAAGCATCTCAACAAGCTGATCGACGTGGTCAAGCTGGTCGACCTGACCGAGGGCAATCACGTCGAGCGCGAGCTGATGCTGGTCAAGGTCAAGGCGCTGGGCGCGCAGCGTGACGAGGTCAAGCGCACCGTGGACATCTTCCGCGCGCAGATCGTCGACGTCACGCCGAGCGTCTACACCGTGCAGATCACCGGCGATGCCGGCAAGCTGGATGCCTTCCTGCAGGCCATGAGCCCGATCGGCGTGCTGGAAGTGGCCCGCACCGGCGTCTCGGGGATCTCTCGCGGCGACAAGGTGCTCAGTCTCTAGTCCCGTCCACCGCGATGGGGTTCGTCGAGCCGTCCCTCCGGGGGCGGCTTTTTGTTGCCGGCGTGTCGGGAATCTGCTGCCAGAGTGCGTTAATCAGTGGATTGCGCAGCTTGCGCTCGAGCACGCACAGGCCGACGTCGTAGGGTGTCAGGCGCGGCGAGACATCCAGCACACGCACGCGATCGGCCAGTGGGCTGTTGTCGAGCACGATGCGCGGCACCACGCCGACGCCGAAGCCCAGTCCGACCATGCTGACGATCGCCTCATTGCCGGCCACCTGGGCGTAGATACGTGGCTTGATGCCGAAGCGGCGAAACCAGACATCGGTGCGTTCGCGGGCCAGGCCGGACTCGGAAAGGATCATCGGCGTCGTCGCCCATTGTGCCGGCGGGCCGTCGGGCGAAGGCACCCAGTCGGCGGGCTCGCTGGGGGCGATGAACACCAGCGGCGACGTGGCGATGGGCTTGAAGGCCAGCGGCCCGGGCAGCGCCTCGGGGCGCGCGGTGATCGACATATCCTCGTCGCCGCTGACGACCCGGCTGATGGCGTCGGCCGGGTCGCCGGTATGCAGCTTGAGCTCGATCCGCGGGTGGCGCAGACGGAACTCGCTGAGCAGGTCGTAGAGGAAGCTGTAGCTGGCGGTTACCGAGCAGTAGATGCTGATCTCGCCGGTCAGTTCGCCGCTCTGCTCCATCAGTGTCTGGCGCAGCAGGGCCCACTGTTCCAGGGTGTCGCGGGCATACTGCTGGAAGAGGCGGCCCTCGCGGGTCAGGGCTACGCTACGGTTGTCGCGCTCGAAGAGCGACACGCCCAGGCTGGCCTCGAGCTGGGCGATGGTGCGGCTGAGCGTCGACGGGCTGACGTGGCAGGCGTCGCTGGCGCGGCCGAAGTGCAGTGTCTCGGCCAGCGCCAGGAAGTGCTTGAGGGGTCGCAGGTCCATGGTATGTTGCACCTGATGAATTGAAATATTGCAAATATAGCGTTTTACGCAACGCAATGCCTGACGTATCGTGTCTTCAGACACAAGGGGCGGCGCCCGTACTGCGGCCGACCGCTCCACCACGCCGCGCTAGACGGCGGGCCATCAACGCTGACGCAATCCTGTTACTCGTTCGATCATTACGGAGTTCCTCATGCGCGTTTATTACGACAAAGATTGCGACCTGTCGCTCGTTCAGGCCAAGAAGGTGGCCATCGTCGGTTACGGCTCCCAGGGCCATGCCCACGCCAACAACCTGAAGGAGTCCGGCGTCGACGTGACCGTCGCCCTGCGCAAGGGCTCCTCCTCCGCGGCCAAGGCCGAGGGTGCCGGCCTCAAGGTGGCCAGCGTGGCCGACGCCAGCCGCGAGGCCGACATCGTCATGGTGCTGGCGCCGGACGAGAACCAGAAGGCCATCTACGAGAACGAGATCGAGCCCAACCTCAAGCAGGGCGCGACGCTGGCCTTCGCCCACGGCTTCAACATCCATTACAACCAGATCGTGCCGCGCAGCGACCTGGACGTGATCATGATCGCGCCCAAGGCGCCGGGTCACACCGTGCGCTCCGAGTTCACCCGTGGCGGCGGCATCCCCGACCTGATCGCCGTCGAGCAGAATGCCTCTGGCCAGGCCAAGGAAATCGCCCTGTCCTACGCCGCGGCGATCGGCGGTGGTCGTACCGGCATCATCGAGACCACCTTCCGCGACGAGACCGAGACCGACCTGTTCGGTGAGCAGACCGTGCTCTGCGGCGGCGCCGTCGAGCTGGTCAAGGCCGGGTTCGAGACCCTGACCGAAGCCGGCTATGCCCCGGAAATGGCCTACTTCGAGTGCCTGCACGAGCTCAAGCTGATCGTCGACCTGATGTACGAAGGCGGCATCGCCAACATGAACTACTCGATCTCCAACAACGCCGAGTACGGCGAGTACGTCACCGGCCCGGAGGTCATCAACGACGAGTCGCGTGCGGCGATGCGCAATGCACTCAAGCGCATCCAGAGCGGCGAGTACGCCAAGATGTTCATCCAGGAAGGCAATACCAACTACCCGTCGATGCATGCCCGCCGTCGTCTCAACGCCGAGCATCCGATCGAGCAGGTCGGCGAGAAGCTGCGTGCGATGATGCCGTGGATCGCCGCCAACCAGCTGGTCGACAAGAGCAAGAACTGAGCGTTTCCGAACGACAGGCAGCATCTCCAGAGGCGCGGATTTCCGCGCCTCTGGCGTTTCCCGGGTGGCGATGGACGGGCGAGTGAGCCTATCGTTAGGGGCGGCAGGGTGTAGAATGCGCGCTCATGCCGGATGCTGGCAACGGAACGAGACTTTATGACCCAAGAGCCTCAACAGGATACGCACGCTTCAACGCCCCCGACCTCGACCGAGTCCGAGTTTTCCGAATTCGCCCGGGAAACCGATGTCGTCGAGGAGACCGTCGAGAATGGCAAGAAGGTCAGGCGCCGCGGGATCTACCTGCTGCCCAACCTGTTCACGACCTCGGCGCTGTTCTCGGGATTCTTCGCCGTGGTGGCGGCCATCAACGGCGACTTCGCTGCGGCGGCCATCGCCATCTTCGTGTCGATGGTGCTCGACGGTCTGGATGGCCGCGTGGCGCGGCTCACCAACACCCAGAGCGCCTTCGGGGCGGAATACGACAGCCTGGCCGACATGCTTTCCTTTGGCGTGGCGCCGGCGGTGGTGGCCTTCTCGTGGATTCTGCAGGATGTCGGCAAGATCGGCTGGATCGCCGCCTTCGTGTACGTGGCCGGTGCGGCCCTGCGGCTGGCGCGCTTCAACGTCCAGCTCGGTTCCACCGACAAGAAGTGGTTCATCGGCCTGCCGAGCCCGTCGGCGGCGGCCCTGGTAGCCGGTTGCGTGTGGGTCTTCCACAGCTTCGAGATCGAGGCCTACGCCTTCAAGTTGCTGATGACCTTCATCGTGGTGGCCGCCGGTGTGCTGATGGTCAGCAACATTCGCTACTACAGCTTCAAGGAAATCGACCTCAAGGGGCCGGTGCCCTTCGTGGCGCTGCTGGCGATCGTACTGATCTTCGTGGTGATCTCCCTGGAGCCGTCGGTGATGCTGCTGGCATTGTTCGGCTGCTACGTGGCTTCCGGGCCGCTGATGGCCGCCAAGCGCAAGCTCAAGGGCCAGCCGGCCCCCGACAGGGTGAATACCGACGTCGAGCATTGAGTAGTGCGACTCCCGCACCAGGGAATGCTCCCCCGACGCCCGCCTTCTTGGCGGGCGTCTTTGTTTATTCAGTCTATCCACACCCGGTTGTCGGCGATTCATGAAAGGGGGCTGTGGACAGGTGGATTCGGGCGATGGGCATGCCAGCGAAAATTTTTTCGGACGGGGGCTTGTCAGGGCCGAAGGTGGGGCGTAAAGTACGCATCCGCTGCCGACGACGGGACACGTCACCGGCGGTGGAGAGGAGAAGCAAGTGGTTGTTTCCTCGACGGTTTTCGGAAGGTTGCGATGAAAATTGCACTTGCCAAGCCGCGTCGAAACGCCTAGAATGCTCTCCCGTGATTCGGCAGGCCGGCGGCCGCCGCGGGATTGGTGTTCACCGATCGCCACGACGCCAGACGCCGCTTGACACGCCGGGCCGAATCGGTAGAATACAGCCTCTCTCGCAACGAGGCGCTCAACGAGCAACGGTTGCGACGCTCTTTAACAATTCGATCAGGTAATTCATGTGGGCGCTTGACCGAGATAACGGTGACACGTCACCAAATATCAAGGCAAGCGACTCGTCAAGAGACGTTTGAACCTTGAGCCCGGTTTGGTTCCACCTTAGGAACTATCAGACTTTAAACTGAAGAGTTTGATCATGGCTCAGATTGAACGCTGGCGGCAGGCTTAACACATGCAAGTCGAGCGGAAACGATCCCAGCTTGCTGGGAGGCGTCGAGCGGCGGACGGGTGAGTAATGCATAGGAA
>Ga0209300_1001147_pt1 | contig 10995 bp, 16 predicted proteins | sample Shrwel_input2_RT_FD_187535 | JGI IMG/M metagenome (GOLD analysis project Ga0209300, IMG submission 187535) | Subsurface microbial communities from deep shales in Ohio, USA - Utica-3 well 1 S input2 RT (SPAdes) (version 2) ... | reverse complement strand
CGATTGGAGGGCGGCCCTGAGAGCCTGGAATCACTTAACAAATTGTTGTAGTACGTTCCGGGCCTCCGGCCCTACACCGGACGCCCATTTCGCTGCGCTACATGTGCGCCGCTAAACAAAAGCGTTAGTTGTAGGAACAAGGAGTTACCATGACCAGTGAGAGTCTATTTACGAAATGCAAGAATTGCGGCAAGGATATTTCCAAGTCTGTCAGGGCATGCCCTGGCTGCGGTAAGAAGCAGAAAAAGCTAGGAATCATTCACTGGGTAGGCATTGCGTTCGTTGGTTTAATCGTGGTCGGAATGATTGGCTCCCCAGAAAATGGAAGTGAGGCGAAAGATCATAGTGCGAGCACCGCCACCTCATCCAAAGATACGAAGTCGAGGAATTCTTTAAAACCGGAAGGGCAAATTCAATTTTCTGATGCTGTAAGTATAAGCTCAAGAAACTATGAAGATGCAAAAAATGAACTGCAACAATCCTCCATTAGAGATAAGCGAAAAGAAGATATATCTTCGATACTCAGAAGCTACACTATAAATTCATGGGTTGGAACTATTAATCAACTGGAAACGAACACAGATGGTAAAGCTATCCTGTCCGTACGAATTGCTCCAAATATTGAAATAAAAACATGGAATAATGCATTATCAGACATTGCGTCGAATACACTTATTGAAAAAGGAACAGGTCTATATAAAGATTTATTTAACTTATCCAATGGCCAACGCGTAATATTTTCGGGAAGTTTCTTTCCGTCAGAGGCTGACCATATAGAAGAGACTAGCATAACAATAGATGGGTCCATGAGGAATCCTGAATTCTTGTTCAAATTCAATTCAGTAAAACCAATCGAGTAAGGATAAAATAATGGCTTTAGTAAACTGCCCAGAATGTCAAAATGAAGTGAGTGATACGGCACTGAAGTGTGCAAAATGTGGAGTTCAACTCAGAAAAGCAAAACGTGGTTTTTTTGGTAAGTTAGTGAAATGGGGTTTTGTTGCTTTCAATATTTTGATGGCTATCTGGCTGGTTGGTGGCATGGGCGCAGCGACTGAAGGCATGGAAGCCATGTCTGAAGCGGAAAGAGCTGGCGCTGCAATCGGCACGGGTCTTGGTGCTGCCTTGATCCTAGGAATATGGGTAGTTGGAGATATCATCCTCGGGTTGTTTGTCCTTTTCACTCGCCCGAAGTCTTAAAACAACTAACAAGGGCGGTCAAGGGACGCTCCTGACGTCGCGCCCCTGCCGCCCGGCGTTAATGGCAAAGGCTTCGGTCTTTTCGGTGGCCGTCTGCGTCTGAGTTGATTGCTCTTGACTAAAATTTGACTCCACAGTACCCTTTTAATCTTAAGGAAAATATCAATAGGGACATGAAATGATTAATCCAATGCTACATAGCTTGGTGACAAGGGCTACCTGTGCCCAATCCAACCCTGCTATTTTTGACTGCTCTTCGATCAATGAACTATCTTCACAACAATTGTTATCCGACGCCTTAAATGTCGCTTCAAATCTAGAAAATCTAAATCTTAAAAAGGGCGATCATATTGTTCTCACTATTCCTTGTAGTGAAAATTTCTGCAAAATAGTATATGGGTGCTTTGCTGTAGGCTGTATTCCAACGCTGCTTGACCCTGCGACTCCAGAAGCAGATCTACACGAATGTGTCCGAGAATTAAATCCAAGTCTATGGATTAGTGAACAACCGGTTGAACCATTTGAAGTAACCCCACCATCCACGCTTTTGAAAAACAAGATACAAGAGCAGCCTTTTGAGCCTGTACAAATAGAGCCGTCGGACACCTGTATGATGCTATATACAACAGGCACGACAGGTCTCCCCAAAGGAGTGCCTTGGACATCCTCTCAACTCCTATCACATATACAAACTCAGAAAAATAGCTACAAAAAATATGACATTCGGACAGAGTTTGTATTTTTCTCGCATCTGGCAATATTTGCCATTGCAATGGGAAGAGTCGCAGTTATTCCAGATTTAGAGAATACGCAACCGAATTTAATCTCAATAGAGCACATGCTACATCAAATGAAGGTATACGGCTCTGACTATGTATTTGCCTCCCCAGCACTATGGAAAAGAGTTTCTGAACACTGTGAAAAATTAAAAAAAAGAATAGACTTTATAAAAGTTATTTCCACTGCTGGAGCATCTGTAAATGTTAAAAGTTTACTAAAACTAAAAAATAATACGGATAACGCTAGCATATATATCCCATATGCAAGCACAGAGGTATTGATGCCAATTTGCTGTATATCCTTGGATGATCTTGAATATTTATCAAATAAAGGACTATCTTCAGGGAGAGGTATTCCTTTAGGTCGCCCTTCACCAGACATGAATGTTGAAATCATATCTTTGGATAACCAAGACACCAACAAATTCCTAGCTAACAACGAAATTGGTCAGATAGTTGTATCAGGACCCAGGGTAACAACTGAATATTTTAAAAGACCTGAATTAACACTGAATGCCAAATTTAAACTCAGTGGAAATGACGATGTTTGGCACAAAATGGGGGACGTTGGTTATAAAGATAGCAATAACGTAATATGGTTCTTGTCAAGATTAAAACACGTAGAAAAAACTTCATTTGGTTTAATGTACCCTGATTGCTTAGAACAATATTTCAATTTCCACCTAAACATCCACACATCTTCTTTAATATATAACAAGTCTACAGGTTCGCTATCATTAGTGATACCAGAAAGCGTTTGTAAAGAAACAGAAGCAAAAAAAATAATAAGGTTATGTGAGGATATAAAAATACCGCATATAAATATTGTGAAATTTCCATCAGAACTTCCCACCGACACAAGACATAATAGCAAAATTGATAGGGGAAAAATTTCCTCTTGGCTATCATTAAAGCAGTTAAATAGAGTTATCTAAGCGCATAAATAAATTAATGGAATAGAAATGAATAAAATGGATTTTACAGATGAATGTTTAGCATTCCCTGACCTCTATGATATCTACCAATCAGCAGTATTTGACAAAGCAGCTTTATTAGAAAGCCTCAGGAAAATAATTTCGGACTATACAGAGAAGAATATATTAGACTGCTCAGTTGGAACAGGCTTTGTAATAATCGATTTAATTAAAGAAGGTGTTGATATAGTTTGTGCCGATGGCAGTTCAGATATGCTCAAAAAATTCAGTTTAAATGCACAGAGTAATGGAATTAAAACAAGGCCAATCCAGATTAATTGGGAAAACATTGGTTCTACATTGCCCTCCATGTTTGACCTTATACTTTGTCGTGGAAACTCAATAGTTTATGCGGACATGTGGGATAAAGAGAATGTTATAGACAGCCATGAAGGAATCAGAGCCTCACTAAAAGGTATTTTTGATTCAATAAAGTTAGGAGGTAAACTATATATTGACATACCTTCCGACGCTAGAGGAAAGTATCTCCTTGGTAAGGATATAGACCATCATCCCAAGGTCATTAATGGAAAGAGCATTCGAGTATCAGAAAGGATCGAAGAGTGCACAACAAAGATGAAGAGGAAATGGGATGTCAAATTAAAAATTGAGAATGCAGAATATGGGTTCTCAAGATTCTCCCACCTAATAAAAGAAAAAGATTTCATTGCAATACTAGAGGACGTTGGATTCAAGGAAATAGAGAAGATTAACAGTCATGGTGAACGGAATCACCACTGCGCATTTCTCGTTAGCAAATAAAAAGGATTTTAGTTTTGAACATACTATTAATATGTGGTGGTGGTGGAACCGAGCATAATGTATCAATATCTTCGGCAGACTACTTAGAGAAAATAGTAAAAAAAGTAAAGGATGTAAATTTAATTAGAGTAACCATTACAAATGAAGCTTGGCTACTCAATGATTTAGATAATTGTGAACTTAGCTTCAACCACTTTTTAATGTTAGAAAGTGGTTGGAAGCAAAAAATTGACTACGTTATCCCTTGTATACATGGACATCCCGGGGAAAGTGGGCAATTATTATCATATCTTGAGCTTATAAAAATTCCGTTTATGGGCTGCAACTCAGAGTCAAGTAGAATATTTTTTAATAAAGCTAGTACCAAGCTATGGCTTGAGCACCTTAGTATTCCCACAACACCGTTCAAAGTAGTCAGCAATGACTCTGGAGCAATTACCATAGCGGAACAGTGCCTGGAAATATGGGGAGAAGTGTTCATAAAGCCAATAAATCAAGGTTCTTCTATTGGCTGCCATAGGGTTCCGACAAAAGAAAATCTAATAAAATCCCTAAAAGATTCTTTTAGATATTCAGATAAAATACTAATTGAAAAATACGTAAAAGCAAGAGAGCTGGAAGTTGCAATATATAAGCATAGAGGAAAATTAGTCATATCGGGTATAGGAGAAGTTTCGTCTTCAGAAGATGAATTTTATACCTACGAAGAGAAATATTCGAAAAACTCAGTTAACAACGCATTAACAAATCCAAATAACCTATCATCAGATATAAACAAACAGATAAATGAAATTTGCAGAAAGATAATAAAAAACATAAAAATATCAGATCTATCAAGAATTGATTTCTTTTACACTTGTGACCGCGAAATCTATGTTAATGAAATTAATACATTCCCAGGAATGACAGAAAGCTCATTATTTCCGAGATTGTTGTTGGAAGATGGATGCAGTATGTATGATTTCATAATCGAAAACGTAGAACATAAACTAAACAAAGGCGTTGCTTGATATATGAACCTATTTCCTCCACAGACCTTGCCTGTTCAACATTTGTTACCCGAGGAGCCATTATTAATGATGGGCGCGGGCCCGGTACCTATTCCAGCCTCCGTTGCACAAGCTAACTCTATCGTTATTAATCATCTAGGCAACACAATGTCTGTTGTTATAGACCAAATAAAACGTATGTCGCGGTATGTTTTCCAAACTAACTCCGAATGGGTTATTGGGGTAGCTGGACCAGGCTCGGCCGCCATGGAAATGGCTGTTTCAAACATTGTTTTTGAAAAGACCAGAGTGTTAAGTGTATGTAATGGGTTCTTTAGCAAAAGGCTTTCTGAAATGGCTGCTAGAGCAGGAGGTAGCGTTTACGAACATGTTGTCCAAGACTGCCACTCTGCTGATCCAGACTTAGTATTGAAAGATATAAAAAAACATAAGCCTGAAGTACTGACTATTGTTCATGGAGAAACGTCAAATACGATCATTAATTCAAGTTTAAAAGAGATTTGCCAAATAGCCAAAGAAAATAACATATTAACTATCGTAGATGCGGTATGCACTCTTAGTACGACTAAATTAGAGATGGATAATTGGAATATAGATGCAGTCATAACAGGAGGCCAAAAAGGATTATCATCCATTCCAGGAGTATCTTTAGTTGCATTTTCATCGGAAGCATGGAAAAGAATTTCGAACAGAAAACAAAGATCAAGCCATTGGTGCTTAGACGCGAAGCTGGCTTTCAACTTTTGGCACAATAATTCATATCATTATACTGCACCGGTATCTGGTTTGCTCGCACTCCACGAAGCTTTAAGGTTAGTTTGCCAAGAAACCCTTCCATTGCGATTTTACAGGCATGAGAAATGTTCTATTGCCTTACAAAAGGGAATCGAAGCAATGGGGCTTAGCTTATATTCCCCGCCCCAAAGTAGACTTAATTCTGTCATAGGCATCAATATACCTGATGGGATAAAATCTTCAGAAATATGCACACATATCTCAAAAAAGTATAAAGTTGAAATTGCCGGTTCTTTTGGGTTGAACATAATCAGAATAGGCCAAATGGGAGAACAAAGTAGAGAGCATAATCTATTCAGAACGTTACATGCCTTAGGCTCTACGATGCAAGACCTTGGCTTCCAATCGGATATTCCAAATGGTGTGGCAATACTAGAGTCCACTATTCAAAAATACTCAAATGCGACAAATAAAGCAGAAAATGCAGCCTAAGGAAACGGATGAGCATAGACACCATCTATATTGAGACTGATGCACTCAAAACAGATTTTTATACAATTGCGAGAAAGCATCCTAAGCACAAAACAATTTCTATAATCAACGCTGATGCTTATGAACATGGCTGCGCCTATCGAGGAGGGTGGTAATTTTCTTCGATCGGTCAATGGAAGTGATCCCTATCGGCGCACTGGCGTCGCCTATCAACGTAGTTGGCACCTGGTTCCTTTCGCCATCCATCGAGTTGGTGCAAGCTATCCGGGAAAGGGCATGCGGCCTTGGTTGCCAAGCTAAACCTCGGTGGTGAACGGCCATCAACAAGGCGGTCAACCGGACGTCAAAAGCGTGCCGCTTTTGGGTCCCTCCACTGCGCTCCGGCGCCGGTTACCATCAGCGTTAAAGGGTAGATCATTAGTCATGGCACGGAGGCAATTTCTGGATGGGACGATAAAGGTTAGTGATCTTTCAAAGGTTACTGGTCTGCGCATAACTCCAGTCACCGCTGGAACAAGCGGTAGAGCTTTCAGGGTCATTGCTTTACCTGGAAAGGAAATCATCTATTGGTCATTTTTCCGCGTCAAAGTTAATCGGTTCGCTAGAAAACAATCGGAAGAACTGCAAGTGCCAGTTGATTTTGAGCCCAGCCTTTATGGACAGTCACTGAAGTTTGAATACAGTTATGAGCCTTTCGAATACATTGTAGGCGGAGTATTGTCGATAGGGATGGCTGGGCTTTTACAGTTGGATATGGATGGGTCGAGTGCACTAGCCGCAGTCTTCTGTGGGCTTGGGATATTCCAATTGGTACAAGCTTACAAGGCGAGGGCAGCTTTCAAAAACCTTTAACAAGTGCATTAAGTCTGTTCCGGCCCGACGGGCCTCCACCGGACGCCCTAGTCGGGCGCCGCTTATGCAAGCGTTAGCTGTAAAAGGAGTTCCATGCTCACGAAGCTCAAATCACTATTATTCGGTACAGCAGTAGCTGCCTCTCAAGTTGCTGCGGAAGGTGCTCCTCCAATTGACGTTAATGTTGCTGTCACCAATCCTAATTTGCTCGCAGCGATTGAGCGCCTAAAAACTGATACAAGCGAGGACGCAAAAGATGCCTTACTACTTGAACTCAATAGATCAAATTATCTTGTCGCTATCTTTGCAGATGAAATGCATACATCTGAAACCGATGAGAATGGACAGTCTGTAGTTGAGAAAGACAGCATAATCAAAGTGCTCAATACGTCAGATAGAAATGGCAACATGTACCTCCCTCTGTTCACTGATTGGGATGCCTTGAGAAAGTACATTGATCAGCCAGTGAGCACTTTAGTTTTCCCTCCACAGGATGCATGGCATTGGGCGTTGGAAATGGGGGAGTATCACGGCATTGTCATTAACCCAGCAGAGAATGCTTTGCCACTTAACAGAGGTCAAATTCAGTACCTCGCTAACCAGGATGCAGCTAACAAGGCAAAGCAAAAGGACGCGCAGTAGCGCGCCTTTGTTTGCGGCGTTAAGCTCTGTTGTTGCGTGATGCGCAACATGCTAAAGTTCTCTCATGATTAAATCATTCCGTCACAAAGGACTGAAGCGGTTCTACTCGACTGGCAGCACGTCTGGTATACAGCCTGATCACGCCAAAAAGCTGCGTCTGCAGCTGGCTGCTCTGGATACGGCCACTTCGGTGGAAGACATGGACATTCCTGGTTTCCGGCTTCATCCATTGAAGGGCAAAGACAAAGAGCGGTGGTCGATTCGGGTCAACGGAAACTGGCGCATGACGTTCGAATTTCAGGACGGCAACGCCTACATTCTTGATTATGAGGATTATCACTAATGACTATGCATAATCCGCCGCATCCTGGTGAATTCATTCGGGAGGTGTACCTGGAGCCTTTCGGGATCAGTTCCCGTCAGCTTGCCTCCAGTCTTGGGGTCTCGCCCTCCACGTTGTCTCGTCTACTCAAAGGGGATAGCGGTGTTAGCCCGGAAATGTCTTTGCGGCTATCCAAGGTTCTTGGGCGTACTCCTGAGAGCTGGTTGGCGATGCAGGATATGTACGATCTGTGGGTAGCCCGCAACACGGTCAATCTGGATGAAATTCATCCCCTGGACTTCGATGCAGCTTAACCAGTGGCTGTTGCTGGACGCGCCTCCGCTGGCGCTCCGACACGCCGCAAAGCAGGGCGCTAGGCACCGATCATGATTCGTTGGATAGCAGGCGGATCTTGGCTGGCCAGTCGGCGGACCCTGGCATTATAGGCCTCCGGCTCTGTCATTCGGAGATTTACATGAAACTACTGGTTTTTCTGGGCACCGTCCGAGAAAGTACTCCTCCAAGACCGGCCCGTTTGGGCGTCCGAGTCGCCAGGGCGGTGCTTGAATGTCTGAGGCAGCGCTATCCAGATCACGACATCGAGTTGATCGATCCGCTGGATTATCCGCTCGATGCCGTTTTCAAACCGCATTTCGCGTATGCCAAGAGCCGGGCGCCTGAACCGCTCAACGCGCTGTCGGAAAAGATCGAGAATGCCGATGGCTATGTGATGGTTAGCCCCGAGTACAATCACTCCATGAGCCCGGCTCTTGCCAATTTGCTAAACCATTTCGGCAGTTCCCTGTTCTCCTATAAACCGAGTGCGATTGTTACCTACTCGGCCGGGCAGTGGGGTGGTATGCGGGCAGCGGTGGGTATGCGCACGTTTCTTTCCGAGCTGGGCTGTCTGCCTGTTTCCGCGATGATTCACGTTCCCAAGGCTCAGGAGGTCTTTAATGAAGAGGGCGCTTTGGAGGCCGGAGAGGATCAGGAAGCCTGGTTTGATTACTTTGGCCGTACACTCAGTCAGTTGGTGTGGTGGGGCGAAGCGGCGAGAAGCCACCGGGAGCAGGTTGACCCCCGCCGGCTGGTCAGGGCTTTTAAAAAAGATCCCTCGGAGAGGAACGCGCCTTAGTATCTGGTGCGGCAAGAGGAAAACATGAACAACCTCGAACTAAAAATACCCCCGGTGCTCCTGGTCGCCATAACCGTCGCTGTCATGTGGGTGCTCTCGCAGATCTCACCCGAGCTGAGTTTCACGATTTCCGCAGCGGCCCTATGGGCCTCGGGCCTTGCCCTCCTGGGCATTGGCATAGCGGTGTCCGGCGTTCTGGCCTTCCGAACGGCGGGAACCACGGTGGACCCTCGGGTACCGGAGCAGTCTGAGGCGCTGGTGGTGCGTGGGATTTACCGGTTCAGCCGGAACCCGATGTATCTTGGGTTTCTGCTGGTTCTGGCGGCATGGTGTTTGTACCTGGGCAGCGTTCTTTCGCTGCTGTGTCTGCCGCTGTTTGTGCTTTACATGAATCGATTTCAGATTGTTCCCGAGGAGCGGTTCATGCGTGAGAAGTTTGGTGAGGTTTACAGGCTGTATGAGGCAGGGGTGCGCCGGTGGGTTTGACGCCCAACAAGTCATTCAAGTTCGTTCCCGGCCTCGCGGCCGTCTACCGGTCGCCCTAATCGGGCGCCGCTTAATGTTGGCTTTAAAGCAAAAAAAAACCGCTTCGTGGCACCCGGTACTCATCCGTGTCAAAATTGAGTGATACGCGAACGAGAGGTTTCCCGCATGAATCTCCAAAAAATTGAAGACGAGGCGCTACACCTCCCTAAAGAGGAGCGAGCCCAATTGATCCAGCGACTGGTATTGAGTCTGGAGTCTCCGTCAGAAGAAGAGCTCAGATCCGATTGGTTGCTTGAGGCCCGGCGCAGAGGTGAAGAAATCGACAATGGCTCGGTTCAGGCTGTGTCTGGCGAGGAGGTCATGAGGAAGGCTAGAGCACTGATCAAATGAACTATTCGTTTCACCCGGCAGCGGAAGCCGAATTCCTGGAATCAGTTGGTTATTACGAATCAAAAGTTCCAGGTTTGGGTGGTGCCTTCATAGAGGAATTTGAGGCCCTGGCCAGTTTAGTTGGCGAGTCACCAAAAGCCTGGCAAGTTGAGTTGCAGCCAGATATTCGTAGAGCGCCCCTTTACAGATTTCCGCTATCCATCGTTTACCGAGAGAAACTTGATGGTTTTCAAGTTCTGGCGGTTGCCCATGACCGGCGACGTCCGCAGTACTGGCTTGGCAGGCTTTAACAATCCTGCACAGCGGCCGTTTTTCCGCCGCTTCGCGGCTCCAAACCGGCGCGTGAGCCGGGTGTCAGCTGTGATTGTTCCGCCTGAAAAGTGATACTATAGTGTCACTAATAGTCTAATTCAGGGTGAGCCCATGAAAGTCGAGCTTGTTACGAACCTCAAGCGCCAAGCCACAAAGATTCTGGCCGATCTACACCTGTCTAAAGAGCCGATACTGATCACGGAGCATGGTCAGCCATCCGCATACCTTGTCGATGTGCAGGATTACGAGTTTATGCAGCGCCGACTGGAGCTGCTTGAGGGGCTCTCACGGGGAGAGCGTGCTGTACTTGAGGGAAGAACGTACAGCCAAAGTGAGGCCAGGGAGAAAATGAGTAAATGGCTGAAGTAATCTGGACGGAGCCCGCCCTTCAAGAGCTGGATGCGATCGCTGAGTACATTGCTCTCGATAATCCTGCAGCCGCAAGTCACCTGGTCCAAGAAGTTTTCGATAAGACTGAGCGTTTGGAAGATTTTCCCCAATCCGGACGGATTCCTCCAGAGCTCCCTAATTCAGTATACAGGGAGGTCGTGGTTCCACCGTGTCGCATTTTTTATCGTGAGGATGATAAGCGAGTTCTCATTCTCTATGTCATGCGAGAGGAGCGACAGCTTCGGGCGTACATGCTTGGGAACAGCTAACCAGGCGCGGCACTCGGATGCATTTATCTCCGCTTCGCTACGTCAAAGTCACCGGTGCGCTTCGGCGTTAATTCTTTGCCGCACCTTCGCAGACTATGCTGTAATACGTTGTAGTCGACAAATTCGAGGGTATAGGTATGAGCGTCACCACAGTTCGCCTTCAAGCAGAAGTTGAGCAACACCTGGAAGCAATCGCCAGCAGGCTGCACCGGAGCAAAGGTTGGGTAATCAACCAGGCACTGTCG
>Ga0209300_1001146_pt1 | contig 11001 bp, 10 predicted proteins | sample Shrwel_input2_RT_FD_187535 | JGI IMG/M metagenome (GOLD analysis project Ga0209300, IMG submission 187535) | Subsurface microbial communities from deep shales in Ohio, USA - Utica-3 well 1 S input2 RT (SPAdes) (version 2) ... | reverse complement strand
GCGGAACTGGGATATCTGTAATCGAGCCGCATCACGGCTAACACGATGCCCCAACCAATGGCATCGTGAACTTCAGTAGTACGATTCCTTTTTTGGTCTCTTAGTCTTTAGGTATGTCACTAGCTGTAGGGTCCAGGATTATCAATCACCCTGAATGAGAGTGGCCCCAGTCTCTGGACCACCTGACAGGTACATGAGGAAGCGACGTTGTATTGAAGTGTCACAAGCCCCCTGATGGGCGCAGCCCTATCTGCAAAATAACGGTGGTGTTCACGTTCAAGGTCTCCTAGAGGACCGCGCCGTCGTCAGTGGCAGGCAGATGATAATCTCGGCTCCGCGAGGCGTAGGCTGCAGCGCTTTGGCCTCGCCGCCATGGGCCTTGGCTACCGCCTGGACGATCGCCAGTCCCAGGCCGTTACTGCCCTTGCCGGGGCTCCGGCTGCAGAAGAAGGGGTCGAACAGGTGCTCGATCTCGTCGGAAGGTATGCCGGGTCCCTGATCGCGGACCCTCAGGCAGACGCGGTCGCCCTGATTCTCCAGGTGGACCTGAACCTTGACGCCGTTTGGTGAGAAACGAATCGCGTTGTCGAGCAGATTAGAGACCAAGGTCTCCAGCAGGTGGGAATTGCCTTCGACCGGGAGGGAGACATCCTCCGGCGTCTTCAGGGCCAATTCGACACCGTCCGAGACGGCAGCATCATTGCGTTCAGCGACCAGCCGATGCACCAACTGCCCGAACTCTAGGGGGCGTGTATCGAGTCCCGGTGCGGCCGGGTCGTTGGTGGAGCCTACCACCAGACTCGGGAACGACAGGCGGTGCATTGGAATGGGAGCAAAGCTGGCCAGCGGACGACTTGACCAGCAGAGCACCTGCCACGCTGCTGCTTGGTGCCACTCTAGTGGCCCAGTGAGCGATGGTGATAAAGCCCAGGCTATGGGCTATCAGCAGGATGGGGAAGTCGATGCGCTGGGTTGCCCTGTCCAGGGCGCCGACCCAATCATCGAGTTCAGGCTCATCCCAACTGCCGACGCGGGTGCGCGAGGTATGGGGTAGTCGCGACTGCCAGTGGGTCTGCCAGTGATCGTCCCCAGAGCCGCGCCACCCCGGGACGATCAGGCAGTGGTAGCCCTCGAAGGATGGAAGGTGGTCAGCCATTGGCCACCCGCGAATCAGGCAGAAACACCCGGCTATGAATGGGGCGAATCCAGGCGTCGCCGCCCTGGGCAAGGCCCAGTTCCCGGAAGCGGTGCTTGGGCAGCTCGGCGTGGACCAGCGACTCGCTGTTGTCGGTGCGCAGCTCCAGGCGCACCGTGGGGCCGACCACCGAGACCAGCTCGACCTTGGCGTGCAGTGCTCCTTGGTGGTCGCGATCGACGAAGACCTCGATCTCATGAGGGCGCACATAGGCCTGGCCCTGCTCATCGCGGTAGCCCTCGAACTCCGGCGCGGGCAGCGCCACGTCGCCGATGCGGGCCACACCGTCGTGCACGCGGGCATGGAACAGGTTGACGTTGCCCAGAAACTGGTAGACGAACGGGTTGGCGGGGTGATCATAGACCTCCTCCGGCGAGCCATCCTGCTCCACACGACCCTGGTTCATCACCACCACTCGGTCCGAGACCTCCAGGGCCTCCTCCTGATCATGGGTGACGAAGACGCTGGTGACATGGATCTCGTCGTGCAAGCGGCGCAGCCAGCGACGCAGCTCGGCGCGCACCTTGGCGTCCAGGGCGCCGAAAGGTTCATCTAGCAGTAGTACCTTGGGCTCCACCGCTAGCGCACGGGCCAGGGCAATGCGTTGGCGTTGTCCCCCGGAGAGCTGGTGGGGGTAGCGATGGGCCGTCCAGTCGAGCTGTACCAGCTCCAGCAACTGCATGACCTGGGTCTTAATGTCGGCCTTGCTGGGGCGCGTGCGGCGTGGCTTGACGGTGAGGCCGTAGGCAACGTTCTGGAACACCGTCATGTGTTTGAACAGGGCATAGTGCTGGAATACGAAGCCGACGCTGCGCTTGCTGACATGCAGGTTGGTGGTGTCCTCGCCGTGAAAGCGGATCCGCCCGGTATCGGGCTGCTCCAGGCCAGCGATGACACGCAGCAGGGTGGTCTTGCCTGAGCCCGACGGCCCGAGCAGGGCGGTGAGTTCACCATCGCGGAAGGTCAGGCTGACGTTGTCGACGGCGATGAAGTCACCGAAGTGTTTGTTGACGTGATCGATCTCGATGCTCATGGCGTTCTCGTTGATTCAGGGAGTCGGGCTCATTTGGCGGCGAGGCGCTGTCGGCGCTCGTCGTGCCATTCGACAAAGCTCTTGATGGCGATAGTGACCAGGGCCAGCCCCGTCAGCAGCGACGAGACGGCGAAGGCCGCGGTGAACTGGTACTCGTTGTAGAGCACCTCGATATGCAGCGGCAGGGTGTTGGTCTCGCCGCGTATGCGGCCGGAGACCACTGCCACGGCACCGAACTCACCCATGGCGCGGGCATTGCAAAGGATCACGCCGTAGATCAGCCCCCACTTGATGTTGGGCAGAGTGACGTGCCAGAAAGTCTTCCAGCCGCTGGCCCCCAGGGTCAACGAAGCCTCTTCTTCTTCCTTGCCTTGCTGTTGCATTAAAGGAATCAGCTCGCGGGCTACGAAGGGCAACGTGCCGAAGACGATGACAATGACGATCCCTGGCACTGCATAGAGGATCTGCAGGTCGTGCTTCGATAACCAAGGACCAAGCCAGCCCTGGGAGCCGAACATCACCACGAAGATCAGGCCGACGACCACAGGGGAAATGGCGAATGGCATGTCGATCAGCGAGATCAGTACCGACTTGCCGCGGAACTCGAACTTTGACACTGCCCAGGCGGTAGCCACGCCGAACACCAGGTTGGCGGGTACCGCGATGACCACCACCAATAGCGTCAGGCGAATGGCCGCCAGGGCGTCGGGTTCGGTGATGGCCGCTTGCCAGGCATCGATGCCCTGGCTGAAGGCACTGTAGAGCACCACGATTAGCGGCAACACCAGAAACAGGCCGAGAAACGTCAGGGCCACGGCGATCAGGCAACGTCGCAGCCAGGCCGGCTCCTCGGTGGCACGACGCCAGTGGGCATCCAGTGTGGTGTGAGATACTGATGACGAGAGACTTGATGAAGTCATGTAAGAAATTCCTTAACGGCGCCGCGAGGCCCACCACTGCAATCCATTGATCAGCAACAACAACAGGAAGGCGGCGAGCAGCATCACGCTGCCGATGGCAGCAGCGCCGTGATAATCAAACTGTTCGATCTTGGCGACGATCAGCAGCGGCGTAATCTCGGTCCGGTAGGGGAGGTTGCCGGAGATGAACACCACCGAGCCGTACTCTCCCAAGGCACGGGCGAAGGCCAGTGCGAAACCCGTCAGTGCGGCCGGCAACAAGGCCGGAAAAATGACGCGACGAATAGTCGTGAAGCGGGTGGCCCCGAGGCTGGCCGAGGCTTCCTCGAGTTCCGTCTCGAGATCCTCCAGCACTGGTTGCACGGTGCGCACTACGAAGGGCAGGCCGATATAGGTCAGGGCGATGACCACCCCGAGCTGGGTATAGGCGACCTTGATGCCGAAGACGTTCAGGTACTGCCCCACCCAGCCGGTGCTGGCGTAGAGGGTCACCAAGGAAATCCCCGCCACTGCCGTGGGCAGGGCGAAAGGGAGATCCACCAGGGCATCGATGACCCGCTTGCCGGGGAAGGTATAGCGCACCAGAACCCAGGCCACCAACATCCCGAAAACCAGGTTGATCGTGGCGCCCGCCAATGAAGCACCAAAGGAGAGCTTGTAGGACGCCACCACCTGGGGGTGGCTGATCGCCGACCAGAAGTCCGACCAACTCATGGTGGCGGTAAAAAACAGCAGGCCGGCCACAGGAATCAGGAAGATTAAACCGAGATAGAACAGCGAAAACCCCATGGTCAGACCGAAACCCGGGATCACGCTGCGTGGTTTACTTAGGTTCGGCATACTAGAACTCATCATGTCTCGGGGTGAACCAAAAAAGCCCCGGGCGTTGCTGCCCGGGAAATCGTGGTCACCATGGCTCAGTTGGTGGGATTGCCGACCTGCTGCAGGATGTCATCGAACAGGCCGCCATCGTTGAAGTGGGTCTCCTGGGCGTTGGTCCAGCCGCCAAACACCTCATCGACGGTAAAGCGCTCGACATCGGGGAACTGGTCCGCAAATTCCTTGGCGATCTCAGGTGCGGTGGGCCGATAGTAGTGCTTGCCGGCCAGGCGTTGTGCTTCGTCGGTATAGAGCTGTTCGAGATAGGCCGTCGCCACTTCGCGGGTGCCATGCGCCTCGACGTTCTTGTCGATCACCGTTACGGGCGGTTCGGCGAGGATGCTTACCGATGGCACCACGATTTCGAACTCACCCTTGCCGAGCTGCTCGGTCGCCAAGAAGGCCTCGTTTTCCCAGGCCAGCAGCACGTCGCCGATGCCGCGCTGCACGAAGGTATTGGTCGAACCGCGAGCGCCGGAGTCGAGTACCGGCACATTCTTGTAGATGTCCCGCACGAACTCGAAGGTCTTCTGTTCGTCGCCGTCGAACTTGTCCAGTGCGTAGCCCCAGGCCGCCAGGTAGTTCCAGCGTGCGCCGCCGGAGGTCTTGGGGTTGGGCGTGATGACCTCGACATCATCGCGAGTCAGGTCGTCCCAGTCTTGGATGTTCTTCGGGTTGCCATCGCGGACCAGCAGCACGATGGTCGAGGTGTAGGGGGCGCTGTTATTGGGCAGACGAGACTGCCAGTCGGCCGGGATCAAGTCGGCACGCTCATGGAACTGGTCGATGTCGTAGGCCAGCGCCAGGGTCACGACATCCGCCTCGAGGCCATCCAGCACGGCTCGCGCCTGGGAGCCGGCTCCCCCATGAGACTGGCGGACGGTGACATCGTCGCCGGTCTGCTCTTTCCAGTAGTCGCTGAACCAGTCGTTGTACTCTCGATAGAGCTCGCGGGTCGGATCGTAGGAGACGTTGAGGATCTCGACATCCTCGGCGTAGGCTTGCCCACTGGGGATAAAGGCAGCCAGCGCCGAGGCGGCGGCAACCAAGGCTAGGCTTAGACGGTACGGTGAGGAAAACGAAAGCGGCATGAGGTGAACTCCCTGTGCATTGATGATGTGTCCACGCTAATGCCATCTCATAATCACTTGAACGAATTAAAAATGGATTGTTTATTCCTTTTGAGAATTAAGTAGGATGACCCGCTAGCACATGCTGGACGGTGGCTTCGTCTAGGTCGCTGCGGCAGAGTTGCAGGAAGTGATAGGCAAAGCTACGCAGGAAATGTCCCCTACGCAGGGCCAGATACGTCGTGTTGCGGGGCAGAAGCTCGCTGGCGTCGAGCAGCCTCAGTTCCCAGTCGCGCTCTTCGTGATAGGCCATCGAAGCGATCAGTCCTACACCTAGCCCCAGTTCGACATAGGTCTTGATGACATCGGCATCCAACGCCGTTAGTACGATATCTGGCACCACATCGGCAGTAGTGAAGGCTTGGTCGATGCGAGCCCGGCCAGTGAAGCCTTCGTGGTAGGTGACGATGGGGTGAGTGGCGATACGCGCCAGGGTCAGTGGCTGACCATCGTCGAGGGGGTGTCCCTCCGGGACGACCACGCCGTGGTACCAGTGATAGAAGGGAAAGCAAGCGAACTGCTGCCCTTCCTTGTGGAGCGCCTCGGTGGCAATACCGATGTCCACCTTTCCCGCCTTGAGCATTGAGACAATCTCGTCGGGCCCGCACTGGTGAAGCTCCAGGTGAACCTTGGGGAAGACCTGCTTGAATCGGGCGATAATAGGCGGAAGCGCATAGCGGGCCTGGGTATGGGTGGTGGCGATGGCCAGGCTGCCCTGATCTTCATGCGTCAACTGGTGTGCCGAGCGCTTGAGGTTCTCCGCATCCAGCAGGATGCGCTCGATGATCTCAAACAACGTGGTGCCGGCTTGCGTCAGTCCCAGGATGCGCTTCCCTCGACGCTCGAAGAGCTCGACACCCAGTTCTTCCTCCAGGTCACGAATGTGCTTGCTGGCCCCCGATTGTGAGGTAAAGAGCGCGTTGGCCGCCTCCGTGAGGTTGAAGTGGTAGCGTACGGTTTCTCTCACGATACGCAGCTGTTGAAGGTTCATGCGGATATCCTTGCACTGAAAATGCTTATGGGAATATAAATTACGCTTTTTATTCCTTAAAAGCATTTGTGGCGATATGGATATTAGCTCGCTGCTAACGTCTGCACTCGCTTCGATCAAGCCTCCGTCCGCAATGCATCGTTCGCGCTCCTGCTACAGCAGAATGCCAGCTAAGAGCTCCCCATAAGCTAGCCAGAGTGAGCATGCAGCTCCGAGCCGGCGCTTGGGCACTGGTGTCCTCGTCGACTTCCTCCCCTTTACGAACAGCTCGGCATTCGACACACGACCACGGCTTTGCAAAGCTGAAACTTGAGGCGAGCCTTCAGATGGCTTTCACCGCTTCATTTAGCTTCGTCTAACTTGCGTACTTGCATTCCATGATCACCGTCCTCTTCGTCAATTAGCAGCCGCGCTGTGTAGCGATGCTGGCACGTCTTCTGGGCTACCAGTCCCCTTTTTGGGAGTTCACTCTCATCAATTATGGCTTGTTCCAAACGCCCGCAGCCCGAGTCCATACAGCTTGGTGTCGGCCTTGCACAGGTACGACGCTCGATAGAAGGCCCGTTGGAAACTCTCAGGATCACCCCGATCGATCCAATACACCGCATTGTCCGGCACATGTATCCTGGGCTCCTGGGGGTTCCAAGCCTCCCCCAGGGCGCTCCACCAGGCCCGAGAGACGCGGTTGTAGAGATTATCGTTCGGAGAGCACACCTTGCCGGGCAGGTGGTAAGCGTCGCGGTTTAGGATCATGAGGAAGTGGTAGTGCGGCTTACCATTGGTGCCGACCTCGCGGCACCAGACGTGACGGACTCTAGTGTCCGGCACCCAGCCGTCTAGGCGCTTCCGTGCACGGTCGTGCTTGATCATCGCTTTGAAGGAGGCGATGAACTTCCGGATCAGGCACTTATGATCCTCAGGCGTCATTCTATCGCTGATTGCGGTGGGGATTACTGGGTCAACTCGAAAGGCCATAACTCGAGGGTATTCCCCGGTCGCTTTCAGCAGCGTATCATTCAGCGCATGAAGATATTCGCTCACCATCGGCAAGTACTTCTCTTGGACTTCCATGCCTCTGAACGAAGTGCCGTAGTCAAGGTTAAGATTAGAGTTAGCGGGGTGTCTTTGTGTCATTTGATATCTCCTTTGATATGGATAAGTGCCTATGTCTTGTCGGTTATAGACGCAGATGGCAGGCACGATAAACTCTCCAGCTGATTGCTGGATTCAGGGGTGGGTGGGTGATGCTTTCCCCTTGCTTGGTTAGGCTCGGGGCTACATGCCCCTCCCTGCTCCCTCGATTAAAGGGATTCGATTAGAGTAATAATAATTAAACAAGGGTCTATAGCGCTGATTCAGATACCAGCGATGTAGGCAGACTGTGGTGTACATGAGGGAAAGTTATGAATCTTCTACTCTGCAATTAAACAAGGGTTTAAATCAGAAAACGCTAGGCGAGGTCTTCTTCCCTGCTTTCAATACTATGTTGAATCCATGCATCGATTTCGCTCTCTACCCAGGCAACGGCCCGGGTGCCAAGCTTGATGGACTTGGGGAACTCCCCAATGCTCATATACTTGTAGATCGTAGACCTGCCAAGTCCAGTGCGGCCCATGACGTCTTTGATGCGGATCAGCTTCATGCTCATGTTGAACTCCTGTTAGTCCCTCATGAGATGAGGCAGGCGAGTATTTTTATTTGAGATCGCCGCTTGCATACCGGAGCGCGATATAGCGCATACCACTTATTTCAACGCCATGCCCGGGGCTGCCAATGCGTGGCGGCCCCCCATGGTGAAAATTTTCGTTCGGGCAAGGCCCCACAGCACCAAAATACTGTAAAAACTAAATGAGCGTTTTGGCTACCTCATAGCTACTATAGCTACAGCTACGCGGGAAAAATTCTCGTCACACGGCTTTCACACACGTCAAAAATCAATGCCTTACAAAAATAAATACGTTGTCACGCTACGTCATCACGCAACGTAGTTTTACAACATTGTTACGCGCCATTGTTCTAAGACGTAGTTGTGCTAACCTGTCAACAGCATCCAAACAACAATTGGGGTAAAAAGAGAAGACATGTCTAGCTTGAGTAAGTGGTTAAGGCCCTATGACAAAGACCAGCACTCATGGGCAGTTAAGTATCTGGAAAACAAAGGGATCAGTTTTTATTCGCGCCCAGAAAATGACTACGAATACCTCTTAGAGATCGATAAAAGGTCACAAAGAAACCCGCATTACAAGCTTGCAGAAAACTCTATGAAAGCTGCTTGGAGACAAAAAAAATTACGCGAAAACCGCAAAGGGAAGACGGAGTTCAGTTTAGTCATAAGCAACGAAAAAAAAAGCAAGCTTAGAGCCCTTTCCAGCAGAAAGGGTAAAACCCTCAACGAGACACTTGAGGACCTAATTGATGACGAAACGTCGAGACAAGCAGAATACCAAAAAAAGCTTCAAGAAGAGAAAAAGGCATTACAGGAAAGGCTAGTAACGGCAAGAGGAGCTCAGGCAGTGAGACTCAATGAAGTCGAATTGACCACCGGTGCTCTAATGTATTTTCTTGATGAATACGTAAGAAAAATGGTCCAGTGTGAGATTGATGCATTTCAGGCAAACCACTCCTCCATCCACGATTATATCGGTACCAAGGACTACAAGAACACAAGATTATCGGCTGAGTGCGAAGTTATAAACCAGGCATTGAGAAAAATCCCGGCCTGGAAAAAAAGGACATTCCCCCTGGATATTGACACTAAAATAAAAATAAAAAGCATGTTGAAAGACTGATGAAAAACACCAATCCAGCAGGTCTACATTTCATGCGATAACCATAAATACGTGAGCAACGTCTGCCAAAATGCGTGCTTAAGAATCGAGGGCCAACCAACCATATCTCGGCAATGGCATAGCTATATTCAAGAAGCAAGCGGGGGGCTAGAAAATTATAGGCCCAACATCAGCGGCATCAAGCAAGAGCTAATGCACACAAGGTGTGTTAAGCCATTGTGGAGTTTTTTTCAGGCTGGCGCAGACGCCTGCCCAGATGTTGCGCAGGCTCCAAAGACCAGAGAGACGATAAAGAGGTTCACTACAGCGATGCCTGTCAAGCTTGTTGGAACCTGGAGTCAGGCAGCTTCTAATCGCTGATCGCGTTGTGCCAGCGGGTCTTCCTGGTCCGGGTTCACCCAGACCGTCCGGCGCGGCGTCCAGTTGCGGGTGGCACAGTCAGGGCACTCCCCCCGGTACTTAGCAGGGGTAGGTATGGAAAGATAGTGCCGTAGCTGCTTCTCAAGCAGACAAGACAACAGAAGTCCGCTATGCCAAGGCCAGCGCTGCTGTCAGTCAGCCTAGGGCTAGGTCAGCAAGGCAGCAATGCGGGTATCCATCGCCCCGGGCCTGCCACTCCACTAGAATGCGCAGAACAGCTCCCTTCTCTGCCATGCTTGAGCCGGTGAGGCTGGGCAGACTTCTCCAAGTGGGGAGCACATTGGGTAGTAACCTCTATTTACCACCGCCAATCCCAATTACAAACTATTGATTTAAAAAACTTTATTAAAAACACCCTATTTTCAGATCCAGAATATCGAGTGATTCTTGCTACCTCACGCCGCCATGCTGAGGCGCTGTAACGCCCATGGCCAGCTAGTCACAGGCTATCGATCGCACGCGAGACCCGCTCGGCACCGGAAAGAATCTCGCTGATCACCGACTGCGTTTGGGCAACCCGCTCACGATTGGTAGCGCTTTGGTCGACCACTTCATTCATTCTTTCGCTGGCTTGTCGAATCAGCTCGTTATTTTCTCCCAGCACATCGGAAATCTTTTTGGCGGCCTCGGTCGACCCCTGCGAAAGCTGTTTGACTTCCTTGGCGACAACGGCAAAACCGCGCCCGTGTTCCCCGGCCCTGGCGGCTTCAACCGAGGCGTTGAGGGCCAGAAGGTTCGTCTGCTGTGCGATACGTGAAATGGTGTTGGTGATCTCGTTAATCTTATGGATCTGTTGATTGAGGGCATTGATGATGCCTTGAGCCCCCTCCACTTCAGACGCCACATGCCTTGCGGTTTTGACGGCTTCCTCAAGTTGGCCAAGACCATCATTGGCAATCGTTTCCGTCTGCTGAGACGTGGTTCGTGCAGATTCTACGGCGCGACGTGCGGCATGTTCTTTTTCAATGTCGGACGTAATATCGGTGGCAAATTTCACCACCTTGAACACATCCCCGCTTTCATCAACAACCGGGTTGTAGGTCGCTTCCAGCCAAACGATCTGGCCATCAGAAGCAATCCTCTTGAACTTCCCCTGCTTCAAATTATTTTGCGCTAATTCATGCCAGAAACCAGAGTTTTCCTGATAGAACTCTGGGGTGCAGAACATCGCATGATGCTGCCCCTTGATGTCAGCAAGGCTGTAACCTATAGCACCAAGGAAGTTTTTATTAGCACTAATGACATGGCCGTCAGGGGTAAATTCGATCACGGCCATTGATGCATCGAGTGCACTTAGGATGGCACCTTGGTCGACTGCGTTCTGGTGCTTTTCGGTCACATCACTGGCAATCTTCATCACATAAGCGACTTTGCCATTTCTACCCTCGACGGGCAGGTACGTGGCTTCTAGCCAAACGTCGCCTCCTGCAGCATTGATGCGCTGAAAGGTGCCACTTTGACTTTTTCCGCCAGCCAGCTCTTTCCAAAAGAGCTCATATTCAGAAGATCTCAACGTTGGCGGTCTCAATGACCAAGTGCAACACGTAACCCATCAGGTACGGTGTTGCCATGACCTACTGCTACCGCCATCTCACTGCTGAAGACCGAGCTGCCATCATGATGATGCGAACGACTCACTCGATC
>Ga0209300_1001145_pt1 | contig 11003 bp, 13 predicted proteins | sample Shrwel_input2_RT_FD_187535 | JGI IMG/M metagenome (GOLD analysis project Ga0209300, IMG submission 187535) | Subsurface microbial communities from deep shales in Ohio, USA - Utica-3 well 1 S input2 RT (SPAdes) (version 2) ... | reverse complement strand
ATGCGGTCCTCAGTGGCGGTGTGCGTCGTTCAGCGACCATCTGCCTGTTCTCCAAAGACGACCAGGAGATGCTGGATGCCAAGACCGGCAACTGGTTCATCGACAACCCGCAGCGAGGCCGCTCCAACAACTCCGTGGTTCTCAAACGCGATGAGCTGACTCGGGAAGAATGGGCCCACATCATGAAGTCTGTGCGTGACTTCGGTGAGCCTGGCTTTATCTTCACCGACGATCTGGAATTCCTGTTCAACCCCTGTGTTGAGATCGGGATGCGTGGCTACACCAAAGACGGTCTCTCTGGCTGGCAGATGTGTAACCTCTCCGAGATCAACGGCGCCAAGTGCAACACCATGCAGGACTATCTGGATGCGTGTCGTGCCGCTGCCATCATCGGGACACTACAGGCCGGGTACACCGACTTCCCGCACATGGACGACAACGGCACCACCCAGGCCATTGTGGAGCGTGAAGCTCTCATCGGTGTTTCGATCACCGGCTGGATGAACAATCCGGACGTTCTGTTCAATGAAGCCAACATGAAGAATGGCGCCAAGGTTGTTCGGAACACCAACCGCAGAGTCGCCAAGCTGCTAGGCATCAACCCGGCTGCACGCACTACGTGCGTGAAGCCGTCCGGTAACGCCTCAGTCATGCTCGGTACAGCCTCTGGTATCCACGGTGAGCATTCACCCCGGTTCTTCCGCAACATGCAGATGAACGAAATGGATGAAGGCCTGCAAGCCATCATGGAAGCCATCCCGGCTATGGTCGAAGATTCGGTCTGGTCCGCTACCGGCACCGATAAGATGGTGAGCTATCCCATCGAAGCCAAGGAAGGGTCGATCTACAAGCGCGACCTGATGGGTGTCAAGCAACTGGAGTACGTCAAAGCCGCCCAGCAATACTGGGTCGAATACGGTACCGACGAAGAGCTGTGCGTGGACAAGCGCCTGCGTCACAACGTCTCCAACACCATCCCGGTGGATAGCTGGGAAGAGGTTGAGCAGTACCTGTTCGACAACCGTCAGTGGTTTGCTGGCGTCTCCCTGTTGGCAGCCGGTGGTGACAAGGCCTATCCCCAGGCCCCATTCCAGGAAGTGCTGACCGGTGAGGAAATCTTCGACAAGTACGGTGATGCCGCAGTATTTGCTTCTGGCTTGATCGTAGACGGGCTGCACGCCTTCTCAGGGGATCTGTGGGCGGCTTGCGCCGAAGCCATGGAAGGAGGTGTCAATCTGTCCACACACGGCTCCCATGACCTGCTCAAGCGGGACTGGGTACGTCGTGGCCAGCAGTTCGCGGATCGGTACTTCGACGGTGACCTGAACCAAATGACCAACTGCCTGAAGGACGTGCACAACCTGCACCGGTGGAAGGCCATTGAACGGGATCTGGAAGCCATCGACTTCACCGAAGTTCTGACCCAGCCCACCTACACCGATGTGGACACACTGGCTGCCCAAGGCTGTGCCGGTGGTGCCTGTGAGATCGTGTAGGTCATTCCTGTTAAGCGGGCCGGCGTAGCCGGTCCCGCGTCTGCTGGTGTGTTGCAAATAGCGACACAATCATTAGGATTCGCTTCGCTTAGAAAAGGTTCATTTTTCCTTAATTACTCTTAAGGGATGTTGACACCTTTTCCTTTCCCTCACCCAGCGGCTTCCGCTACGCGGCGCCGCTGGGGAATTCCCTACCTCAAGTTACAGACGCCTTCCGGCGTTTGGTGGCTGTGCCACTGGATCACAGTCAAAAGGAAAAGAGGGGAAGGGTTCCCCTTATATACTGTGACGTTCTGTGAAATCTCATAAGGAGTTGATTTGCAAGCAAACGTACCGTCAATCGACGATATGCCCAATCTCAAAGCCCGCCTGGGAAAAGCCCGTACCGACAAGATCCGGTACTTCCAGAACCAACCCGATCCAACCAAGCTCAAGCACGCCAAAAACATTGAGAACACCGTCCTGGTGGCCATGCAGAATAACTCACTGAACCAACCGGAACCCGGGGTGATTGATGTACTGGCTGGCGCTGCTCGGATGGATACGGGTTTTGCTGTACCGCTGAGTGTGAATCGCCTGTTTCACGTCTTCCAGTGCATCCCTCTGATCAACACCCGCGAAGTCATGAAGATGATGGACATTGAGAAACGCCAGGCACAGCGGTATGTCCGTGCTGCCCGGTTTGCCCTCCCGCACCTGGAAGAAATTTTCTCAGCAAAACCTCAAAGGCTTTGATTCACTGTTCCACCCACTCACCAGAAACCAAGGTTCCAATGACTACGTGTAAATCCATCGGATGCACCCAAGCAACCTACTCCCCTCACGTCCCCTTCTGCGAAGACTGTTCCCGCAGTCACGCCGAGTACCCGGAAATCAAGGAAACCTCATCCGGTCGGGATAACGACTACTGGTTGGTCGATATCAAAGACCCCAAGCGTCTGGACCCGTACACGGTTGAGTGCGAGGACTTGATCGAAGCACTGGAAATGACTTTCCAAGAAGGCGAAGCCTTTAAAGCCATTTTCCGGAAGTGCAAAGCCCGCCTGGGTGAAGGTAAGCCTGGAGATACCCCACTGCGTAACGCAGAAAAGGTTGCCCACTTTGGGGCACGCATGGAGGTCATGGAACAACGGAAGCTCCAATGCAAAAACACCTCCGCACACTGAAACGCTGGCTGTGCTGGATCACGCCTCACTTCAAGGTGGGGTTGTTCCTCTACACGCCACCAACCCGTTACCGCAAAGAATCCCTGGAATTCCTACCACCTGGTAGTGAGATCGTCCTGACCCGCACCCAGAAGCTGGTCGAGGCCGAATATTTCACCTGGCTTGGTTTCCGGGGCATTACCGAATACAGGTCAGTCCGCCGTCGCTAATAGCGGGTGTACCTGTGACACCCATCCACTAAGAGGCACCTGTTATGAGTGAACGTCGTTACCTCAATAACTCCAATGTCCCGTTGTCAATGGCAGTCTTCTTGGCACATGACGGGTATGACTATGAGCCCGGCACGATCTCAGCCACCAAGCTCATCAAACCCCTGCGCCAGACCATTCTGGCTTCTCGTGTTCCCCAAGCTGACGCCATGGTGGACATTGCCGGTCTGGTGAAATCCCGTATGGGTCAGGCCATTCACGACAGTATTGAACATGCGTGGATCAAGCATTACCGGGAATCCATGCGTGCCCTGGGTTACCCCGAAAAAGTAATCCAGCGTATTAAGGTCAACCCGGACCCCAAGGAAGTCCAGAAAGGCGATATCCCGGTGTACCTGGAACAGCGGTCGTACAAGACTGTGATGGGCCAGCGGATCTCCGGCAAGTTCGACTTCGTGGCAGACGGCCGCGTGGAAGACTTCAAGACCACTTCGACCTTCACCTGGACCAGTGGCACCAAAGACGGGGATTACCAGCTTCAGGGATCTCTGTACCGCTGGCTCAATCCCGAGATCGTCACCGACGACAACATGGCCATCAACTTCCTGTTCACCGATTACATGCCGGCCCGGGCCGCCAATGATCCGAACTACCCGCAGTCCCCGACACCGCAGAAGCTCATTCCCCTGCTGTCGGTGGAAGAGACGGACCATTTTGTTCGGAACAAGTTGAGCCTGATCCAGCGGTTCAAGGACGCACCGGAGGAAGAGCTTCCGCTGTGTTCCAACGACGAGCTGTGGCAGAAGCCGGCCAAGTGGAAGTATTACAAGAACCCCAACAAGCTCGGCCGTGCCACCAAGAACTTTGACGACAAACAAGAAGCCTACAACCGCCTTGCGGCGGATGGTGGAAAAGGTGTGGTCATCGAGCAGCCCGGGGAAGTCCAGGCTTGTAAATACTGCCCTGCATTCCCCGTCTGCAGTCAGAAAGACGATCTGATTGCCCAAGGTCTTTTACGTATTTAAGGAGCTTAAATGAAACGTGTACAAGATCTTGTAGGCCAGTCGTTTGGCCGGCTAACCGTGAAAGAATACGCAGGACGTAGTCCTAGTAATAAGGTTCTGTGGTCTTGTGAATGCTCTTGCGGAACGACATGTCAAACTTTGGCAGCCAGTCTTAAAAGCGGTGCAACCAAATCATGTGGTTGTTTACACCGAGAGAGTACAGGTAACCGCTTCCGTACCCACGGCGGGTGCAGATCATTTGAATACGGAATATGGGTGAGTATGCACGAGCGTTGTACTAACCCTAATGACAAAGAGTTCCACAACTATGGTGGCAGAGGTGTCTCTGTCTGCGAGCGTTGGCAGGACTTCTTATTATTTCTGGGAGATATGGGTAAACGTCCTTCGTCAAAACACTCAATAGAACGGAAAGATAACCTGCGTGGATACAGCCCAGAGAATTGCAAATGGGCCTTGCCTGCTGAACAAGCCAATAACCGTAGAAATGTTGAGCGTTTTACGCACAACGGTGTGACTCAGACAATATCTGGCTGGTCCAAAACCACCGGCATTAAACATGGGACACTTTACTACCGTCTTGTTATTGCTGGATGGCCAGTAGAGCGTGCCCCCAAAATTTAACCACAGGAGTTGTTTATGGAACTCGATTTCAGCTCTTACAGCCATCACCCGGTTTCGGAGAAGATCGTCACCGTCATGCAGGACCGTCTGCAGTCGGACGAGACGCTTTTCTACCGGTTGATGGTGGCCAATCACTTTGCCATGGCCGCTGCCATGATGCGTTGCCGTATGCGTATGCCAGAAGGCAACCTGGTGCCTATCAATATGTACAGCATCGAGCTGGCTCCTTCCAACTTCGGCAAGACCCGGACAGCCCGGATCATGACCGATGAGGTACTGAACCAGTTCAGTGACACGTTCACCAAGCAGACCTTCCCGCTGCTGTCCGAGCAGAGCATCAACAAACTGGCGGTCAAGCGGGCGAACCGCAAAGCCACCGACCCGGACGAAGAACGGGAGCTTTTGGTTAACGAGTACAACCGTGCCGGTCCCTTGCTGTTCTGTTTCGACTCCGGTACTGCACCGGGCGCCAAGCAGTTGCGCCACAAGCTACTGTTGGCCGGTGCCGGCGCCCTGAATCTGGTGGTTGATGAGATCGGCCTGAATATGGGCAAGAACAGCGAAATGATCGACCTGTTCATGGAGCTGTACGACGGCAAGACCGGGAACGCCTTGAACAAGAACACCAAGGAAAACCCCCGTAACTCCGAAATGAACGGGGTCACGCCGTCCAACATGCTGCTGTTCGGGACCGACAACAAGATCTTCGACGGTGCCCGCCAGGAAGAAGAGTTCCTGTCACTGCTGAAAAGTGGCTACGGACGCCGGTGCTTCTTCTGTTACATCTCTGATGACAACAAGAAGCGGATCATTCCCGGCGATGAAGCCCTGGCTCGTTCCAAGCGTGCCGCTACCAGCACAACGCTGGAAGAGATCTCAGACGACTTGCATGCCCTGGCCGATATGGTCAACAACAACAAGACTTTGATCATCCCTGATGACACAGCCAAGTTGATGTACGACTACAAGGCCAACTGCGAGCTGCGGGCCCGGGATCTGAAAAAGGCCTTTGCCCTCCAGCGTACTGAACTGGAAGCCCGGTTCTTCAAAACCATCAAGCTGGCTGGCGTGTACGCCTTCATTGACGATGAGCCAGAGATCTCCGTGGAGAACCTCCAGGCCGCCATCAAGGTAGCCGAGGAATCCGGTGAGGCCTATGCCGAAATGCTGACCCAGGACAAGCCACACGTAAAACTGGCCAAGCACATTGCCGACCTGCAGGAGAACGTCACTCACTCGGATCTCACCGAAGACCTGTCGTTCTACCCCAAGGCTGCCAACCAGCGGGCCGATATGCTGACCCTGGCCATTTCCTGGGGCTACAAGAACAACGTGCTGATCAAGCGCGAGTTCGATAACGGCATTGAGTTCCTCCGGGGCGAGACCCTGGATGAGACGGACCTGAGTCGGATGAAGGTGGCCTACAGCACGGACATTGCCCACGGGTACCAGAACGACACCGGCGCCTGGGAAGATCTGTACAAGATGACCCAGGCTGACGGTATCCACTGGATCAACCACCACACCAAAAACGGTCACCGCCAGGAAGACAACTGTGAAGCTGGCTTCAACCTGGTGGTACTGGACGTGGACGGTGGCGTGTCTTTGAACATGGTTCGCACCTTGCTCAAGGACTACCAGTACCTGCTGTACACCACCAAGCGCCACACGGACCAGAACCCCCGGTTCCGGCTGATCTTCCCCACCAACTACGAGTTGAAGCTGGACGCCAAGGACTACAAGCAGTTCATGAAGAACCTGTACGAATGGCTCCCGTTTGAGGTGGACGATCAGACCAACCAGCGTGCCAAGAAGTGGTTGGCCCACAACGGCCACTACGAATACAACGATGGTGAACTGCTGGACGTGTTGCCGTTCATTCCCAAGACCGCCAAGAACGAAGAGCGGAAACAGGCCCTGACCACGCACCACTCGCTGGACAACCTGGAACGCTGGTTCATCAACAATACCGGTGACGGTAACCGCAACAACCAGTTGATGCGTTTCGCCATGATGCTGGTGGATGCCGGGTACGACTTCGACGGTGTACGTCGCAAGGTCATCGACCTGAACGACAAGCTCCCGGATAACCTGGATGAACAGGAAATCATGAGCACCATCATGGTCACCGTGGGCCGGCAACTGGCTACACGCCAGGCGGCATAACCTTCAGGGGCCTTGCGGCCCTTGGTGAATCTCTTTAACCCCAAACATAGGATGATCCCATGTCTGGAAACAAAAACATTGTACTGATCACCGGCAAACCAGCGTCTGGCAAATCCGCCTCGCTGATGAAGATGCCGAACCAGGATCGGATGGTGTACCTTAACACCGACCTTAAAGAACTCCCCTTCGCAGACAAGTTCCTTAAAAACGTCGAAGTAGCCGACGCCATGGATATGCTTGCTTACGTGGCAGATATTGAAGCAGCCGATCAGGTAGACGGTGCCGTACTCGACACCATCACCTTCCTCATGGCCATGTACGAACGTCAGTACGTGACCAATTCCACCAACACCCAGAAAGCCTGGGGCGACTACGGCAACTTCTACCGGGAATTTATCCACGCCATCAAGGCCGGTTCTAAGAACTACGCCATCATGGCTCACGAAGACACCGTTCTGAATGAGCAAACTAACATGATGGAAACCAAGATTCCGGTGAAGGGTGCCGTCGGCAAAATCGGTGTGGAAGCAGACTTCACAACTATCGTAAGCGCCAAGTACATGCCCATCAAAAAGCTGGAGCCGTACATTGAAGGCAATGAGCTGCTTCACATCACCGATGAAGAGTACGAAGACGGCGGCAAATACGTGTTTTGCACCCGGGTCACCAAAGAACACCAGGGCGAAAAAATGCGCGCGCCTGTAGGTCTTTGGAAGCGTAACGAGCTTTACATTGACAACGACCTCAACCAAGTGTTCAACCGCCTGAAACAATATTACGGCTAATCCCTAACCCCATTGCCGTTTAATCCCTGAAACAACGCTGAACCAAACCAAAAGGAAATCATTATGAGCCTTCTGTCTAACCTCGCTACAACCCAGAACGACGACATTAAATCTGAACAGGATTCCGTAGGTGGTGGTCCCAAAGATTCCGGCCTGTACCCAGGCACCGTGGACATCGCCTACCTGGAAAAGAAGCAGTCCGGCGCCCTGTTCCTCAACACCGTGATCAAGTTCGATGACGGTCACGAACACCGCGAAGGCCTGTGCATTGCTTCCGGCGATGCCAAGGGCAACAAGTCCTACTACGAGAACGCCAACGGTGAGCGTCACTTCCTGCCTGGCTTCAACCACGCCTCTGCCATCTCCCTGCTGACCATCGGTAAGGAATTGGCCGAGCTGGATACCGAGAAGAAGACCATCAAGATCTACAACGTCGACGCCGGTAAAGAAGTCCCGACCGAAGTGGATATGGTCACCGACCTGGTGGGCCAGCGTGTGATCGTGGGTCTGCAGAAGCAGATCGTGGACAAGCGCAAGAAGAACGATCAGACCGGTAAGTACGAAGCTACTGGTGAAACCCGTGAAGTGAACGAGATCGACAAGATCTTCCGCGAGCGGGACAAGATGACCACGGCTGAAATCCGTGCCGGCAAGGAAGAACCGGAGTTCTATGACACCTGGGACAAGAAGTGGACTGGCAAGGTCCGTAACAAGGCCTCTGCTGCGAACGACGCCAACGGTGCTTCTCAGGGCGCTCCGGCAGCCGCAGCCGGTGGTACCAAGAAGCCGGCCACCAGCCTGTTCAGCTAAGAGCAGGTCTGTCCACGCCAGGGGCGTAGCCCCTGGCTTGTTGTCCACTTCACCAGGAGTTGTGAATGTCTGACCGTATTAAAAAGTACCAGTGCATCAAGCAGGTGCACGCCGAGCCCATGACCTACGGCGCGTTCAAGACCAGTATCCGGAACGTGCGTGACGTAGGGAACATGGACCCCTTGGAGCCTGGTTACCATGTGATCTACTCCATGGGTACCGCTGACGAATACCATTCCTGGTCACCGAAAGCCGCGTTTGAAGAGGGGTACATCGAGATCCCTGAAGACAAAGCCAAAACGATCCAGGCCGGTATGAAAGCCAATGTGGGTAAGGTGTCATGAGCCAGATCATTCCTGTTGTTGGTTTCGATCCGTCCCTAAATAACTGGGGCCTGGCCAAAGGCTGGTATGACCCAGGCGCCAACCACCTACACATTGACACCGTTGACGTGATTAACCCTGAGTTCAGTACGGGCAAGCAGGTCCGGCAGAACTCCAAGGATATTGAGCGAGCAACTGCCCTTTACCATGGAGCATTTGCCCATTCAAGAGGCATCAAAGCTGTCTTTGTGGAAGTGCCGGTTGGCAGCCAGTCCGCACGCGCCATGGCGTCCTACGGTATCTGTGCTGGCGTCCTGGGTGCCTTACGGGCCCAGGGCATCCCGTTCTTCGAGATCACCCCCAACGAAGTAAAGCTGGCCACCGTCGGTAAGAAGACGGCCAGCAAACAGCAAATCATTGAACGTGCTGTCGGCCTGTATCCCACTGCCAACTGGCCCATGAAAACGAAAAACGGTGAGCAAGTCCCGGTTGCATCCAAAGCCGAACACATGGCTGATGCCGTTGGCGCCATCGAGGCCGGGATACAGTTACCCGCGTTCAAGCAACTTCTCCAATTTACCCAGGCCGCTTAATGCGGTCTTCTTTTTCCAAAGAGGTACACATGCAAATTCAACTGAACCAATCCGACATTGAAACAGCAGTACGTAACTACGTGTCCGCCATGGGCATTTCCCGCCCCATCGACGAAATCCAATTCTCTGTCAGCCGTAAAGGTGGCCAGTCCATCGAAGCGGAAATTGACCTGGCCGACTGCACTGGCCGTGCCCGTCCGCAGTATGAAAGTGGAGACACTGTTGGCGAACCGGTAGCTGCCGGCAATGCAGAGGCAACTGAACCGGCCCCTGAAAAGGTCGAAGAACCGGAGCAAGCGAAAGATCCGGCGCCGTTTACCCCGGACGAAGAAGCGTCCAATGACGGTGAGGAAGAACAGGAAGAAGCTCCGGCGACCGAAGGCGGTAAGAGCCTGTTCAGCTAATAGGAGGTTGTTATGACCTTCCTACGAGGCATCGGGACCGCCTTAATGGCGGCCCTGATCACGGGTGTTTCACTGTTCGGTGGATTGATCTTCTCCGCTATTTCCGTCATTGTTTCCATCGTCGTAGGCGTCGGTATGCTTTTCGCCACCGCGTACTATCTGATTTGGGAAACCAATCGGCAGCGGGAAAAGGAAAAGACCGAACAGGAGAAACAGAAACCACCCCGGTAATCCCGGGGTGTTCTTTTTAGGGAGAGATCTATGCGTGCCTTTATTGCAGTATTGCTGACCGGGTTATTGGTTGGCTGTGCAGCGTCAGGACCGTCACAAACCATCCAATTTCTGAATAAAGCTGTGGCCTACCAAAAAAGCCTTGGTTTTATTAATCGGAACATGGGGTACCCGACCGACCGGTTTGATCTTCCAAACGGAAACACTGTGTTGGCTTACAACAGAGACCGTAGAGATGCAGGCGGTACCGGTAACATACGATGGAGGTGTACCTATTACTTGGAATTCAGTAACGGTAGGCTCGTAAATTACTCTACAAAAGGCAATAGTTGTTGACACTGAATAGACAAAAGCCCTGGCGTTGCCAGGGCTTTTTTGTGTTCAGAACACACTCCGCATCAAGCTGACCGGTATGATGCCCGACACACTGCCAGGCCAGTTTAACGCCCCCACATCAAAGGGATTGCCGATACTGGGCGCAGAGTCCAGCACGGACGCAAAGTTGTCGAAGAACAACTCCAGCGCCCCCACAATCGCACCCTTCACCGGGTTGTCCCGGAACAGCCGCAGAATCACCTTCTGAATCCGCAGGTAATACTTGGTGAAGAACGTGGCCCCGATATCGTTCAGGTACTGCAACGTCCGGTGCGTCGGTACCGAGTAGTTCACGAAGGTGTCCTCCACCAACCGCACCGCAGACTTATGATCCAGCGGATCGGTCTTACGGGTGGTGACGTGCTGATACAGCGAATACCGGGCCACGAAGTCACTCATCTGCGTGGTCTTGAACAACACCTTGTACAGCGACGTGTCGTGGGTCATGTACACCCATTTGGCGCCAGTCACCACCGAGTCCGGCAGCTTGTCGGTAAATCGGGCCGCCTCTTTCATCAAGTGACTCTTGTACGAGTAGTTGTCTTCCTCGTTATCCACGTCCTCGACAATGGTTTGGAACAGGCCTTCGTCCAGCAAACCTTTGACCGGGTTGCGGTCAATCGCATCCCGCAGCTCAGCAATCCGCTGATCGGTTTTGGCCGGCGATACCGACAAACCCAGGGACTGTTCCCGTTCCAGTTTCAGTAACTCATCGTGGTGACGGGTGTAAGTCATCAACCCTTCGATGGCTTCCTTGTGCGTTTCGATGGTCCGGCGCGGACTCAGACCGTTCCAGGCC